>CDZV01001831.1_pt1 | contig 24005 bp, 13 predicted proteins | sample 554851 | NCBI WGS metagenome assembly CDZV01 (sample SAMEA3182090, study PRJEB8094) | gut metagenome | biome: human; feature: gut; material: Stool; isolation source: human stools | place: Canada | collected 2013-03-12
CCCTCCGGCTGTATCGGTTGAGCAAAAGTCAGCTTGGGAATGGATTGGGTGTTTTGTCTATTGTCCGTTTTCTGATTGCGTTCGTATGTATGCCGCAAGTGACGTGCTTTTGCGCATAATGCGCCGTTGCAGGCGTGGGATTTCAGAATTTTCGCAGCCGCAGAGTTTGCAGAGAAATTTCTTCGGCTGATAAAAGGATACGGCATGGCAACCGCCTTGACAATACGGCAGGAAAAGCCGGCTTTCGCGGACAAACCAACAAATTTTCCTTCGCTTTGTAAGGTAAAAAAAACATACCTTTTAAAAGATAAACAGAATTGCAATGTTTAAAAAAGATGGTATTATAATAAATAAGCATAAAATTTTGGAATAAAAAATACATAAATATCAATTTTGATAAAAAACCAGCTTATGGCTTGCTTGAGAAAGGAAGTGGCTGTATGGTAAAAAAAAGGCACAACTGGAGGATACGCTGGATGGGGATGCTGACCGTCCTGCTGCTGTCGTCCTCCCTTTTTGCGCAGGCATACAGCGGCCGGCCCGCCGAAGAAGCGGCGGGGGAAAACCAACCGGACGTCGTGCGTATTCTCTGGGAGGCATCCACCGAGCAGATGCACCTGGCGGGGGAGGCGTCGATCCACGAAGAGGGCTATGCCGCGCTGCGCGAAGGGACGTCGATCCAGCTGGATATCCCATTGACGCAGGCGCAGAGCTGCCAGGTAGGCCTGCGCTACCGCATACCAGAGCAGCAGCGGCGCGCGGCGGTGGTGCAGATGACGGTGGGGACCGGCGAGGCTACGCGGCATGAACTGTCGCCCGCCTATACCTATACATACGGCGCGGACGGAAAAATGGAGCAGGATGCGCAGGGAAACGACATCCTGCCGGAGCAGAACCGGGCAGCGGGCTTTCTGACCGCGCCGCTGCGTCTGCCCGACTATCTGCAGGGGGAAACCTACGCAGTGGACTTTGCCGCCGGAACCAATACGGTTACCCTGACCATCGCCGAGGGGGAACTGGAAGTGGCCTCCGTCTTCCTATTCACTGCCCTGGAACCTGCGGCTTATACGCCGCCCGCAGATGCCGGGGATAACCGGGAGATTTTGACCATTGAGGCGGAGTATCCGTCGCTTGTATCGGACACGACGCTTATGCCCGTCGCCGACCGGGCCAGCGCACAGACCACGCCCAGCGATGCCTCCCACACCCGCCTGAACACCATCGGAGGCAGCGGCTGGACCACGCCGGGCCAGTGGGTGCAGTGGACGTTTGAGGTGGAAAAGGCCGGCTACTACGCGATTTCGATGCGGGTACGGCAGAACCTGGCGCGGGGCATGCAGAGCACCCGCCGCATTCTCATCGACGGTGAGGTCCCCTGCCGCGAGCTGGAAGCCTTCAAGTTCCAGTACGATCGCGGCTGGCAGGTGGTAACGCTCGGCGATGAGGAGCAGACTTACTATTTTTATCTGGACGAGGGCGAACACACGCTGACAATGGAAGCCCTCATGGCGGATGCTGTGCCCGTGTATACCACGTTGCAGGATGCGATCCAGAGTCTCAACGAGCTGTACCTGCAAATTATTAAGATCACCGGTACCTCGCCCGATTCCTACCGGACCTATAATCTGCACACAGCCATCCCCAACCTGGTGCCGGACATGCAGCGGATCGTGGAGCAGCTGGAGACGCTGTATGCGGACTATCAGGCGATATCAGGCGGTGCGGGAAGCGAACTGTCCTTTATTTCCGAAGTGGTCGGGCTGCTCGAACGCTACATTGAGGATACCGATACCATTATCACCACGCTGAGTACCTTCAATTCAGATATTAGCACCATGTCTACCGTACTTAACGCTCTGGCCGCCCAACCGCTGCAGGTCGACCGACTGGAGCTGACGGGTGCGGGTACCAAAACCTCGCTGCAGGCGGAAAGCGGCTTTTTCAGCCGCCTGTGGTATGGGGTGCAGCAGTTCTTCCGCTCTTTCACAGAGGATTACGGTGCCGTCGGGGCAACAAGCGCACCGGGGGGGACGCTGGACGTCTGGATTTCCTCCGGGCGGGATCAGGCGAATGCCCTTAAGACCATGATTGACGACACGTTCACTCCGCAGTATCAGATCGGGGTGCGTCTGAGCCTGGTCTCCAGCGGCTTGGTGGAGGCGACAATGGCCGGGCGGGGCCCTGATGTGGCACTCGGCGTGGCGCGCACCTACCCGATGGATCTGGGTGCGCGGGGCGTGCTGATGGATCTGAGCGAGTTCGAGGGATTTGACGCCATCCGGGAGCGGTTTCAGGCGTCTGCTTTCAACGCGTATACCTATAAGGATAAGGTATTCGGTCTGCCCGAAACGCAGGATTTCCTCATGATGTTTGTCCGGGAGGACGTATTCAGCCGGCTCGGCCTGACGGTGCCCAAAACCTGGGACGATTTTATGGGTGTCATCACGCTGCTGTCGCAGGAGCACATGACGGTGGGCGTGCCCACCAGCAGCATCGGCACGCGCTTGGTGCAGGCGGGCATGACCTATTACAACGAGGGTTTCACCAGTACAACCCTCTCCTCCGAAGAGGCGTATCAGACCTATGCCGAGTTCATCAAGCTGTATCAGCAGTATGAGCAGCCCTTCGCCTACAGCGCGGGCAACCGCTTCAAAACAGGCGAGATGCCGCTGGTCATCGATTACCTGTCCTTTTACAGCGTTTTGGCGGTGCTGGCCCCGGAGATCAGCGGGCAGTGGGGACTGTATCCTATCCCTGGCACCGTCGGAGCAGACGGCACAGTAAACAATGCCTCGGATGCGACGGGCGTGGCGGCAGTGCTGTTCAAATCCTGCGAGAATCCGGAGGCAGGCTTCACCTTCCTCGACTGGTGGACCTCGGCCGATGTACAGGCACGATACGGCACGGCGCTGGAAAACCAGTTAGGCCCATCGGGACGGTATCTGACGGCCAACGAGGAGGCGGCGACCTTGCTGCCATGGTCGGCGAAGGAGCTGACGGCGATCACCGCCCAGCGGGAGGTGGTCAGCGAAATTCCGGAAATCCCGGGCAGCTACATCGTTTCGCGCAATCTGACCAACATCTTTTACGATATCATCAACAATAACGCCAATATTCGCGAATCTCTGCTACGTTATTCCCGCATCATCGACGAGGAACTGGAAAGCAAACAAGCGGAAATGGATCTTTTGGAGGAGGAGTAGGCGATGCAAGTGAAAAAAGCGGGCCGCGAGCCTTTCTTTCGGCGCCTGTGGCGGGATCGCGTCAGCTGGCTGATGATGAGTCCCTATCTCCTGTGCTATGTGCTGATGATCCTGATCCCCATTATTGTGTCCATTGCGCTGAGCTTTACCTACTTCAACATGTTTTCTTCGCCACACTTTGTGGGAATAGACAACTATGTGCGCATGTTTCTGGAGGACGATGTGTTCATCACTGCCCTGAGCAATACGCTGCTCGCGGCGCTGATCATTGGGCCAGTCGGGTATCTGATGTGTTTTCTGCTTGCCTGGATGATCAACGACATATCTCCCAAGCTGCGCGCCCTGATGACGCTGATCTTTTACGCGCCCTCCATCTCAGGATCGGCCTATGTCGTGTGGACTTTTATCTTTAGCGCCGACTCCTACGGCCTGGCCAACAGCTTTCTGATGAAGCTCGGCCTTATCGACACGCCGCTGCTCTTCTTCAGCGATTCGAGCATGGCGCTCGGACTGGTCATCGCGGTGCAGCTCTGGCTGAGCCTTGGGGTGGGGTTCCTCGCCTTCATCGCCGGCCTGCAGAACGTCGATCGCACGCTGTATGAGGCGGGGGCGGTGGACGGCATCCGCGACCGGTGGCAGGAGCTGTGGTACATCACCCTGCCGCAGATGAAGCCAATGCTGCTCTTCGGCGCGGTGACACAGATCGCGTCGGCCTTTTCGGTTGGCCCGATCAGCCAGGCGCTGTGCGGACTGCCCAGCGTGGACTACAGCGCGCACACCCTGCTGCTGCATGCGTCCGATTACGGAACGCTGCGGTACCAGATGGGGTATGCGGGGGCCATCTGCGTGGTGATGTTCCTGCTGGTGCTGCTGACCTATAAGCTGGCGGGCTTCGCCCTGAGCCGCGTGGGCCGCTGAGAAAAGAGAGGAGTGACGATATGCAGGCAGAAACGACTTCCGTCGTCCGCCGGATACACCGGCGGCGCCGGGCGCACAAGATCTCCCGTTCCCGGGGCGGCAACTTTCTGATGTTCCTGTTCCTGGCGGCGATCGGCGTGGTCATGGCGCTCCCCCTCGTTTACGCGGTGTCCAATGCGGTTAAGCCGCTGGAGGAGTTTTATCTTTTCCCGCCCCGTTTTTTCGCCATCCATCCGACGGTGGGCAACTTTCTCGATCTGTTCGAGCTGGCGACCAGCTCGTGGGTACCCTTCTCCCGCTATCTGTTCAACAGCGTTTTCGTCAGCGTGGTGACGACGGCCTTGTATGTGCTTATCAGCGGCATGTGCGCTTATGTATTGTCCAAGCACGCTTTTTTCGGCAAAAAAACGCTCAACCAGATCATCGTCATTTCCATGCTGTTCAATTCCACCATCATGACCATCCCGCAGTATGTGATCCTCTCGGAGCTGGGCATGATTGATACCTTTCTGGTGATTATCGTGCCGACGCTCGGCTCCACGATGGGGGTGTTCCTGCTCAAGCAGACGATGGATACCTTCCCGGACAGCATACTCGAAAGTGCACGATTGGAGGGCTGCAACGAGATGCAGTTGTGCTGGCGGATTGTGATGCCCTCCATCAAGCCCGGCTGGATTACCGTTATCATCTTCATTTTCCAGTCGGTGTGGAACAATACGGCGTCCACCATGATCTTTACCGAAAGCAATAAGGTACTGCCCACCATGCTGACACAGCTGGCCTCCGGCGTCATGGCCACGGGCACCATTGCCACGGGCACGGCCTCCGCCAGCGCGGTGGCCCGTGCCGGTGTCAGTTCGGCGGCGACCCTCTTTGTCATGATACCGCCGATTGTGGTCTTTGTCCTGTCGCAGTCGCAGGTGCTGGAAACGATGGCCAGCTCCGGTATCAAGGAATAAGGGGCCGGGCGATGGGGACAACGCTTGGGGAAAGGACAGGGAGCTTATGACGGGAAAACGATGGGGCCGGCTGGCGGTCGCCTGCGTATGCGCGGCATCGCTGCTGGCGACGCCGGTGCAGGCGTATGAAACGCTGCAGAATCCGGACTTCAGCTATACCTATAACGTATACGGCGAGGCGGTGCCCGCGCCGGACTTTTATCAAAATACCTCCGCCGTGGGGGAGGGGCTGGTTACGCCCACCGACGTGTTCGTGCATAACGGCGAGCTGTATGTGCTCGATGCAGGAGGGAACCGCATCGCCGTGTACGATGCGGCAAGCGGTCAGCCGCTGCGGGATATCCTGCCCACCGGGGAGGAGGAACCCACCTCGCTGGAAGATGCCCTCGGCCTCTTCGTCCAGGAAGACGGCACCTTGTACATCGCGCTTAACAAGCAGCAGGCGGTGCTGATTCTGGATGCGCAGGGGCAGGTGCTGAAGCGGTACGGCAGCCCGGAAAGCAGCTTGATTCCGCGGGATTTCATTTACGCGCCGAGCAAGGTCGCCGTCCAGGAAGACGGCATGATGTATGTCGTATCGGACAGCTCGTATCAGGGGCTGCTGCAGATGAAGGCGGACGGCAGCTTTGTTGGTTTTTTCGGCAGCAACATGGTCACCGTGACCGCAAGCGCCATCCTCAACCAGATGTGGCGCAGGCTGTTTAATAAGGAGCAGCAGGCCCGGCTGGAAAACACGCTGCCTGTTGATTACTCTTCGGTGGCGCTGGGCAGCGACGGCTTTCTGTACACCACCACTGACCAGGAGACCGAGAAGGAGATCAAGAAGCTCAGCCCGTTGGGCAACAACGTGCTCGCTTATGCGTCACAGACAGCGGCGGGAGTTGTCATCGGGCAGGACGACTACGGCGATTATGAGACCTATCGGAACGCCAATCAGACGGTGGACACGGCTTTCATCGATCTAACCGTGTCGGAGGATGGCGTGATTTATGCGCTGGACAGCGCCCGCGGCCGCGTGTTTGCCTATGATCAGAACAGCCATCTGCTGGGCATTTTTGGCGTGACAGCCGATCAGGCGGGCGGCTTCAAGCTGCCGGTGGCCATCACGGAAGAAGCGGGGCGTGTCTTTGTTCTCGATCAAGGCCGTCAGCAGGTTATGGTTTTTGAGCCGACCGCCTACGCCGAAGCGCTGCTGCGCGCCGCGGTTCTTTTCGCCCAAGGAAACTTTGCCGAGGCCAAGCCCTACTGGGAAGAAATCCGGCAGCAGAACGCAAATCTGCCGCTGTGCGCAGACGGTCTGGGCTGGGCCGCGCTGGAGGAGCAGGATTACGATACGGCGCTTGCTTATTTTCGGGAGGCGCGGGATGTCTCGGGGTATAACCAGGCGTTTCTCTCCCAGCGCAATGCCTTTACCGACAAATGGTTCATTGCCATCTTCGCGGTGTGCCTGCTGGCGGTGGTCGCGCTGTTCGTATGGATATCCCGCGCGGCGCGCAAGCCCGCCTTCAATGTGCGGGCGAACGGCCGGCGGGTGCTCAACCCGTTCCATGTGATGGCGCATCCATTCGCGGGCTACGAGGCGATGAAAGACGAACATATGGGCAGTGTCTGGTGGTCGCTGGGGTTGCTGGCGGCGCTGTTCCTCTCCCGCATGATGACGCTGTGCTATACCGGCTTTTTATTTAACGATTACCGGCTCGAGGAGATTCATCTGTTTGCTGAGTTCGCCCAGCTGATGGCCATCGTACTTGGCTTTGTCATCTGCAGCTGGGCGGTGGGTACGCTGATGGATTCGGAAGGACATTTTTACGAGATGTTCAACGCCACGGTGTATGCACTGTGTCCCTATATTCTCACTCAAATAGCGGCGGTGCTGCTCAGCAACATCATCGTGCTGCGCGAGCAGGCGTTTTTGACCGCACTGAACGCTGTGGGCGGTTATCTAACGGCGGCTGGTCTGCTCATCGGCATCATCAAGACGCACAAGTTTACTTTCGGCAAGGCGATTCTGTTTATCCTGCTGGTGCTGGTAGGAATTCTGTTCCTGCTGTTCTTGTTCTTAATGTTCTATTCGCTGGTGGGCCAGCTCGGGACCTTCCTGCATAGCCTGTACAGCGAGCTGCAATATCGTTTGTAAAGGGGGGCGACGCATATGTGGAAAACCGGAAAGCGGGGACTGGCCCTGCTGGCCGCAGCAGTGTTGAGCCTGACGCTGGTGTCGGGCTGCGCGCAGAGCGGAACGCCCGCCGTCGACGGGGAAGCGGCCGCCCTGCCCGTACGGGCCGAACAGCTCACAGGTACCGGGCTGCGTCCTGTTGCGCAGAAGGGATCGATGACCCTGTCGGTGAACCCGTCGGACGGCCAGTTCACCGTCGAAAACAGCGAAACCGGCCTGGTGCTGCACAGCACGCCGACCGATTTGGAGGCGGATACGCTCGCCTCGGGCTACAATCAGCTGACGATAGGTGCCGCCTTTGAAATCACCTATATCAGTAGCCGCAAAATCACCGACACCACCAATTCTACCGTGGCGTCGGTGCGTAAGGACGGCCTGACAGTTCATGCGACCGAGGACGGCGCGATTTTCACCTATGACATGCCGGATTTGGGCCTGACCGTTCCACTGGCGGTGGTGCTGCAAGAGGACAGCTTTGAGGTGTCGGTACTGCTGTCTGAGGTGAAGGAATACGGAGACAACAAGCTGCTGGAGATTGTGCTGATGCCCTATCTCGGCTGCGCCGGCGTGCAGGACGACGGCTATCTGCTTGTACCTGACGGAAGCGGCGCGCTGGTGAACTTCACCGCCGGAACCGAGGCGCCCGCCGCCTTCACCTATAAAAAGGCGATATATGGCGAGGATCCGATGGATCCGCTTGCCAACGTCGTCAGCAAAAGCGAGACAATCCAGCTGCCGGCTTTCGGCATCAAGACGCAGGAGAGGGCGCTGCTCGGCGTGGTGACACAGGGGGAGGCGCTCGGCTCCATCCAGCTGTACGCCAAGGGCACGCGTTCCCTGCACGCTGCCGCGCACACCGTGGTGCGGTACCGCGGGACCTCGTCCCGTTCCCTCTTTGACAACGAGTGGAACCGCAAACGGGTGATCATCGTCGGAGAGGATCCGGTGTCCCAGCCACAGTATACCGTGCGGTATTATCTGATGAAGGACGCCGATTACAGCGATATGGCGGCGCAGACGGCGGAGTGCCTGCGCTCGCTCGGTGAGCAGACGCGCACCCGCAAAAGCGAGGCGCGCATCCCGATAAGCGTGCTCGGCGCCGTGCGGCGGCAGAGCTCCTTTTTAGGCATACCGGTCAAAACGGTGTACGCGCTCAACGATTACGAAGCTGTGGCGGATATTGCCGCGGAGCTGAAAGAAAAGGGCTTTACCAGCTGGGATCTGTTTTATGAAGGCATGTTCGCCGGCGGCTTGTACGATAAGATGCCGGTAAAGGCGAAAACCGAAGGGGCGCTGGGCAGTACAGGGGAACTGGCCTCCCTGGCCGAGACGCTGCGCGCGGACGGTATCACCCTGTATCCGCAGGCAGATCTGAGCCGTATTTACGCTTCGGGCCATGGCGTTTCCTCCCAGTGGGACGCCTCCCGCGATTTTGCGGGCGGTATCCGGACGATTACTTCCTTTTCCCGTGTCACCTATTATGAAGACAGCGTCAACCCACTTACCCATACGCTGCTCAAAGCGAGCGAGTTCGGCCGCGTATACCAGAGCTTTACAGACGGACTGAGCCGGCTGGGCCTGACCGCCTTCGCGGACAGCGGCGCCGGCACCGTTGCCTCGCACAACCCGCACGGCTCGGAAAAAACCGACCGGCAGCAGGCAGTGCAGCTGCAGGAGCAGGCGATCGCCGCGGCAACCGAGGGACTGAGCGGCTATGCGGCGGAAAACGCACCGGCCTATCTGCTGCCCTATGTATCGGCGAGCACGCAGGTTCCCGCCTCCTCCAGCCGTCTAGACGGCTTCAGCGAGGAAATCCCCTTCTATTCTCTTGTGGCGGGACAGTTTGCCAATCTGTCGACGGGCTGGCTCAACGAGGTGGACGACCTCGACGGCTACATGCTGCGCTGCCTCGAATACGGGCTGCTCCCGTCGGCGTACATCAGCGCGCAGGATACGGCAGCCGTGGCCGACACCTTTGGCAACGGCATGTATGCCGCCGACAGGCAGGCGGTGGAGGAGAAACTTCTCTCCATCTGGGATACCTATGGCCAGGCGCTCACCCTCATCGGGGAACAGCCAATGACAGCGCATGAAAAGGTCGCGGAACATGTGTATTGCAGCACCTTTGCGGACGGTCGGACGCTGTATGTCAATTACGCCGACACGCCGGCCGTCGTGGGAGAACTGTTGATTCCTGCCGGCGGCTATTGGATTGCGGGGGGTAACACATGAGAAAGTACAGCTATGAAAGGCGCAAGGCGAATGTCGGACGGATGTTCATCGCGGTGTGGGTGGTGGGAATCCTGCTGCTGTTCATCACCCCGCTGGTGCGCACCGTGATCTACAGCCTCAACACGCTGGATTTCAATTCCATGTCCACACAGGCGGCGGGATTCAGCTATTATGTGCGCCTGTTCGCCAAGGATACCACCTTTGTGCAGAATCTCAGCACCGCGCTGACCAACCTGGTGTATCAGGTACCCATCGTGGTGATGTTCAGCCTGTTCATCGCGGTGCTGCTTAACCGGAAATTCCCGGGCCGGCTGTTTTTCCGGGCGGTGTTCTTCCTGCCGGTGGTGGTGATGTCGGGCGTGGTATACTCCATTCTCCAGGGCGACGTCCAGTCCACCGAAATGATGAGCAGTTCCGCCACCGCCAACGAGGCATTCAACAACCTTGGCGCACTGCAGGATCTGCTGAATTCCTTTGGGGTGGGAGAAAGCCTTATCACTTTTCTGAGCAACATCGTCAGCCGGGTGCTCGACACGGTCTGGCAGTCGGGTGTGCAGATTTTGCTTTTCCTCGCGGGACTGCAGAGCGTGTCGCCTGCGCTGTACGAGGCGGCCCGCATGGAGGGAGCGACCAAATGGGAGGAATTCTGGAAGATCACTTTTCCCATGCTGATGCCCGTGCTGCTTGTCAGCGTGATTTATACCATTATCGATTCCTTTACCGCAGAGAGCAACACGGTGATCCAGTATATCAAAGAGGTATCCTTCCAGAATTTTGAGTATTCCTACGGCTGCGCGATGGCGCTGACCTACTGCGGGATCATTCTGGTTATCATCGGTGCGGTGACGTTGGTCATCGGCCGGTTTGCCAAAGGGGGGAGAGGCTGATGCGATTGCAGCAATTGCTGGCGCGGCCGGACACGGAGGCCCGCGCGGAGATGGGAAAAAAGATTGCCACACGCGGCGGGAGTTTGGTGGCCCGCATACTTATGTACCTCTTTCTTATCAGCGTGAGCTATGTGCTGCTGTATCCGCTGCTGTTCGCCTTCAGCCAGGCGTTCCGCACCGTGGATGACGTGTATAACGCCAACGTTATTTGGATCCCTACCCGGCTGACCCTCGATAACTTCCGCACGCTGTGGGAGGGGATCGATTATATCACCCTGTTCCGCAACACGCTGATCATCTGCCTGGGCAGTTCTCTGGCGCAGGTGGCGGTCTGTGCGGTGACGGGCTACGGCATGGCACGGTTTAAATTCAAGGAAAAGGGGTTCTGGATGGCGGTGCTGCTGCTCACGGTTGTGCTGCCGCCGCAGATCGTCTCCATTCCGAATTTCTTCCTCTATCGGGATTTCGATCCCACCGGTCTGTTTGGTCTGATAGAAAGTCTGACCGGCGTGCGTATACAGATCCGGCTGCTCGACACGCTAGGGGTATACTTCCTGCCCGCCATTCTCGGGCAGGGCATGCGATCGGGCATTTTCATCCTCATCTTTTGGCAGTTCTTCCGCGGTCTGCCGCAGGAGTTGGAGGATGCGGCATACGTCGACGGCGCCGGACCGCTGCGCACCTTCCGCAGTGTCATGCTGCCCAACTGCCGCGCAGCGGTGGTGGTGTCCTTCCTCTTTTCCATCGTGTGGTACTGGAACGATACCTACGTCGGCAGTATGTACACCGAATCGCTTGAGACCATTTCGGTACGCCTCTCCCTGATTTCCAGCGATATCACGACGCTCGGCCTGCAGGTGGATCGCATGACCGAGTCAATATACATTCAGGCAGCCATTTTGATTTCCATCACACCGTTGCTGCTGCTGTACCTGTTCTGTCAGCGGGTGTTTGTGGAAAGCGTGGAACGGGCCGGTATTGTCGGATAGGAGGAAGGGCCATGAAAAAACGACGCGCCAGCGCGCTGCTTTTGGGGCTGTGCCTGCTTGTAGGGGGCCTGCCGGCCTGCCGTTCGGCGGAAACGCCGTCCGGCTCCGTCCCCGCTGACGGGAAAGGAGAGACGACCATGGCGAGCACGGGCATACCGGAAACCACCGAGGCCGTACAAACCACGACGGGCAGCGACAGCACGGCCTTTGTTACCACGGCCGTCACCACCCGCCGCACCACGGTCGCATCGACGGCTGCCGCCACCTCGGCAACGAAGCAAACGGCCAGCACGACGATGGGGACCCAATCGACAGCCACGGCGACCGAAACCGGCCGCCAGCCGGGGGAGCCGCAGACGATTGCCCTGACCGATGAGCATGTGAAATACATCGGCCGCACCAACGTGACCGAGCAGTCGGCCTGGATGGACTGGGGCGGTAGCGGCTTTGAACTGAACGTCCGCGGCGGCCAGGTGCGCGCCCGGTTGTTCGCGGTCGATGCCGGTGACGCCAACTGCGCCTATATCAGCGTCGAGATAAACGGCCAGCGCACCCAGAAAATTCGGCTGACCGGCGGCTCCAATTGGTATACGCTGGCGGATAACCTGCCCGAGGGAAAAGCCACGAACATCCGCGTGCTCAAGCTCAGCGAGGCACAGCAGGGGACAGCCACTCTGCAGGGACTGGAGATCACGGGGGAGACTGTCGCGCCCAACGCCGATAAGGATCGCAAAATTGTCTGGATTGGCGATTCCATCACAGCGGGGTACGGCATTCTGGCGCAGCCAAACGATCCCTTTACCTGCGAAACGGAGGATGCCACCCTGACCTATGCCTGGCTGGTCTCGGAGTATCTGGAAGCGGAGCGGCACATCCTGGCGGCGAGCGGCTACGGCGTGGCCACCTCCAACAGCGGCAGCACCACCAGCGGAATTTTCCCGCCGGTTTACCCCTATATCAGTCTGGCACGGGGAACCGGGGAGGACCAGAAATGGGATTACAGTGCATTTGAACCGGATCTGGTGGTTGTCAATCTGGGAACCAACGACGCGGCGGGCGGCAGCAACGCCGCCACCCTGCGCACCGGCATCCGGCAATTCCTGACCCAGCTGCGCACAGCGCATCCGCGGGCGACGATCGTGTGGATTTACGGCTTTATGATCGACCAGTACGCGGCGGATATCCGCCAGGAGGTCGAAGCGTTTGCCCAGACCGACGATCGCGTCCATTATATACAGCTGACCAAAATTCAAGGCACTGCGGAGATTGGCGGGGGCGGCCATCCGAGCGCCGCCGCGCATGAACGGCTGGCGCTGTCCCTGGGAGCCGAGCTGCAGGCGCTGATGGGTTGGTCATGAGGAGAACAGAAACGAGGAGAAAAAGCGTATGAGAGCGGAAATTCGATCGATCGAAGGGGTTCCCGCCCTGTTTGTGGACGGAGAACGACGTGTCCCCATGCTGCTGTTTACCAACACGGAGACGGACGGCGGCGCGCGACGGGACATCTGCGCACGGCAGATCCGCATGGCCAAGGCACACGGGCTGCACCTGCATTCCGTCTGCTGTCACCTGCCGGTGCATCAGCCGCGCGGACAACGAGATCTGTCCTCGGCCATCGGAGCGATGGATACCGTGATGCGGGAGGATGACCAGGCGGTCATCCTGCTGCGCATCAATCTGAGTCTCTATGGAGGAGAAGCGGAGGAATGGGAAAAGCTCCATCCGGGCGAGACGGTGCGTTGTGCTCTGCACAGCGAGCAATTTGGCCGGGAACGGCAGGACGACGGCTCCTATGCGGAGCGCGGCGTCGGCGCAGTGTCCATCGCGTCGGACGCCTGGCTGGAGGCGGCAATCGACACGCTCGATGAGCTGACCGCCTGGTTCAAGGCGCATCCGGCCTACTACGATCACCTGCTTGGCTATCACATTGCGGCGGAGGACGCAGGCGAATGGTTCCACACCGGCCTGCGGGAAAACGGCGTGGATACCAGCCCGGTTAACCGCCGCGCCTGGCAGCAATGGCTGTTCCGCAAATACGGGCTGCGCGTGGAGGCGGTTACCGACGCGTGGGGGCTCAGCCCCAAGGCCTATTTTGATTACAGCGAAATTGAGGTACCCGCCGACATTCCGGCCAACGACCGGCAGGCGCCCGTCGAGCGGACACTCTTCACCCGTCCCACCGACCAGCGGTACGTGGATTACGGCGATTATTCCTCCGAGCTGACGGTGGATCGCATCCGCCGCCTGTGCGCCGCGGCCAAGCGGATGACCGACGGCGACAAGATTACCGTGATTTTCTACGGGTATTATTACGAGCTGTATGACGCGCGCACCGGTCATTTCCGGCTGACCGAGTTACTCGACTGCCCCGATGTGGACGCGCTGGCAGGCCCCATCAGCTATCTGGATCGAAACGAAGGCGGCACCGGTGCGGTTATGGCTCCGGTGGACAGCATCGCGCTGCACGGCAAGCTGTGGTTTGTGGAAAACGACATGCGCACGGGTCAGATCCTGCGGGATCACGGTCCGCACGATCACGATGGCTGGCTTAGCCGGCCCTTCGGCAGCGTGGAGCATCTGCTGGAGGCGTATACCCGGGAATGGGCACATATGGTGACCCACGGAATGGGCTGCTGGTATATGGATCTGCCCGCACGTGGCTGGATTTCTCACCCGGATCAGTGGGAATGTATCGAACGGCTTGAAAAGCAGTATACAGCTCTGACGCAGGGGATGGAACCGCTCCATCCCGAGGTAGCCGTGGTGGTGGACGAACGCGCCATGTCCGTGGTGGCGCACGCCGAGGCATGCGGTGCCAAGCTGCTCTATGCGCTGCGGCAGACCTTTTACCGTGCGGGTATCAAGTTCGGCTGGTATACGGTGGAAGACGTGGAAAACGGGCGGCTCCCTGCACAGGAGCTCAAGGTGATCTATTTCCTCACCCCCTTCCGCATCGACCGGCAGCGGGAAGAAAAACTGCAGGCGGCGGCGCGGAAAAGCGGGGCAGCCCTGGTGTTTGTCCACGGTTTCGGCCGTACCAAGCCCGACGTAATCCGGCGGCTGACCGGCATGGATCTCCGCGTAATAGAGGATTCGGTGGAGAATCTGGAGATGGACGCTTCCGCCCTGATGCCGGAAGGAACCCTTTTCATGCCGGACGAGGCCTATCTGCACGAGCAGGTGATCTGCCCCTTCTATCATGACGCGCGGCAGCTGGCCTGTCCTTCCTGGTATGTGGAGCCGGCGCCTGGCGTGGAATCGCTGGCGGTGTATACCCGCGGACGGCTGAACGGTCGGATCGGTGCGGCACGGTGCCGTATGGACGGGTACACGGCGGTGTTTGTGGGAGCCATGCAGCTGACGGCGGACGGCATTCGGGAGATCTGCCGCCTGTGCGGGGCGCATATTTACAGTGAGAGCAGCGACGCGCTGTTCATCGGCGATCGGGTTCTGGCCGTGCACGCGAACGCCGGGGCGGGGGTACGGACCGTCCGGCTGCGCGCGCCCGCGGCGGTGATGACTGCCGGCGGCGAAGCGATAACGGCGCAGACGCTGGAAACCAGGCTGGAGCCGTATCAGACCACATTCTGGATACGGCGGGAAGACGGACGGTTTTAACCGTCCGGAGGAGGAAGCAAATGATGAGAGAACTGTCATACGAGGAATACCGCAAGCGGCTGAGCGGCTGCTTTATCGGCAAATGCGTGGGCGGCACGCTGGGAATGCCCTATGAAGGGGAAGAGCGGCTGCTGAACCTGACCTATTACGATCCAGTGCCGGATGAAATGCTGGCCAACGACGATCTGGATCTGCAGGTGATGTTTCTGGAGTCGGTGCGGCGCTTCGGCCTGCCCGTCCACCGGGAATATCTCGCGAAAACCTGGGTGGAATCACTGCGCTTCGTGTGCGACGAATATGGCGTGGCACAGAAAAATATCCGCGGCGGGCTGCGTCCCCCGGTGACCGGGTTTTATGACAACAAGTTTTATGCGGGCATGGGCGCCGCCATCCGGACGGAAATCTGGGCTTGCATGGCACCGGGCGACCCGGACCTGGCCACGGCGTTGGCCTGTGAAGACGCATGCATCGATCACTACGCGGACGGGATGGAGGCCTCGGTGTTCCTGGCGGCTCTGGAAAGCGCCGCCTTTGTGGAGCAGGATATCCGCTGTCTGCTGGAAATCGGCTTTTCCTACCTGCCGCCGGAGGGGCGTTTGAGCACCGTGCTGCGCTCTGCCATGCGCTGGTGGGATGAATGCGGCGATTTTGTGGAAGTACGCCGCCGAATTCTGGATGCCTACTATGTACAGAACTGGACCGATGTGTCGCTGAACCTTTCCTTTATTGTGCTGGGCTTGCTGGCGGGCGACGGGGATTTCGGCAAGGCGCTGTGCACGGCGGTCAACTGCGGCAACGACACCGACTGTACCGGGGCGACCATCGGGGCGCTGCTCGGCATCCTGTATCCCGACGGTATCGATGAAAAATGGACCCGCCCCATCGGGCAGCGCCTGGTGCTCGGCGGCAATATGATCGGCATGCACGAGGTGGAAACCATCGATCAGATGTGCGAGCAGATTGCGGCGCTGAGCCAGGAGGTCCAGGCATTTTATCGTTCTGTGGTGCGTACGGTCGGCGCGCCGGCCTTCCCGGCATACGCCGGCGGCATCGCGACGCCCTGGAAGGCGTCGCCCGACGGGGTCGGCCTGACGGCGGACTACAACGTGCGGGAAAGCGTGGTGGCGCGCCTGCCGGTTTACACGACGTTGGTGTATCCGCCGGAGGTGGCGATCGCGCTGGGCCAGTCGGCCGTTTACACCCTGCGCTTTCAAAATATCCGTGACCGGGAAGATACCTATCATGTGGAACTCCACGTACCCGATGGCTTCCGTGTGGAGCCGGACAGGGCGGATATCCGGCTGTGCGGAATGGAGCCGGCCGAGCTGACCGTCACGATCATGGCCTCTGATATGCCGAAGAATGCCTATTACAATCCGCTGGATATTCGGCTGAGCAGCGACGCGATGACGGCGGAAATGAGCGCCGGCCTTCCGACGGCCATTTCCTGGTGGCGGAAGAAGGCGGAGGAGGAAACGGTAGGCTGCCCGCAGCTGTCCGCTTTCCGTGGGGCGGTGCGTGTGGAGGCGCCCTGCCATTTTCAGACGGTGCCCGCCGGGCGCCACCTGCTAACTATGGAGGTGAAGGATCCGGTTGGCACCAACAACGCCTATCTGATCGCCGAAGGCACACGGGCCATGCGCGTCTGGATAGGGGATGAGCTGGTCGCCTGGACCGACGGCAGCTATTACGTACCCGCGTTCCACCGCGGCCCGTGGCGCAGCCGGGTTAACCTCTGCAGCGGCTGGAACCGGGTGACGGTGGAGGTGCTCGACGGGGAAGAGGGCGAAATTTTCCTCGGTTTCGGCACACCGTACGGGTTCGAATGGCTCAACGAACTGGAATACCGGCTGCCGGTCCTGTCCGGGGAGGCATAAAGCATGCGGGAATTGTACGGTGACGGTTTGCGGGACGATACCGACGCCATCCAGCAGCGGCTGGACAGCGGAAGCCCCCTTGTGTATCTGCCGCCGCCCGCGGAAGCGTATACCATCAGCCGACCGCTGCGCATCCACTCGCGGCAGACGCTGCGCCTCGATCGGTTCAGCGTCATCCGCCTAGCGCCGGACAGCAACTGCGTCATGCTCCGCAACGCGGACCAGGAAACAGGCAATACCGACATCACGGTATGCGGCGGCATCTGGGATATGCACAATCTGGCCCAGGCGAAAAATCCGGTTCATTTTCCTTATCCGCCTGTCGAGCCTGACAAGGGTATGACCTATACAGAGAATTATTTTGGGACGGCCCTCCGCTTTTTCCATGTGACCAATCTGACCTTACGGGAATTGACCGTCAAGGATCCCGTCACCTTTGCCATCCAGATGGCGCGCATACGACAGGCGACGGTGGAGGATATCCGCTTTGATTTCAACGATGGCAATCCCTGGCCGGTCAACATGGACGGAGTGCATCTGGACGGCGACTGCCGGTTTATCCGCATCGCCAATCTGAAGGGATCCTGCTACGACGATATGGTGGCGCTCAACGCGGACGACGGCTACTGCGGCCCAATTGAAGATGTGCAGATTGACGGGCTGTTCACCGAAGACTGCCACAGTGCGGTGCGCCTGCTGTCCACCGGTTCGCCCGTGCGCCGCGTCACAATCTCCAACGTATTCGGCAGCTTTTATCAGTACGCCGTGGGCTTTTCCAAGTATTTCGATGAGAGCGGCGAGGCGCGCGGCACAGGAGAACGGCGCGGCCTGTTTGAATATATCACGCTGACGGGCCTCTATCTGTCCAAGGCCCCGCGGCACAGCCGCTACCGCAAGGACGGCACCTTTGTTTACCCGCTCATCTGGGTGGAAAACCGGGCAACGGTCCGCCATCTGCATATCCGCGATCTCTATCGCGCGGAGAAAACGACCGCCATCCCATGTATAGGGATCGACCCTTATGGCGAAGGAGAAGACTGGGTTCTCGACGGCATCGTGCAGGAGAACTACACCGGCGATCCCATACCGCTGCTGCACAATCAGGGGCAGCTGACGGGCCTGAGCATCGGCCGGGCGGAGGCGGGGGAGGACACTTGCCTTCTCAACGAGGGGATACTGACAAGGAAGGAGACAACACCGTATGCTGGAAGCGAGACAGTATGAAGAGGGCGCGGGGCGCCTGACCCTGCGGATGCCGCTGCGCTTTGCAGGGGAAACCACAGATACCAAAGCAGCCTGCGCCATGTGGCGCAGGCTGGAGGAACCTTTTGCAGACCCGACAGAGGAAAACGGCACGCCGCTGCACTTTGTAAAGGGAGATAACTTGCCAGCAGAAGGCTATCGTTTGGAGGTCGGACCGGCGGAAATTCGGCTAGCCTACGCCGATGCGGCAGGTGCACGCAACGGACTGGTCTGCCTGTACAATGGTTTGGAACGGGAAGAGGCGGGCTACGGCCTGCCCTGCGGCCGGGCGGAGGACGCACCGGATGCCTCCTTCCGCAGCGTGCTGCTGGATATGGCACGCAAATATCTCGAGCCGGAGGAGGTAAAGGCTACTCTGCGGCAGATGGCGCTGGCCGGGATGAACAAGACGATTTTCCATCTAATGGATTCGGAGCATTACGCCATCGCCTCCCGGGCCTTTCCCGTGCTGTGCGAGCGTGCGCCCCTACAGCAGTATACACCCGAGCAGATGCGGGAGTTGGTGGAATACGCCGCCGCCTGGGGGATCGAGGCAATCCCTTCGATCGATGTGCCGGGTCATGCCGCTTTTCTTCTGCGCTGTATGCCGGAATTGAGCTGCCAGGTAGTGGACGACTTTGAGGAAAGCCACTGGGCTGCCTGTGTGGGAAATGACCGGCTGTACGAGGTGCTGGAAAAGCTGTACGACGAGGTGTACACCATCTTTGACAGCGGGTATCTGGCGGCCTTTGGCGACGAACTGGAATTCCTCGATCTCAAGGACACCTATTCCTACTGGGCGAATTGGGAGCATTGCCGCGTGTGCCGTGAGGCGGCGGAAAAGCACCACATCGAGCAGACCAAGCAGGCGCTGTATTATATGTACGTCAACCGTGTGCACGATATCGCCAAACGGCTGGGAAAACGGCTGATCATCGCCAACGACAGCCTCGATGTATCGAAGCCGCTGCCCATTCCGCGGGATATCCTGATTCTCTGGTGGCGGGTGCCCGCACCCGGCCGGGGACCGTGGGAAGGCTGCTCCATGCAGCGGTTCTTGGAAGAGGGTTTTGACGTGCTCAACGGCGATTATCCGGAAACATACATCGACCTGTATATGCGGGATGAACGGCTGTGCACCTGGTCGCCGGTATCCCGTCCGTATTGCCCGCCCGAACGGCGCAAGCAGGTGGTGGGAGGCCAGCTGTTCGCCTGGGAGGGCAAGGCCCATTTTGCCTGGACACTGCCCTCCGGCATCGCCATGATAGGACAAAAGCTGTGGAACTACGCGGATCGCTGCTACGACCTGGCGTACAAACGCCGGCTGACGCGGCTGGTGCTCGGCCCGGATACACCACCGGAACTGGATATTTTCACGCCGCTGGGCGGCTGCCTGCTGCCGCAGGACGAGGATTCCAGTCGGATGGGCCATATCGAAAACGTTACGCCCTATATCCTGCCGCAGCTGGAAGATACGCTTGCCGCGCTGCGCGCGCTTGGGGCGCGGGGACGCACGCCGCTTGCCGGCATCTATATCCGCTGCCTCGAATGGATGAAGGAGCAGCTGACCTGATTCACCGGTGGGCCGCAGGCGGCGGGGATGGCTTTTGTGCTTTGCGGATGGCACCCGGCGTCAGGCCAGTGTATTTGCGGAACACGTCGTAAAAATGGATCTTGCTTTTGAAGCCCACCTTGATGCTGATATCCTCGATGGGGATTTCTGAGGTCAGCAGCAGAAACATCGCCCTGTTCACGCGCAGCTTGTTGACGTATTCGGTGAAATACTGGCCCATGGTATTGCGGAACAGGCGGCTGAAATAGGTGGGGTTGTAGGATCCTACGGCGGCGGCCTCCGCGAGAGTGACCGTATCGAAATGCTCGTGCACGTAATCAATGGTCGCGGCAAGTGCTTTCTGCAGACCGTGGGTCGTGTTTCCCTGTTCAAACCGGCGCAGCAGAATGAGCAGCTCATTGAGCTTGCACAGGAGGGCCTCCGGATAATACGGTTGCCGGCCGCGCGCCTCCAGAGAGATTTCTTCGATGAGCGCCTCAGCCTTAAGCATGGTTTCGCCGGTCAAATGCAGGATCTGAGACAGATTCAGCGTGTTGTCATATGCAATGCACGGCTCAAACAGTCCCGATTTTTTATGCAGCAGGGAAGAGGAAACGAGGCAGTTGGACACGCAGAGCAGCGGCATGGGCAGGTTGCTGTGCACCTGGTGGGGGCGGATGGACAGGATATCGCCCTTTTGGATCATGTACTGCTGTCCGTCGATGGAAGCCATGCCGGAACCGGACTTGATATATACCAGTTCGGTGAAATCTTCGTGAGTATGCAGTTCCCCCTGCAGACATCGTTCCTGTGAATCGGTATCGAGGAGACGGTAAACATCCACCCCTTTGTACGATTCGGTAGGCACCTTGTCCGTGGTCAGCATATGCACCAGATCGTACATCTCATGATCAACGACCGTGATGGCATCCTCGCTCCAATCGGACATTTTATATACCTTCATACATACAATCTCCTTTTCGTTCGGCAGTATGTTTTTTTGCTTTATATGCAACGGGGTTTCTTTCAGTATAACATAAAAAGCGGTATCTGTAACGATATTCTCTTATAAAATGAAATTTATTTATTTGTTTTTTTGTGTAATACCGTCTTAATAGGACGAACATCTCCCTATGTTTGCCCATAATCCGATCCGTACATGTAAAAATAACATACTATTTAGTAAAAGAAGGACATTGTTGGTTTACAAGCACTATAGTAAAATTACATATAAAGAAGGCGGTGATTTCTGCAAGATTAGACGATGTGCAAACCCCTTATTCAATACGAAGGAGGAAAAGAAGATGGCAAAACATGGAAGAACATGGCTGGCGCTCCTGCTGTCACTGGCACTGCTGCTGACCGGTTATCCAGTGCTGCTGGCAGGGGCGAACACCAACACCCAAATCACGGGTGTGTCCCTGGCGCGCAGCGATGCGTATAGCCTGGTGGAACTTTGGATGGATACCAATGCGGTCTTCACCCAAACGTATGACAATCTGCAGTCGGAGGAAAATGCCACCGGTGAGCCGTCGGCCGAACTGCTCGCAAGTGTCGCCAACAACCTGGTCATCAACGGCGAGAGTATCGCGCAGATCAACGAGGGACTGGCTTGGTACGGTGGCGTACAGGTGTTCATCGATGAGAATCCGACCACGCACAACGCGCGTTTCTATCTGCAGATGCACGATGCGGCTTTTGGTGGAGCCGATGTGAGCGCAACGGATTTTAGCGTCGGCTTCACCGATGGTGCTGTTGACAGCGCCGGCAACGCGATTGAACCGGTTACCTGGTACTATTCCGCCGCGACGAAACAGTTCAGCACCACCCCGCCCGAACCGTCTGAGCCGACCGATCCGACGGATCCGCCTCCGGCGGCCGATACCCAAATCACGGGCGTTTCGGCGTCGTACAGTGAACAGTATGCACTGACCGAGGTTTGGCTGAATACCAACGTACCCTTCACCAGGGGATATTCCGAACTGCAGTCGGCGGAAAACGCTACCGGTGAGCCGTCGGCTGAACTGCTCGGAAGCGTAGCCAACAATATACTCGTCAATGGTAAACGCGTTCCCGAAATCATCGGAGATCTGCCGTGGTATGGCAGCCTGCGTGTCTACATCGAGCAGGATCCGAACACGGGGAACGAACGCTTCTATCTAATGGCCTATGACGCGGCGTTCGGCGGCTCGCTGCTTTCATCGGATTTCAATATCGCCTTCACTGAGGGCGCCATTGACGGCGCCGGCAATGCAATTGAACCGGTCACGTGGTACTATTCCGCCGCAACGGGAAAATTTAGCACCACCCCGCCGGCGGGGAGCCTGGAGCCGACCTCGGAAACGCACGTGTCCCTGATGATGGAAAGCCCGGAACTGCAGGGCGGGTGGTATTTCGGGTTTGATTCCCCAGTGGATTACACGGATGATAAGGGTGTATCGTATGATGATCTGATGTACAGCAGCAATACTGATTCGTGCTGGCGTCCCCGCATCGATACCGCCTATTTCCGCAAGGCGATTGAGCAGGATCTGACCATCACCATCGGCGATAAGACCGACACGCCTGCCGGCTGGAATGCGGCGTACAACGAGGAAACCGGCAAAGGCAACCTGTTCGCCGTGCTGTTCGGCAGGGTCAACGGGAAAAACAGCCTTTTCTTCTATTATAAAGGGGAAGGCGCTTACGCCCCTGATCAGGTGGATATCACGGTGACCTTCCGGGAAGGCTTCTGCCTGCCGGACGGTGAGGGTCTGCTTGAAACGGCTAGCTTCACCCGCAGCGCCCATGCGAAAGCAGAGGCAGAAACCAGCTCGCCCGACTGGTGGACGTCCGCTGCCGGCGGAGAAGAAGAGCAGGTGCCCCTTTCCGAGACAAATGTAACCTTCTTAAAAGAGGTAAATGAAGCGCGCGGCGGCTGGTATTTTGTCTTCGATTCCACCGTCAATTATGACGACGGCAACGGCATATATCAGGATTTGGTGTATTCCAACAACACGGAGCTGTGCTGGCGTGAGCGCATTGATACCCCGTATTTCCGCAACTCCATTGAAAAATACCTGACTGTGACCATCGGGGACGAGACCAAAACCATCGCCGAATGGAACAGCCAATACCAGGCGTATTTGCGCGAGGAGTATCCCGACGATACGCCGCAGAATCTGCTGGGAGTTTTCTTCGGTGCGATCGACGAGAATCCGAATACGATTTTCCTGTACTATTGGGGTAAAGGCGACTATCTGGCGCCCAAAAACGTCATTACGGTGAACTTCCTGAAAGGCTTCTGCCTGCCGGACGGCGAGGGTCTGCTCGAAACGGCCAGCTTTACCCGCAGCAATCACCGGGTGGCGGATGGTGTCGACCCCGAATGGTGGTCGGACGACGGTTCGACTATTGATTACGGCGATTATGAGGAAATCCGGCCGGAAGACATCATCCGCGACGAAAAGGGCGATATGCCCATCGACGTGATTTTCTCCACCGAGACGATGGAGGGCACCGGCATGATTTACTTTGAGCTGGTGACCGCCGCCAACTTTGGTCAGGACGACAGCAATGTGTTCAACGGCCTGCAGTTTACCAACAACGACACGGTATGGCGCCCGGCTATCGCCACGCCGGAATTTAAGGATTCCATTCTCACGAAACTGATTATCAAGGTCGGCGACGATGAGCGGCCGATCGAGGAATGGGAAAACAAATGGCATCTCTGCCTGTTCCGCACCACGGGCAATTGGCAGCTGACCATGCACTACAACGGTGAGGATAAGGATACCTACGACTGGTGGAACGAAGACGTGGAGGTCGCCTTCCTTGAAGGCTTCACCCTGCCCACGGGCGACGTCATCAATCCCATGCGCTTCAAGCGAGAAGGCGGCGCGACGCCCGCCTCCCCGGGTGTGGAAGAACGCTGGTCCATTATCGAGGGCTTCCCGGGACCGGAATCGATGCTCGCCAAGATTACATCTGCCTCGCTGTCCCCGCAGAAGGGGCAGACCAAGCTGGAGCTGCCGGTCACCGAAGGCTACAAATACGAGATCGTCAGAACCAAAAAGCCGGAAATCATCGATCTGGAAGGCAACATCACGCCGCCCGCCAAGAGCACCTATGTGACGCTCACCCTGGAGGTCACGAGGCTGAGCGACGGGCTGTCCGCTCTGGGACGTGTGTCGGTGCTGGTACCGGGCACAGGAGCGGAAGAAACAGAGGAGCCAACCGACCCGACCAATCCGGATCGCTTGCCGGGTGACGAGGAGAATCCAGGCGAAAACGAAGAGCCGGGTGACGACACCATTCCGGATACCGGCGTAACGGGAGCTCTGCCGGCCGCCGCCGCGGCGCTGCTGGCAAGC
>CDZV01036219.1_pt1 | contig 23964 bp, 18 predicted proteins | sample 554851 | NCBI WGS metagenome assembly CDZV01 (sample SAMEA3182090, study PRJEB8094) | gut metagenome | biome: human; feature: gut; material: Stool; isolation source: human stools | place: Canada | collected 2013-03-12
CCTCTGTAAAAAGTAATTCACAGACGAATGTTCCTTCTGGTGCGAATAATACAAGAAGCGGAAATGACTCTACGGCAAATCATTACGCCGCCCTGCTGGCCCAGGTGCAGGCACAGCAGGACGCAGCCGCCCGCCGGGCCGAAGAGCTGGCCCGGCAAAAGCAGGAGGCCGCACAAGCTGCATATGACAAAAACATGGGATACCTGAACGAGGCATATGCAAACCGCAGCAATTTGCTTCAGCAGAGCTACAACGATGCGCTGGCACAGCTGCAGGCCAGCTATGACAGCGGAGCGCGCGGGGTGAACCGGAACGCCGACAGCGCCCAGCAGCAGGCGTATATCAACTATATGATGAGCAAGCGTGACCTTCCCCAGGCGCTGGCAGCGCAGGGGCTGACGGGGGGCATGTCGGAAAGTGCGCTGGCGGGCATGTACAATTCCTACGGGAACAACCGAAACACGATTGACCGCGGGCGCAACGAAAGCCTTGCAGCGCTGCTTGACACCTTGAACAGCAATCGATCTTCGGCGCTGCAGAGCTACAACAGCCAGCTTTCGGCGGCCGAGCAGCAAAAAATGGCATACCAGATGCAATTGGAGCAGGCCCTCGCCAACGGCAGCGCCGAAATTCTGCAAAACAAGTATGATACGCTGCAGAATCTGGACAACGCCTATGCACAGCAGATTCTTGCCTTGCAGCAGGCGGCGGCCCAGGCGGCGCAGAAACGCTGGTAGCCGATGCAAACGGCGGCCAGGAAGGCGTGTCCGGAAAGCCGCCGGCGGAAAAAATGAGCATTCCTTGCCGCCGGTTTCCCGGAGATCCCGCCGGGAAACCGGCGGCCTGCCCTGAAACAAAAGCGGAGCCCGCCGCTGCACGACCCGCAAACCGGCCGGAGCAGACCCGGGCACAGTGCGGCGTGCCTGTGCCCGCACCGCGGGAAGCCGCTGCTATGGCTCGACGGCTGTTGTAAACCGTATTGGGAATGGACGTCTTTCCCGCGCGGCAACACGGTCTTGCTTCCGGGCTCCCCTGCAAAGCTGCCCCATACCTTTTTCGAGGATCCGATGGCGTGCGCGCCGTATTCCGTCAACTTGATGGGTGCGCGCACGCGCCGGCATGCCTCCGCGATGGACGCCGTCCCGCATCCGCTGCCGTCCGTGATGTTCCCGACTGTACCCGGGCTTTCAGGCGTGATGCCTGCAAAAGAAATTCCGCTGTCCGATATCGTGGTCTGGTACACCTGCCCGGCCGTCTTTCCAATGGGGCCGTGAAAATTCGGCGGACGGGGAGAAGCAGCGGCTTTTACGTCGCGTGTCGGGGCAAAAAAATGCCGCCGGACGGTACGCGGAAAAGCGAAGGCCCTGCGGAACGGGAATTTCTCTGCCGGCGGTTGGGGCGGCCGGTACTGGGCGGCTGCCCGCGGGCGGAGGCAAAGCAGCGGGCCTTTCCAAAGCGGGAAATGCCGGTGCCGGTGCGCGGATGGTTCCTCCGCATTTTTTACACAGAAGCAGAAGTGTGCGCCCATACCTGATGCAAAGCGCCCCGGACATTTGTCCGGGGCGGCGGTGTTTTTATTTAAAGGTCGTCGGGCAGGCAGCGGTGCTTCAAAAGATAAAGTTTGGCCGCGTCCACGGTGCTGAAATCCAGCGGGACACCGAAAACGTACGTTAAAAATTCGCTCCAGGCCTGCGCGTCGTCCGCTGCCACCTTACAGTGCCGTACAGAGGCGGCGGGCCAGGAGATATAGCTTCTGTATCGAAGATCGGATTCAAAACAGTCTAATTCTTTTGCGAAATACTGATACAAATCCACTTGCTGCCCGTCTCCTTTCGATTTCCCTGTTTTTCAGTATAACAAAGCATTTTCAAATAATCAATCTAAAAACGCGAAAAAACCGTTTTAAAATGGTTATTTGACAAAGCTATTAACGATACTCTTATTACGGGAGGCGGTCTTGTGGAATACGATCTGCAATTGATCGGCGCGCGGCTGCAGGCAGCGCGCAAAGCAAAAGGATATACGCAGGATTATGTGTCTGCCCGTGCGGATATCACTGAAAAATTTCTCAGCCAGATCGAGCGGGGGAAGGCGGGACTTTCCGTTCAAACGCTGATCGCGCTGTGCGATATTTTAGAAATCACGCCGAATTATGTGCTGCTGCCGGACGCCGCGCGCGTGCTGGAGGAGCCGATTGGCCCTTTGCTGAAGGGCATGAGCCAGCGGCAGCTTCAGGACGTGGAGGAGATGGTGCGCATTTTTGTGCGCAACTGCCGCCACGAGGAAAAGGGCAGGCCCAGGGGCGGGCGCAGAAACATGCGGTGAACGCCCGCCGGGCCGTAACGAGGCCCGTGCGGGCAGCGCGCTGGCCGCACGGGCTTTGAGGGCTTTTGCGCAAAATCGGGCGCGGCGTTTCGCCGCGCGAAACGACCCGGTGCGGTTGTCCGCTTCGCGGCCATGGCTTCGTCACCCCGCACCGCTCTTTTGCCGTCCCGTCACGGCTGCGCCGCGCCGGGTCCCCAACGGCAAAACCCCGGCGCTTGTCGCCATTCGGCTCCATTTCGCCTGCGGCGAAACCGCGCTGGCCGGTCATCGGCCCCACCTTTTGGGTTTGCCGCGCAAAATCGGGCGCGGCGTTTCGCCGCGCGAAACGACCCGGTGCGGTTTGTCCGCTTCGCGGCCATGGCTTCGCCACCCCGCACCGCTCTTTTGCCGTCCCCGTCACGGCTGCGCCGCGCCGGGTCCCCAACGGCAAAACCCCGGCGCTTGCTCCCGTTCGGTTGCATTTCGCCCGCGGCGAAACCGCGCGGCCGTTATTTCCGCACTTTTGCCCGGCACGATTGTAAATCGGCCGGGTTTTCTTTATAATAAGAGGCAGGATTCCTATCATACATAAAGGGGCGCTTTTTATGGCGTATATTGACTGTAAGCTGAAATCGCAGATCCTCGGGACCACCGTGGGCGTGAAGCTGTATTTTCCCACAGACCTGCCCGCTGATGTGGGCTATACCGTGAAAGGTGTGCTGACGCTGCTGCACGGCTATACCAACAGCGGAGACGACTGGATGCAGATGACGGCCGCGCCGCGCTACGCGGCGGACAACGGTTTGGTGCTGGTAATGCCGGACTGCGGCAACTCGTTTTACCAGAACATGATGCACGGCGGCGCCTATAAGACCTTTGTCACGGAAGAGCTGCCCATGCTGCTGGGCCGTATGTTCAAGCTGCCGGCGCGCAGGGAACAGAATTTTATCGCGGGGCTTTCCATGGGAGGCTACGGCGCGCTGTTTCTGGGCCTTTCCCGGCCGGACCTGTACGCGGGCTGCGCCAGCTTTTCCGGTGCGGTGGACCTTTCGATGATGCTGGCGGACCCCGCGGCGCCCGGCGTGCGGGAGGTGTTCGGCCCGGTGTTCGGCGATGGGCTGCTGCTGCCCAAAAGCAGCGACCTGCGGGTGCTGGCCCAGCGGGTGGCCGCGCTGCCGGCCGCGCAGCAGCCAAAGGTGCTGCTGACGAACGGCCTGCAGGACGTGGAGCCGTATTTCATTCTGCAGCAGAACGACGCCATGCATAAATTCCTGAAGCCTCTGGGGCTTGCCGGCTACCGCCGCCTGCAATGGAACGGCGTGCACGAATGGAATTTCTGGGACCGCAGCCTTGTGTACGCCATCGATTATTTCCTGAACAACGGCTACGCCGCAAAAAAACTGAACGACTGGCGCAGCGCCGCGGTGGTATCCTGACGCGCGCGCCCGTTTCAAAAAGGAGAAGCTCATGCAATCACCACTTGCCGACCGTCTGCGCCCGCGCACCCTTGCCGAGGTGTGCGGCCAGCAGCATCTGCTCGGCCCGGGGCGCGTGTTTCGCAAGGCCATCGAAAGCGGCCGCGTGCCCAATATGATCTTCTACGGCCCGTCCGGCGTGGGCAAAACCACCGTGGCGCGCATCATTGCCGAAAACAGCGGCATGCGCCTGCATAAGCTGAACGGCACCAGCGCGGGCACGGGGGACATCAAGGCCGTCATGGCCGAGATCGGCACGTTTCAAAGCCGGAACGGCCTGCTTTTGTATCTGGACGAGATACAATATCTGAACAAAAAGCAGCAGCAGAGCCTGCTGGAATGCATGGAGGACGGAACGGTCACGCTGATCGCCTCCACCACCGAGAACCCGTATTTTTATATTTACAACGCGCTGCTCTCCCGCGCAACGGTGTTTGAGTTCAAGCCCCTGACGCCGGAGGACGTGCGCCGCGGGCTGGAGAACGCTCTGCATAAGCTGGAGGAGCTGGACGGCGTGCGCATTGAAGCGCAGCCGGAGGCGCTGGACGCGCTGGCGGCGGCCTGCGGCGGCGACATGCGCAAGGCGCTGGGCAGCCTGGAGTTTGCCGTGGCGGGCGCCGCCGGGACGGACGGCGCAAAGCGGCTGACAACAGAGGCCGTGCGCCAGGTGGCGCAGCGCTCCAGCCAACGCTACGACAAAAGCGACGACATGCACTACGACTGCATCTCGGCGCTGCAGAAAAGCATTCGAGGCTCGGACCCGGACGCCGCCGTGCATTATCTGGCGCGCATTCTGGAAGCCGGGGATCTGCTGTCGGCCTGCCGGAGGCTGCTGGTCATCGCGGCGGAGGACGTGGGCCTTGCGTACCCGCAGGCCATTCCCATCGTGAAGGCCTGCGTGGACAGCGCCCTGCAGCTGGGCCTGCCGGAAGCGCGCCTGCCGCTGGCGGACGCGGCCGTGCTGATGGCGACCGCGCCCAAAAGCAATTCGGCGCACAACGCCATTCTGGCCGCGGAACAGGACCTGCGCCGGGGCAAAACCGGCCCGGTGCCCCGCCAGCTGCAGAACAAGCATTTCGACGGCGAGGACGCGGCGCAAAAGGGGCAGAATTATCTGTACCCGCACGATTATCCGGGCCATTGGGTGAAGCAGCAGTACCTGCCGGACGCGCTGGCGGGCGTGCGCTACTACGAATACGGACAAAACAAAAACGAGCAGGCCGCGAAGGCTTACTGGGACAAAATCAAGAAGTAAGGGCCCGGCAGGCCGGGGCGGAGGCCGGAAGAGCACCGCCTGCGCCTGCGGCGCGGGCGGCGGGAGGCCGCCGGGAACAGGCGCGTGAAATACGATTTTTGGAGAAATACAATGAGTAAAAGCAAAATACTGAGTAACCCGTGGGTGGTGGCCGTGCTGGCGCTTTTTTGTGCGGCGCTGTGGGGCAGCGCGACGCCTTTTATAAAAATAGGCTATGAACTGATCCTGCCGGAAAAAAACGTGCCGTCCACAATTTTATTTGCCGGGGTGCGGTTTTTCTTTGCGGGCGTTATCACTGTTTTGATCTACAGCATCGCCAGCGGAAAGCTGCTGTACCCCCAAAAAGCCAATATCGGTAAAATTGCACAGGTAAGTGTTTTTCAAACGGTTTTGCAGTACATCTTTTTTTACGTGGGGCTTGCCAATACCTCGGGTGTAAAAGGCACGATTTTAAGCGGGACCTCCGCGTTTTTTTCGCTGCTGATCGCAAGCCTTATTTTCAAACAGGAAAAATTGACGCCCGGGAAAATCATAGGCTGTATTTCAGGCTTTGCGGGAATCATCTTTGTGAATTTAAACGGTTTGGATTTTACCATGAATTTTACGGGAGACTGCTTTGTGCTTTTTTCGGCTGTTGCACTGGGCTTTTCCTCCGTATTGATGAAAAAATATTCCAAAGATGAAAATCCTGTTGTGATAAGCGGATACCAGTTTATTATGGGCGGCATTGCAATGGTGCTGATCGGCATTGTGTTTGGGGGTAAGATCGTTGTAAGCGGGGGAAAGGCGCTGGGCGTTTTAACCTATTTATCGTTCCTCTCCGCAGCGGCATATGCCATTTGGGGCGTGCTCCTGAAAAACAACCCGGTTTCCAGGGTCACTGTTTACAGTTTTATGACCCCCGTTATGGGCGTTCTGCTTTCCAATTTGCTGCTTACGGAGCAAAACGGCGTTTCCGCCTTGAATTTGGTCGTTACGCTTGTGCTTGTGTGTGCGGGAATTCTTATTTTGAATTACAAAAAGGCGTGACGGGACCGGAGAGGCTGATTTTGCCGGCCTGCGCCGCAGGCGGCTGTTGGGGCGGAGGCAAAAAAGAAAAGGGCGCGCCGCACGGAAAATCCTTGGGGCGGAAAATTTTCCGCCCCGAGGTTGGCGGCAAAGCCGCCAACCTCTGAAGGACACCGGACGCTTTGTGCTGCGCAGCCGCTTTCCAGTTTCCCTCAGTTTCCCTTTCCGGCGCACAAAAGGGCAATTTCGCGCACTCCGCACACAAAATTGCCCTTTTGTACTGTAGAGGTATTTGCCCGCCCGGCGCATGTCCGGGCGGACAAACGGGTTTTTAACCTTTTTCTGCAGGCTCGGGGCGGAAAGTTTTTCGCCGCGTCTCTCGTTTTATGATTGAGCGCCGGGCGACCGGCACCGCAGCGGCCGCGGCACAAAGGCGTGTTTTCTTACATCAGCACGCCGGAGGGCCCGGCGTATGGCCTAAGGCAAGGCCGCACAATTCACGGCTGACGCCTGAAGCGTCGCCTCGCTTGCAGATTTTCCGGCAACTGTCACAAAAATGCTCGCGAATACACAAAGTATTCGCCGCGCTTTTTGTTTGACCTGCCAAAAAACCGGTCGGCGCGCTTCGGCTCTTAGAATTGTGCGGTATTGCCCTGAATTTTAGGGCGCATGCCGCGCCGGAGGAAAATCCATGACAAATGATCGGATCGGGAACATCATCGCTTCGCTGACGCTGGAGGAAAAAGCATCCCTGGCCAGCGGAAAGAGCTTTTGGGAGACGCAGGACATCCCGGCCAAGGGCGTGCCTTCCATATGGCTGGCGGACGGCCCGCACGGCCTGCGCAAGGAGGACCGTCTGCACATCCGTGAGAACGGCGGCCACAGCGTGAAAGCAACGTGCTTTCCCACTGCGTCGGCGCTGGCCTGCGCGTGGAGCCCCGCGCTGGCGCGCAGGGTGGGCGCGGCCATCGGCCGGGAGTGCAGGGCCCACGGCGTGGCCGTTGTTTTGGGGCCGGGCGTCAACATCAAGCGCAGCCCGCTGTGCGGGCGCAACTTTGAATACTATTCCGAGGACCCGCTGCTGGCGGGCAAGCTGGCCGCCGGGTTCATCCGCGGGGCCGAGGGCGAGGGCGTCGGCACCAGCCTCAAGCATTTTGCCGTGAACAATCAGGAGACGCTGCGCATGAGCGTCTCCGCCGAGGTGGACGAGCGGGCGCTGCACGAGCTTTATCTCCGGCCGTTTGAAATAGCGGTGAAGGAGGGCGCGCCCTCCACCGTGATGTGCAGCTACAACCGCATCAACGGCGTTTATGCCAGTGAGAACCGCATGCTGCTCACCCGCATCCTGCGGGAGCAGTGGGGCTTTGACGGCCTTGTGATGAGCGACTGGGGCGCGGTATACCGCCGCCCGGCGGGCGTGGCCGCGGGGCTGGACCTGGAAATGCCCTCCTCCGGCGGCGTGACGGACCGGGAGATCGTGCGGGCCGTGCGCGCGGGCAGGCTGGACGAGGCGGCGCTGGACGCGCTGTGCGCCCGGGTGCTGCGCCTGGCGCTGGCCCATGCGCCGCAGCGCAAAAAGGCGTATCCCGCGCCCGTGCACAATGTGGCGGCGGTGCGCCGCATGCTGGACAGGCACCACGCGCTGGCCGTGCGCGCCGCGCGGGAGAGCGCCGTGCTGCTGAAGAATGAAGGCCGCGTGCTGCCGCTGGCGCCGGACGCGAAGGTGGCGGTCGTCGGCGCGCTGGCGGGCAGGCGCTGCCGGTATCAGGGCGCGGGCTCCAGCCTCATCAACGCCCACGGCAGGCCGGATTTCCTGCACGCGCTGGTGCGCGGCGGCTGCAGAGACGCCGCGTATGCGCCCGGCTATGACCCGGACAGCGAATGCGTGGACGCAAAGCTGGAGGAAAAGGCGCTGAACGCCGCCCGGGGCGCGGACACGGTGCTGCTGTTCCTGGGCCTGACGGACCTGTTCGAGACCGAAGGCTACGACCGCGCCCACATGCGCCTGCCGTTCAACCAGCTGCACCTGCTGGACCGCCTGGCCGGGGCGGGAAAAGACGTGGTGGTGGTGCTGGCGGGCGGCAGCCCCGTGGAAACGCCGTGGCTGCCCAGGGCGAAGGCCGTGCTGTACACGGCGCTGGGCGGCGAGGGCGTGGGCGAAGCCGTGTTCCAGCTTTTGTACGGCAGGGCATGCCCGGCGGGCAGGCTGGCGGAGACGTGGCCCAAAAGGCTGGAGGACACGCCCGCCGCGCGCCACTGGCCCATGGGGCCGGACGCCGTTACCTACAACGAAAGCATTTATGTGGGCTACCGCTATTACGACAAAGCGCATGTGGACGTGCGCTTTCCCTTCGGCTACGGGCTGAGCTATACGTCCTTTGCGTATTCGGGCCTTACGCTTTCCCGCAAGGTGCTGGCGCCGGGCAAGGCCATCGAGGTGCTTTTCACGGTGGAAAATACGGGCGCGATGGCGGGCGTGGAGACCGCGCAGGTGTACGTGGCCCACCGGAATTCCGCCGCGCACCAGCCCGTGCGCACGCTGGCGGGCTTTGCCCGTGTGGCGCTGAAGCCGGGCGAGCGCAAAACGGTTTGTGTGACGCTGCCGCCCAGCGCGCTGGAGTTTTATGATGTGGCGCGCCATGCGTTCGTGGTGGAGGCGGGCCGTTATGAGGTGTCCGTGGGGCGGCACAGCCGCTGTTTGCTGCTGCACGCCGCTTTTACGGCGCGGGGCGAAACGGTGGCGCTGCCGCCCGCCCACAGCGCCGGGGGGCCGTACGGCTCGTTTGCGGACAACACGTTCCCGGACGCGGCGTTTGCCGCCATCCACACGCGGCCGCTGCCACGCAACCAAAAGCCCGTCCGCGGCGAATACACCCAGACGACGGTGCTGGGCGACATGCTGGACAGCCGCACGGGGCGCGCGCTGCACGCGCTGGCTTTGTGCGCGGCGCGGCTGGGCATGCATTTTTCCAACAACCCGGCGGTGAACCGCCGGGTGTGCGAGATGACGGTGCGCGACCTGCCGTTTAAAAACCTGGTGCTCAACACCAGCGGCATCATCCGCTACCCCGCGGCCGAAGCATTGCTTGCGCTGGCCAACGGCAGGCTGTTTTCGCGCGGCGGGACGGTGCGGGCGGAGCGCGGCCGGAGCCGGAAGGGATGACGTATATGACAAAAGAGGAAATATGGGCTGCCGCGCTGCGGCAGTCCGCCGTTGATCTGAATTGCAGCCCGGAGGACTTCGGCCGGGAGCACAGCGTGGTGGCGCGTTCCGCGCCCCATGCCGGGGCGCGGAAATATCTGTCGCTGCCCTTTTTCTGCGACCTTGTCTCCTACGGCGGCAACGTGGTGGCTTCCGTCGCGCCCGAGGCCGAGGCAGCCGTGCGGGCCTATGTGGAGCGGTATGCGCCCGAGCATTGCTTTGAAACGCCGAACATGAACGTGCTGGCGGACGCGCTGCGTCCCTTCGGCATGCGGATATGCTTCATGGCGGAATATTTTCTTCCGGATGTTTCCCGCATGCGGCAGTGGGATTGCGGGTATGCGCTGAAGGTGCTGGGGCCTGCGGACTTCGCGGGCCTGTACCGGCCGGAATGGAGCAACGCTCTGTGCGAAAAACGGAGGGAATTGGACGTGCTGGCCGTGGGCGCGTACGACGGCGCAAGGCTGGTGGGCCTGGCCGGCTGTTCGGCGGATTGTGAAAGCATGTGGCAGATCGGCGTGGACGTGCTGCCCGGATACCGCCGCCGGGGCGTTGCCGCCGCGCTGACGTCCCGCCTTGCGGCCGAAACGCTTGCCCGGGGAAAGGTGCCGTTTTACTGCGCCGCGTGGTCAAACATCAAATCGGTGCGCAACGCCGTGAAATGCGGCTTTGTGCCTGCCTGGGCCGAGCTGACGGCAAAGCCCGAGGCGTTTGTGCGGGAGCTGAACGGGCAGTGACGCGCCGCGCGCCCGGCCGCGGCCCGCGGGAATATTGGGAGGCGGCGCAAGGGCGGCCTGTAAAAAGAAAAGAGAGGGTCATACCATGCAATGGAAAGAGCTTTATGACAAAGCCGCGGAGAAGCTGGCCCCCCGCGCGGTCTCGCCGTTCATCGAGGCCGGCGGCGTGGCCGCCGCCATTCTCACCGCGGCGGGAAATGTTTACACCGGGGTGTGCATCGACACCGCCTGTACGCTGGGCATGTGCGCGGAGCGCAGCGCCATCGCCAATATGATCACGAACGGGGAGAGCCGCATTGTGCGGCTGGTGTGCGTGATGGGGGACGGGCGCGTGGGAATGCCCTGCGGCGCGTGCAGGGAATTCATGATGCAGCTGGATAAGGACAGCCCCGGCCTTGAAATACTGGCGGACGCCGAAACCGGGAAAACGGTGCGTTTGCAGGAGCTGATGCCGCACTGGTGGGGCGCGGAGCGGTTCCGGTGACCCTGCGCGGCGGCTATGCTCCATCTGTGTTCTGATTTTTGCGTTGAAAGGCGCTCCGCGTTGTAAAAGTTTTGCAAAAGGATACTGTCGAGGCCTTAATATGGCGTGGACAGCAGGAGAAGCAATAAACTGTGACAGTTTGAAGAATGTAAATGAATGCCGGAAAAATATTCTATTATTGCAGAGAGTGTGGTATAATATTGTTGCTACACGATTTTCTATAGCCATGGGAAATGCTTTGGCAAAAAGTGCTTCTTTTTTTATCACACCTACGGCTAGGAGTGTAAGGTTTGTGCGGTAGCCATAAGAGAACGCGCTTTGGTGGCGCGTTTCTTATTGTGGGATGTACTTTTTATTTTATCTGGAGGTAGATGAGCATGTCAGAGCAGCTGGAACTTTTTCGGACGTTAGAGAAAGATTTTAACTTTGAACTGACACCGTGCGATAAAAATTTTGACTTGGATACAAAATCCGGCCTTACAAAACTGGAGCTTACGTCGGCCCAAAAAGGGCAGATTAGTGCATTGTTTTCTCAAATGCCGGCGATGCTTGCAAGCGAAGCCTTGGCTCACGCATATATATTAAAATTTCCAGAAGGTCTATCGGGGATGAACCGCTTGATGCCTTACCGTAGCGGCGGATTCGGGACTCCCATTATAGGAGAGAATGGGAAAATCGTTGCACATGCTTCTTTACATGACATTTCTAGCCAAGCGCTGTTTTTGAACTGCTTTACTGCAATGTCCATTGCGTCTGGACAATATTTTCTTGCTCAAATTCATAGCGAGCTCAAGATGATGAGAATGAATTTGGACAAAATTTTGGAGTTCCTGTACGGAGACAAAAAGGCAGAACTGATGGCCGAAATAAGTTTTGTTAAATACGCCTATCAAAACTATAATTCTATCATGTCGCATGAATCGCAAAGGACGGCAACGATAGCCAGTATTCAAGAGGCTAAGAAAGTCGCGATGAAAGATATCGAATTCTATATGAACGACCTTGATTTGGCGGCAAAAACCAAGGATAATTCAGAGCTAATATCCACTGTCAATAAGGCGTTTCAAATCAAAGAAAGCCTGGAGCTTTCGATGCAACTGTATGTGTTCAGCAGCTTATTGGAATTGTATTATTCTCAGAATACGGATTCAAGTTATTTAAAATATGTTGAAGCTGACGTGTCCTCATATATCGATAAATGTGAGAAGCGGATGCTAAGCAGCTTCAGCGTCCTTGACATATTTGTCCGAGATTACAAAGGAAATCTTCTTAAGAAAATTGATACGTCCGAAATAGAGAAGGAGGTTAGTGGATTACTCGATCGTCTGAACAACGGGGAAGAGATTCCGATGCGGCAGGTTTTGCACGCAGCAATAGGTGCACAAACGAAGAAGACAGAATATTATATGGCAACAGATGGAAATATTTATTTAAAGACCGCGTGAATTTTACATTTCTATGAAAAGACAGCATTGCTTTCGAGCTTTTCTGTCTTTTCTTTTTGCTGATTTATAGCTTCGCGCAAAAAACACGGGCCCCTATGAAGAAAAAAGTAAAAAAACATGAGTGACTATACAAAAATACATAAGGCAATAGGACAGCAGCCCGGGAAGCCGCCGCGTTGAGCGGCGCTTCCCGGGCTGCTTTATCTGTGCCGGATAAACTTTTTGTGCAGGTCACACTTCCGGAAAATCCGGGCCGAAATCGTCCATCAAAACCTCGTCCGCGTACAAAGCGGGAAACCAGGCGTTTTCTGCAAGGCTTTCATACACGTTTTCGCTGGTGGCAGTTTGGCCGTCCCTTCGGGCCTGCTCCACATGGCCGTGGGCCTTGTGCTGCTTGCCGTGGGCGCTGGGCTGCCCGTGCCGGTTTTGGCTTTCCTTGTTGGTTTGGTTTTGCATTTTAAACACCCCCGTGCTGTTATTGTGCGCAGGGGGGCGCGGGATACGCAAGGCAATTTCTTCCGGAAAGCGCGTCCCTTTGCCGGGCGCGGGTCAATCGTCGCCGCCGTCATCCTCTTCGGCGGCTTCGCCGCTTTCCCCGTCGTCCGCGCTGCCGTCCGGCGCGTCTGCCCCTGCGGCCTCCTCCGCCTGGGCGGCCAGGCGCGCGGCTTCGGCCTTCGCGGCCTCGGCCTCAATGTCGATGTCCTCGTCCAGATACAGCGCCCGCCGTTTGGCGTGCAGCTTTTCCAGCTCCCGGGCCTGTTCTTCCTTGATTTTTTCGGCCTGCTTTTTGTAGGCGCGCACGGCGCGGCGCGCGCTGACCACGCAGACGCCGATCATCACGGCGGCCATGGCCAGATACAGCCAGGAAAGCCATGTCCAGGACGCAAAGGGAACGGAAAAGGCCGTCAGGCCGCATTGCAGGGCCATATACGCGGCCGCGATGGTGAGGATCACCGATAAAAACATGTTTTTCACCTCATTGATTTTTTGCGCGGCCGCACAGGGCCGCAAATTACAACATATCCCATTATAGCCGGGATTTGTGAACAAGAAAAGCCCCCCTTTGCCTTTTGTACAGGTTTAGGCTATAAATAACCTCTCTTTGCCGAAATTGACGGAGGGGCAGATTCATGGACGGCAAGCCCGGCAAACCGGAATTAGTTATTTTTATCCTCTCCCCGGATTTTCTTGTTTTTCCGTTCTTCCAACTCCGCAATTTGTTTCATCAAACAATCTGAAAAAGCCCCTTCAACCGGTGCAGCTTCTCCTGTTGTATAGCAGTCCAGAAGGACTATGTTATTATCCTTGTCAAAACAAAATATTTCATCACCATTCCCTATAATGGACAAGAACGGGATAAAACCAGTAAACCCTTCATCGTGCAGTTCTTTCGTTTTCTCACGAATATCCAAAAAGTCGGGTATTCCATTGGCAATTCCATAGACTATAATTCCTCGGCAGAACGACCAAAATGGGCCTATGTCATACTGTTTCGCCCGTGGCCATATTTCTTCCCGAACCTCCATATAAAGTCCGCCTAATGGGGACATTGTGAACTCTCTAAAATCAGCAGGAAGATTTATCCCATACTGATGTTCAAATTTCTTTATATCGTGCTCCGACGGCTCATTTCCCATACAAGCTACAACCTGATAAGTCTGCTTATCATAATTATGGAAATAATCATAAACTTTTTCCAATGCCATCGTATGCCTCCTGCAATTACCAACTTTTCTTTTTATTTACCTATATATCCTATTTTCCCGCTTTATTCAATGCATCGTGAAATGGACGAAGCTGAAGCCATCCGTCCAAGGGGGAATCGGGAGAAGAAAAGTCCCGCATTGCATTTTTTCCGCCGCGCCCTTATACTGAAAGCAGGAATACTGCACGGGCGCGGCGCGCCCGTGGGAAACGGAAAAGGGGAATCGTTATGGAATACCGTTCTTACAGGGATACGGACTGCCGCCCTTCGCTGCTGGGGCTGGGCTGTATGCGCCTGCCCACGCTGGAGCCGGGCGGCACCGCCATCGACTACGCGCGCGCCGGGGCGCTGGTGGACGAGGCCGTGCGCGGGGGCATTACCTATTTTGACGTGGCGTATCCGTACCACGGCGGCGGCGCGGAAAAATTCATCGGCGCGGCGCTGGAAAAATATCCGCGGGAATCGTTTTACCTGGCAACGAAGATGCCGCTGTGGAAGCTGGAAACGCAGGAGGATATGGAGCAGGTGTTCAACGAGCAGCTGGCCAACTGCCGTGTGGACTATTTTGATTTTTACCTGTGCCACGCGGTGGACGCCGAACGGTTCGAGAAGATCCGGCGCATCGGCGCGTTTGAATTTCTGGCGCGGAAAAAGGCCGAGGGGAAGATCCGCCGCCTGGGCTTCTCGTTCCACGACAAGCCCGCCGTGCTGCGCGCGATATGCGCCGCCTACCCGTGGGATTTTGCCCAGCTGCAGCTGAATTATCTGGACTGGACCGTGCAGCGCGCCCGGGAGCAGTACGAAATATTGCAGGAATACGGCCTGCCGTGCATCGTGATGGAGCCTGTGCGCGGCGGCGCGCTGGCTTCCCTGTGCCCGGAGGCCGAGGCGGTGCTGAAGGCGAAGGCGCCCGGCCGCAGCATTGCGTCCTGGGCCATCCGCTTCGCGGCCAGCCTGCCGGGCGTGCTGGTGGTGCTTTCGGGCATGAGCAGCGAGGAACAGCTTGCGGACAACCTTGCCGCGATGTCGCCCTTCCAGCCGCTGACAAAGTCCGAGCAGAACGCGCTCACCCGGGCCGTGCGCATCGACAAGCGGGCCCAGCGCATCCCCTGCACGGGCTGCCGGTACTGCATGCCCTGTCCGTTCGGGGTGGACATTCCCGGCCTGTTCAAAGCGTACAACCGCTGCGCCGCGGCGAAAAGCACCGGCCGCTTTTTGAAAGAGAGCGGGGATATCCCCGCCGCCGCCCGCCCGGCCGCCTGCCGCGCCTGCGGCAAGTGCGCCCGGGTGTGCCCGCAGCACATCGGCATCCCGGAGGAGATGGCAAAGCTGCGCGCGCTGGAGGAAAAGCTGCGGGAAAAATAATTCCCGCAGGGCACAAAAAGCCTCATGCAGATGAACTGCATGAGGCTTTTTTCGGGCTTGCCGTGCAAAGCGGCAAAAACGGCCGGGCGGGGCCGTTTTTGCCCGCAGGCTTAAAAGGACGGGCGGGCGCCCGGCCGCGCCGGCAAAACAGCGCCGCGGCCGCTGCTTTGGCGGGGGTCAGGGGCGGCTTTCCCGCCGGAGCGTGGTGGGCGTGCGGTTCTCCAGCTTTTTGAACACCCGGATGAAGTTGATGTCGCTGGAAAAGCCCACGGTCTGGGCGATGTCCTTGATGTTCATATCGGTGTTCAGGATCAGGCTCTTGGCCTGGTCCACCCGCAGGCGGTTGATGTACTGGATGATGCTGACGCCGTAGGTGGCCTTGAATGTGGTGGACAGATAGGAGTTGCTGACGTTGAGCTGCTCGGAGACGAGATAAAGGCCCATCATCGGGTCTGCAAAATTTTCGTCGATGATGCGCTTGGCGCGCACGGCCACGGGCTCCTTGTCCTCGGCGCCCGGCGCGGCGGCCTGTACCAGAACGGCCAGCGCGTGCTGGGTCTGGCGGCGCTGGGCGTGGGGCGGGCCGGCGGCCGTCAGCGCGCGCACCTCCTGCGCGGCGCGGGCCTCGGGCAAAGCGGCGCGCAGCGCGTCCGCCAGCAGATTGTCCACGGCGCTCTGCCGCATGGCCTCGGTGCCGGCGGGCGCGCCCGCGTACAGGTATTCGGTATAAAGGCGCTCCATCAGCTGCTGGGCCTGGGCAAACTGCTTTTCGTAAATGCGGTGGCTGAACGCCTGCATCACGCCGGGGTCGCCGCAGTCCGCGCGGGTAAGGCGGGGCGTATAGCGGTTCACCGGGTGGCGGGCCGAGGGCGCCTCGCAGCGCAGCGCCAGCAGCGCGCAGTTGTAGCTGGTCAGGATGTCCGTCATGCTGTCGTAGCAGGGGCCGACGCCCGCGTGGGCGGGCCGGGCGGGAAAGGCCTGGTCCAGCAGCGCGCGGGCAAGGGCCTCGGCCTGGCTGTCGGGCAGGCATTCCTCCGCGTTCAGCAGCACCACGTAGCGGCCGCCGTAAGCGGATACCAGCCCCTCGTGCCCCAGCGCGGCCAGCGTGCCGTGCAGCAGGCCGGGCTCCGGCCCGGCGTCCGGGACGCTGCGCTCGGTGCCGGCCAGCACCAGCACCTGATAGGTGGGATGCTCGAAGCTCACCTCGTAGCGCTTGGCCGCGGCGAAGATCGCGTTTTCGCTGTGCAGGCCGCCGCGCAGGACGGTGCTCAGGAACAGGCCGTTCAGCAGCGTCTGGTGCTCCTGCATCAGCTCTTCGCTCTTGTATTTTTCCGTCATCATCTGTTCGATCTTGTTGGTGATGAACTGGTATTCGTCCTGCGCGCCGGAGCCCTGCGCCCCCAGCGCGGCCAGCAGCTTTTCCATAGGCTTCGCGTTGCGGCGGCTGATGAACACGCTGGCCGCCACGCCCGCGGCCAGGCAGCACACCGCGCCCGCCACGCACACGGCCAGCGTAAAGCGCACCGTGCGCAGCAGGCCGCGCGCGGAATACACGCTCACATAATCCAGCCCGGGCAGGGCGGAGGCATTGAAAAACGCAAAGCTGCCGCCGCTTTCGGGGCTGGCCTGCGGGTCCGCGCACCAGGCCGCATAAAGCCCGGGCGTGTCCTCCAGCAGCGCCATATTGCCTGTGGCGGCCACCAGCTGCCCGTCCAGCAGCACCCCTGTGGCGGAGTCTCCGGGCAGGCCTGCCGCGTCGAAGGCACGCAGCAGCTCCTCCCGGTCTATCTCGATCACAACGACCGCCGCAATCTCGCCCGTCATGCGCATCTCGCGCACATAGCACAGGCGTTCGTCCTTGGGCATCTGCAGCAGCATGAAGCGCGTGTCATGGCTTTTCGTCAGCTCCGCGAGCCATGCGTCATAGCCCTCGCGCTGCGGCACGCCCTGCAGGGCCGTAATAGGAGGCGGCCTCGAAGCAGCCCATATTGCCCACCACAAGCCCCGTGCGCGGGTAATAGAGGTATACGCCCCGGGCGAGCTTGTTCGTGACGAGAAAATCCCGCAGCGTGACGGAAAGCTGGTACGCCTGCGCGGGCAGGGTGCCGGGCAGCTCCCGCAGGTTTTTGAGCAGCGTGTTGGCGTGCGTGATCTCAATGGTAGTGGAATAGCGGTGCAGCTCCTCCAGGCGGGTATCGACGCTTTTCTGCACATAAGCCGTCAGGGCGGTGTTGGTCTCCACCACCGTGCGCTCCAGCACATGCAGGACATACAGGCACAGCAGCGAGCAGAGCAGCAGGCACGAAAGCACTACGGCCAGAATGGAGCGCAGCCAGCGCATGGTATGTTTTTTGCGGTGCGGCACAAAACGCGCCCCCTTTTCCGTTTCCTCCGGTATCCGGATAGGACTATTCTATCATAAAACCGTGCCGGAGTAGAAATTGATTTTTTTTGGCCCCTTTTTCCCATCGGGAGGCCGAAATTGGAAGATTTGTTAATCCAAAGCCCGTTCCATCTAAAAAAATGTAAGTGAAAGACAAATAAGGTTTGGTCAATGTGCATAAAACGAACGGTGAAAAATAGACGCTGGTTATTCATATAGGAAAAATTGTAAGTTTACAGCAAGATGGGCTTTCGGCTACCATGAAAGCATGGAAGGGGAGCGCGGAGGACGTTCCCGGCGGGACGCCGCCTTCCACATCAAGTAAAACAGGAGGAAAGAACTATGAAAAAACTGCTCAGCATCCTTTTGGCGCTTGTACTGGCCACGGGCCTGTTCGCAGCGTGCTCGGGCTCCGGCTCCGGCTCGCAGGCGGCGGGAAGCACGGCTACCGGCAGCGGCGCGGCCGCCGCGCCGGACGGGAAAAAGACAGACCTGCTGCTTTGGCTGCCCCCGTTCGCGGCGGGCGACGACGGCGCGCTGGACAAGGAGTTCTGGACGGAAACGCTGGCGCCCTGGGCCGCGGAAAACAACGTGGACCTCACCATCGAGATCACGCCCTGGGGCAATTACGAGGAAAAATACCTGACGGGTTTTTCCTCGGGCGAAGGCCCGGACGTGGGCTATATGTATCTGGAGATGTTCAACGATTTTATTGAGATGGGCGCTCTGGAGCCCCTGGACGCCTACATAACGGATGCGGACCAGGAGAATTACCTCTACCTGGACAAGGGCTTTATCAAGGGCAAGCAATACACGATGCCGTTCATCGTGGGCAACGCGCGCATCCTGTATTTCAATATGGACATTCTGGAGCAGGCGGGCGTGACGGAGCTGCCCGCCACCTGGCAGGACCTGGTGGACGTTGCCGTAAAGATAAAAGAGGCGGGCCTGCCCGGCGTGATGCCGTTTGCGGGCGAATGGGCCGACCCGGCCATCGGCGCGCTGAACAACCTGTACTATCCGTACCTGTGGCAGGCGGGCGGCGACATTTACAACGAGGACGGCACCAAGGTCGCCCTGATGGACAACGACGCCGCGGTGAAGGCCGCCCGGTTCCTGTACGACCTCAAGTTCAAATACGGCGTGCTGCCGGAGGAATCCATGGCGCTGGTGGGCACCGAGGTGCGCAACCAGTTCATTGAGGGCAATATCGCCATCGCTTCCATGGACGCGAAATCCGGCACGGTGCTCACGGACGCAGGCGTCAACTGGGATTTCATCCCCAGCCTGGAGGACGAGACCCGCGCCACATGGATCGCCTCTGACGCGCTCATCATGAACAGCGCGTCCCAGAACAAGGAGCTGGCCGCCAGCCTCATCAAATACATCACCAGCGCCGAGGTCATGGCGAAATTCCACACCGAGATCGCTCCCTTCCCGCCCATCACCAGGGACGAGGCGTACAACGACGACGAGCGCTTCAAAGAGATGTACGAGGACGCCGAGCACCTGCACACGCTGCCCGTCGCCAACGGCGCGTTCAAGGTGATGGACACCCTGTATAAAAATCTGCAGCTCATGATGCTGGGCGACCTGTCCCCCGAGGAGGCCATCCAGAACACCGTGGATTACGCCGAGAGCATCGGCTGACGGCGGAGGACGGGCCGGCGGGCGCGCCGCGGACGCTCCGGCGCGCGGCGTGCCGGCAGGCCCGGCGGTAGGAAGCTGAAATCCGGCGGGCAGGCGCGCCGCGCCTGCCCGCCGCCTGGATAAAAGGGGTTGTGTGTTATGATCAATCGCAGAAAGGAGGCTGCGCAGGGCTTTTTGTATATCCTGCCCAGCCTCGTGCTGATCCTGGTATTCTCGGTGGTGCCCATCCTGATGAGCCTGTACTTCAGCTTTACGAAGTACAATGTGCTGCAGCCGCCCCAGTGGACGGGGCTGGACAATTACATCCGCCTGTTCCGGGACCCTTATGTGCGCGCCTCGCTGAAAAACACGGTGGTCTTTACGGTGATCACCGTGCCGCTGCAGACAGCCGGCTCGCTGGTGCTGGCGGCGGTCATCGCCGAGCTGTTCCACAACAAATTCGGCAATTTTGTAAAAAGCTCGCTGTTCGTGCCCGTCATTGCGTCGGCCATCCTTGTGGGCACGCTGTGGTTCACGCTGCTGTCGCCGCGCGGCGTGGTGAACAGCATCATCCATGCGTTCGGCCTGCCCTCGGTGAACTGGCTGGGCGGCAAGCTCACGTCCATGCTCAGCGTCTGCATCGTCAGCGTGTGGAAAAACGTGGGGTACTTCCTCGTTATTTACTTCGCGGGCATCATGGATATCCCGCGCAGCCTGTACGAGGCGGCCGAGGTGGACGGCGCCAATGCGTTCCAGCGCTTTTTCAAGATCACGCTGCCGGGGCTTTCCAGCGTGACGTTCCTTGTGGTGACGCTGGGGACCATCTGGTCGTTCCAGGTGTTCGACCTGGTGTACACCATGACGGGCGGCGGCCCGGGCACCTCCACCGTGACGCTGGTGCTCACAACCTACAACGCGGCGTTCAAAGAGTACAATATGGGCTACGCAAGCGCCGTGGCCATGCTGATGTTCGTGTTCGTGCTCGCCGTTTCCGGCCTGCAGAAGCTGCTGCTGAAGGGCGGTGAGGACTGATGAGCCGCAGAGCGAAAAAAAACGCCGCGCGCGCGGTGCTGGGGGCCGTGCTGCTGGCAATGGCGCTGTTTGCGCTGCTGCCCTTTGTGTACATGGGCCTGGTTTCCCTCACGCAGAAAACCGTGCTGGACCTCCGGTTCGATCCCGCGGAGTTCAGCTTCAAAAACTATGCCCGCGTGTTCAGCAACTTCAACATCGGGCGCAACCTGCTGAACAGCGTCATCGTCACAGGCGGCGCGTGCGTGCTCAACTGCATCGTGTGCGCCATGGCCGCCTACGGCTTTGCAAAAAAGCATTTTCCGGGGCGCGACCAGCTGTTCATGGTCTATCTTGCCACATTGATGATACCCGGGCAGGTGACGCTCATCCCGGTGTTCACCATCATCAAAAACCTGGGGCTGATGAACACCCACATCGCGCTGATGCTGCCCATCCTGAACGCGTTCGGCGTGTTTCTGGTGCGGCAGTTCATGGTCAACGTGCCGGACGAGCTCATCGAGGCCGCCCGCATTGACGGCTGCGGTGAAAACCGGCTGTTCCTCTCCGTGGTGGTGCCTTTGGTGAAGCCGGTGCTCGTCTCGCTCACCATCTTTACGTTCATCACCTGCTGGAACGACTTTTTGTGGCCCCTTGTCACCGTGACGGACGAGCGCATGCAGACGCTGACGCTGGCCATTGCGGCGCTCAAGGGCAACTACTCCACCAACTACGGCCTGGTGATGGCCGGCTCCACGCTGGCGTTCCTGCCGCCGTTCCTTTTGTATGTCGCGCTGCAGAAAGAATTTGTGGAAGGGATTGCGCTTTCCGGGATCAAAGGGTAATATGAAAGAAGTCAGACTGTCGAAAAAGGCAAAGAAGGAAAAGAAGCGTCCGGGGAAAAGGCTGGCGGTGGCAAAGCCATGCATCTTTGCGCAGCAAAGTGCAAGCCACGCGGCGAATGCCGCCAAAAAGGGGTGGAGACTGCGCCCGCAGGCGCGTGTCGGAGCGGTGCGAAGCCTCCCCTGCGGACAACCGCGCTGAAAGCGCGGCTCTTAGCGTGTAGACGCCCCTTTTTCATCTAGGGCAACCCCGCGACGCCCCGCAGGGCTAGTGCCGAGGCGTGTAGAGCGAAGCGACCGCCGAAGGCCGCCGTGCGCGGCGAACGGGGCCGCAGGCCCTGTTCGCAGGCAGTTTGGCGCAAAAGCGCAGCTTTTTCGACAAGCTGCGAAATACACTCAGATCATAAAAGGAGTTCGTCTTATGGCCCGATATGAATTTTTCCTTGCGTCTTCTCTGGAGAAGGTATTCCCGGCACAGCGCCCCGCGGCGCTTTCGGACGGCGCGCGCCTTTCCGTCTGGCGGGGCGCCCGCGCCGCGGTGCAGCTCGTATACCGTGCGGACGACGCCGCGCCGGGCATGCCCGTGCAGAGCTTTACCATCGAGGCGGACGGCGCGCCTGCGCCCGCCGTTCTGCGCGCCGTGGAGCTGATGCCCTCCGATTATCCCTGCTACGAAAGCGCGGACGAGCACTACATCACGAAGGAGCCGGGCCTGTTCCCGGACCTGCTGGCCCCGCTGGAGGCGCCCGCGGTTACACCGCTGCCGCGCCAGTACCGCAGCGTGTGGCTGAGCTGGGATATCCCCGCGGACGCGGCCCCCGGCGCGTATGAGGTGGCCGTGACGGCGCGGGCCGTGGAGGAGCAGAGGATGCCCAACGGCGTGCTCTACCGGGACGCAGACGCGGCCGGGCTTGCGTTCACCTGCCGCTTTACGCTGTGCGTGGGCCGGGCGCGGCTGCCCGCCCAGACGCTGCTGCACACCGAGTGGTTCCATGCGGACTGCCTGGCCTCTTATTACGGCGTTGCGCCGCTGAGCGAAGAGCACTGGCGCATCCTGGAGAATTTCATCCGCGCGGCGGGGGAGGAGCACGGCATCAATATGCTGCTCACGCCCGTGTTCACGCCGCCGCTGGACACCGCCGTAAACGGCGAACGGCTGACCGTGCAGCTTGTGGACGTGCGCCGCGACGCCGGGGTATATTCCTTCGGCTTTGAAAAGCTCGGGCGCTGGGCCGGGCTGTGCAGGCGCCACGGCGTGGAATATCTGGAGATCGCCCATCTGTTCACCCAATGGGGCGCGCACGCCACGCCCAAGATCATGGCCGTGGTGGATGGGCAGGAGCGGCGCATCTTCGGCTGGGACGTGCCGGCGGCAAGCGCGGAATACCGCGCGTTTCTGGAGGCGTTCCTGCCGGCGCTGCGCACCGCGCTGGAGGGCATGGGCTACGACAAAGAGCATGTGTACTACCACATCTCCGACGAGCCGTCGCCCGAGCATCTGGATTCCTACCGCGCGGCCAAAGCCCAGGCGGAGGATTTGCTGGAGGGCTGCCAGGTCATTGACGCGCTCAGCAGCCTTGAATTTTACAGGCAGGGCCTTGTGCGCCAGCCCGTGCCCGCCAACGACCACATCCAGCCGTTCATCGACGCGCAGGTGCCCGGGCTGTGGGTGTACTATTGCTGTGCCCAGAGCAGCCTTGTGCCCAACCGCTTTTTCGCCATGGAGAGCGCGCGCAACCGCATCATGGGCGTGCTGATGTACCTGTACGGCATCAAGGGCTTCCTGCACTGGGGGTACAATTTTTACAATTCCAAGTTTTCACTGCATCCTGTGGACCCGTACCGCGTGACGCATGCCGACTATGCATTCCCCTCGGGAGACCCGTTCCTTGTATATCCCGGCCCGGACGGCGCGCCGCTTTCGTCGGTGCGCGCGGAGGTGCAGGACGACGCGCTGCTGGACCTGCGGGCGCTGCAGCTGCTGGAGCAGCTTGCCGGGCGCGCGTTCGTGGAGGAGCTGATCTATGCGGACGCGGAGATGCGACCCATGACGTTCCGGGATTACCCGCGCGGCGCCGGTTACCTGCTGGCCCTGCGCGAGCGGGTGGCCGCTGAGATCGAGAGCCGGCTGGCTTAAGGCAACACCGCACAATTCACGGCTGAAGCCTTAAGCGTCGCCTCGCTTGCAGATTTTCCGGCAACTGTCACAAAAATGCTCGCGAATACACAAAGTATTCGCTGCGCTTTTTGTTTAACCTGCCAAAAAATCTGCCGGCGCGATTCGACTCTTAGAATTGTGCGGTGTTGCCTTAAAGAAATACCGCGCCGGGAACGGCGCGCCGCCCGGGGGCTTGAGAGCGCCGCCTTCCGGACAGCCTGAAAAGCGCGGCTGTAAGGCCAACCCCGGGGCCGTCCTGCCAAATGGGCGCGGGCGCAGCGGCCCGCTCCGCAGGACGGCCCCTGTCCTTTTCCCGCGGCGCGGGAACAAACAAAACACCATCCAACAACAGAAACGGAGCGCGTTTGTTATGGAAGCACGGTACCGTTCCACGCTGTGGGCCTGCTGCTTTGCAAATTTTTTTCAGGCTGTGGGCAGCTGCTTTGCCATTCTGTATGTGCCGCTGCGCGGCCTGTACGGCCTCAGCTTTACCGATTTCGGCATCCTTGTCTCGCTGAATTTCATCACGCAGGTCGCGTCCGACGTCCTGTTCTCAAAGCCGGTGGAAAAATACGGCTTCCGCCCGTTTGCCGTGGCCGCTCCCCTCGTCAGCGCGGCCGGGCTGGGCCTGTTTGCCGCCGCCCCCATACTGTTCCCCCGGAGGCCCTTTGCGGGCTTTTGCGCGGGTATGTTCCTGTTCGCCGCGGCAGGCGGCCTGCAGGAGCTGCTGCTCAGCCCCATTTTGGACGCGCTGCCCATCCCGGAGGAGCGCAAGGCCCGCAGCATGAGCATGCTGCACTCGTTTTTCGCCTGGGGGCAGATCTTCGTGGTGCTGGCCACCACGGGCCTGCTGGCGGTGTGGGGCGCCGCGCGCTGGCAATGGATCGTGCTTTTGTGGGCGGCGCCGCCCGTGGCCGGCGCCGCGCTGTTCTGCCGCGTGCCGCTGGCCCGCAAAAACGGCGGC
>CDZV01023800.1_pt1 | contig 23378 bp, 20 predicted proteins | sample 554851 | NCBI WGS metagenome assembly CDZV01 (sample SAMEA3182090, study PRJEB8094) | gut metagenome | biome: human; feature: gut; material: Stool; isolation source: human stools | place: Canada | collected 2013-03-12
CGGCTGGATATGTCCGAATATATGGAAAAGCATACCGTCTCCCGCCTGGTCGGTTCGCCCCCGGGCTATGTCGGTTACGACGAGGGGGGACAGCTGACCGAGAAGATCCGGCGCAAGCCCTATGCCGTGGTGCTCTTCGATGAGATCGAAAAGGCGCACCCCGACGTGTTCAATATGCTGCTGCAGATTCTGGAGGACGGTATCCTGACCGACGCCCAGGGACGGCGGGTGGACTTCAAGAACACCGTCATCATCATGACCTCCAACGTCGGCGCGCGCCGCATCACCGATCACCGGCAGCTCGGCTTCGGGCAGGGATCGGCCGAGGCGGATGCCCAGGCGAACAGCAAGCAGATGCGCGCTGATGTGATGAGCGAGCTGAAAAAGGCGTTCCGCCCCGAGTTCCTCAACCGTGTGGATGACATTATCGTCTTCCAGCAGCTCACCGAAGCGGACATTCAGGAGATTGCGCGGCGTATGCTGCGCACGCTGGATAAGCGTCTCGCCGATATGGATCTGGCCTGTCGCGTGACCGACGCCGCCATCAAGGAGATCGCCGCGGCCGGGTTCGACCCGGTTTACGGAGCGCGTCCGCTGCGCCGCGCCATCCAGTCGCAAATCGAAGACACCCTTTCCGAACAGCTGCTGGCCGGGCAGTTCCACGCCGGTGACACCATCGTCATCGATGCGGCGGACGGCCAGTTCACCTTTACCAAACAGGAATAAGCAGAGAGGCGCCTGCCACAAAATTTGTGGCAGGCGCCTCTTGAATGATCGGCTATTATATGGTATTATGTTAAAATTGAAAAGAAGACGCGCATCGACATGGATGTGCGCTCGTTCCAACCTGAGGCAAGGGCATGGGGAAGGGGTGACCATTCTTGCACAAAGGAACCCAGGCGCCCGCCAAACCGGATAAGAACATTGTCCCGCGGGAAGTGCTGGAAGCCTGCCGGCAGCGCGGGTGGGACATAAAGCCGCTCGCCGCCGCCGTTGCGGATTTAAGCCCGGAAGGCGACCTGTGCAAAACCTATCTTCTGCTCGACGAAGACAAGCTGCTCTTCGCCGTGTCGGACAACCGGGGCGAAATGGACTACGCCGGGATATTCGGCAGTGCGCCTGTTCGCCCGGAACGCATCCGCGAGGTGCATACATATCCGCTGACCTCCATCGCCCGGCCGCGTCTGCTCAATCAGGTGGCCGGCGGCATGCTGGTGGTCGATTTGGACGGGGAGGAAACCTGGCTTTGCCGGTTTTCCGGCACCCGGATGCACCAGATGCGCCGTTTCACCGATCGGCTCGAACAGCTGATCGATCCCAGTAAAAAGGGGCCGCCGCCCGAGAGAGAGGACGAGACCTTCTGCCCCAAATGCGGCATGCCCTATCCCGAACGGGGGCGGGCGGTCTGCCCGCGCTGTATGGAGAAGGGCACCGTCATGCGGCGGGTGCTCGCCTATTTCAAGGAATACCGGCTGCGCCTCACGATCATGCTGCTGTGTGTCGCGGCCTCCGGCGTGTTCAACGCGATCCTGCCGTATCTGTCGGGTACCGTGCTGTACGACAAGGTACTCGGCCGGGACGAGGCTTTCGCCGCCTCGCTCGGGGTCGGCGGGAATTTTGTGCTGCTGCTCGGTCTGGTGGTCATCACCATGGCGGCCACCCGCCTGCTGCAGCAGGTGACGGGCATCCTGCAAGGCTGCATGACTGCGTATATGGTGCCGGGCGTGGTATGCAAAATCAAAAACAGCGTGTTTGGTGCCCTGCAGCGGCTTTCCATCGGCTTTTTCACCCGGCGGCAGACCGGCGGCCTGATGCAGCGGGTCAATGCCGACGCCAATGAAGTCATGCAGTTTTTCATCGACGGCCTGCCTTATCTGCTGTTCAACGTCCTGACCATCGTGGTCACGGCGATCATCATGTTTTCGATGAACTGGATTCTGGCGCTGGTGGCGCTGTGCCTCGTGCCGCCGGTGTTTTGGGTGAGCTACCGGCTGCTGCCCCGGCTGTGGCACAGCCATGGCCGGCGCGCCCGGGTGGTGCGCACCCTGTATTCGGTGCTCAATGACAACATCACCGGCGCCCGGGTGGTCAAGGCCTTCGGCCAGGAAGCGGCGGAAGATACCCGCTTCAGCAAAAGCAGCGAACGGGTGCGCGAGGCGGAAATGGACATCGTCCGCTACGAAAACCGGTTCAGCGTCGCCTACAGCGTGGCCCGGGAGGTGCCCGGCCTGCTGGTCTGGGCGGTCGGGGCGCTGATCGTCCTGAATACGGGCGGCGCCTTCGGCTACGGCGCGCTCATCACCTTCACGGGGTATCTGTCCATGCTGCAGGGGCCGATGGAATTCTTTTCTCACGTGTTCCAGTGGTGGTCGAACAGCATGAACTCCGCCCAGCGGATCTTTGAAATCATCGATGCGCACCCCGACGTGGTGGAAAAGGAAAACGCCCTGGACATCCAGCTGCAGGGGGATATTCGGCTCGACGAGGTGAGCTTCAGCTACGAGCCCAACAAGCCGGTGCTCAAAAACATCAGCTTTGCGGTCAAGCCGGGCGAGATGCTGGGCATCGTGGGCCGTTCCGGCGCGGGGAAGACCACCCTGGTCAACCTCATTTCCCGCCTGTATGACGCGGACAGCGGCACCATCATGCTCGACGGACACGATATCCGCGATCTGTCCTTCGCCTCGCTGCGCGGCGCCGTGGCGATGGTGAGCCAGGAAACCTATATCTTCATGGGCACCGTGGCGGAAAATATCGCCTATGCCCGCCCCGATGCCACCCACGAGGAAATTGTGCAGGCCGCCATCGCCGCCAGTGCACACGGCTTCATCTGCCGTCTTCCCGACGGGTACGATACCCTGATCGGCGCCGGCGGGCGGCAGCTTTCGGGCGGCGAGCGGCAGCGTGTGTCCATCGCCCGGGCGATTCTCGCCAATCCGCGCATCCTGGTGCTCGACGAAGCGACCGCCTCGGTGGATACCGAGACGGAAAAGGCCATACAGGCCTCGCTCGATCAGCTTGTGAAAGGGCGCACCACCATTTCCATCGCGCATCGGCTGTCCACCCTGCGCGGGGCGGATCGGCTCATTGTGCTGGAAAACGGCGAGCTGGTGGAAAGCGGTACACACAAGGAGCTGGTGGACAAGCGTGGTGTCTATTACAAGCTGCTGCAGCTGCAGTCCAAGGCGCTGGCCATGAGAGGAGTGGGCGACTGATGTCCGAGACAGTACAGAAAAACACGGCGCTCGAGCCGGATGATCTTCTCGAGCAGGAAAAGAAATCGGTGGAGGATATCATTTCCATCAAATCCATCACGGCGGACAACGCCGCCTTCGCCCGAACGGCGGGCGGCTTTGTGCGCATGACCTACATGGGGAAGGAGTACCCGCGCATCGCGGTGCACCGCTGCTTTCCGCACTCGGATCCCGATCTCTTTATTTCCATCCGGGAACCCGAAGGGGACGGAAAGGAGATTGGCCTCATTGAAGATTTGACGGCGCTTCCCGAGGAGACACAGGCCATGCTGCGCGAGCAGATGGACCTGCGCTATTTCGCGCCGAAAATCCGGAAAATCCACGCCATTAAAGAGGAATACGGCTATTCCTACTGGGACGTGACCACCGATAAGGGCCGCTGCCGCTTTACCGTGCGTATGGGCGGCGGCACCGTGTACGCCATCGGATCCAATCGGTATCTCGTCAACGATTTGGACGGCAACCGCTTTGAAATCCCCGACCTGTACGCCCTCACTCCGCGGGAAATCAAAAAGCTCGATCTGTTTATCTGAGAAAGGCGGGTGAAACCGCATGAATCTACGCTATACCCTGCCTGAACGGGAAGAGGCCCTGCTGCGGTCCCATCGGCAGGGGCAGAAGCTGCGCTACTGCGTCCCCTTTGATCTCGACCGACAGGGCAATCTGTGCGCCGACGGCTGGATCGCCGTAACCAAAGAGGCGCTGTATATTCTGCGGGGCGGCGCGCTTGTTGATACGGTGCCGCTGGCCGAAGCGGAGGAGATTCTCTGCGTGCCGCAGATCGACAGCGGCCTCCTCATCGCCAAGCAGGGCGGGGAAGAGCGCCTGCTCTGCCGGTTCAGCATGCGGCACATGGTGCGCTGTTCCTATGTGGCGCGGGGCGCCGACGCCTTCTGTAAGGGCAGCGACCGGGATGTGGTCAGCAGCGAGAGGGAAAAGCACTGTCCCGTCTGCGGGCGTGCGCTGCCCGGCACCAACCTCTGCCCACGCTGCAGCGGACGGGGGCAGGGGCTGCGCCGCATTGCGGATTTGTGCAAGGGATACGCTGGTCCGCTTTTGTGCATCGGCCTGTTTATGGCGGTCATCGCCGGCATCACCATCTGGCAGCAGGACGTGCAGCGGCATTTCGTGGACGATGTGCTGCTCCCGCTGCACGGCGGGCTGGCAGCGGTGGCGCAGTTCTTCGGCATCATGCTGGCTTTTATGCTCGTGCGGCTGACGCTGACCGTCATCCGCAGCCTATGGAGCAACAGCCTGGGCACCCGCATCAGCCGGGATCTGCGTGCCCGGGTGTTCCACAAAATCAACGCCCTGTCCCTTTCCTTTATTGACAGCCGGCAGGCCGGTGAGCTGATGAACCGCGTGGTGGAGGATTCCAACATCGTGCGGCAATTCATGCAGGAAGTCTTTTCCGAGATGTTTACCCAGATCTTCACCATTCTGGGCGCCATCGTGGCCATGCTGGTCATCAACTGGCGGCTGGGCCTGCTGGCGGTGGCGTTTATGCCGGCGGCCCTCATCCTTGTGCGGGTATTCCGTCGCCGGGAACGGCGCCTGTGGCGGCAGCAATGGCGCTTCAACGACAAGGTGAACAGCCGGCTGCAGGATGTGATTTCGGGTGTGCGGGTGGTCAAATCCTTCGGCCAGGAGGAACGGGAGATCCGCACCTTTCGGGAGAACACCGAGAAGCTGATGCGGTATCAGCGGCGCAACGAAAAATTCTGGGCCATTCTGTATCCCTTTGTCACCTTTCTGGTGCAGTGGGGCACCTATTTCATCACCCTGTTCGGCGGCATCACGGTGCTGGATGGCACCCTGTCGCCCGGCCAGCTCATGCAGCTCATCGCCTACGCTTCCATGCTGTACGGGCCGCTGAACTTTCTGTCCCGCCTGCCCCGCATGCTCATGCGGCTGACAACCTCGCTGGAGAGAATTTACGATATTCTGGATGAACAGTCGGATCTGGAGGAACGCAAGACGGCACAGGAACAGGAGATACGGGGCGACGTGGTGTTTGACGACGTGTCCTTCGGCTACAAGTCCTATCTGCCGGTGCTCGAGCATATCCGCTTCCATGTGGAGCCGGGGGAGATGATCGGCCTGGTGGGGGCATCGGGGGCCGGTAAGTCCACCCTGATCAACCTGCTGATGCGTCTGTACGACGTGGATGACGGGCGGATTCTGATCGACGGGGTGGATCTGCGCGATATTTCCCGGGAAAGCCTGCACCGACAGATCGGTGTGGTGCTGCAGGAGACCTTTTTGTTCTCCGGCTCTATCTACAACAACATTCGCTATGCCAAGCCAGAGGCAACCCGCCGCGAGGTGATTCAGGCCGCCAAGCTTGCCAATGCACATGACTTTATCACGCGGTTTCCCGACGGCTACGACACCTATGTGGGGGAGCACGGCTATACCCTGTCGGGCGGGGAGAGGCAGCGCATCGCCATCGCCCGGGCCATTCTGCACGACCCGCGGCTGCTTATACTGGATGAGGCGACGAGCAGCCTGGACACCGAGACGGAATACCAGATCCAAGAGGCACTTCGCCGCCTGACCAAGAACCGCACCACCTTCGCCATCGCCCACCGGCTGTCCACCCTGCGGGAAGCGGATCGCATTCTGGTCATTGACCGGCACGGTGTGGCGGAAATCGGAACCCACAACGAACTGATGCGGCAGCGCGGCATCTATTATGGGCTGGTCATGGCTCAGCTGGAGATGCACAAGGTCCGCACGTCCTGAAGCAAAGGAGAGACATGATGATTCGCCGTATGGAGCCGGACGATTTGGACCGTGTGATGCTGCTCTGGCTTGAGGGCAACCTGGATGCCCATCCTTTTATACCGCCGGCGTATTGGCAGGAACACGCAGAAGAGGTTCGTGCCCAGCTGCCCGAGGCGGCGGTTTACCTGTATGAGCATGACGGGGCCATACAGGGTTTTGTCGGTATGACCGGCGACTATCTGGCCGGGCTCTTTGTGGACAGACGCTGCCGCGGCGCCGGGATCGGCCGGCAGCTGCTGCAGCATATCAAGGACCGATATCCCGCCTTTACCCTGCGCGTATACGCTGAAAACCGCCGGGCGGCGGCGTTTTACTTCCGGGAAGGGCTTTCCGTACAGAGTGAAGGGGTGGATCCGGAAACCGGCAGACCGGAGCTTACCATGGCGTGGGACGGAAAAGCGTCCGGACAAGAGGAGTGGGACCGCCTGTATCAAGCGGCCAAAGGCGTACAAAATCCGCGGGAGCTCTCTCCCTGGATCGAAGCAGGACAGGTGGCCGCCGCTCTGCTGACCGAAGCGGGGCATATCTACACGGGCGTATGCATCGACACCGCCTGTTCCCTGGGCATGTGCGCAGAACGCAATGCTATTGCCCATATGATCACCTGCGGGGAGAGCCGGATCACCAAGCTCACCGCCATCACAGCCAACGGCCGGGTGGTGCCGCCCTGCGGCGCCTGCCGTGAGCTGCTGCATCAGCTGGACGTAGAGGCCGGGGCGATCGAGATCCTGACGGATTATCCAGTGATACAGACCAAACGACTGGACGAGCTGACCCCCAAACTGGTGGGGGAGCCCATAAAAAAGGAAGCGCGGCGCCATAGCGCCGCGCTTTTCTTTTTATGGGTCACAGAGTTTTGGCCAGCTCCTTCAGATAGACACGGAAGCCTTCGCCGACCTCCGGGTGGTTCAGTGCCACTTCGCAGGTGGCTTCCAGGATACCGAGCTTGTTGCCCATATCGTACCGCTTGCCGGTGAAATCCACGCCCACCATACCGTCCCGGCGGGCCAGCGTGAGCATGGCATCGGTCAACTGGATTTCCCCGCCGGCCCCTGGCGCGGTGTTGTCCAGAATATCGAAAATTTCGGGCGGCAGCACGCAGCGTCCAAGGATGGAAAAGAGAGAAAGCACCTTGTCCGGCGTGGGTTTTTCTACCATATCGGAGACGGTGTACAGGTTGTCCTGCAGCGGTGCCACAGCGAGAGAGCTGTATTTGCCGATCTGATCGGCCGCCACCTCCTTGATGCCCACCACGCCCTTGCCATAGGCCTCATAGGCGCGGCAAAGCTGGCCGCAGGCGGGATCCTCGCCGATGATCACGTCGTCGCCGTACAGCACAGCAAAGGGCTCATTCCCGACAAAGGACCGGGCACAGCCCACCGCGTGACCAAGGCCGCGCGTTTCCTTCTGCCGGACATAATAGATGTTCGCTAACCGCGTAATGGCGCGCACCTCTTCGAGCATGCCCTCCTTGCCTGTAGCGGCCAATCGTTCCTCCAGTTCCATCGCATGGTCGAAGTGATCCTCCAGCAGCCCCTTGCCGCGGTTGGTGATGATGAGAATATCCTCGATGCCGGAACGCACCGCCTCTTCCACAATATACTGGATAGCGGGCTTGTCCACGATGGGCAGCATTTCCTTGGGCATCACTTTGGTGATGGGAAGCACACGGGTACCCAGACCAGCGGCCGGAATGACCGCCTTACGTACTTTCTGAGCCATTTTTCTCCTCCATGTTTTTATTGAACAATCAGCCAAATGACCGTTGCAAACGGTATGAGCACCGCACAGCCGATCGAAACGGCAAGCGGCCACACCAGGGTTACGCCGCCGCTGCTGGCCAGTTCCTCCCGATAGTGCGGGGTTTCCCCCTGCACACGTCTGACCGTTTCCATACGGCGCAGCACATATGTGTGGTACACCCGGTTAGATAGAATAGCCATCGCCGTACGCAGCACAAATCCCAGCACAGCGGAAAGATTGCAGAGCACCAGCAGCCAGGCTGGCAGCGAATCGAGCGGCACCCGGTCGCTCAGCCCCTGCACAAAGTAAAGAAACGCCCCAAAATAGGGGAGAAACAGCAGCAATTCCAGCACAAACAGTCCCGCCGCCAGCCGATACATTTTCCGATATAAAGCCCAGATAAACGGGCAGATGGCTGCCGACCAGTTCCAGGACGATTTGTTTTTCTGCAGGTTCATAAAATGAAAGCGGGACAGGTAAAATCCGGCGTTCGGCCCGACAAACGTGGCAATATCCATCACGGGAAATCCGTCCATCATACTGTCCGATGCAATGCCGATATAAGGGCTGAACTGTGCATAAAAAACGCTTTCGTCCACCGGCGGTTGCTGCTCGCTGGGGGCGGGCGGGAATTCCTCATGCAAATCGTGCCCGCATTTACTGCAGAACCGGTCGCTCTGCTGGTTCACCGTTCCGCAGTTCCCGCATACAAGCGCATCCTCACTGTCCTTGGCCGGCATGGGCCGAAACTGCGCCGGCGTGCCGTGATCGGCCGCAAAGGCACAGCTTCCATGCCGGCGATAACAGTCCCGGTGGTGGGGCGCACCGCAGTCCGGACAAAACACGACGTCATCCCCGGCGGAAAAGGCCTTATGACAATAGGGGCAGGTGTAAAGGGTAACGTCCAGCATAAAAACCATCCGTTTCCGTATTTATAGGAAAAACGCACTGATCAACATGGTGGTGAAATACAGGATGGCGTAGGCGGAGGCTCCCATCAGGAAGGAAGTGCCGCCCACAGCGGTGAGTTCCTGCGGATACAGGTCCGGCTTTTTCGCCCGCATGCGCTTGACGCGGGATATGCAGGTGCGCATATACCAGTAATTGGCCGTCAGGCCAAAAAACACATGCACCAGCAGCTGGGCCAGACTCAGCAGCGCCAATATCCACATGGTATACCGCAGACTGCCGTTATCCATGCTGTTCAGCAAAATGCGGTACATATCCGCCATGGAAGCGGCTTCGCTGACAAGCGGCGCGATATAGGCACTGGTAATGTACGAAGAGATGAGGGTACGCGCCATGCTCAGAAAGAGCAGAATCGCACCGGTCACATAATTCTTCCGGAACAGCAGCCAGTAAGGCGTCAGCAGGAAAGCCGGCCAGTTCCAGCTCAGCTTGGAACCGCCGTTCGCCATCTTGTGAAACCGCGGGAGATAATAGGTGGAGTTGGCCCCCGTGACGCTCACCAAATCCTCCGCCGTGGCGCCGCCGATGACCGCATCATGGGGAACGCCGCCATACGGGTCGATGGTGGGCATGTGGAACGGCATGTATTCGCCGTACCCGCCCACCGGCGGCTGATAGGGGGGCGCATACGGATTCTGCTGCGGCGGGACATTCTGCCGGGGCGGCGCACTGCTCCATTCGTCAGAAGGAAGTTCCTGCCCGCAGCGGGCGCAGAACTCCGCGTATTCCGGATTGTTTTCTCCGCAGCGAGGGCAGAGCTTGCGGCCGGCAGCGGCGTTAGGCGCGCCTTGAACCGGCGCATCAGCCGGCTGGGCGGCGGGACGCTTCCATTGCTCGTCCGTACCGTGCTTATCCGCGAAGAAACAATGTCCCTGCGCCTTCCAGCAGGCGCGGTGATGAGGGGCGCCGCATTCCGGACAGGCAACAATGTCGTCCGTCTCCTTGAACGCTTCGCCGCATACAGGGCAGGTATACCCTTCATAAAAGAACATAAACGGCCTCCAAACAGGGAACCGCCGGGAGAAGCTTCCCCGCGGCGTCCCATCTATGCCATACAAAAACAGATTGTCTGATGAATATTGTACCTTCTTTTGCGCGGTTCCGCAACCGGTTTGCCTACAATTTATAAAATGTTTACGATTGCGAACCAATTTGTTAAAAGATGAACAGAGGCAAGGTCGGCAAACAGGGTGCGTGATGAATGCCCGTCCTGGCGGGGGGATTGGAGTTATTTCGCTTCTTCTTTACAGACGAGGCCCCATCTCCGCCGTGAAAAAAAGCCCGCGCATTTGTTGATATTTTCCAAGTATATCAGTATAATAGTAAAGGTCATCGATTCACGTTTAGGAGTGTGAGCGGCATGAATGCCAAGGCGGAGGCCTTCTTTTCACAGATAAAAGGAAAAACGGTCGCGATATGCGGCATCGGGAAAAACAACCGTCCGGTCATCCGGCAGTTTCTCGCCGCGGGAGCGCGGGTGATCGCCTGCGACCGCCGCACGCGGGATCAACTGGCCGAGGCGACAGAGCTCGAACAGGAGGGTGCCGTGCTGCATCTGGGGGAAGGTTATCTCGACGGGTTGGATGAGGCGACGCTTATCCTGCGGACCCCCGGAATGAAGCCATATCTGCCGCCGTTTGAACGCGCGCGGGCGCGCGGCATTCCGGTCAGCTCGGAAATGGAGCTGTTCTTCGACCTGTGTCCCGCGCCGATTTACGCCGTGACCGGTTCGGACGGTAAAACGACCACCACCACCATCATCGCCGGCCTGCTTGATGCGGCGGGCAAAAAGGTGTTTCTTGGCGGCAACATTGGCCGGCCGCTGCTTCCTTGCATCGGGGAGATTGGGGAAAACGATGCCGCTGTGGTGGAGCTGTCCAGCTTTCAGCTCACCCGTATGGAGCAAAGCCCCCATGTAGCGGTGGTGACCAACGTCGCGCCCAACCATCTCGACTGGCATACCGACATGCAGGAATATATCGACGCCAAAAAGAATCTTGTGCGATACCAGAAGGCAGGTGACCGGGCCGTGCTCAACGCGGACAACGCGGTGACGGCGGCCTTTGCCGGTGAAACCCAAGCCGCGGTGCGGCTCTTTTCGCGCACCCACCCGGTGGAGGAAGGGGCCTTTGTGGATGCGGAAGGCCGCCTGTGCGTGGCGGCGGACGGCACCGTCACGCCGGTGATGTCCATAGCGGACATCCGCCTGCCCGGCAAGCACAACGTGGAAAATTATCTGGCCGCCGTCGCCGCCGTCTGGGGCGAGGTACCGGCGGAGGCCATCCGGCAGTATGCGCGTACCTTCGGCGGCGTGGCACACCGGTGCGAGCTGGTGCGCGAGCGCGGCGGCGTGCGCTGGTACAACGATTCCATCGGCTCCAGCCCCTCCCGCACCATCGCCGGGCTGGAGGCATTTGACAAACCGGTGATTCTCATCGCCGGCGGCTATGACAAGCACATCCCCTATACACCCCTTGGCCCGGTGGCGGCGCGTAAGGTGAAAGCGGCCATCCTGATGGGAGCTACCGCCGATGCCATCGAGGAGGCCATCCGTGCCTGTTCCGCCCTTCCCATTATCCGGGCGGCCGACATGGAGCAGGCGGTAAAGGAAGCCGATAAACTGGCCAGAGATGGGGACATTGTGTTTATGTCGCCCGCCAGTGCCAGCTTTGACATGTATCCCAATTTTGAGGTGCGCGGCGACCACTTTAAGGCGTTGGTCAACGCATTGACATAAGAAGGAAGGATTGACAAGATGACGGAACTGAAGGAAACGCTGCGCCGTCTGTGCATGGCGGCGGGCGCCGGCGGCTTGGACGAGGCGGCGCAGACGGCGGCCGCTTTGCTGGAGGGGCTGGTGGACGACGTCAGGGTGGATCCGCTCGGCAACGTGTTGGGATTCAAGCGCAGTGCAGCCGCAGAAGCGCCCACCGTGCTGCTCGAAGCGCACATCGATGAGATCGGCGTGATTGTGACCGGGGTTGACGAGGCGGGCTTTGTCCGCGTGGCCCCCTGCGGCGGCGTGGACGCACGCACCCTGGCCGCGGCGGAAGTCACCCTGTGGGCGGACAAGCCGTACAGCGGGGTCTTTTGTTCCACGCCGCCCCATTTAAGCGACGGAAAAAGGGAAATGCCCGCTGTCACCGACATGGCAATCGACGTAGGGCTGGATGCCAAAAAGGCGCGCAAGCGTCTGCCGCCGGGAACGCGGGGCACCTTCCGCCCGCATTTTGAAGAACTGGCCGGCGGGCGTGTCTGCGCCAAGGCGCTGGATGATCGCGCGGGTGTAGCCGCTGTGCTCGAAGCTCTGCGGGAAGTTCAGGATACGCCGCTCGCCTGTCACGTGGCGGTGGTGTTCGCCGTGCAGGAGGAGCTGGGCTGCCGCGGGGCAGAAGTGGCGGCCTTTTCTGCCGCACCCGACTGTGCCATTGTGACCGACGTCAGCTTTGCCCATACCCCCGACGCCCCGGCGGAAAAATGCGGCAAGCTCGGCGGCGGTCCCATGCTTGGCTGGGCGCCCAGCCTCGATTATCCCCTGACCAGGACACTGGAAACGCTGGCACACCGGGACGGCATGACGCTGCAGCACGAGGTGATGGGCGGGGACACCGGGACAGACGCCGACGCTGTGAGCGGCGCCCGCGAAGGGGTGCCCACCGCGCTGCTGTCTATTCCGCTGCGCTATATGCATACGCCGTCCGAGGTGGTACAGCTGAACGACGTGAAGGCGGTCGGCACACTGATGGCTGCCTTTCTGAAGGAAGGGGGACGGGCGCTGTGATGGCCTATCTGAAAAAATTGTGTGCGCTGGAAGGCGTATCGGGCCGCGAGGATGCGGTGCGCGCTTTTATTCTGCAGACGCTCGATGCGCTGCCCACCGAAAAGACGGTGCGCTGCGACGCGCTCGGCAACGTGCTGGTGGATCTCGTCGGCCGGCAGCGGGCAAACCAAAAGCTGCTTTTCGCCGCCCACATGGACGAGGTCGGCTTCATCATCACAGGCGCCGACGAGAACGGTTTTCTGCGCTTTGCCACGGTGGGCGGGGTGGATGCGGCCGTTTATTACGGCCGCCGCATTCGTGTGAACGGGCATACCGGTGTCATCGGGGGTAAAGCGAAACACCTTTGCACCAAGGACGAACTGAGCAAATTGCCGGAGTCAGCCGCGCTGCGCATTGACGTGGGAGCTTCCACCAGGGAAGAGGCGGAAAAGCTGGCCCATCCAGGTGACGTTGCCGTGTTTGACAGCGGCTTTTACCGGATGGAGGGCGGCCTTGTCAAAGGACGCGCCATCGACGACCGGGCCGGCTGCGCCCTGCTGCTCGCGCTGGCGGAGCAGACGCCGGCTTATGATATGACGCTGGCCTTCACCGTGCAGGAGGAAATCGGCCTGCGCGGGGCCAAAACCGCTGCCTTCGGGATTCAGCCGGATATCGCCGTGGTGGTGGACGCGACGACCGCGGCTGATACGGCGGGGGTCGCCGCTGACAAACAGGTCTGCCGCGTGGGGGGCGGCGCGGTGATCTCCTTTATGGACAAGCGTACGCTGTACGACGCCGGCTTATACCGCCGTATTCTGGCGCTGGCGGATAAAAAGAGCCTGCGCGTGCAGAGCAAATCTATGGTGGCCGGCGGCAATGACGCGGGCGCCATTCATCTCGCGGGCCGCGGCGCCCGGGTGGCGGCGGTTTCGCTGCCCTGCCGGTATATCCATTCGCCCTCCTGCGTGCTGTCGCGGCGGGATATGGAGGATACGCTGGCGTTGCTCCGGCTGCTGGCAGAGGATTTTGCCGCGTGATCCGGCAGACAGACGGCGCCGGATGGTCGTTTCCCGCCCCGGCCACCGAAGCCGCATTGCGCATTGCCGGGCAATGGACGGCATATGGCGGGACGTGCCCCTTCCTGACTTTTTGGGAAGCGGACGGGGGCAGCCGGCTTTCCCGGATGGAAGATACCGCCTTTCTCGCTCTGGCCGCCGAAGGGGACAGGGAAGAGGCGCTGTTGTTTCTCTCCATGCTGCCCGAGGCGCACACGGTGCGCACCGACGGAGATTCCGCCCGCCGGCTGGCGGCTTTATACGCGCAGAATGGCGTACCCGCTGTTCTGAAAACCGGCGCGGTCATGCGACTGGACGATGCCGGACATTTTCCGGCGCATTGCCCGGGAAATCTCGTCACCAATTGTTCGCCGCGGGAGATTTACCCGCTGCTCACCGCCTGTTTCGGCGAGACGATGGCGGCGTTTGACGGGTGGTACGTGGATGTGTCCCATCGGCTGCGGCACGGCGTGTGCCATATTGCCGCCGTCCGGGAAGAAGAATGCCTGGTCGCCACGGCCATGACGGTGGCGGAATGCGATACCGCCGTGCTGCTCGGCGCGGTGGCCACCCACCCGGATTGGCGCGGGCAGGGGCTGGCCTCCGCCTGTGTGGGAGCGCTCGCCGGGCAGGCGCAGGCGGTGGGTAAGGCGGTCTGGATCTGCCCGAAAAACCCCGGGGCACAGCGGTTATACGCCAAGCTCGGCTTTGCCGTATGCGGCGAATGGGGCACCGTGACGAGGGACAAAGCATGAAGGAAAAGGCCTATTTCAACTGGAGCGGCGGCAAGGATTCCGCTTTGGCTCTATATAAAGCGATGCAGGCGGGCGACTATGAAATAATCACCCTGTTTACGGTGATGCGGGCGGCGGATCGACGGGTTTCCATGCACGAGGTTCCCTTGGAGCTGATCCAAAAACAAGCAGACAGCCTCGGTCTGCCGCTGACCGTATGCTATATCGATCCATGCGCATCGTCGGAGGAATACGCGGCCGCCATGCGCCGTCAAACCCAGGTTTTTTTGAACCAGGGGATCACCACCGCCTTATTCGGGGATATCCATCTTGCGCCGCTGCGCGTCCGGCGTGAACAAAACTGCGCTGCGGCCGGCCTGAAAGCGGCGTTCCCGCTTTGGGGACGGCAGCCGCAGGCACTGCTCAGGGAATTCATCGAACTGGGCTTCCGTGCGGTAATCACCTGTGCGGACGGGGCGGTGCTGGACAAGCGATATGTCGGCCGCCTTTTGGACGAGGACTTTATCCGGGAACTGCCGCCAGGAGCCGACATCTGCGGAGAAAACGGCGAATATCATGCCTTTGCCTTTGATGGACCCGTCTTCCGTCGACCGGTGGATTTTCGGACCGGGGAGGTTTTCTTTCAGGATTTCCCGTATGAAGGGGAAACTCCCAGCAGACGCTTTTGGTACATGGCACTTACAGAACAGAAAGGTTGACAGTTTTGCATACATATTTCCAGGTGAATCCGGCGCTGCAGGCCCTGTCCGATGAGGCGGAGCAAGCCGCCCGCAGCGCTTTTGTCCGCATCGAACAAACAACGGAGTATAACCAGCAGAAGGTGCTTGCCGCCTTTATCGAGCACCGGGTGAGCGAGAGCCATTTTACCCCTACGACGGGCTACGGTTACGGCGACAGGGGCCGTGACACGCTGGACGAGGTGTTTGCGCAGGTTATGGGCGCGCAGGACGCGCTGGTGCGCCACAGCATCGTGTCGGGAACCCACGCCATCACCATTGCCCTGTTCGGCATTCTGCGCCCAGGTGACATACTGCTTGCGGCGACAGGCGCCCCCTATGACACGTTGGAACAGGTTATCGGCCGCAGCGGCACATCGGACGGCTCGCTCGCCGCATTCGGCATCGGCTACCGTCAGGTAGAGCTGGCCGGGGACGGCTGGCCCGATATTCCGGCGGTGCAGCAGGCGCTGCGCGAGTCGCCGGAGATCAAGGCGGTGCATATTCAGCGTTCCCGCGGATACAGCCTGCGGCCCTCGCTGCCGGTCGCGGCCATCGGCGAGCTGATCGCCGGGGTACGGGCGGTGCGTCCTGACGTCATCGTGTTTGTGGATAACTGCTACGGCGAGTTTGTGGAACGGGAAGAGCCCACCGCCGTCGGCGCGGATCTGATGGCGGGATCGCTCATTAAAAACCCGGGCGGCGGCATTGCGGAAAACGGCGGATATATCTGCGGCCGGGCTGATCTGGTGGAACAGTGCGCCTACCGCATGACGACGCCTGGCCTCGGGCGCGAGGTAGGGGCTTCCCTGGGACACAACCGCACGCTGTATATGGGGCTGTTTCACGCGCCGCACGTGGTGGGGGAGGCGCTCAAAACAGCGGTATACGCCTCTGCTCTGTTTGAACGGCTGGGTTATGCCGTCACACCGCGGCCGGACGAAGCGCGCGCCGATATTATCCAGGCTGTGCTGCTCCGGGAGCCGCAGGCTCTTATCGCCTTCTGTCAGGGCATGCAGAAGGGGGCACCTGTCGATGCTTTTGTGGTGCCCGAGCCTTGGGACATGCCCGGCTATGACAATCCCGTCATCATGGCGGCCGGCGCCTTCACCATGGGCGCTTCAATCGAGCTGTCCGCCGATGCGCCGCTGCGGGAGCCGTATGCCGCCTATATGCAGGGCGGGCTGAACTACCATTCGGGAAAAATCGGCGTGCTGCTTGCGGCGCAGTCCATGCTGGAGGCCGGTGTGTTCACTCTATAAAAAGCGGCCGGGATCACGCCCGGCCGTCTGTTTGCGGTGTTTTTATCATCTGCTGATAGGGAAGCGCCTCATAGCCGAGCCGCTTATATAGGCGTATGGCGCCCTCGTTGTCCGGTTCCACCTCGAGACGCAGCCGGGCCGCCTTGCCTGCATACCGTTCCTCGACAAACCGGAAAAAGCGGCTGCCGAGACCGGTGCCGCGGAACGCCTCCCGGATATAAACCTCTTCCAGCCATACGACCAGACCGCCCGCCTCATTCGAGTAGGTTTTGGCCAGCAGGCCGTAACCGGCAATTTGTCCGTTTTCACGGAAGAGAAACGCTTCGGCATAAGGGCTGCCGTTCGTAATTTCATGGAAAGTATCGGTAAAATGGCGGTCGGGAATCGCGTGCAGAACAGCCGGGGAATGATAAAACTCGCGCATCAGCTCCACAAAAATCGCTTCGTCGCGCTGGGTGATTTCTTCAAACATAATCCGAGCCCTTTCTTTGTTTACTGCGTTTCCTTTAGTATACAGGAATCGGCCAAAAAAATCCAGAGAATTAAGGTGTAGATATACTTGGATACGATGCCAAAGCCCAAAAGGGCCATGATCATTGAGGATATCACCGGGGCAGGCAAATGCTCGCTGACCGTGGCGCTGCCGATTCTGTCGGTGGCCGGTGTGGAATGTGCGGTCCTGCCAACTGCGGTTTTATCCACCCATCCGGCGGGTTTTACCGGCTATACCTACCGGGATCTGACAGCGGATCTGCTGCCGATGGCCCGGCATTGGAAGCGGGAGGGGCTGCGGTTTGATGCGCTGTACAGCGGCTTCCTCGGTTCTGTCGAGCAGTTGGAAATTGTGGAACATATTTTGGAAGAGCATCGTTCTTCTGAAACGTTTGTTCTCATCGATCCAGTTATGGGCGATAACGGCAGACTGTACAGCATGTATAACGAACGCATGATTGCGGGCATGCGGCGGCTTTGCCGACTGGCGACCGTACTGACACCCAATGTGACCGAAGCGGCCTTTCTGACCGGCCTGCCATATCGTGAAGGCCCATACACGCCGGCCTACATTGACGAACTCATGCAGGCACTCGGGGATTTCGGTGCAGCGGTGGTGCTGACAGGCGTGTATTACGACGAGCGGCGCATCGGCGCCGTTTGCCGTGAAGCAAACGCGCAGAAAACGCAAAGCGTATGGTCGGACAAGCTGCCGTCGTATTACCATGGGACGGGCGACGTATTCAGCGCGGCGCTGCTGGCCGGTCTGTTAGGCGATCGGTCGCTGGCGCAGGCAGCACAGCTGGCGGTGGATTTTACCTGCGAAAGTATCCGGCGAACGGCACAGGCCGGCACACCGGAACGGGAGGGACTGTTGTTCGAAAAGGGCCTCGTCGCATTTGGTCAGCAATTCGTGCAGGCATAGTAAACGCAGAGCAGAAAAAATACAAGCAACTAAACAAAATGAATATTTTGTTTAGTTTGGGGGAGGAGATAAAGTAAATTACATCTTTTGGCTGTTTGACCAGAAGTTTCAACCCCGATTTAATTCCATATAAAATATAGTCCGCAGCCCGCAACCGAGTAGCAAACCAAGCGTGCGGTAATCCCGTTTTAAGGCTCGCTGACCTTCCATATCATCACCATCCAGCCGCCGGAACGTTTTGGTTTGCGCCACACATGCTCTCCATAAAAATCTGTTCTGTATGGTATGCCGTTTTCCTTCGTCAATATCCATTTCAGGCCCCTGACCTTACTGCCATAATTCCTGGCCGTTCGGCAAGATACCGTGTTAAACATATTACCAGCCGCTTACTCAGCTCGAAGAATCTTCAGCCCCTGCAATCTTCAGCTTGATTGGACTTGTTGATTGGAGCGATGAAAAAAGACAGGCTGAAACGGTTTCGCCCTCGGTCTGCCTTTTCCTTGACAAAGCGGGAAGAAAAGCCGTATACTAGTTCTTGCAGAAAAAATTTTGTTTAGTTGACGTAGACATCCGCCCTGTCCATTTCGCTTTCCAGTCTGTACGAAAGGAGGGTTTCCCGTCATGCGCAAGGAATATTGGCAGGAATGTCCGGATCTGCTGCGTGGTTATCTCGGTTACATGGAAACCATTAAGGGGCGTTCCTCCAAAACGGTGGACGAATATTACACCGATCTGCGCACCTTTTTCCGGTATATGAAGCGCGAACGCGGGTTGGTTCCGGCCGGAACAGATGACAAGGACATTGCCATTACCGACATCGATTTACCGTTTGTGCAGGCTATTACGCTCAACGACGTGTACGAATACCTGAATTATGCCAAAAACGAACGCGGAAACAGCAATAAAACGCGGGCACGCAAGACCTCTTCCCTGCGCATGTTTTTTCGTTATCTGACCGATAAGACGCATCAGCTTTCTTATAATCCTGTACAAAATCTCGACACGCCCAAGGCCAAGAAAACGCTGCCCAAATACCTGACGCTTGAGCAGAGCCTTGAGCTGCTGACCAAGGTGGGCGGCGAGTTTCCGGAACGGGATTACTGCATGCTCGTCCTGCTGCTCAACTGTGGGTTACGGCGGGCCGAGCTGGCCGGTCTGAATCTCGACGATATCGGGCGGGATAACACGCTGCGCGTGCGAGGCAAGGGCAACAAGGAGCGCATCGTGTATCTGAACGAAGCCTGTCAGGAGGCGATCCGAAAATATCTGGCGGTACGGCCAGTCGACGGTGTGAAGGACAAAAAAGCCCTTTTTCTCAGCCGGCTCAAGCAGCGCATCAGTCTGCAGGGGGTCCATTTTGTCGTCAAGGGGTATCTGCAGCAGGTGGATGGCGCCCAGGGGTATTCCACCCACAAGCTGCGCCATACGGCCGCGACCCTTATGTACCAGCAGGGCGGCGTGGATATCCGCGTGCTCAAGGATATTCTCGGGCACGAAAATCTCGGGACAACCGAAATCTATACCCACCTTTCCAGTGAACAAATCCGCACCGCTGCGGAGAACAATCCGCTTTCCCATGTAAAAATGCGGAAGAAGGCGCCGGATAAGCCGGCCAAGGAGGGAGCCCATGACAAATGAAATTATACTGCAAACCGAACGGCTGTATCTGCGGGAGATGACGCAGGAAGATTTCCCGGCGCTCTGCCTCATGCTGCAGGATGCGGAGGTCATGACCGCCTATGAACACGTGTTTGACGACGCCGAAGCGCAGGAGTGGCTCGACAGACAGCGGGCGCGCTACGCTCGCTATGGCTTCGGGCTATGGGCCGTCATTTTGAAGGAATCCGATACGATGATTGGGCAGTGCGGCCTGACCATGCAGGACTGTGACGGGCGCGAGGTGCTGGAAATCGGGTATCTGTTTCAGAAGGCATACTGGCATCAGGGCTACGCCACCGAAGCCGCCATCGCCTGCAAGCAGTACGCCTTCGACGTGCTGCAGGCCGAAGAGGTGTATTCCATCATACGAGATACCAACACCGCTTCCCGCCGAGTGGCACTGCGCAACGGCATGACACAGCAGGGCCATTTTGTCAAGCATTACTATGGCATGGGCATGCCGCACGACATCTATTTTGTCAAAAACCCGGGAGCTGCCAGGCGTTGAAGGCTGGCGGTTCCCGGGTTTATCTTTGTGGATTATTTCTCCTATAGATATTTCTTTGCTTTGAATGACGCATGATGAAGGAGCTGCTTTCAGTCCGCGTCGATTTGGCCTAACGTCTGTAAAAAACTGGGAGAGACAAAATGTCTCTCCCAGTTTCATTTAAATGGTATCGTCATCATCGTCGCGCGGCGCGTTCTGCTTATACAGGCGGCGACCTTTTCTCATTTCCTGCTCGCTGTACTGCTTGGGCAGGGTACGGGCTGGTTTCTTCTCCGGCTCCTCCTCTTCCGCATGCTTATCGGTGCGTCCCATATCCTGGAACACCGGCGCTTCATCTTCGTCCGGCTCATCCAGATCGTCCAGATTGAGCGCCCGCTTGGCTTCCTTATCCTCGCCGGGATGCTCTTTATAATACGGATCGATCATATGCTTTTTGATAAGCGGGAAAATGTTATACTGGATGACCAGCGAACGGAAGGCCGGGAACAGGAGTATATACAGGAACAGGATAATGGTCAGCGCAATATGGAAGGGCACAAACAAAAGCAGTATACCCATCAGACCATAGCAAACAAGCAGAATCACCGAGATGAGCAGATTGCGCGGCATACCCGCAAAAGCGAAAATCAGACTGTTTTTGAAAACCTGCTTGAGCGTGAGTTTAAAGGTGATGATCATCATGGGGATATAATACTTCATAAAGGTGAAGATGATATACATCATAAAAATGATGCCGGTCATGATATACATCATGAGCCCCGGCTCCTTCGATTCCGGGAGCGGCTCGCCGGTCAGGTTAATGATGCCCATCCCCGACAGGAAAAACACGATATCAAACACAAGCAGACCGGTTATCAGCACGTTCAGAATACCGTAGACCAGCGCCTGCTTCCAGTTCTTTTTGATGGTATCGAAGAAATCGCCCGCAATAAACGCGTGTTTTTCCCGGGCAAAATTGCGCGTAATATAGGTGAGACCCGTCTGGCTCAACCCGATGGTCAGCACCGGCAGCGAAATGAGCACATACAGCAAGTTCGCGCAGATCAGCTTCCAGAATTTTCGAAAATAAATCTCAAAAAAGACAATGAAGCCTTTTTTCTTCGGGGCGTTTTTGTCCACGCCCGGCCCGACCTTATTGTAATCAAACAAACCGAAAAATCCCGCCACGTTATCAATCTCCTTGTGCTTTCACATTCCGCCCAACCATCACTAGGCATAAAACCAGGAATAACAGGCCGTGCGCAGGCACACATCCACCACGCCGGCCGCGAATGCCAGACCAAAAAAGACCAGAAAGCGCACGCCGTACAGACGAAAATCCTTCCACAGACCGCCGCAGTGGGCCGAGGAGGGCAGCAACTGCCCGCTGAGCAGCAGCGACATGCGCAGCGACTCGGAACAGCCCATGAGCAGCGCCGCCGCCGCAATCAGCGTGCGCGGCACCACCAGCACGGCGACAAATAAAATGCCCGGCCGGCCGGCACCGTAATAATACGCCTCGGTCATACCGACACCCAGCCCGAAAAACAGCGGAACCACCGCCGTCACCGGCGCACCGTAAACCGTGAGCCCTGCCAGAAACAGGACGAGCAGCAGTACAATCGTGGAGAAACAGGAAGAAAACAGAACCGACATGCCGCCGCTGAACCCTTCTATCGCGGGGATATCCAGCATCAGCGACAACTCATGGGCCAGGGCATCGTGGGACGCCGTAAAAAGCAGCACACCGCCCAGCACGCCGGCAAGCAACAGCGACAGAAAAATCAACAGCCGCCGGTTTTGCTCCAGAAATTCATGCAGGGACGGGACCACACCCGGGTAGGTTGTCCGGTTCATATACACATTCCTCCCTATTATCATATCACAAGATACTATGCAAGGGAAGCAAAATATATGAATCGGGTGCAAAAAAATGCAAATTTCGACCCGGTAAATGCCGGGAAGCCATCCCAGCAGGACGTTATTCCCCGCTGGCCAGTGCCGCTTTGATCATCAGCGCACATTCCAGCCGCTTCTTCTCCAGCTCGCAGGACAGGGTGTGCGCGTGCAGAATGTCCCCTTCATACTGCAGGTTATTGGCGTTGCAGCCGCCGGAGCAGTAAAACTTCGCCCAGCAGGTGCGGCATTTGTCCTTGTTATACACGGTGGCCCGCGCAAACCGCGCCTTTTGCTCCAAATCGTATTCACCGGTCAGCACGCTGCCCATACGCCATTCGTCGTGTCCGACGAACTGGTGGCACGGAAACACGCCGCCGTCGGGATCCACCGCCGCGTATTCATTGCCGCAGCCGCAGCCGCGCAGCCGCTTGATGGCGCAGGGCCCCTGGTCCAAATCCAGCATGAAGTGGAAGAAATTGAAGCCTCTCCCCTCCCGCTTTCTCTCCAGCAGAATCCGGGCCAGCTTGTCATATTCCTCGAACACACGCGGCAGATCCTCCTCCCGGATGGAAAAGGGCAGCTGCGGATCGCTGACGACCGGCTCCACCGAAACCTGGTCAAAGCCCAGGTCCACCATGTGCAGCACGTCCTCCGAAAAATCCAGATTCTTCTTGGTGAAGGTGCCGCGTATGTAATAATCCTTGTCCCCCCGCTTGGCGACGAACTTCTGGTATTTGGGCACGATGCCCGCATAGCTGCCCTTGCCGCCTGCATTGGGACGCATCGCGTCGTTGATTTCCGGCCGGCCGTCGAGTGACAGCACAACGTTGTGCATCTCCTCGTTAAGAAAGTCGATGGCATTGTCGTCCAGCAGCACACCGTTGGTCGTCATGGTAAAGCGAAACACCTTGTCATGCTCTTTTTCCAGGCTTCTGGCGTATTTCACCGTTTCCTTGACCACGTCGAAGTTCATCAGCGGCTCGCCGCCGAAGAAATCCAGTTCAAGATTGCGCCGGCCGACCGATTTTTCCACGAGGAAATCGATGGCAGCCTTGGCGACCAGCAGGCTCATCACCTTGGGGGCGCCGCCGTAGCCGCCCTGCCCCGCAAAGCAGTACTGGCAGCGCAGGTTGCAGTCGTGGGACACGTGCAGGCACATGGCCTTGAGCGGCGAGGAAACCATGCGATCCGCAAACTGCTCATAATCGTCCGGGCTGAACAGCAGGCCGTCCGCATACAGCCCGTACAGCTCGTCATAGGTTTCCCGGATATCCTGTGCCGGATAGTCGGCGGACAGGGCGTCCAAAATCGTCTGCGGACATGCAGGCGCCATATCAGGGGTCAGCAGGCCGGCGATGTCATACGCCAGCTTGTCCACCACGTGCACGGCGCCGCTGTGCACGTCCAGCAGAATGTAATACCCATTGTTTTCAAACCGATGAATCATTGTCCTATGCCTCTCTTTTATACAGCGAAACAGGGCGGATGATTCTCCGCCCTGTCCTGGATGACGCGATAAAGCTTACTTCTCGCACTTCTGGTTGGCCACCGTGCAGGAAGTCTTGCATGCCGACTGGCAGGAAGCCTGGCACTCGCCGCAGCCGCCCTTGGCCGC
>CDZV01025230.1_pt1 | contig 23374 bp, 20 predicted proteins | sample 554851 | NCBI WGS metagenome assembly CDZV01 (sample SAMEA3182090, study PRJEB8094) | gut metagenome | biome: human; feature: gut; material: Stool; isolation source: human stools | place: Canada | collected 2013-03-12
CTCCCCTATAAAAATGGCTATTTATCAACTGTTTGTTGTGACATAGCCATGTAAAATATATATTGTGCTGTTCCTTTCGGTTGTGCTATAATAGGGACATCTGTTTGGCGTGCGGTCTGTTTGGCGCCGCTGCTCCTCGTCCTGCCGGCCGGCAGGGCAGGGCGGGAGCATGCTGGCGCGGCTTACAGGCAACAGCCGCCGGCAATAGGATACAGGCGGAGGGGGTTCCGGGGCGGCTTCCGGGGCAACGCCTCCGCAGGGGAAAAAAGAAAGGAAGGCGTGTGTTTATGGAGAGACTTTTCAAGCTTAAAGAAAACGGGACCACGGCAGGACGGGAAGTCATCGCCGGCTTAACGACGTTTTTTGCCATGGCGTACATCATTGCGGTCAACCCTGGCCTGCTGAGTGAGGCGGGGATGGAATGGGGCGCCGTTTTCCTGGCGACCATCATTTCGTCCATTGTCGGCACCCTGATCATGGGCCTGGTTGCCAACGTGCCCTACGCGCAGGCGCCCGGCATGGGGCTGAACGCGTTTTTCGTTTATACCGTGTGCTTCGGCCTCGGCTTTACATGGAAGCAGGCGTTGTCCATGGTGTTTATTTGCGGCCTCATCAACATTATTATTACGGTCACCAAAATCCGCAAGTACATCATCAAGGCCATTCCCCGCAGCCTGCAGAATGCGATCGGCGGCGGCATCGGCATTTTCGTCGCGTACATAGGCCTGCTGAATGTGGGCATCATCTCGTTTGACTCCGGCGTGCCCGCGCTGGCCACCCTGAACCAAGCGCCCTTCTGGCTGTTCCTGATCGGCCTGGCGCTGACCATCATTCTGCTGGTCTGCAAGGTGAAGGGCGCCATCCTGATCGGTATTGTGGTCACCGCTCTGCTTGGTATCCCCATGGGGGTAACCGCCACGCAGGAAACGATCAGCTTTACCGAGGCCTGCCAGCAGCTGCCCACCACCTTCGGTGCAATTTTCACCAGCGAGGGTTTGGGCTCCCTGTTCACCGATATCGGCAAGCTTCCGCTGGTGCTGGTGACCATTTTCGCCTTCAGCCTGTCGGACACCTTTGACACCATCGGTACCTTCATCGGCACCGGCCGCCGCGCCGGCATCTTCAGCGACGAGGATGAAAAGGCGATGGAAACCACGGCCGGCTTCAAGTCCAAGATGGACAAAGCGCTGTTTGCCGACGCGACGGCGACCTCCATCGGCGCCATCTTCGGCACCTCCAACACCACGACCTATGTGGAAAGCGCCGCGGGCATCGGCGCCGGCGGCCGTACCGGCCTGACCAGCGTGATTGTCGCCCTGTGCTTTGCGATAAGCGCGTTCCTGGCGACCTTTGTCAGCGCGATCCCCTATGCCGCGACGGCCCCTGCGCTGATTGTGGTCGGCATCATGATGATGTCCGCCTTCAAGGAGCTCCAGTGGGATGATTTCGACGAAGCGGTACCCGCCTTCTTTGCCGGCATTTTCATGGCGCTCTGCTACAGCATTTCCTATGGCATTGCCGCCGGCTTTATCTTCTACTGCATCACCAAGATCTGCAAAAAGCAGGCCAAGGAGGTCCATCCCATACTCTGGGTGGCGACCGCTTTGTTTATCCTGAATTTTGTGCTGCTGGCTATCATCTAAGAACGGACGTAAGGGAAGAGGCGTCTGCCGTGCTCGCCCTCTCCTGAAAAGAAAAGACAGGCTGAAACCTGTCTTTTCTTTTTGATGGGCCGATTTGAAAAAGGAAGCGCCATGGCGGTTGCACATAAACGCCTTGGTTTTCCATTGTGTGGGGATAAATCGTGAGGGAACGGCGTTCCTCCGCGACTATCAATATAAAACGAAATGAGGCGCAGTCATGCAGGAAACGGAAAAAAAGCCGATGACGGCAGCGGGATTTATTTTTAAGCTGCTGCAAGGCATGTTAATCGGTTTGGGGGCGGTGCTTCCCGGGATTTCGGGCGGGGTGCTCTGTGTGGTATTCGGCGTTTACGCCCCCATCATGGCCCTGCTGTCCAATCCCATCAAGGCGTTTAAAAAGTATGCCATGATGCTTCTGCCCATTCTGATCGGCATTGTTGTGGGCTTTCTGGGCATTGCCAAAATTCTCGGCATCATGCTCAACGCCTATCCCGACGCTTCGGTTTGTCTCTTTGTGGGGCTTATCGCCGGGATGATCCCGTCGCTTTTCCGCGAAGCCAGTGTGCACGGGACATCGGCAAAAGACTACATTGGCATGTCCATTTCCTTTGTCGTGGTGCTGGCCCTGCTCATCACGCTTAACCTGGTTTCGGTCAGCATTGCCCCCAATTTTGGCTGGTACCTTTTCTGCGGGTTCTGTCTGGCGTTGAGCATCATCGCCCCCGGTATGAGCTTTTCCACCCTGCTGATGCCGCTTGGCCTGTATACGCCCTTTATTGAGGGGATCGGCAATTTTGATCTCGGTGTTTTGGCTCCCGGCGGCATCGGAGCGCTGCTGACGATTATTCTTTGCGCCAAAGGGATGAACTACCTCCTGAATCGGTATCACTCCACCGTGTCCCATGTGATTATCGGAATTGTGGTGGCGGCCACACTGGTCATCATCCCGTTTGCCAGCTTCACCAGAAGCGTGGGAGCCTGTATCATCAATGTGCTGTGTTTGGCGGTGGGCGTTGCGGCGGCCCTGCTGCTAGATCGCTTCAACCAGAAGATCGAGGTTCCCGATTGAGTCCTTCCGCAATCGGAAAGCAAAAAAGATGCCGGCGTCATTCCGACGCCGGCATTCGTCTTTATGTAGGCTTATTGCACGGGAGGATTGCCCGGATTAACGGGGGGGTTACCCTGGTTGAAGGGAGGATTGTTGCCCGGGTTAGCAGGGGGCGCCTGGGTGTAAATCCGCTGCTCCAACAGCCCGCAGGCCCGGTTGGCCAGCCTGGACAGCAGAGGAAGATTGGCTTCCCGCTCCTTGGCCACACGGACGATGGCCACGATGCAGAAGATCAGGACGATGAGCGAGATGATGCTGGTAATGACGTTAAAAATGGTGGTGAAGACGGTCCCCAACAACGGGATGGAACGGAAGATGTTCAGTATATCGAACACTTCGGTGATCACCGAGAAGAAGACGGTGAGAAAGAACGCCTGCATCACCTGTTTGGAAAGCCACTCGTTTTTCTCCGTGGCAATGACAAACCCGAGCAGCAGGCCGCACAGCAGCGTCTGGCCCAGAAAGGCCAAAATAAACGCCAGCACCGCATAAAACCATAGACAAATACCGAATTTTCCTTTTTGCATATCGATCCCTCCGTTTTTATAAGGGTCCCGATAAAGGACTCTCTTTTCAAATTATAAGCGAAAAAGCCGCACATTACAACCTTTTTCAAGCAACTTTCCAAAAGTTTTTCTGTGTTTACGTGCGCGCGGCATGTGGTGCGGTACCATCGATAATGGCCGCTTTCAAGGCGGGGACAAGCACGCCGTCCAGTGAGCCCGGATCGGAAGAACAGCGGATGGCCTCCACCTCCAGCCCGCGTTCGAGCATGGCTTTTTCCACGGCCCGCATAAGGGAATTTTTCCCTGTGCCGGGTCCGCTTTTGATGATAAAGGCCCGCCAGCCGTCCCCGGCATCGTACAGGTCGTCGGTGTATCCCACAAAACCGACCGGCGTATTGGCTCCCAGAAAAAAGCGGATGGGCGTTCCCTTTTCACCTGCTTGCATCATACCATTGCCTCCCTGCGTAAAATAGGGCCTCCTTGCACAAAAGGCCCGGGTTGTGTTGTTCCTTCCATGCTATTCCGCGGCGGCCTTTTTGGTGCAAAACCGGCCGGAAATTCCGGTGAATTCTGGTTTTGTTCCCAATTTGGAATACTATCGGTTTTCCGATATAAACTAACAGAATCCGGCCAGACACCAAAATGAACAAAAGTATACCAATTTAGTATGTTTTATTCTGCGGGGTTATCCATTGTGCGCGGACGCGGATTTTGGTATACTGAAAGCACAGGCCGGCCTATCGGGTTGTGACAGCGGGCGGAGGGCCCGGGAAAGGACAGATACAGCATGAGCGAGTTTAAGACAGGCACCTGGCAGAAATATATTGACGTGCGCGATTTTATCACGCGCAACTACACCCCCTACGACGGGGATGAGGAATTTCTCACCCCGCCGACCGAACGCACCCGCGCGCTTTGGGACAAGGTGTGTGCCCTGACCAACGAGGAACGGGCGCGCGGCGGCGTGTATGATATCGATACGCACACCATTTCGGACATTGACGCCTATGCGCCGGGCTATATCGATAAGGAAAACGAGCAGATCGTGGGCCTGCAGACGGCGGAACCGCTGTGCCGCGCCGTGATGCCGTTCGGCGGCATCCGCATGGTGCGCGGCGCGCTCGAGGCGTATGGCCGGGAGATGGATCCGGAGGTAGAAAAGGTATTCCGGTACCGCAAAACCCACAACGACGGCGTGTTCGACGGCTATACGCCCGAAATGCGGGCGGCGCGCAAGTCGGGCGTCATCACCGGGCTGCCCGATGCCTATGGCCGCGGGCGGATCATCGGCGATTACCGCCGGGTGGCGCTGTACGGCGTGGATGCGCTCATAGAAGAGAAGCAGCACGCGCGCGATGACGCGCATTTCAGCGTCATGGATTCCCGCGCCATCCGGCTCCGGGAGGAGCTGGCCGAGCAGGTGCGCGCCCTGCAGGCGCTCAAGCGCATGGCGGCCTCCTATGGCTTTGACATTTCGGGGCCGGCGCAGGACACCAAAGAGGCGTTCCAGTGGCTGTATTTCGGCTATCTGGCCGCCATCAAGGAGCAGAACGGCGCGGCAATGTCCATCGGCCGCGTGTCCACCTTCCTCGATATCTATGCGCAGCGGGATCTGGAAGAAGGCCGCTATACCGAGAGCGAGATACAGGAAATTGTGGATCACTTTATCATGAAGCTGCGCATGGTGCGGTTCCTCCGCACGCCGGCGTATGATGAGCTGTTCAGCGGCGATCCCACCTGGGTGACCGAATCCATCGGGGGTATCTGCACCGACGGGCGGCATATGGTGACCAAAATGTCCTTCCGTTTCCTGCATACGCTGACCAATCTCGGCCCGGCGCCCGAACCGAACATGACGGTGCTGTGGAGTCCCCGCCTGCCGGATGCATTTAAGAAGTACTGCGCCAAAATGTCCATTGAAACCTGTTCCATCCAGTATGAGAGCGACGAGCTGATGCGCAAGAAATTCGGTGACGATTACGGCATTGCCTGCTGCGTGTCCGCCATGCGCATCGGCAAGCAGATGCAGTTTTTCGGCGCACGGGCTAACCTGGCCAAAGCGCTGCTGTATGCCATCAACGGCGGCCGCGATGAGAAAAGCGGGGTACAGGTGGGGCCGGAGCTGCTCGCCTGCCGCGGAAAATATCTCGAGTACGACGATGTGATGAAGAAATTCGACACCATCCTCGACTGGCTGGCGCAGCTGTATATCAACACCCTCAATGTCATCCATTATATGCACGACAAATACTGCTACGAGAAGATTCAGATGGCGCTGCATGACAACGAGGTGCTGCGCACCATGGCGTGCGGTATCGCGGGCTTGTCGGTGGTGTGCGATTCGCTGTCCGCCATCAAGTATGCCAAGGTGCGGCCCATCCGCAACGAGGACGGCCTGGCGGTGGACTTCGAGGTGGAAGGCGACTTCCCCAAATTCGGTAACAACGACGCCCGGGTGGACGACATCGCGGTGGATGTGGTTAAAACCTTTATGCGCAAGCTGCGCAAATGCCCCACCTACCGCGAATCGGTGCACACCCTGTCCATCCTGACCATCACGTCCAACGTGGTATATGGCAAAAAGACCGGCTCCACGCCGGACGGCCGCAAGGCGGGCGAGCCCTTTGCGCCCGGCGCGAACCCGATGCACGGGCGGGACAGCCACGGCTGTGTCGCGTCCATGATGTCGGTGGCCAAGCTGCCGTACGATTACGCAGAGGACGGTATCAGCTATACCTTCTCCATTGTGCCGGGGGCACTCGGCCATGACGAGGAGGAACGCAAGGCCAATCTGGTGGGCCTGATGGACGGATACTTTGAGGAGAGCGGGCACCATATCAACGTCAACGTGCTCAACCGTGAGGTGCTGCTCGATGCGATGGATCACCCCGAGCTGTATCCGCAGCTGACCATCCGGGTGTCCGGCTATGCCGTCAATTTTGTCAAGCTCACCCGCGAGCAGCAGCTGGATGTCATCAACCGCACCTTCCACACCCGATTCTAAAAAGGGGACTGCCGTCATGACAAATGTAAGCGGCCGGATCCACTCGGTGGAAAGCTTCGGCGCCCTCGACGGGCCGGGGATTCGCTATGTGCTGTTTTTACAGGGTTGCCCGCTGCGCTGTGTATTCTGTCACAATCCCGATTCGTGGGAGGCGGCGGGCGGACAGGCGATCGGTTCGGCGGATGTGGTGCGCGACATCCTGCGGTATAAGAATTTTATCCGCAGTGGCGGCGTGACGCTCTCGGGCGGCGAACCGCTGATGCAGCCCGATTTCGCCGCCTCCATCTGCGAGGGCTGCCGGGAAAACGGGCTGCATACCGCGCTGGACACGTCGGGCGGCGTTTCACTGCTCGCCTGCCGGCAGGCCGTGGATGCGGCCGACATGCTGCTGCTTGATATGAAGGCGGCGAACGATGCGCTTTTCCGCACCATGACGGGGCGCGGCATGGACAATACCCTGGATATTCTCACCCACTGCGAAACGCAGGGAAAGCCGGTGTGGATCCGCCATGTATTGGTGCCCGGCTATACGCTGACCGAGCCGCATCTGCACGAGCTGGGAAAGCTGCTCGCGGAGTTTTCCTGCATCGAGCGGGTGGAGCTGCTCCCCTTTCACAAAATGGGAGAGTATAAGTGGGAAGCGCTCGGCCTTCCCTATACGCTCGGTAGCACCCAGCCGCCCGCGCCCGAAGAGGTGGAAAAAGCCCGTGCCATTCTGCGAGGATATGGACTGGATGCACGATGAAATGCATAAGGCCCCCGGAGAGTGTAAACTTTCCGGGGGCCTTGCATGTTTAAGCTTTTTTCCGGGAACGGAACACCCAGAATTTTTGAATGGGGAAGCTGACAAGAAACAGGATCATGTCGATCGGGATTTTGACGACTGTGCTGTTCCAGCCGGTCAGATGGGTAAAGAGACTGACGCCCTGTGCCGACAGGAACAGGATAACAGCCGCCAGCAGATAATATTTTAAAAGCGTGACGGCGCCGTTCGCATTCGACTGGAAAACGATTTTGCGGTTGACCAGGTAGTTCCACAGCGAGGAGATAATGCGGGCCGCCGCCGTGGCGACCAAAATCGCCACGGTAATTTTCAAGTACGGCACATCGGTGCTTAGCCATTCGGGCACGGTCAGCCGGATAACCCAGGTCAGCATGGAGAACATAACGATATCCACCAAAAAGGAGGATACGGAGGAAAACAGGAATTTCCCGAACACGGCGTAAATTTTCAGAGAATCGCGGATGGGATGGAAATGCGAGGAGGCGTTTTCCTCGATATAGACGGTCTCGATCGGCACTTCCACAATGGGGATCCGGTCTTCTGCACAATCGATGAGCATGTTCATCTCATACTCAAAGCGATCCCCCGCCGTGGTCAGAAAGCGTTTGGCCAGTGCGGGTGACAGGGCGCGCAGGCCCGTCTGCGTGTCGGAAATTTTCACGCCGCAAAGCAGACGGAACACGTTGCGCGTGATGATGTTTCCATAGCGGCTTTTGAACGGCACCCCCTCCTGGCGGAAGTTCCGGCTTCCGAGAATGAGGGCGTCGGGCCGCTCTAGCAGGGCGCGGCAGCAGGCTTGTATATCCGCAATGCGATGCTGCCCGTCCGCATCCACCATGACCAGACCGTCAAAATCCGGGTATTCATTGAGAAAGTGATTAAAGGCGGTCTTCAGTGCCCGGCCTTTGCCGAAATTGATAGCATGGCGCAGAACGGTACAGCCAAACTCTTCTTCTGCCCGCCGGAAATAGCTGTCGTATTCCGGACCGCTGCCGTCGTTGACTACCAGCACGTTGGGAAAGCCGCCGGCCTTCAGATCCGCCAGCAGGCTTATCATTTTTTCATCCGGATTCAACGATGGGATGACAACCAATATGGTATCGAACCGATTTTCCACGTCTGCCTCTCCTTGTTCCCCTTATCATTCGATATCCTGCGTCGCGGTTTCGCTTGAGAACCTTTTTATTATAGCAGAAAAAGCGAGGAAAAGGGATATAAATATCCCAAAATATTTTCTTTTCTTTTTATATAGTTGAGATGGGATGAAGGGCCTGCATCGCATCTGGAAGGAAAGCCGTGTTCCCTTGGGTGACCCGCGGCCCGGCCCGCGAAGCTTTACCGCCACAGGCAGAGCAGGCCGCTAAAATTTCCAGCGGATTTGAAGGGGCTGTTCACCGGCGGGATCGCGCGGCCCGATCATTACGGTATCCAGAAAGGCATCGAGGAGCTCCTGCGGGACATGCGCCGGTGTCACATAATGCGCCAGCAGCGGCTCCTCCTGCCTGGAAGGAGCCGCCTCCTCCTGCGCCGCAAGCAAGGCAAGCCGCTTTTCGAACCGCGCCCTTTCTTCCCGGTAGCCGGTTTGCAGGGCCGCGAATTCCCCCGCGTCCAGCAGCCCGTCGGCTTTGTCGAGATACAGTGTGCGCAGCGCACGGTCCCGCCGGCCGATTTCCTCACGCAGCGTCTGCATTTCCCTCTTTCGTGTTTCGCCGGCGGCCTGACGGGCGGACGGCGCAGGCGGGACGGCAGCCGGTGAAAAGTAGCGGGCCAGGTGTGCGCACAGCCGGCCGCGCACCGCTTCTTCCAGCCAGTCAAGCCGCACGGTGTGGCCGGCGCAGCGGGGACAGCGCAGATAGAAGCGGGTGGTGCCCTTGTAGGTATCCGAGATTTTGGATAACGGCCCGCCGCAGGAGAGGCAGCGGACCTTCCCGGCAAGCGCATGGCGCTTCCCCCCGCCGGAGGAGCGGATGTGTCCGTCCAGCAGCCGCCCTGCCGCTTCAAAGGTTTCGCGGTCGACCAGCGCTTCCAGCGCCTCCGGCACGGCGAACCACTCGGCGCGCGGTACGCTGCGCAGCGTTTTGGATTTATAGCTCAGCTTGCGCCGCTTCCCCTGCAGCAGCACGCCGGTGTATTGCTCCTCGCGCAGAATCCGGCTGACCGTTGTCCGGCTCCAGAGGGGGGAGGCGGCCGCCCCGCCGTTGCAGTAGCGCAGCCCCTTTTGCTGCTTGTAAGCGGTGGGATTCGGGATGCCGGCGGTGTTGAGCGCGTCGGCAATGCGCTGGGTTCCCTCTCCGGCCAGATACCGGCGGAAGATGTCCCGCACCACGGCGGCCGCTTCCTCGTCGGGCAGCAGATGGTTGTGATCGGCCGGATCCTTGCGGTAGCCGTAGAGCGGAAAGCTGCCGATGAACTGCCCGCTGCGGCGCTTGACGTCGAGCACGGCCCGGATATTTTCGGAGAGATCTTCGAGATACCATTCGTTGATAAGGCCGTTTATCTGCCGCGCTTTCTTGCCGCCGCGCACCCCGGTGTCCACGTGATCCACCACGGCGATGAAGCGGATGCCCCACAGCAGAAAATCATGGTGGATATATTTTTCCACCAGCTCCATGTCCCGGGTGAAACGGGACTGCGTCTTGACGAGCAGCACGTCGAATTCCCGTCGTTCGGCCGCTTCGATCAGCCGGCGGAAGCCGGGCCGGTCCCGATCCGCACCGGAATAGTCTTCGTCACGGTATTCTCCCGTGACGGTGTAGCCCTGTTCGGCCGCATAGGCGGTCAGCAGGGCCCGCTGATTCTGTATGCTTTCTGATTCGCCCCGGAGGCCCGCGTCATCATCCTCCTTGCTCAGACGGCAGTACAGCACGGCCCGCAGCGAGGGGCCGCTCACGTGCCGCTCTCCCGCAGACGCTGGATATACCGGTTCAGCTGCCGCTGAATGTAGGCGCGCCGCGCTTCTTCATCCGCCAGAGAAAAACTTTCCTGCAGGATAAATGTGGGCTTTTTCATCGAGCTGCCTCCCTTCACGCTATCACTGTATGTAGCGGGGGTTGTACACTATGCAGCCGGACTCTCGCCCCCCTTTTTACAATTTTTTAACAAACCCCCTCTTGCACTTTCCCTTTATTCGTATTATAGTAGGTTTTAGCACTCTGGCACATAGAGTGCCAGAACCAACAAAAAGGAAGGGCGAATGACCTATGGGCAAAAAGCAGTTTAAGGCGGAATCCAAACGGCTGCTGGATTTAATGATCCATTCCATCTATACGCACAAGGAGATCTTCCTGCGGGAGCTGATATCCAACGCCAGCGATGCGATAGACAAGCTGTACTATCACACGCTGACCGAAAACCTGACCGGGGTGAGCCGGGAGGATTTTGCTATTGATTTGAGTCTGGATAAGGCGACGCGTACGCTGACCCTCGAGGACAACGGCATCGGCATGACCAAGGAGGAGCTGGAAACCAACCTGGGCACCATCGCCAAAAGCGGATCCTTTGCCTTCAAGAAGGAAAACGAGGCCAAAGAAGATGTGGATATCATTGGTCAGTTCGGTGTCGGGTTTTATTCCGCTTTCATGGTGGCGGACTGCGTGACGGTGGAGAGCCGCGCCTTTGGTTCAGACGAGGCCTGGTGCTGGGAGTCGCACGGCGCGGAAGGATATACCATCGAGCCGTGCGAAAAGGAAGGCCATGGCACGCGGATCGTGCTGCACATCAAGGACAGCACGGAGGACGAAAACTACGACGAATTCCTCGAGCCGTACCGGGTGCAGGCAATCGTCAAGAAATATTCCGATTATATCCGGTATCCGATCCGCATGGAAATGGAGCACAGCCGGCCCAAGGAAGGGGACGACAAGGCGTATGAAACCTATACCGAGGTGGAAACGCTCAACAGCATGGTACCCCTGTGGAAGAAGAATAAAAATGAGCTGACCGAGGAGGATTACAACAGCTTTTACAAGGAGAAGTTCCACGATTTCGAGAATCCGCTGCGCGTGATCCATTCCAGCACCGAGGGGGCGGCGACCTACAACGCGCTGCTCTTTATTCCGGCGCGCGCGCCCTACAATTACTACAGCCGCGAGTACGAAAAGGGGCTGCAGCTGTATGCAAGCGGCGTGCTGATTATGGACAAGTGCGCCGATCTGCTTCCCGATCATTTCAGCTTCGTGCGCGGCTTGGTGGACTCCCAGGATCTTTCCCTCAACATCTCCCGCGAGATGCTGCAGCATGACCGACAGCTCAAGGTGATCGCCTCCCGCCTGGAGAAGAAGATCAAATCCGAGCTGCTCGCTATGCTGACCAACGACCGGGAAAAATATGAGACGTTTTATAAGAACTTCGGCCTGCAGCTCAAATACGGGGTGTACAGCGAATTCGGCCGCAATAAGGAGATGCTGCGCGATCTGCTCCTGTTCTATTCCTCGGCGGAGCATAAGCTGGTCAGCCTGGCGGAATACGTCGGCCGCATGCCGGAGGAGCAGAAATATATCTATTACGCCTGCGGCGAAAGCGTCGATAAGATTGATAAGCTGCCCCAGACCGAGCTGGTGCGGGATAAGGGCTTTGAAATCCTGTATTTAACCGATGATGTGGATGAATTTGCCCTGCGCGTGCTGCACGATTTCGAGGGCAAGGAGTTCAAATCGGTTTCGGCGGGCGATTTGGGGTTTGAGACGCCGGAGGAGAAGGAGGAACAGAAAAAGCAGGAGGAAGAAAACAAGGATCTGTTCGCCTTTATGACCGAGGCGCTCGACGGCAAGGTCAAGGCGGTGCGCCTGTCCAAACGGCTGAAGACCCATCCGGTTTGTCTGGCGAGTGACGGGGAGCTGTCCATCGAGATGGAAAAGGTGCTCAACGCCATGCCCACCGATAACAAGGTGAAGGCGGAGCGGGTGCTGGAGATCAACGAGAACCACCCGCTGTTTGCCAAGCTGGCGGGCCTGTATGCCGAGGATAAGGAAAAGCTCAAGGCCTATACCCGCTTGCTGTACGCACAGGCGCAGCTCATCGAAGGGCTGTCGGTGGAGGATCCGGTGGAATTTTCCAATACCCTGTGTGACCTGATGGCGGATAAAGCGTAAAGAGGACCGGGAGGCGGCCAAAAACAGACCGCCTCCCGCTCTGCCTCCCGTTCGGAAAATATTTTGCAGTAAAGTTTGATTTTTCTCTTGACAGAACCAGGGGAAACGCCTATAATCTATTATGCTGTCTGAAAGGACAGCCCTGTGTGCCTGTAGCTCAGCCGGATAGAGTGTTTGGCTACGAACCAAAAGGTCGGGGGTTCGAATCCCTCCAGGCACGCCAGAAGCCTTGAAATGATGCGGTTTTTACGAACCGCATCATTTCTTTTTGCTAACATTTCTGCTAACAAACTGCTAACATGCTTAAATTGTGGGGTTTTCTTTTTCGGCACAATAGCTGTCCATCCTTTCTTTGTTTTTCGGGCCTGCTAACAGGATTGCTAACATGGAAAAGTTTATCTCTGTTTTGCAAGCAGTGCGTCGAGCAGCTTCTTTTGCAATTCAGGACTTCTTTCGACGCTCTCCAGCAATGCCATAACGGGATCGATTTTGTCGGTGGTCGGCTCCGGTGAATGTTCGTAGAAATCTTTTTCTATCGTATCCATCAGACGCGCCCGGCTCTTATTTAGTATATGCGAGTAGGTATCTGTTACCATACCAGCAGAAGCGTGACCGGTATCCCCTTGAACAGACTTAATATCTCCGCCGCTGAGTTCCAGCTTGTAGGTGGTACTGGAGTGGCGGATTTCGTGAAAGATCAGTTCCGGCAGATCCAAGGAAGTTTGTTCCTGCCATTTCTTGAACCACTTCTCACAAAGCTTCGGTTCGACAGGATACCCATCCTCCAGGGCGAAAACCAGGTTGAAGTCCTCGTATAAGTCGCCCATAAAATCTTTTTCTTTTTCAATCCGTTTCTTGCGCTTCTGCAGTTCATCGGCAAGCGGAGTCGTTATGTAAACAAATCGATCGCTGCTCTCTGTCTTTGGTTTTTTTAAAATGAGAATAGACTTTTTGTTGGGAATCTTTTTCCCGATAGATAAAACGGCACAAAAAATCCTCTCGGTCTTTTTAAGCGAGAGGATTTCAGAATGTTGAAAAATCAGCAAGAAAATGGCGATATGCGCAAACATGGAAGTCTTATGCGGCGCGATGTATCGTATCGGGGAACCTGTGCACAAAAGCTCCCGTTGTGCACAGGTTCCCCACCGGAAAACGTCCCACTGAAACCACTAGTTTACTAGAAGCTTTTATAGACCGATAGGCCGGAACGCAGCAGATAAATCCTGGTTCGCACGAAGAGTTTCATTGTCCAGCTTTTCAACACTCGTACTAATTTCGGAAGCCTGCTCCCGGACGCTATTCGAGAGAAGGGCACATCCGCGGACCTTGGCACCTATGTGTATGATAACGGTGGAAATACCGATTTGTCCCGTCATCTAAAAGGTCTATCCCGGAAACAATGTATCCGACATCATCAGCCTGCGGTTGACAGCCTCTCGCGTTTCGAGAATCCAGTCGGAATCCCTAGGATATTGAGAAAAAGTTAGCGGCTCATGGCAGAGACTGTCCAGCCAATCGGAGACTTCCGAATGGGATAGCCGCTGTTCGAGCAGTTGTAGGGCTCGCATATCTTGCAGAGATTCATTAAATACTATTTGCCGAATAGATGGAAGGGGCACTCCATCTTCACCCGGATATACCAGAAAAGGATCTCCTGCAGGAAAAGCATCCTCTGCGTCGGTAGTGAAGAAAGGATCGATGGGATGACGGGACAGTTGGTTAAACCAGAAATTATATCCCCAGTGCAAAAAGCCCGCTATCTCAAATTTAAATAGTTGCCAGCCAAGAATACGATTGCGCGCGGAGGGCATTGCCATCATGCGATTGCTCACCTGTTGTACTTGGCCACAGCAATAATAGGTCCACAGATCTTTTACACCATGCTCTAGAAAATCGATTGCACGATCCACTGAGGGTATTGGATGGGGTACCAAATTCTGCTGGTAAAAATCATAGTCGGACAACGCGTCGATCACCTTGCAATCGTCTAAAAGTTCATTTACACTCTCCCTAGCGACACGGTAACTCTCAAGATGATCAAGAGATGGCTCATCCGAAAGATGAAAATAGCAGACTTCCAGGCAATTCTGCTGACGCAGGAAATTTTTGAGAGCCGGAAGAAAGGCATGCAGAAAAGCGATATATGTTGGCTCAGAGGCTGGTGTATCCCAACCAAAGAGCCGCTGAAGGGCACCGTCTTTTCTTACTAAAATTTTGGGGGCGGCCTTGGCTCCCCATTGGGTAAAGAGATGGGACATTTCAAAATATTGCATACCACACTGCTGTGCAAGCTCGAGATACCGTTTAAGACGGCTAAAGCCAAACCGGTAACCATTTTCGTCCAGTATAACATCCACAAGTTGGACTGTTGGGCGCTCCCCTCCTACTTCCGTATCCAGCGGTGGGGTGAAAAGCGGAACAAAAGCCATGTTCACTCCATACCGACAGGCAGCGATCATATATTTTTCGATTAGCGCCCAGTGATCCTCGCTGAAAACCTGCACACCGTATGGAGCAGGGCTACGGTTATGGCGGGGAAGGCGACTGGAAGGTTTCGGCCATGACCGCCATCCTCAAAGCCATGAGCGAAGGCATGACGGGCGGCACCGCCTTTATGGAGGATTATACCTATCATCTGGAAAAGGGCCGGGAATACTCCCTGGGCGCCCATATGCTGGAGGTCTGTCCCAGCGTGGCGGCGGATAAGCCCAAGATTGAAGTCCATCCGCTGGGTATCGGCGGCAAGGGGGATCCCGCCCGGCTGGTATTCGAGGGAAAAGCCGGGCCTGCCATTGTGGTCAGCCTGGTGGATATGGGCGGCCGCCTGCGGCTCATCTGTCAGGATATCGAGTGCGTAAAACCCATTTTCCCCATGCCCAATCTGCCGGTGGCCCGGGTCATGTGGCGGGCCATGCCCGATCTCGTTACCGGGGTGGAATGCTGGATCACCGCGGGCGGCGCTCATCACACGGTGCTGTCGTATGATGTGACGGCGGAACAGATGGCCGACTGGGCCCGTATCATGGACATCGAATTTGTCCACATTACAAAAGACACCACGCTGGAGGGGCTCGAGCATGATTTGTTCCTCTCCGACCTCGCCTGGAAGCTGAAATAAAGGAACCGGGAAGAAACACCGCCGGGCAAAATGCGCCGGCGGCATCCCCATAAAAGAGCACGGTCCCACGAGGGACCGTGCTCTTTGGCGCTTTACAGGGGGACAGGCAGAGGCAGTCTATGCGTGCCGCCTTTGAAAACCATATGCTTTTAACGTCCGTTCTGCCATTCAGCCGCGCGCGGCGATGGTCTGCCAGGATGTCATATTCCTGCCCGATGTGCTGCCTTTAGCTGCTCCACCAAATAAGAAATATCCCGGTGCTCAACGCCGAGGTCGGTTTTCCGGCCCTCGCCTGGCCGTCTGGTTCGGCCAGCGGATGTGACGTGGCCTGCCGGCCCGTCTAAGACTGGCGGTACCGCCGCCGGTAGACGGACGGGGGCACGCCGTAGGTTTGCTTGAACAATTTGGACAGGTAAAACACGTCGGCAATGCCGACCGCCTCGCCGATTTCCTGCAGGGAGCGATCCGTCGTTTCGAGCAGCAGGGCAGTCTGTGCAAGGCGCACCTGGTTGATGTAGTTGGCGGGCGACAGGCCGAACGCCCGGCGGAACCGGCGGAACAGCGTGGGAACCGAGACATACAGCTGCTCGGCCAGCTGTTCGGCGCGGATTTTTTCGGGGTAATGCGCCTGGATATAGTTCTTGATTTGCAGCATCTGGCTGTCCGGCGCCATTTTGGGCGTTCCGGCCGCGAGCAGAAGCTTGACGATGGGAAAAGCGGCGGCGAGCCGGTCGCACAGATCGGTCAGCCCGTCCAGCTTATGCAGAAGCGGATCGAATTGGAGGGCCTGTTCCGGCGGCAGCAGGGTGGGAAAATCAAACAGGGATTCCAGCCGGTATTCGCCGTTGACCCATACGTCCAGGAAGAGCCACTGCGCCCGCATCTTTCCTGTTGCCGGGGAGCAGTGATGGACGATTTCCTGCATCACCTCGGACGGCGCGATAAAAACGCCGCCCGTTCCGGTGCTGCATGCAGGCGCACCGTTCAGGGCGATGTCATAGGACCCCTCGAGAGCCTGTACCATGGACAGGTAGGGAAGGGATTTCCGGTGGCGCAGTCCGTCCTCCACGATTTCAAAGGAGGTATAGGTCGCCATATACCGGATGTCGAGTGAGCGGATGTCCATCGGGCCGTCACGCCTTTCCGGAAAGAAATATGCCGGGGTTGAGAATATAATACAAAAGAATAACCGAATGGTCAATAGGCGTTCGGCCACCCGCGTGCTATGATACAAGGGAAAGAGGGTGACCGATATGACATTTTACACAGCCTGCAACGAGCCGCGGCCAGTGCGTCTGTCCGAGCGGACGCGGCGGTTCGCATGGGAATCGATGCAGGGGAAATACGGGACCGAAGCGGTTGCAACCCCGCATATCGAGATTCCCGATATGGAAGCCTTTGACAAGCTGAGCGATTATGAGCAGTACGACGAGGCGCTGCGGCATATCGCGGGCGAAGCGCCGCTGCGCCTGTGCGAAGGAGAATCGGTTTGCGGCGCTGCGACGCTTGGCGATGCCATCGGCCATGTGGTTCCCTACTACAGCCGGGAGCGGGGCATCCACCCGATTGTGAGCGTCAGCCATGTGACCCTTGGGTTTGACCGGGCGGTGCGCGAAGGGGTAGACGTGCTTGCCGGGGAGGCGCAGGCGCGCCTCCGGGATCCGGCGCTCGAGCCGCGGCAGAGAGCGTTTCTGACGAGCGTGTGCCGCGGCGTGGAAAGCCTGCACATCTGGCACGAGCGGTACCGGCAGGCCACCAAGGACAGCCGGCCGGATCTGTACGCCCTGCTGGAGCAGGTGCCCTTCGGCCCTGCGCGGACCTTTCATGAGGCGGTGCAGAGCCTGTGGTTTCTCTTCGCCTTTACCCGCCTGTGCGGCAACTGGCCCGGCATCGGCCGCATCGATCAGCTGCTCGGCGGGTATTTGGAACGGGATCTGGAGCGCGGCGCGCTGACGCTGGACGAAGCGCGGGAAATTCTCGCGGGCTTTTTCATCAAGGGCTGCGAATGGATCCAGAAGGACACGCCGGTCGGTTCAGGTGACGCGCAGCATTATCAGAACATCGTGCTGGCGGGTATCGACGAAGAGGGACGGGAGGTCACCAACGAGGTGACCTATCTGGTACTGGACATCGTGGAGGAGCTGGGGATCAGCGATTTCCCCATTTCGGTGCGCCTGCATGAGAAGAGCCCTGACAAGCTGCTGGTGCGCATGGCGCAGGTGATACGGCACGGCGGCGGCGTCGTGGCGGCGTATGCCGAGCCGGTGGTGCTCGACTGCTTCCGGCGGGAGGGGTATTCCCTCGAGGAAGCGCGCCGCTTTGCCAACGACGGCTGCTGGGAGGTACAGGTACCCGGCAAGACCCACTTCTTCTACATTCCCTTTGATGCGCTGCAGGTTTTGCTGCATGACACGCTGCACCTGCAGGATACGCCTGCTGTCTTCGCCAGCTTTGAAGAGCTGTATGCGGCCTTCTCCGAGCGCCTGCGCGATAAGGTGGAGGCCATCTGCGGGCAGGTCAAAGCGGATCGGCTGGTACAGGGCCCGGAGGCCGGGCAGTGGAGCTGGCGGCCGCAGACGCCCTGCCCGGTGGTTTCCCTGCTGACCGAAGGCTGCGTGGCCACCGGACGCTCGTATTTCGAAGGCGGTCCGGTCTATACGGTGGCGTCCCCCCATATCGGCGGTGCGCCCGATGTGGTCAACAGCCTGTATGCCATCAAAAAGCTCGTCTTTGACGACAAGCTGGTGGATTTCGCGCGGCTGATGGTGATTCTGCAGAATAACTGGGAGGGGGAGGAGGCCCTGCGGCAGTACGCGTCTTCTCAGTATGTCTATTACGGCAATGACAACGACGAGGTGGACGCGGTCGCCGTGCGGCTGCTGGACGATTTTGCCGCCATGGTGCGTGCCTGCAACGATGGATGCCCAATCCGCTTCACCGCCGGCGTGAGCACCTTTGGCCGCCAGATCGAATGGGCGCCCTTCCGCGCCGCCGTTCCCTTTGGCCGGCGAAAAGGGGATATTCTCGCCCCCAACCTGTCGCCCACCCCCGGCACCGATACCGAGGGGGCCACCGCCGTCATCCGTTCCTACTGCAAGGCGGATTTGCGGAATATGGGCAGCGGCGCGGCGCTGGATGTCGAGCTGTATCCCACCACGGCCCAGGGCGAGGCGGGCATTGCGGCGCTGGTCGGCCTGCTGCGCGGCTTTGTGCGCCTGGGCGGCTTTTTTCTGCAGATGGATGTCATCGACCGGCAGGCACTGCTGGAAGCACAGAAGCATCCCGAACAGTACAAAACGCTGTCGGTGCGCGTATCGGGGTGGAATGCCCGGTTTGTTACCCTCAACCGGGAGTGGCAGACCATGATCATCGAAAAAGCCGCGCGCGGCGAATGAGGGGGGATTGTCCATGCAGCTGCCGGTGACCAATATCCAGCGGTTCAGCGTGCACGACGGACCGGGTATCCGGACCACGGTGTTTCTCAAGGGCTGTCCGCTGCGCTGTCGGTGGTGTCACAATCCCGAAACCCAGGAGACGAAAGAGCAGATTCTGTATACCCGCACCAAATGCATCGGCTGCGGCCAATGTGTGCAGGCCTGTTCCACCGGCGCGCAGTTCTTTGACGAGGAAGGAAACCACCGCTTTCGGGTGGGGAAATGTGTCGGCTGCCTCGCCTGCGCATCGGTGTGCCCGTCCCGGGCCATCGAACCGGCTGCCCGCCGGATGACACCGGAGGAGATTTTCGCGCAGGTACGGCGGGATATGGCGTTTTACGGAGAGGAAGGAGGGCTGACCCTCTCGGGCGGCGAGCCGCTCCTCCATCCGGAGGGCTGCCTGGCCCTGCTGCGCATGGCGCGGGAGGCGGGGCTCTCCACCGCGGTGGAAACCGCCGGCCTTTTCGACGGATCGTATATCCCGGCGCTGGCGGAACAGACCGACTGGTTTCTGTGGGATTATAAGGACAGCGATCCCGTGCGGCACCGGCGTAACACCGGTGTGGCACCCGATGCCATTTTGCGCAATCTCCGGCTTCTGGACGAGCAGGAGGTGCGCATCGAGCTGCGCTGTATCCTGCTGCGCGGCATCAACATGGAGAAAGCCCATTACGAGGCCATCGCCCGGCTAGCGGCGTCCCTGCGGCATATCACCGGCGTGCGGGTGTTTCCTTATCACGCGTACGGCGGTTCCAAAAACGAACAGCTCGGTTACGGGGACAACGGCCGCAAAGACTGGATCCCCTCCGACGAGGAAATGGCCATCGCCCGCGGCCGCCTGACGGCTCTGGGGGTGCGGCTGCTTTGAAAAAATGCCCGGCCGTTTGATCCGACGGCCGGGTAAACACGGCGCCGATGGAACGAGCGGCGCCGTTCCGCCAGGGCTCCTTGAAACGGGACAATAGCAGCGGCCGTTTCCATCCCGGGCAAGAATCGGCGCTTTTCCTGCGTCGAAGAAAATTTATGGAAGTTAAAAAAGGGGTTGCATTTTTCTTTCCTGTGCTATATAATATATTAGCACTCCGTTTTGAGTGCCTTGATATAGCGCGGGATGGAGCAGTCCGGTAGCTCGTCGGGCTCATAACCCGAAGGCCGCAGGTTCAAATCCTGCTCCCGCAACCATTTTTTCTTAAGACCGTTTTCAGCGTACTCTGTATGTTGAAAGCGGTCTTTTCTTTTTCTCCTTCGCCGACTTGCACGTCTATGCGTTCGATTAGCAGGCGCACTGCCTCCGCGTCGGGTGCAGCTTTGATGCTTTCCAACCACGCTTGGACGGTCTGCGTGGTAAAGTCCTTTGGCGGCTCCGTGGCCTCCAGGGCGGCTATTTCGGCCTTTATCCCCTGCATCTGTGTTCCGATATCGGCAACAACTTCAGCAGGCAAAATGCCGCTTGCAAGGTTCTGCATAAGGGCATCATATTGGCCCTGCTTCTCCTGTATGCGCTTTTTCAACGCCCGTTTGAACTCCGTCATGCGGGAACCCGCTCCCGCCTGGTATTGGCGCAGCGCATCGGCAATTTGAAGCTGGTTTTCGCCGGAAAGCAGATCCTTCAAATACTTTATTGCTGCGTCATCTACTTCGTCCATGTGTACGACAGGAGCGCCGCACTTGGCCGAGCATGTAAAATACCGGTATTCGTGCCCTTTTCGCCTGGAGGTCATGCCGTGCATCTTGGCACCGCACCGGCAGTATACAAGCCCTCTGCACATATAGTCGGATTTACGGCCCGTCTGTTTGCGCTCGTTCATGATTCTTTGAACCTCCTCAAACTGTGCCTTGCTGACAATCGCCGGCAAGGCGTTTTCTATACGAATAGCATCGGGCTTTTGCCTCCTGTCTGCCCGGCTGCTGGCCTCTGTGGGGCTGTACAGGTATACCCCTGTGTATTTCTCGTTGCGCAGAATCTCGTAAATTTGCGGGTATTTGATGGGCTTGCCGCGTTTGCCTCGGATTCCCTGCCTGGCCATTTCGTCAATTAATTCCACAAAGCCGGAGCGGGCCTGTGCCGCATCAAACATTTTCCGCACATAGCCCGCCTCTAACTCGTTGATGATATACCGCTTGTCCACCACGTCATACCCGAACGGCGCATAACCGCCGGCGTGCAGCCCCTTTAAGGCTGTTTCGCGCAGGCCCTTTTTTGTTTCCTGGGCCAAATTGTCAATATAGTATTCGGACAGGCTCCACATGAGCGCCCGCATGATCTTTGCCTCGTTGGTGCTGCCGAAATCCTGGGCCGTGGCGATGAGCTGCACGCCCTTTTCCTTTAGGCGGGCTTCCAGGTTGACGTGTTCCCCCAGGTTGCGGGCGATACGGTCGTATTTGTGAATTAGAATCACATCGAAGCGACCCTTGTCGCAGTCGCGCAGCAGGCGCTGATATTGCCGCCTTGCGGCCGTTTTCGAGCCTTTCCCGCTTATTGCCTCATCCGCGTATGTGTCAACTATCTGGAGGCCGTGCATGGCCGCATACTCTCGACAGGCCCGCACCTGTGCGTCAATGCTTTCCTCTGTTTGCTTGTCCGAGGAAAACCGGGCATATATCACGGCGTTCATGGATTCACCTCCAAGACGGTATGAGTTCGGATCACACCGTTTCCCATGATTCTGGGAAAGCGGTTTTTCCGAAAAATCAGAAAAACACCCCGTACCATTTGGTACGCGCTCATTTTTGAGCCTATATCTTAAGCTGCCACGAGTTGAGCTCGGAGCAGATGGTCGGAATCTGATTCCGACCATTTAAGGGTGTATCGCAGTGCGTATACCCCTAAACCAGACTTAGGGCGTCCCCACTTGTGGGTATGCCTTGGCCCCCTAGATTGAATCTAGGATTCCCAGTTTGTTGGGAAAGTCACTATTTTGCGCTTTAATGGGTCATTTGGGCTTGTTTCGCTCGCGTTCCTGGATGAACTGCGCAAAGCGTTTCACTTCCTCAAACATTTCGTCTGTAATGTCGTCAGCTCCATTGAAAAGAGCAAACATAATATCGTCATCGCTTATTGTACGCTCGCCGGTTCCGGCGGGCGTTTTTTCTTTTACGTCGGTTTCCCCTTTGAGGTATTCCGGGGTGGTGTTCAACAGGTCGGCGATAGCGGAGATGCGTTCCTCTGATAATCTGGCTTTCCCGTTTCTAACATCTGAAAGATAGGTTCTACTCAATCCGAGTTTACTACATATGAAAGCCTGTGATATACCTTTTTCCTTCGCCAGCATTAGTAATCTATCTATTGTTGACAAATGAAACCACCTCTTTTTATGAAAAACAAAAAATCCAACATATGTCAGTAAAACCGCTTGACTATCTGACATATGTAAGATATAATAAACCTGTCCGATAAAGACAAGGCAAGTATACCACACTCGGAACAGAATAGCAAGGAGGTGCGAGGATGAAAGTCAACGGAACAAAGCTGGAGCTTCTGACAGCTCAAAGGGGCCTGACGTTCCTGAGCCTGGCGAAAAAGGCCGGTGTATCCCGGCAGACCGTTTCCGCAACGAAGATGCGCGGAACCTGTGCGCCCGAAACGCTCGTCAAGCTGTCGGCAGCGCTGGACATCGACCCGGCGGACATCATCGAGAAAGGAGAGTAAAGACATGGCAAACGGAATGTGCAGAATCCCGGTTGTTGGCTGCATGGTGAAGGGCGACGACGGCGAGTATTACCTCGACGAAGCCAGGAGCCAATGGGCGGACATACCAGCCGACGACATCGCAAAGTTTCTCATTGAAAAGCTGGGGCCGGGGTTCTGGGAGAAGAAAAGGGGGCAGCAGCTTGACGATTGAGGAAATACTTTCCCGGCTGGAAGGAGTAAAAGGGGGAAACGGCCAGTATGCGGCCAGATGCCCGGCACACGACGATAAGCGGGCAAGCCTGTCTGTTTCCACGGGGCAAGACAGGCGGATTCTGCTGCACTGTCACGCGGGCTGCACGGTGCCGGAGATACTGGAAGCCCTGGGGCTGAAAGAATCCGACCTGTTCCCGGACAAGGCCCAGAAAGTCCCTTGCAAGCCGCAGGAAGCCCGCCGGGAGGTGGTGGCAAGGTACGACTATACCGACGCACAGGGCCGCTTATTGAACCAGAAAACCCGGTTTGCGGACAAGTCCTTTTCCTGGCGGCATTATGAAAATGGCCGGTGGTGGAACGGACGCAAAGGCGATCCGGTTTTGTACAACCTCCCCGCCGTTGCCGGCGCAAAATGCCTGTACATCGTCGAGGGGGAAAAGGACGTGGAAACCCTCAAGGCGGCAGGGATTCCGGCGGTATGCGGCGCAGACGGAGCCGGGCCGGGAAAATGGAGGCCGCAATATACCGAGGCGCTTCGGGGCAAGCGGGTTGCGGTTATCCAGGACAACGACAATACAGGCAAGGCGTTCGCAGCGGAAACCGCCAACGCTCTGCACGGGGCGGCGGAGAGCGTCCTGGTGCTGGATTTGGCGCGGATATGGCCGGAGCTGCCGGAGCATGGGGACACCACCGACATATGGGAGCATTTCGGCAAAGAAGGGCTGGATAGGATTCAACAGCTTGCCAAGGATACCCCGGAATGGGAACCAGTGGATTTAAATCATTTTAATCATTTAAATCATACGGTTTTAAATTCTGATTCTGACACTTTTGCGCCTTTTG
>CDZV01005318.1_pt1 | contig 23168 bp, 21 predicted proteins | sample 554851 | NCBI WGS metagenome assembly CDZV01 (sample SAMEA3182090, study PRJEB8094) | gut metagenome | biome: human; feature: gut; material: Stool; isolation source: human stools | place: Canada | collected 2013-03-12
GGTTCAAGTCCTCTTATCCGCACCATAACGAGTGTCCTTATAGGATTTGAGCATCCTATAAGGACACTCGTTTTCTATGCTCATTTTGCCAGCTTAACTGGCAGCGGCCGGCGTCGGATCGTATGTCACAACGACTCCTCTCCGGGTCTTCATCGCGATTTGCGGAAGAGGAATATTCATCTCATCCGGAATCTGAATAGAACCGATACCGGATTTGCACAGGGCGGTTGACGACTTTCATCTGGCATTTGAAAGACAATGGTTTGCGGAGAATAAACCATTCGGCTATGAGGTGCAGGATGTGCGCCTCGGCGGACTGCAGGCGCGCATTGCCGCCGCCGGCCGGCGGATAAGCGCCTGGTTAACCGGCGAAACGGACCGGATCGACGAATTGGAGGCAGAGCGGCTGCCTTATGACACGGATTGGGAAGCGGAAGCTACGCACGAAAACCGATGGACCAATATCATCAGCGCCTCAAACATAACCTAAAGCCGCGGTACAGCGGCCTCCGGAAAACGCTTGGACAGGCCGCAGAGGGGGTGACGCAGAGTTTACAGCGGCATGAGCTGCCCGTACGAACCATCATGTCAAAAGGAGAGTGTGATAAGCATGAGAACAACGTGGAGAAAAAGCGCGGCGCTGGCGGCGGTTCTGGGAATCGCCGTCCTGGCGGCCTCCTGTAAAACGTCGCCGAAGCCGGCCGGTTCTGAGCCGGCGGTCACGACGGCAGCAGTGGAAACCGCTTTTTCCGATACGGCAGCCGCAGAAAGCACGATGGTGGCTTCGGATTCTGAAATCACGGCCACGGTCACGACGGAACAGGGAAGCACGGCGTCTGTTTCGGCAGGAACGGCGGAGACCCGCGGTTCGTCCTCGACCCGTCAGCCAAAGCCTTGGGTAACGTGGACCGGCACCAAAACGATTCCGCCTACCAAGGCTGCCGATACAACCGCGTCCGCCACCGATTCTTCCAATCCCTCCGATTCCAACGGGACGCAGACGACGGCGCCGACCGACACGCCAACCGGCCCGGTCGAAGCTTCCATGCACAGCATGCTGCAGACGTATATTCATTCGCCGACCATGCCGGAATACCAGTCCAAACTGGATTTTCTGACAAGTGTGGGGTATTATCCCCAGGGCGATACCGATGCGGATCCGACCGATACGCTGTTTGATACCTTCATCTTCCTGCCTTCGCCGGGCTATCATCACAACGGGGCGCAGGCCGCCTATTCCGGCTGTACGCAGTTTACCAAAGAGATGTTGGAGGATTTCTTTGATGTCGAATTCCGAAGCTCCCTCAACCTGGACGCGCTGGATGCCGCCACGGCCGAGGTGAAGCAGGCGCTCGATAAGCCGCTTTATAAGGTGAATGTCTTTCTGCCGTATTTTAACATGATCCCGACGGTGCGGTCATTCGGCCAGGTCGACGGAAGGGATCTCGATTTCTCCAAAGAGGAGGATCGGCTCGCGGGCGTAAAGTGGCAGATCGATGAGCAGATTCGCCGGTTTAATGAAAAGGGCTATCAAAACATTCAGCTTGCCGGCTTTTTCTATGTGACGGAGGCTCTGATGATCCAGGAGGAGGACATCATGTCCACCGTGCAGTATGCAAACCAATATGTGGCGGAGCTGGGCCTGGAAACGCTTTTCAATCCGTTTAACAATGCGGGCACCTATCGCGATAAATGGCAGGAGGCCGGCTTTTCCATGGCCACGATGCAGATCAACTATTTCCCGCTGGTAAACGGCGAGCCGCAGCTGAATGCGCAGCCGAAAACCGCCATTAAGGAAGCGGCCGAACTGACCGACAGGCTCGGCATGGGGATCACGATGGAATGGTCCTGCCTGGAGACCGACGGAGCGGATTACTTTAAGGAGTATATGCTGGGCGGTATCCGATACGGCTATATGGATCGGCCCTTCCTCAATTATCAGCTGAATGGCGGGCCCAATTCCATCCGGAACGAGTGCCTCAGGTCATCCAGTCCGTATGTGCGGACCCTGTACGACGAACTGTATCACTATATCAAAGGGACCCTGAAAGAATCGGATATCAGCTGGCAGTAACGCTGCATTTCGAAGGAGGATAGTCTTATGCTGCATACATGCTTCAGACGGATCTCGATCGCCTCGCGGCGGGTCAAAGTGCTTTTGACGGCGGTCTGTCTCCTGTTCGGGATACTGGCGATGCCGCTGGCAGCCGGCCTGCAGGCTGCGGCAAACGCGGGGGGAACCACGCTGACCGCCTATAAGATGGGAAATTACACCGCGGGGCAGTCGATCTATACCAGTGTAGCGGTGGAAAGCGGCAAAACCTACACCTTTACCGTGCTGTGGCGCTCGGTAACGGGAGAGGGCACCAACTTCTCCCTGTACGGCGATGCGATCGGCAGCACCAAAGCCCTGATCGTGGCAAACACTCCCCAGGAGGGCGCGTCCTTCGATGTGCGCAACGGAACGCTGCGCTACACCTTTACGGCACAGGGAAGTACCTTTGAGATGGGGGCGGCCCTGGGCGAAAACAGCTGGGGCGAGGAGCAGGAGATCTATTTTGCCTGCCCCGCCCTGTATGAGTCGGACGCGGCCGGCAACAAGACCGGCACCGAAATCGACTGCAACGCCGATTTTGATCCGCTGTGGTCGCACTATATGGGCGGCAACCAGCAGACGCTGCAGGTGGCAGGCGATTTCTTCGAAAATGAGTGTGCCGAATCGCTGCTTTCGCTGGACGTGGGCTATCCGCTGTCGCCGGCGTTCGATTACACGACCTACTTCTATACCGTAACGGTGCCGTATACGGCGGATAGCCTGGATATTCAATACGTGCTCGGCGCCGACGGCGTCAGTGCCTCGATCACCGGCAATGAGGACTTCCGGGAGGGCGAGACGAAAAACGTGGTCATCGTCGTCACCAACAAGAGCGGTACGATCACGCACTATACACTCAGCGTAACCAAGGAACGGAATCCCGCCAACACCATATTGGCCATGCATATGAGCGAATGGTCGGATGCGGGCCTGGATAACAGCGTGACGGTTCAGGCCGGGAAAACCTACACCTTTACAGTACAGTGGAAATATGTGCAGGGCACAGAGCCGGTCTTTTTCCTGGACGGCACGGCGCTCGACGGCCGCAAAATACTGGTGCGGGCGGATACGGTGCAGCCCGAGGTGTCCTATGTGGAAGAAGGAGATAAGCTTTCCTATACCTTTACCGCCAAGGGCGACCGGCTTCAGATGAGCGCCCTGATGGGCGGCGAAGGCAACACGCATCTGCGCGACATCTATTTTGCGAATCCCACCCTATATGAATCGGATGAAAACGGAAATCCCGTCGCAGGAGGCGATGCGGTCGACTGCGACCCCGATTTTGACGAGGCGTGGATAAAATGGTCCTACGGCGGGGATTACCGCAAGGTCGTGGAGGTGGATAAGGATTTCTTCCACCGGGTATTTCCCAACGCGCTGACCTCTCTGGATGTGGGGTATACGCTCTCGGATCCCTTCGATTACAGAAGAAACTATTATGAAATCACCGTGCCATACCATGTGGATCAGCTGCAGATTGCCTATACCCTGGCCGATGGGGCATCGCTGAGCGGCATTACCGGAAACGGAGGCTTTGTTGAGGGCGCGTCCACCGACGTCGTGATCGCCGTGAACAACGACGCGGGCGGTGTGAGTGCATACACGATCCGGGTATATCGCGAACGTGAGCCGGCCGCCTCCCTGACATCGCTGGATGTGGGCTATGCGCTGACGCCGCCCTTTGATCCGCAGATATTGGCGTATACGCTGTCGGTACCGAACGAGGTGGAACAGCTTGACGTCCATTACACGACAGCCGCCAATACCACGTTTATATCCCTGGAGGGGAACACCGGCCTGCGCGTAGGGGTGCCGCAGGACGTGACGATCACCGTGGCCAATACGAAGGGGTATGAACAGACGTATACGATTACCGTTACCCGCGAAGGTGCGCAGGGCGACACCAGCCCCATGGAAAATGCTCTGGGCAGCGTTTTGGCGACACTCACCTGTACCAACGCCACGACCAGAGAGGATCTGGATAAGGCCCTGAAAGACGGCCTGGCCTAGTAACCGTTTCGGAATTTTACAAGCTGGCCGCCGTTTCGGCCGTGCGGGACAATTTCGGCGTCATTATTCCGGGCGAAAACGGGTATATCACGGCGGTCGTCACGATGACGGACGGACAGCAGGTGGCCCGCCTCCCGATAAAGCTGACCATTCAGGCGCCCGTAAAGGAATCTACGTTTACCGAAGAGGAGGTTTCCAAGGAATCCGATTTTGAGCTGGAGGATAACGGCAAGGTTCTGACGCTCTATTCCGGCACGGCGAAGAAGGTCGTCATTCCGGACGGCGTGGAGGAGATTGTGTTCGGCTGGAACGATGCCTGGGATCTGGAGGATATCCAGGTTCTGGTGATTCCGGACAGCGTAAAGGTTATCCCGCCCCAGCTCTGCTTCGGGATGACCAATGTGGAGGCGGTATACGTCGGCGACGGCATTACGGAGCTTTCAGAGCGGGCCTTTGAAAGATGTCTGTTCCTGCAGTATATTCGTCTGCCGGGCGGCTTGAAGGTGATTGACAATTACGCCCTGGCGGCGACCTGCTCGCTGACACAGCTGCGCCTCCCGCAAGGGCTTGAAGAGATTCGTGACGGCGCATTCCGGTTCAGCCTGATCCGTGATATCACGATCCCCGCCTCGGTTGAAACGATCGGAAAGTATGCCTTCCGCGACTGCTTCAATGCGGCATTCCAGCTGGTTGCCGGGAGCGATAACGTCTATATGACCTATCCCTTTGGAAGCAGCGAGGATCCCAGAATCGACAAGCTGCAGGCGATCTCGGACGGGGTGGTCGATTATACGATCTGGAAAAACAATCCGGAGGACTGGACCTGGGATACGCTCTGGAGCATGTGCGACACCTTCCTGAAGGCCAACGGAAACGGAAGCGATTATTTCGGGATCACCGGACTGAATGAAACGTATGCCGCTTGCTTCGGCGGATGCTTTTGGTATTATGATTATCAAAGCGGGAAAGCCGTTTCCATGATCAACTCGCAGGAGACGGTCAAGCGCTATGAGATACTGATCGATGCCATCTCCAAAAGGCTGGCGGCCGGCGCTTCGGATCCCGTTCAGTTTGAAACCGGAAAGATACTTTTCTCCTGCGGATACTCCAGCGCGACCGAAAAGGACAACGGGGCATATACGACCCTGATCGCCTCGGACAATCTGGGGGTGGTCCCGGTGCCGACCAATTCCACCAAGCAGCCCCTGTTCGAATATTCCGCCTATGGCATCCCGGTCGGCGCCAAAAATGCCGAAGCGGTACCGTATTTCCTGCGGTATGTTTTTTCACCGGAGGGCAACGATCTCGATAATTTCTATATCAATGACCAGGCAAGAGAGGTTATCGAGTATGTCTCGTATCAGGACAACACCTTCTTCGGCAGCGGATACACGTACGAAATCTGGCAGAAGCTGTTAAGCGGCAATTCCTCGCAGGTCAAATCGGTGCTGGATTCTTACGCCGGGGTCATGCAGCAGAACGTGGACGACGCCAACGCAGCCATTGCGAAATTACCATAAGCCCGGACTACCGGCGGTATGGGTTGCCGCCGGTAGTCTTTTTCTGTGTTCAAGAGGAGACTGCCCTGGATGCAAAATGCAGCGGCGGTGCGCGTACTGCGCACCGCCGCTGCGTTTTCCCGGTTCCCACGCCTGTATCCCGCAAGGCGGCCTGCATGCTTTATTTTTCCGGCGGCCACCGGCCTGTATCGGCAAGGCAGCGCCAGTATGTTCGTATACCGGCGGCCAGCCGATCGCGGCGCCATCCCTTTAAACCGGCGGGTACCCACCCTTCCCCACAGGGGCCCCCGCGCTGCCAAATCTATACATTATATAAACTTCTATATGTTTTATCCTTTTTGTAAATCCCAAAGACCCTCCGGTGTATGGTTCGCCTGTTTTACCGGTGGACAACCAGCGGCACGATCTGCTGCCGATCGACGTCGACAAGTCCCAGGGTTGTCATTTTAAGATGGGGGATAACGGTCAGGCTGACGAAGGCCATGGTCATGAAGGGCTCTATATCTGCCGGCACCCCCAGCGTGTGCACGGCTTCCCGCAGCCGCTCGTTCTGCTGTGCGATCACCGCGGCCGGTACATCGGTCATCAGCCCCGCCAGAGGCAGCGGCATTTCAGCCACCACCTGTCCCTGATCGATCACCACGCTGCCGCCGCCCAGTGTGCGAATCCGGTTGGCCGCCGCGGCCATATCCTTTTCATTGGTTCCGATGACAATCAGGTTGTGGGAATCATGGGAAACAGAAGCCGCTATGGCGCCGCGCCGGAGCCCCGTGCCCGACAAAAAGCCCAGGCCACGATGCCCTGTGTTCCGATGCCGCTCTATTACGGCAATTTTCAGGATATCCCGCGTCAAGTCGATCCCCTGTGCCTGTTCAAAGTTCACCGGCGTAATCCATTCCTCTGTCAGCAGTTGATCCTTGACCAGCCGGATTACGCGGCAATCCTGCACGCCCTGCTCCCCGATACGAAAATCGTCCTCTGACAGCTCTTGCATGTGAAAGGATTGGCACACGGCCGTTTTCAATTCCGGCCGGATCGCCGGCTCCGGGAAGGGGAGCGCCGCACCGTTTTCCGCCGCCAGCGCGCCGGCGCGATAGACCGCGCGCACTGCGACCGTATCCAAATCGTCCAGCACCAGCAGATCCGCCGTGTATCCGGGCGCAACAGCGCCCATGTCCCGCAGCCCGAAATACTCCGCCGCCCAAAGGGTGGCCATACGAATGCCGGTGATCGGGTCTTTCCCCGCCCGCGCTGCCTGCCGGATCATATCGTCGATGTGCCCGCCGTTTAACAGGTCCGCCGGCTGCTTGTCGTCGGTGACCAGCAGGCAGCGGGGCGCCCACGGCTCCTCAAAAAGCGGCAGCAGCGCCTGCAGGTTTCTGGCCGCCGTTCCCTGCCGGATCATAACCCGCTGTCCCTTGCGTATGCGTTCCTTCGCCTCCTCGGCGGATGAACATTCGTGATCGTCGCGGATGCCCGCCGCAACGTATCGATCCAAATCCCGGCCGGATACCAGCGGGGCGTGGCCGTTGATGAGGCGCCCGTGGCGGCGCGCAGCCTCAATTTTTTCCATTACGCCGGGATCCCCCGCCAGCACGCCGGGGTAGTTCATCATCTCCGCCAGGCCCAGCACCCGCGGGTGGGCATAAAAGGATTCCAGCTCCGCCGCCCCCAGCACGGCGCCCGTTTCGTCAAAGCGGGTTGCCGGCACGCAGGAGGGCAGCATGATATACACCGTCAGGGGAATATGTTCGCTCGCTTCCAGCATAAAAGCGATGCCCTCTCGGCCGCAGACGTTGGCAATCTCATGCGGATCCGCCACCACCGCCGTCGTCCCGTGCGGGATCGCCGCCTTTGCAAATTCCACCGGCGTCAGCATGGTGCTTTCCAGATGGATATGCCCGTCGATAAAGCCGGGGCAAAGATATTTTCCCGCCACATCCACGATCCGTTCGGCATCGGTCTCGGTATAATCCCCTACGCCGATAATGGCGGCATCCTCCACCAGCACGTTGGCACGTTCCAGTTCTCCCGTAAAGACATTCACGACGGTTCCGTTTTTCAGCAGCGTTTTCATGTGCCGTCCCCTCTTTCTGCATAACCGCGGCATATACCCGCTTTTACCTGTATTATACCGGCTCCCGCGCCAATACACAAGAGGCTTTTCGCCGGGCATGCACGGCATGCCGCCCCCTGCGGCGGTTGTTGACGTGTGCCGCCGGACATGGTAGGATAGAATGAACGGGATTTCATAAGGCCTGCTGCCGTGCAGCAGACCTCCCGGCAGGGTTTTGGACGGCGGCGGACTGGTTCCCGCCGAGGAAAAAGCGCCGGCGGGCCATAATGGGCACCGGCCGCGGCCTTCCCGTTTATCCTAAGGCATAGGCCATTTCTTTGCAGGAGAGAAGGTTTGTATGGCATGAAAGTTCTAAGCAAACAGAGAAACAGCCGCATGTGCGTCATCTGCGGTTTGGATAACCCTTTCGGTGTGCGCGCCCCCTTCTACAACATGGAGGACGGCAGCGTGATGACCGCCTTTCAGTTCCGTGAGGAACATCAAAGCTACCCCGGCCGCGTCCACGGCGGTCTGATTGCCGCCATGCTGGATGAACTGGGCCTGCGTGCCTGCTGGTGCCAATCGGAGGACACCTGGGGCGTGACTACCTCCATAGAAGTTAAATACCGGAAGCCGGTGCCCTATGCGGTTCCGCTGTTCGGCCGAAGCCGGGTGGAACGGGAGTCATCGCGGTTTCTGCGGGTATCCGCCGCTATCCTGAACACAGCGGGGGAGGTTCTCGCGCAGGCGGAAGTGAACTATATCAAGCTGGATATCACCCAAATCGCCGCGGACGCCAGCGTGCACGAGGAGATGTGTTATCTGTTGGAGGACGGCATACGCGAGCTGTCCTTCGAGTAGCAGGACGGAAAAGCCCTGTCCTCTCTGCCTGCGGCGGTTCCCGACAGCGGTCTGTTTTCCTTTCCCGTGCACGGCCTTCCCGCCCGATATTCAGCCAGAAAATGAAATGGATCTTTCCGTCCCGCCGTGGTATACTGAGCACAAAGACCGCCCCGGCGAGAGGAAAGGAAGGGTTATGTTATGCAGCGTGTTCTGGTTGTGGGAAGCAACAATATGGATCTCGTCATTCATACGGCGCGGCTGCCTGCCCTCGGCGAAACGCTGACCGGCAGCGATTTCCGCACCATTCCGGGAGGGAAGGGAGCCAATCAGGCATTGGCCGCCGCCCGTTTGGGCGCACAGGTAAAGATGATCGGCTGCGTCGGGCAGGACCTCTTTGGCAAAGCCCTGCGCGACAACCTGGCGGCCAGCGGCGTGGACACCGCCGCGGTGGGGGAGGCAGATGGCTCTACCGGCATTGCGGTCATCACCGTGTGCGGCGGCGACAACCATATCCTGCTTGACCGGGGCGCTAACGCCCGCGTCACGCCCGCCCGGGTGGAGAGCTGCGCCCCGCTGTTCCGCTGGGCGGATCTGGTGCTGCTGCAGTTTGAAATTCCGATGGATTCGGTGGTTTGCGCCGCCCGTCTCGCCAAGGAAAACGATGCCAGGGTACTGCTCAACCCGGCCCCCATGGCACCGTTCGATCCGGAGCTCCTCACCTATACCGATATCTTCGTTCCTAACCGCAGTGAAGCAGCCGCCCTGCTCGGGACCGGCATCGATACCCCCGCGGAAACGGCCGAAGCGGTGCGCGCGCTGTGTGCCCGCGGCGTGGAACAGGCCATCATCACCCTCGGCAGCGATGGCTGTGCGTACAACCGCGGCGGCACCGTTTGGCAGCACGGCATCTTTGAGACCACCGTGGTGGACACCACCGCCGCCGGCGATACCTTTGTCGGGGCACTGGCCACCCGGCTGGAGGAGGGCGGCCTGACCGACGCGGCGATCACCTATGCCACCGCCGCTTCCGCCATCACGGTGTCCCGCTCCGGGGCCAGCAGCTCCATCCCTACGCGGGAAGAGGTCGAGGCATTCCTCCGGGGACGGGAAGAGGAAGCCTGTGCGCATTTGCTGGGATGATGCGGCCAAATAAAACCGCACCCGCAGGAGATAAAAACGCCTGGAGCAATTGCTCCAGGCGTTTACTAATTGTTTATGTTATCAATTGTTAATAACAACTTCGTGGCCGGTACGTGCGGACTCATACGCCGACTCCAGAATACGCATGAGCGTCACGCCGTCCTCAGCCGGTGCACGGCAGGGGGTGCCATCCAGAACGCAGGAGACGAAGTGATTCATTTCCCGCTCAAACAGGCCGTTGAAGTCGGAACCGGAACCGGAGGCGAGGGTGGTGTTGGTCATATAGCCGCCCATTTCGCCATACAGCTCCAGATCCGATTCGAGCTTCGCGCCGCCCTTGGTACCGAACAGCTGAACCTTGCCCTCATCCGTTTTGATGTTGAGGCTGAAGCTCGCTTCCACCGAGAGCACCGCGCCGTTGTCAAACCGGATCATCACCGAAGCGAGATCCTCCACGTCGCAGACATCGTTATCGCTGGCCCCGGCGGACACATACTGCCCGGGCGCCTTTTTGATGTTCGGCCGGTTGAGCAGCTTCTGGAAGGTCGCGCCGTACACCGAGACGGGCTTCGGGTTGCCCATCAGATAGCGCACCAGGTCGATGACATGCACGCCGAGATCGATGAGCGGGCCGCCGCCCGAGCGCTTCTTATCCCCAAACCAGCCGCCGGGGTTGCCGTTGCGGCGCAGATAGGTGGCCTTGGCATAATAAAAATCGCCGAAGAAGCCCTGATCGATGAAGTCCTGCACCATGGCGGTGTCGCTGCCGAACCGGCGGACAAACCCGATCATCAGCAGCTTGCCATTGCGCTGCGCCGCTTCGCGCATGGCTTGAGCCTCGGCCACCGACATGGCCATCGGCTTTTCGCACAGCACGTGCTTGCCCGCGTTAAGCGCCGCAATGGTGCAGGGGGCATGGGCCGCGTTCCAGGTGCACACGCTCACCGCGTCCAGATCCTCCATTTTGACCATTTCGTTCACGTCGGTGAACAGGTTGGTCACTCCGTACTTCTCGCCCTTCTTCTTAAGCAGCTCCTCGTTGATGTCGCAGAACGCCACAATCTCGGCGCGCGGATCGGCCTGATAGCCCGCGATATGAACCTCCGAAATGCTGCCGACGCCGATAATGCCAACGCGAAGTTTTTTCTGTTCCATTATCCTTTTCCTTCCTTTCAGCCAGCCATGATTTTGCGCAGGAAGTCCGCTGCCATGCGGATATCCCCTTCGGGATCGTCGCCCACCTCGCGCTCGATGGTCAGGAAACCCTTATAGCCGATCTCCTCCAGCGCCTTGATATAGGCGGGGAAGTCCACGTCGCCCTGCCCGAGAGGCAGCTCGATAAAGGGTTCGCCTTTGTCCGCCTCCGGATCGGGCATGCCGCTGTACACCATATGGGGATTGACCCGGCGCAGCATGCGGCCGTCCTTGGCATGGGTATGCACGATATAGTCCTTCAGGTTATGTACCGCGGTGACCGGATCGTCGCCCGCCACCATGACCAGGTTGGCGGGATCGAGATTGACCGCCACGCCGGTGGAATGCAGCGTATCGAGGAACGCCTTGAGCGTGGAGGACAGCTCGGGCCCCGTCTCAATGGCAAAATGCGCGCCGAGGCTGTCTGCATATGCGGCGAGCTCACCGCACGCCTCCTGCATAATGCGGAAGGTCGCGCAATTCGTATCAGTCGGCACCACGCCGATGTGGGTCGTAACCACGTTGGTTTCGAGATCCTTGGCCAGATCGAGAATGCGCTTGCTCTTCTCGATGAGGGAGGGGTTCTTCTCGGGGTCGGCAAAGCCCTGCCCCAGATCGCCGCACAGCGCCGAAATGGTCAGGCCGCGGCTTTTGCACATGTCAAGGAATTCCCGGCGTTTTTGCGGCGTGAGCGTTTCGGGAGAAAAGTCGCCGGAGGTCGCATAAATCTGCAGACCGTCCGCCCCCAGGGCCGCCGCCTTGTCCAGCGCGGTGACCGTATCGGTGCGGAAGGAATCCAGAATCACGCCAATGGGAAACGAATACATTTTGAGCACACTCCTTTAAGGAAAATGGTTGACACCTTCTACAGCTCATTATATACTCGAGGGAAAGGAAGCAAAAGGTACAAACTTGCCGAGTATTAGCAGGATATTGCTTTCGGAGGCTAAACATGCAAAATCTGTATTATGAAAAACACGTACACGACGATCCGGCGTTTCCCTTTTATTTTCACCACCGCACACAGGCGCTGCCTTTCTTTCCGGATCAGTTTCATTGGCATGAAAGCATCGAGGTACTGTATATGCTCGAAGGATGCTGCACGGTGGCGGGCGGCCGTGAGACGATTACCGCCCACGCGGGCGATGTGGTCGTGATCAATTCCAATGAACTGCACACCATCTACACCGAAACGGGGCACGGCGTTTACCACTGCCTCATTGTGGACAAAACCTTTTGCGACGAGCTCTCCCTTGATTTGTCCGAAATGTGGTTCGAGCCGCTGTCACGCAGCCCGGAGCTGGATCGGCTGTTTGCGGCCATCGCCGAGGAAACGCAGCGCCGGCCTCCCCTGTACAAACTGAACGTGCGGGCCTGCGCGCAGCAGCTGCTCGTGTATCTGTACCGTCATTGCCTTGTGGAAAATCCTTCCGTCCATGCGCCGGAGGCCAACCATAAAACGGCGCTGGTCAAGGCAGTGATTGCATATCTGCGGGCCCATTTCCGGGAAGAAATCTCCATGGAGCAAATCGGCGCCGCGCTGGGGTTCAGCAAGTATTACCTGTGCCACGCTTTCCGCGAGGTAACGGGGAGCACCGTGGTCGATACGCTCAACAGCATCCGCTGCGCTTACGCGCTGCAAATGCTGTCCACCGGCCGGTATACGGTGAGCGAATGCGCCGAGCAGTGCGGATTCAGCACCCTGTCCTATTTTTCCCGCACCTATCGGCGATACCGCGGCTGCGCCCCCTCAGAGGAGCGAAGGCGGGCGCTGCCCGGCCGGTAACCGTAAACAAATCCGGCCGCTGCCCGCAAACGGGCTTTAAAGAGGGCGCCGCCGATGCCGGCAGCGCCCTCTTTCTTGCACAATATTGACTTCAGGGGAGCACGTTTCCCGCCGCGCGGTACAGCGCGTACCATTCCGGGCGGGTCAGCTCGACCTCTGCGCCGGCGGCCATCTCCCGCAGGCGGGACGGCTTGGTTGTACCGGCGATCGGCTGCATACCCGCCGGATGGCGCAGAATCCAGGAAATCACGAGGCCCGTGGGAGTGATCCCCTTTTCGGCCGCCATCTCTTCATACGCCTTGTTCAGTTCGGGGAACTGCTCGCTGCCGAGAAAAACACCGCCAAAGAAACCGAACTGATAGGGTGACCACGGCTGTATCGTCACGTTATGCAGCCGGCAGTATTCGAGAATGCCGCCGTCACGATCGAGGGCGGGCGGATCGGCCATATTAACATGCAGGCCCCTGTCGATCATCCCGGTGTGCAGGGGACCGAACTGCAGCTGATTGAACAGCAGCGGCTGGTCAACGGCACGGGACAGAAGCTTCATCTGGCCGGCATTCTGGTTGCTCACGCCGAAATGCAGCACCTTGCCCTGCCGGTGCAGCCGATCGAATGCGGCGGCCACCTCCTCCGGCTCCATCAGGGTGTCCGGCCGGTGGAGGAGCAGCACGTCAAGATGATCGGTACCCAGGCGGCGCAGGCTTCCCTCCACCGCTTCCACGATATGCGCCTTGGAAAAGTCAAAATATCCCGGGCATATGCCGCATTTGCTCTGAATATGCATCCTTTCGCGCAGGCCCGGTGTATTCTTCAGCACGCGGCCGAACAGCTCTTCACACGCGCCGCCGCCGTAAATGTCCGCATGATCGAAAAAGGTCACGCCGACCTCGAGCGCCGTTTGCACAAGCGTATCCGCTTCTTCGAGCGACAGCTCCGCCAGATGCATGCAGCCGAGCGCCAGCGCCGAAACCTCCAGCGCGCCCTTGCCGACAGAAAGCCTCCTCATATAAGTACCCCTTCCTTTGTCTTATTTGATAAAGGTGAAAAGTCTGCCGATAACGGGCAGCGGCTTACGCTCGCCCTGCGCAGCGTGGATAATGCCGATAATGGCCAAGGCAAGGACCAGCAGTCCCAGCAGCGAAGCGATCAGCCCCATTACCCAGCCCACAAGGGGAATAAAGCGCAGGAAGCGCAGCAGGGTCGCCACCACGCCGACCACAATGCCGAACAGGCAGAGGATGAGGCCCTGGTTGGTGTGAAAACGCACATCTTCATTGTCCTTTTCGATAAACAGCCCCAGCAAAAACAGTATGCCGATATAATCGAGGATGGTAATGACCTTGACGGTGGAATTGTTCATGTGTATCGTCTCCTTTTATTCCAAATAAAATACGGCCTGCATGTGCGGCTGTGCGCCCGTCTCCGGATCGGTATCCATGACCATAACATCCTTCATATATGCATTCCAGCGCTCCACCACGGGGCTTTGCGCCTGCACCTGCGCGGCATATGCCGCCCCCTTTTCGCATTCGTAGTATCCAAACAGATCGTTTCCGCTGTTCCAGATGGAATAGTGGCGGATTCCTGCCGCCTTGAGCACCTCGACCATTTCGGGCCAGATTTCGTCGTGCCGCCGTTTGTATTCCTCTCGCTTTCCGTCCAGCAGGCGGGCCTTCCAGGCGTATCGTTCCATTGTGTCTCCTCCTTTGATGCGCTTGCTTTTTTTATTATATCAGCTTTAAAGGCAAAAGAAAACGATCCTTCTGTAAATTCATATGGAAGGATTTCTTAAGGCGCGCGATCCGGCCCTTTGCATTTGCCGCGCAGGGCTGGATTTTTCAGGGGAATACCGGTATAATGTATACCACAGAAAATCAGCAGAAAGGCGCGTGCGTGATGCGGCTCGGACAGATGGACATTCAGGGAAAGGCGGCCCTCGCCCCAATGGCGGGTGTGGCGGACAGGGCGTTCCGCCGGATATGCGTGGAATACGGCGCCGCCTATGTGGTGGGCGAGATGGTCAGCGCCAAGGGGCTCACCTTCCAGGATAAAAAAAGCCGCGAGCTGCTCCTCCTCGACGAAGAGGAGCGGCCCGCCGCGGTGCAGCTGTTCGGCGACGATCCGGATACGCTCGCCCGCGCCGCCGCGCTGGCCATGGCCTACCGGCCCGACAGCATCGACATCAACATGGGCTGTCCTGCGCCCAAAATCGCGGGCAACCACTGCGGCAGTGCCCTGATGCGGGATCCGGAGCTATGCCGGCGGATTGTGACGGCGGTGGCCGGGGCCGTGCCGGTGCCCGTAACCGCCAAAATCCGCAAAGGCTACAGCCAGCAGGAGGTCAATGCCGTGGAGGTGGCCCTCGCCTGTGAAGCGGGCGGCGCGGCTGCCGTCACGGTGCACGGCCGCACACGGGATCAAATGTACGCCCCGCCCGTCGACTGGGATATCATCCGCCAGGTCAAGGCCGCCCTCTCCATCCCTGTCATCGGCAACGGCGACGTCACCACCCCGCAGGAGGCGGCCGCCCTGTATGAACAAACGGGCTGCGATCTCATTATGGTGGGCCGCGGCGCCCTGGGTGCCCCCTGGATTTTTGCCCAAATCGAGGCGTATCTGACCCATGGACAGATACTGCCTGCGCCGCCGGTGGCCAAGCGCATGGCGGTTCTGTACCGGCAGATCGAACTGGCCGCACAGCTCAAGGGGGAGCGGGTGGCCTTGCGCGAGGCGCGCAAGCACGCCGCCTGGTATATGCGCGGCCTGCGCGGCGCGGCCGGGTTCCGGGCCCAGGCAGGGGAGATCGCCTCCCTTGCCGATCTGGAGCGGCTCTGCCTGCTGGTGATACAGGCGAACGAGGCATAACGAAAAGAAAAGCGGGGCATACAGCCCCGCTTTGGCTTTATGGCTTTGTTTCCTGAATTTTCCGGTTCACCCGCTCCCGCAGGGCGAGCATGGCCTCGGCGGTACAGGGGTACTGCCGCAGCTCCACCGGGCCTTCCTGCTCCAGAAGAGCCACCACCTCGTCGTGGGGCAGCCGCGTTTCCAGCAGCTGCAGCGCACGCAGATCCTGCAGCGCCTCCAGCATGGCAAATTCCCGCAGAGAGGGCAGCGGCTGCCCATCCGGTCCGGGATAGACCACGTAGGCGTCGCCTGCGGGGAAGGAATCCTCTGCGCCCGTCTCGGTAAAGGGATCGATTTCGTGCCGGGAAAACTGGCTGTACCAGAAATTGAAGCCCCACTGCAGGAAGCCCTCGATGCGGTACTTATACAGCTGTGCGCCGAGAATGCGGGTACGGCACAGCGGCATGGACATAAAGCGGTTGGTCACGTCCACGCTCTGCCCGCAGCAGTAGTAGGTCCACAGATGCGCTGTCCCGTGCCGGAGGAAGGGATCCAGGTGATCGATGGAGGGAATGGGGTGGCGGACAATCCCCTGCTCATAAAAGGCATAATCCGACAGGGCATCGATGACCCTGCAGTCCTCCAGCTCCTCCCGCACGCTTTCCCATGCGCGGCGGTAGCTGTCGATAACCGCCAGCCCCGGTTCGTCCGACACGTGGAACCAGCAGCGGTCCAGCCGTCCCGCCGCCGTGAGATGCGCCTTCAGCGCCCGCAGGAAGGCGCACAGGAAGGTTCTGTACTCCTCCGAGCCGGCATCGGTCTCCCAGCCGAAAAGCCGCTTGTACTCGCCATCGTCGGTTCCCATGATTTTCGGTGCCGCCGCGGCGCCCCACTGGGTAAACAGATGGGAGATTTCAAACTGCCGGATACCGCATTCTTCCGCCAGATCCATATACCGATCGAGCCGCTCAAACCCAAACGTATATGCGCCCTTTTCTCTCACAACATCCACGAGCTGCACCGTCGGGCGTTCGCCGCCGATCGCGGTGTCCAGCGGAGGCGTGAACACCGGCGTGAGCAGAAGATTCACGCCGAAATCGGCCGCGTTGCGCATATAGGCGCCGAGAATCCGCCAATGCTCTTCGCTGAATACCGGCACCTTGTAGTAGCTCGCCAGGCAATCGACATGGAACCAATCGGTATAGATCAGCGTCTGTTCCGGCAGGGTTGCATCGATAATTTCCACGGTGAAATCGACGGCGGCAAGGCGTTCGCCGTCGCCGTCCGCCCGGAACAGCTCTACCGCCACGGCGGCCTTTCCAGCGGGTGCATCGGCCGGGATCGCAAAGGTCAGCCAAAGCGACCGCCACTGGCCGGGTATCACACGCCATTCGCCCTGATGGGGCATCAGCGGATCGGGATACAGCCCGGGCGTTTTGCGCAGGTACTTGTCATCGCTGTACGAATAGCAGGGATAGGTAACCGGCACCTGTCCCACCTCATAAAAGGTGACCGGCGCTTCAAAGGAAGCCTTGGCCTGCGCCCGCACGAAAACCCGTTCCTCACCGGAGGCACGGCAGGCGATCTGAAAGGAGACGCGCTCGCCGCGCAGCGCCGAAACGGACGAGCAGGGAACAGCCGTCAGCTCCTCATCGGAAAACACTTTTTCCAGGGAGGACAGCGGGCGGATTTCGATGGACATACGATCTCACTCCTTGATAATTTTGGGGGATTAAGGGTTACCGTCCCCGGGCAAGCACAGGCGGTACCTGGTCCGTATTCTCTCTCCGCACGCCGCCTTCTGCCAGGGGCATTTTTTCTCAGCATACCAGCCGCACCGGCTTCTGTCTGGAGTTTTTTGGCCGGTTTTTTTATCTTTTTAGTCAAATGGGAAAGCAGTTGCGCTTACCGCTTCTTTCTGGTATGATGGGGGTATACACTGGGAGGGAAGTCGATCATGAAGGAAACCAAACCCGATACTATGCAGCAGGATACAAAGCCCAAGCATTCCAAAAGCGGTTTTTTTCAAAAGAAATGGGTCCGGCGGGTGCGTATCGTTCTCATCGCAATCGGCGGACTGCTGGCCGCGGTGGTGGCGGGATTTCTCGTGGTGTTTTATACGCCGTTTTTTCCCGATGCCCGCACGCAGTACATTCTTATGACGCTGCACACCTCCAACCCGTGGCTGGCAACCGCCTTTTTTTCGGATGAGACCATCGCCCGCGTACTCGAGGAAAACCGGGTGGAAGCACCGGAAGGCAATACCAATCCCGATCTGATCCAGATGGGGGGAACCACCACGTCGTCGGCTGCTTCCACGTCCGCTTCCACCGCCTCTACGGAAAGTACCGGCTCTCAGACGACTGCCGCCACGACCACAACCAAGGCCACGACCACAACCAAGGCCACCACAACCACCCGGAAGACCGCTGCCCCCGACCCGGACAAAACCTATTCCGCGGCGTTCCCCATCGCCCCGCGCGCCGAAGCGGGTAAATATGAGGCGTCGGTGATCTACAGTGAGGAGGGTATGGATATTCTGCAGCTGCCGGGTGACGGCTATATGGCGCGGCTCATCCGGGTGCAAGATCCCTCGCGGGTGTCGCTTGGCCTGTCCAAAGACTTCATGAAGCGGGGCGAAAAGCTGCATAATATGTGTGAGAGGCTTGGCGCCATTACCGGTATCAATGCGGGCGGCTTCGACGACCCCGGCGGACACGGTTCGGGCGGTGTGCCGACCCAGGTATGTGTCAAGGATTTCGAGATCCTGTACACCGACGATCAGGAAACGCATAAGGTCATCGGCTTCAACGCGGACAACGTGCTGATACTGGGTGAGTTCACCAACGAGCAGATCGTGGAGCAGCGCATCCGGGACGCGGTGGCGTTCGGCCCCTTCCTCATTTTAAACGGAGAGCGCGCCGCCACCTTCGGCGCAGCCGGCGGCAAGGACCCCCGCGCCGCCATCGGGCAGACGGCGGACGGCACGGTGCTGCTGCTGACGGTGGACGGGCGGCAGATCGGTATGGAAGGAGCGAATATGAAACAGGTTCTGGATATCCTGTGGGATTTCGGCGCCGTCAACGCCGCCAATCTGGACGGCGGCTCTTCCACGACGATGGCGTTGGGCGGCAAGGTGATCAATAAGCCCTGCGGTCCCGCCGGCGCGCGGTATCTGCCCAATGCGTGGATCGTAAAATAAAGGGGGACATACGATGGCATTACCGGACAGCTGGTCTGCCGCCTGCGAGGCGCAGGGATACCGCGCCGATGCGCAGGCCGGCACAATAAGCGGGGTGGAAGCCGGCATTGCGTTCCTGCTGCGTACGCAGGAGGAGACGCTGGAGATGTCGGTCAATATCCCCGCCAATCATCTTCTGAAACTGCAAACCCGCATAGCGGCGGCAGACGGGGCATTTTCCGGCGCTTCCGTGGAGCATCACAATTTCGGCGTGCGGGTAAGCCTGCCGGGCATCAGGGGATTCTCTGCCGATACGCTGCTCGCCTTTATCCGCACGGCCGCGACGGAAGCCACGCGGCTCATCGGCGTCGCTTATGACGACAAGTTTGAAAAGGACGGCGATCCGGCCTGGACCTATGTGACCGGCATACTGGGCGCGCTGCTCGGCGCCGTCGTGGGCATTATCCCGTGGGCGCTGGCTTCCAGTCTGCTGCACATCTCCTTCTGGTTCCTGGGCGCATTCATCAGCGTGGCTTCCTTTTACGGGTACTGCTATTTCCGTGGGGCGCACAGCACCTCCTTTGCGGTGACATGGATCGTGATTTTCTCCCTGGCGGTGATGGTGCTTCCCGGGGCGGTGGAAAACGTCATATATTTCATGCAGGCTTCGGAAGAGATCTCCTTCGGCGCGGCGCTCGCTGCGAGCTTTCAGCCCGCCGTGCTGCTGGCGTCCCTGCCGTCGATGGGGTTCGGCCTGCTGGCCAACATTGCCGGCCTGTTCGCCATCCGCGGCCGGGTGCTGTCCTACACCCACTCGTCCCAATATCTCCGCCGGGGGCCCAAGCGCAAATAAATGGCATAAAACGTCCGGTTTTCCCTGCACATTTCCAAAAGCCGCAGCAAAACGGTTGGTTTTGCTGCGGCTTTTTGTCACCTCTCCGCCTGTCCGCCTCTATACTGGTAAGGTACTGCTCCCGCTATAAAAAGCAGGGCGGGAGGTATCTTGGATTGGAGGCATTTTGATGGATAAGCAGGCATTTCAGGCCGCCGTTGAGCGTTATGCTGCGCAGCTGATGGAGGCCGCCCGGCGCAGCCGCTTCCCGCTCGAACAGACGCCAGACGCGCCGCAGCCCGATCTTTTGGATGAGGTAGAGATCAACCCGCCCGAGGCGGGGGAGGGCCAGGATCCGCTGCAGCCGGTGGAGGAGCCGTCCGAAACCTATGAGCAGTTTTTGCAGCACAACCGCCAAAGCGGCGAGATGCGCATACAGGCCTATGCCGGGCGGCAGGCCAGGCCGGTGGCCGACGCCGACGTGGTGATCAGCCGCCAGTTCACCGACGGCCGGCATGTCTTTTTCGAGGGCAAAACCGACGAAAGCGGCGTTCTGGACGGTATTCAACTGCCCGCACCCGATCCGGCGCTCTCCGAATCGCCGACCGGTACGCCCCCGTATGCCACCTACGATATCCGGGTATCCCATCCCGGGTACCGCACCGAGATTTATCTGGAGGCGCCCGTTTTCCCCGGCATCAAATCGATCCAGCCCGTTCGCTTCCTGCCGGACAACAGTCCGTCCTGATCCAAAGGAGGTTGCCTGTATATGGAAACGCCGCTTTACGACCTGCCGGTTATCCCGGAATACATCACCGTTCACCTCGGCCCGCCCGACTCTCCCGCCGAAAACATTCGGGTTTCTTTTGCTGACTACATAAAAAACGTCGCGTCCAGCGAGATTTATCCCACCTGGCCCGAGGCCGCCATCCGGGCGAATATCCTCGCTCAGATTTCCTTTGCGCTTAACCGGATTTACACCGAATATTATCCCAGCCGCGGCTACGATTTCGATATCACCAATTCCACCCAGTACGATCAGAAGTTCATCAAAAACCGGGATATCTTTGATAACATCTCCCGCATTGTGGACGATATTTTCAACGATTATGTGGTGCGGCAGGGCAATGTGCAGCCCTTTTTTACCCAATATTGCAGCGGCACCACCTCCACCTGCGACGGGCTGTCCCAGTGGGGCACGGTGGACCTGGCGGAACAGGGGCTTGTTCCCTATGAAATTTTGCAGCGGTACTACGGCGACGACATCAACATCGTGTTCGACGCACCCGTCGCCGGGATCGAACGCTCCTATCCCGGCGTACCCCTTCGCCTGGGCAGCGCGGGGGAGGACGTGCGTATCCTCCAGCGGCAGCTGAACCGCATTGCGGACAATTATCCGGCCATTCCCCGCCTGTCGGCAATTGACGGGTATTTCGGTGTGGAAACCGAGGAGGCGGTGCGCGCCTTCCAGCGCATCTTCAACCTGACCGTGGACGGCATTGTGGGCAAAGCCACCTGGTACAAGGTCAAATCCATTTACAACGGCATCAAAAGCCTCAACGAGCTGTATTCCGAGGGCCTCACGCCCGAGGAGGTGCAGCGGGAATTCCCCCGCCAGCTGCAGGAGGGGGATACCGGTCTCGATGTGCGCACCGTCCAGTATATTCTGGCCGTCGTCGCCTATTTTGATCCGCAGCTTCCCGTTCCCCGCGTGGACGGCATTTTTGACCAGGATACCCGGGACGCGGTGATGGCTTTCCAGCGGGCATATGATCTCGAGCCCACCGGCGTGGTCAACCGGGAAACCTGGAACCGCCTTGTGGCGGCCTATGCCGACACCATCGCCGCCGTCCCGCCGGAACAGGCTTCCATCAGCCGCGAAATCTTCCCCGGCCGTGTGCTGACCCTCGGCATGACGGGGGACGACGTGGAGGATCTCCAGCACTTTTTAAGCCTCGCCGCGCAGAAACACGATTTTGTTCCTCCCGTGTCGGTCACCGGTACCTTTGACGACGCCACCGAGCAGGCCGTGCGGGCCGTCCAGCGGCAGGCCGGCCTGGAGGACAACGGCGCCGCCGGCGCTCTCACCTGGGCCCGGATCGTGGAACTCGCCAACAGCTAAAGCCCGCCTACGCCGTCCCGTTTTCGGGCATCTCCACGAACCAGCGGCCATCGTCCAGGTACAGATACCGTTCCTGCCCCAATATCCGGCAGGTGAAGCGAAGCCCCGTCCCGCCCGCCTTCAGCGAGGCGGCGCGGCGCATGTCCAGCACCCGATCGATGATAAACCGGCGCCCGTCGTCCCACCAGAGGACGACGGGCGTCATCTCTCCCCGGGTGGTATAATGCACCGTCACGGCCACAAATTTTTTCATGGCTTTACCTCCTGAAGGAAACCGGATGGATGGGGGGATTCTGCTTGGGATGGATCGTCAGGGCCGGTTCCTCCAGCTGCACACACCGCTGGATGGCGAAACAGCCGAACCGCCGCCGCAGGCTGTCCACCACGCCGTCGAGCGCTTCCTTCCTCTGCGAACGCAGGACCACGGGGGAAAAGGAGGTCTGCTGTACCCCGGCATCCACCAGGTCGCGTGCCTGTATTCCGAGACTGCGCACCGCAAGGGGCGGCGGGCAATGGCGGGCAAACAGCGCGAACGCCGCCTGTGCCAAATCATCCGAAGCAAAGGTCGGGTAGGGCAGGCGGCACTGCCTCTGGCGGCTGACCAGCTCGTTGTCCCGTATATGCAGCGTGAGTCCGCAGGCGCGGCATCCCTGCTCGCGCAGACGGGCGGCCACGCTTTCCGCCAGCGCATACAGCGTCACCCGCACCTCGGTATCGGTGGTCAGATCGCGCGGCGCCGTTGTGCTGTTGCCGATCGATTTGACAAGCGGCATGGCGTCGATGGGCGAAACGGGCGACGTGTCCAGGCCGTTGGCAAACGCCTGCAGCACCGCGCCGTTCCGCCCGAGCAAATGCCGAATGTGCGGCGGATGGGCCATCGCCAGCTCCCCGATGGTCCGGATGCACGCCCGGTGCAGGCGGGCCGCCGTCGCACGGCCCACGTTCAGAAGCGCCTCCACGGGCAAAGGCCATACCTGCTCACGGTAACGCGCCTGTTCAATGACGGTGGTGGCATCCGGCTTGCGCAGATCGCTGCCAAGCTTGGCAAACACCTTGTTATAGGAAACGCCTACCGACGCGGTGATGCCCAGCTCGGCCCGAATGCGGGCACGCAGCTCGTCCGCCACCCGGCGCCCGTCGCCGTACAGGCCCCGGCTGCCCGTCACGTCGAGCCAGCACTCGTCCAGCCCGAAGCTTTCCACCTGATCGGTATAATCGGCATAGATCTCCCGCGCCAGGCGGGAAAACCGCAGATACTGCTCAAAATGCGCCGGTACGATAACAAGGCCGTGGCATTTTTGCTCCGCCTCCCAGATGACATCGCCGGTCTGCACCCCGGCCGCCTTGGCCAGCTGGTTTTTGGCCAGGACAATGCCGTGCCGCAGGGCCGGATCCCCGCACACGGCCACCGGCCGGCCGCGCAGCTCCGGATGGTACAGGCATTCGACCGAAGCATAGAAATTATTCATATCGCAGTGCAGGATGGTCCGCAACGGGATCCCCTCCAAAAAGAACGTTTGTTCTTATTATAGGCCTGCACCG
>CDZV01006332.1_pt1 | contig 23168 bp, 26 predicted proteins | sample 554851 | NCBI WGS metagenome assembly CDZV01 (sample SAMEA3182090, study PRJEB8094) | gut metagenome | biome: human; feature: gut; material: Stool; isolation source: human stools | place: Canada | collected 2013-03-12
CCGTCGCCGGCCACGTCGTTGGTCTTGGTGGAAACCTCTTTGACCAGCTGCGCGCCCATGTTTTCAAACGCGTCGTCCAGCTCGATTTCCTTGGCGATGGTCACGCCGTCGTTGGTGATGAGCGGCGCGCCGAACTTCTTGTCGAGCACCACGTTGCGGCCGCGCGGGCCCAGGGTGATTTTCACGGTATTGGCGAGCTGGTCCACACCGGACTGCAGCGCCTTGCGGGCGTCTTCGCCGAAAAGAATCTGTTTAGCCATAATCTATTCCTCCTATAATATCCGTTTCAAGGAAAATTGTCTTATTCCACGATGGCGAGAATGTCGCCCTGCCGCACGATGGTGTATTCCTGGCCGTCCACCTTAACCTCGGTACCGGAATACTTGCTCGTCAGCACCTTGTCGCCGACCTTGACATACATGGTGATATCCTTGCCTTCGACATTGCCGCCCGGTCCGACAGCGACAACCTCCGCCATCTGGGGCTTCTCTTTGGCGGAACCCGCGAGGATAATGCCACTCTTGGTGGTTTCCTCCGCCTCTGCCATTTTGATGACCACACGGTCAGCCAGCGGTTTAATAGACATAATCATAATCCTCCTTGAAGAGTATTGATAAGTTTAGCACTCCATGCACCTGAGTGCTAAATTCTATTTTAACGAGTTTTTTAGAAAAATCAAGAGGGTAAAAGCCAAAAATTGCATTCTTCATAATTTATTTACAAAGGCCGCATCGGACGCACCGGCCGGCAGGACAAACCGCATGGCGGCCGGCCGGATTTCAAAGGAGATGGCAGGCGCAGAAAAGCATTCGCCGTCCATCGTGCAGGTCACCGGCCGGGCGGACGACACCTCGATGCGGGTGCCACGGAAGCTCTCGCAGCAGGCCAGGTCAAGATGCTTTCCCGCCTTATACCGGGTGAGGAAGCCGGGAACCTGCAGCCGGGGCATCGCCTTTATCAGTACGAAATCCAGCAGACCGTCATCCGCCATGGCCTGGGGCGCCCCGCAGTAGCCGCCGCCGTAATACCGCCCCACGGCGGCGAGGGCGAAAAAGTACCGGCCATCCCGCTCCACGGTGCCGTCCGGCGTTTCCATGCGGATATGGGCGTCCATCCCGATTTTGTGAAAGAACACGTCCAGGATGGCGAGGTTATAGGCCATGGTCCCCGATACAAGGGGCCAGTTTTTGTACTTCACCATCTTCTGGGCGACCGCCGCGTCCATCCCCATCGACGCGATATCGAGCGACAGCTTTCCGCCGCTGACCACCGCGTCCACCGGCACCGCCGTGCCGCACACCAGGGCCGCTATATCGCGGAACGCTCTTTCGCCGCCGAAGGTGCGTACGTAATCGTTCGCCGATCCGCAGGGCACCGCCGCGATCTCCGCCTGCGGAAAGCCCGCCGCCCCGTTCGCCGTTTCGTGCAGTGTGCCGTCACCGCCGCAGGCGTACAGCCGCACCGCCTCGCCTTTTTGGCACTCCTCACGGGCTATGCTCTGCGCCTCTCCCGCTCTCTGCGTCAAGCGGACGGTATACTCCACCCCGTTTTGCTCACACGCCGCCCGGATGGCCGGCAGCAGCGCCAGCGCCGCCTGCTTCTTTCCCGCCGCCGGGTTAACGATAAACACGTGCCGCATGCCGTTCCCCCCGCCCTCAATCTAGAAATACATATACAGCTGGCATTTGAGCATGCCGTTGTACAGTTTGCGCCGCTTGGCTGCCGGGCGGCCGAACAGCTCTTCAAAGCGCTCGTGCGGGCTGATGATGCCGTAGCTCCAGCCCGGCTTTGGCACAAACACCCGGCCCATCACACGGTACAGCTCCTCCGCCTGCTGTACGTCAAGCAGCCGCTCCCCGTAAGGCGGGTTGCACAGCACGACGCCCCTCTCCCCCTCGGGCCGGAAATCGCGCAGATCCGCCTGGGCAGCAGAGATACAGGCCGCCACGCCGGCCTTTTCCGCGTTTTCCCGGGTCAGGCGCAGGCAGGCGGGATCGATATCCCCGCCGCGTCCCCGGAAGGGCACCTCCGGCCGCTCGAGGGACCGCGCCCGCTGCCGTTCTTCTTCCCATATAGAGGAAGGCACACTTCCCCAGCGCATGGCGGCGAACCGGCGGCGTATCCCCGGCGCGATGCCGTGGGCCGCGAGGGCCGCCTCGATGAGCAGCGTCCCCGATCCGCAGCAGGGGTCGCAGACGAGCGGTGCGCGCCGCACCCGCATCACGTCCCCGATGGCCGCCGCGAGCGTTTCCTTGATGGGCGCGCCGGCCGCGTTGGCGCGGTAGCCGCGCTTGTGCAGCCCGGGGCCGCTCGTGTCGAGCAGCAGGGCCGCCTCATCCTTCAGAATGGTGAACTGAATCTGTACCATCGGGCCGGTTTCCTCAAACCAGGATACGCCGTATACCCGCGACAGGCGGCTCACCACCGCCTTCTTGACGATGGACTGGCAGTCGGGCACGCTGTGCAGCGTGGAATTCAGCGACCAGCCCTTGACGGGAAAGGCGTCGTGCTTGCCGATCCACCCTTCCCAGGGGAGCGCCTTCACCCCCTCGAACAGCTCGTCGAAGGTGCGCGCGCGAAAGCTGCCGAGCAGCAGCTGAATCCGTTCGGCATAGCGGGAACCGATATTCGCCCGGGCCAGCAGTTCGATCCCCCCGGAAAAGAGCACCCGTCCGTTTTCGGGGCGCACCTCCTGCGCCCCCATGCGGCGCAGCTCGTCGCCCAGAATCCCTTCCACGCCAAACAGGCAGGGCGCGCAGTATTGCAGCGTATCCATATCGTTTCCTCCTGACAAATCAATGGGGGCGGACAAGCTGTCCGTCCCCATTGGCATCATACCTGGCGGTTATTCACCGCTGTCCGGCTCAAGCAGGCCGTAATCCCCGTCGCGGCGGCGATAGACGACGTTAATTTCGTTCGTCTCCATGTTGCGGAACATATAGAACTGGTGCCCGATCATGTTCATCTGCAGAATGGCTTCCTCCACATCGAGCGGCTTGACCGGAAAGGTCTTGGATTTGACCACATGGAACTCGGATTCTTCCTCTACTATGTCGCCGAACAGCTCGTCCGGTACGAAAGCACCTGCGCGCAGCCGTTTTTCCAGCCGTGTTTTATTTTTACGGATCTGCCGCACCAACACGTCGACGAGCCGATCCACCGCCTCATTGGGATCCTCGGCGGTTTCCTCCGCGCGGAAGAGCAGCCCATTGCATCGAATCGTGATTTCTACCCGCATGGTATTGCGTTCCGCCGTAACGGTAACAGCAGCGGCAGCGGCATCCTCGAAAAACTTGTCCAGCTTGGACAGCTTTGCCTCGGTCCGCTCCACAAACTGCGGGCGCAGGGTGCACTTTCTGCCGGTGGTCGTGATCTTCATACAATCAGCTCCTATCTTGGCATCTTAGGGATAACCCCGGTATCATTATACCATAACACGACGCCGAAGTATAGCCAATTTATGAATATTCACGAAACAATTATAAGGTCGCCGTGGCATGGCGGGTGACATGGCACCCGACGTTGACCGCCACCGGCAGCCCCGCAATATGGGTCGGATAGGTTTCAATGGCGACGCCGAGCGCCGTGGTCAGACCGCCGAAGCCCTGCGGCCCGATGCCCAGGGCATTGACCGCCTCGAGCGCCTCCCGTTCCATGTCGGCATAATACGGATCGCCGTTGGGCACATCCAGCGGCCGGCACAGCGCCCGCTTGGCCAGCTCGGCGCACAGCTCGAAATCGCCGCCGATGCCCACGCCGAGCACCATCGGGGGACAGGGATTGCTTCCCGCCTGCCGCGCCGCGTCCACGATACAGTCCAGCACCTTCTGCCGGTCGGCGGCCGGGGTGAGCATATAAATGCGGCTCATGTTTTCGCTGCCGAAGCCCTTGGGGGCGACGGTCAGCTCGAGGGTATCCCCTTCCACCAGGGTCAGATGCAGCACGGCCGGCGTGTTGTCGCCCGTGTTCACCCGGCGCAGCGGGTCGCCCACCACCGAACAGCGCAGCCGTCCTTCGGTGTAGCCGCGGGCCACCCCGCGGTTGACCGCTTCGGAAAGCAGGCCGCCGGTGATATGCACCTCCTGGCCGAGCTTCGCAAACACGACCGCCATGCCCGTATCCTGGCAGACAGGCAGGCACAGCTCCTGCGCCGCGTCCAGGTTGGCCGCCAAATCGCCCATGATGCTTTTGGCCAGCGGCTGCTCCTCCCGTTCGCCCGCCGTCAGCACCGCGTCGCACACGTCCTGCGGCAGCCGGCGGTTCGCCTCAATGCAAAGCCGGCATATCGTCTCCTCAATATCCCGGCAGTGAATGTCTCTCATACGCTTCTCCCTACCTTACAGCCGCTTTCCGCCCGCGATAACGCATACGGGCCGGGCGGCAATGGTGAGCGGATCGTCGCGGAACAGCACAAGATCCGCGTCTTTTCCCGGACGGATGGAACCCACCCGGTCGTCCAGTCCGCAGATGCGCGCCGGACTGATGGTGATGGCGCGCAGCGCCTCCTCATACGGCAGGCCCTCGCGCACCGCCAGGCCCGCGCACACGCCCAGATACTGCAGCGGTATCACCGGATGATCGGTGATGATGGCGATATCCGCACCGGCGGCGCGCAATACGCCGGGATTCGCCGGCGTCAGGCCGCGCAGCTCCGGCTTGGAACGATCGCACAGAAGCGGCCCGCACAGCACCGGCGCCCCTTCCGCGGCAATCAGATCGGCGCACAGATGCGCCTCGGTGCCGTGCACAATTACATAGCACAACCCGAACTCCTTTGCGATGCGCTGGGCGGTGAAGATATCGTCCGCCCGGTGGGCGTGGAAATGCACCGGCAGCCGCCCCTCCACCACCGGGAGCAGCGCCTCGCATTTGCTGTCGAATTCGGGCTCGTCCGCATCCTCATCCGTCTGCGCCCGCCGCTTGTCCGCGCCGTAGCGCACCGCCAGCGCCAGTTGTTCCCGGATGATGGCGGCCGTGGCCATACGGGTAACCGGGGTCTGGTTCTTGCCGTGGTAGGCGCTCTTGGGATTCTCGCCCAGCGCCATCTTCATGGCCACGGGCGCCCGGACAACCATGTCATCCACCCGCCGGCCATAGGTTTTCATGGCGCAGAGCTGGCCGCCGATGGGATTCGCGCTGCCCGGTCCGGTCACCACGGTGAGCACGCCGGCCTGCCGTGCCTCTTCGAAGCAGCGATCCAGCGGATTGACGGCATCCACCGCGCGCAGCTGCGGCGTGGAAGGGTCGGTGTCCTCGTTGCCGTCGTCCCCCTCAAAGCCAAGGCCGTCCTCCCACATGCCCAGGTGGGTGTGCGCGTCCACAAAGCCGGGCAGCAGCCAGGCCCCCTGTGCGTCGATCACCTCGCCCGGCGCCGTGTCTGGCGGCGGCATGGCGCCCACCGCCGTAATTTTGTCGTCCTGTACATCGACGTAGCCGTCGGGGATCACGCCCTGGGCTTCCATCGTGTAAATTCTTGCGTGCTGTATGCGCATATGCTCATGCCTTTCGTAAGGCGGGGCGCCCCGCCCGTATACATTCCCGGCCGCAACATAGAAACAGGGAACCGCATCCCACCCCGCGCGGACGGGGCTGCCGGGACACCGTTCCCTGCCATATGTGATGGTTCAGCGGCCGCGGCGGGAAAAGCCGCCGTGCTTACCGTCCAGCGAACGCTTGAGATCCGAGATCTTCTCGTCGCTGGCCTGCTTGAATTTGGACATCATGTCCTCAAAGCTGGCAGACTCGCTGCGGGCCGAAGACGGCTGCCACTCGAAGCCGCCGGGGCGGCCGGGCGACACGGCGCGCGCCGGACGGGCCGCCGGTTCCACCGCCTTTTTCATCGAAAGGCTCACCTTTCCGTCCTCGCCGATGTTCAGGATCTTCACCTTCACCGTCTGGTTTTCGGTGACGTAATCGCGAATCTCCTTGACATAGGTGGGGGCCACCTCCGAGATATGTACCATACCCGTTTTGCCGCCGGGCAGCTCGACAAAGGCGCCGAACTTGGTAATGCCCGTCACTTTACCCTCCAAAACCGCTCCAACTTCCAGCTGCATAAACGCTTGCTTTCCTCCTACATTCACAGTCAATCGTCTGGGATTTCCTGATATATCTGCTCGCCGGGACGGGCCAGCCCGTTCTGGCGTGCTTGCTGTTCTTTATATTCGTCCGGATTGGACGCCTGATTTTTATAGTTTTCGTTAATCCGCTCGAGCTCGGCGATCTCGGCCTGCACGTCCCGAATCTGGTCGCGGCGATCGCGGATCTCCAGCTGCAGCTGCACGAGCGTCACGATGACATAGACCGAAAAGGCAAGGAGGGCAAGACGAAGAAAAATGCTTTTTTTCTTACGTTTGGCGGTCTTCATGATTGGAAACGTCCCCTCTATATCCCACGCCGACATCACAGGGCGGGATCGCCCGAACCGCCGGCACACTCCTTTTCTCATTCAAGTCGGCCTCTTGGGCCTTTTTCTTTTGATTATACAATACTTCGCGGCCGTGTTTCAAGCCCTTTTTCAAAAAAAGGCCAATTTTTTTCAAAGCATTTTCCAGCTTTTTCTGTAAAAAAACAGCAGGTCGGCGCAAAAGTCTCCCCAGAAGGCGAAAAGGCGCGAAAACCAGGTGCCAGAACCAGTGCCATGCGGTCAGTATCGCCCTGGCCACCGCCTCGGCGCATGCCATGACGACCCGTCCTATCGTAAAGTAATACGCGGCAAACCCGATGACCAGGCCCAGGAACAGATACAGGCGCAGCTCGCCCCCCGTTACGGTCAGCGCAAAGAAAAAGGTGAACACCGCCGCCGATACGAAAAAAACGAGATCCTCGAAAAAGATCACCCGTTTGGAGGAATGCATGATGAGGCGCGCCACCCGGAACACATCGTAGTATAATCCCAGCAGGAACCCAAAGCCGCAGGAAAGGAACAAACCGCCGAGCTGGCCGCCGTTTGTGATGCCCATGTCCATCCCTCAGTTCCCGTCCGTCATCATTTGAACAGCCGGCCGAAAAAGCCGCCGGATCGGTTCTGTACCTCGGTATAGACCAGCGACTGCACATTTCCCTCGAGCATCAGCTCGCCGCTTTCGAGATTAAGGCGGTTGATATGCAGGTTCTCCCCTTTTACTGTCAGCTCGCCGAGGTCGGTATACACCACCACCGTCAGCTCGTCAAAGCTGTCCACATCGGAGACGCCCGAAACGGTCAGCGCCCGCCTGTCCTCCAGAATCAGCTGGTGCGGCATCTGGACGATGTTTTTATCCTCCGTCATATGCGGTTCCTTCCTTTCCACCGTTTGCGCCTTTTTCGCGGCGCAAAAGTCCCTTGTATCCCAATGTATGCGGTATGGAAAGGAAATATGCCAAAAAGCGGCGGGCCCGTCCAGGTCCCGCCGCCTGCCTATTCGATCACGCGGTACAGCAGTGCGGCGTCACTCTTCGCCGCCGTTTCCTGCACCGACACGACCTGCACCTTCACCTGCCGGGTACCGAGCACCAGCTCAATCACGTCGCCCTCCTTCACGTCATAGGAAGCGCGGGCAGGCTTGCCGCCCACAAGCACCCGCCCCGCATCGCACGCTTCGTTGGCCACGGTGCGGCGCTTGATAAGCCGCGACACCTTCAGGTATTTGTCCAGCCGCATATTGTCCCTCCTTTCACACAAAAAGCCGCCCGGAACCGGACGGCTTTCCGCGTGTCGACAAAGTCGACGCGCTGCTGGACGGGGACGCCGGATCGCAGCGGCTCGCTTTGCTCACCTTGCTTCCATCTGTCTCCGCCAGTGCCGCCCCTGCTCTTGAAAAAAGGAGGGAACACGCCGTGTTTCCTCCTTTTTCGCTTATAAGGAATGTTTCCGAGGCGCATGTCCTCGGAAACACGGGAATATAGAATCGTCACACCCTTGTGCCGATTTTCTCCCGACAGATTGAAGCCGCCCGGAACCGGGCGGCTTCTGCAATGGACCCTGCTTATTTCGAAACGGCGTCCTTGAAAGCCTTGCCGGCTTTAAAAACAGGCTGCTTGGAAGCCGGGATGGTGATGGCTTCCTTCGTGCGGGGATTGCGGCCAGTTCTCGCTTCGCGGGCACGCACTTCGAAGGTACCGAAACCGACGAGCTGCACTTTATCGCCACCGGCGAGTGCCTCTTCAACGGATTCCAGGACCGCGGCAACGGCCTTTTCGGCGTCTTTCTTGGTCAGTTCGGCCTTCTCGGCAACGGAAGCGATGAGTTCTACCTTGTTCATGATACTGTACCTCCTAGATTTTATACACCAGCGGGTTACACCGCGCATGGACAATAAATAAAAAGGCGTCCGCCACGGAAAAATCAGCCGCGCTTGGCTTCGGCCCACAGGGCGTCAAGCTCCTCCAGCGATGCGTCCTGCATATCGATCCCCCGGTCTCCCGCCAGCCGTTCCACCGCCGCAAAACGGCGGATAAACTTATCGGTCGCATCGGTAAGCGCCTGCTCCGCGTCCGCATGGACAAACCGGGACACGTTTACGGCGGAGAAGAGCAGGTCGCCCAATTCCTCCTCCACATGGGCGGCATCCCCCTGCGCTATGGCTTCCTTAAGTTCGCGCGTTTCGCTGTCAAGCGCCTCGAGCGCGCCGGATACGTCCGGCCAGTCGAAGCCCACCCGGCGGGCACGGCTCTGCACCTTGGCGGCCCGCATGAGGGCGGGCAGGGTGCGCGGTACGCTGCCGAGCAGCTCCGCCTGTGTCTTGCCGCCTTTGGTCTCGCGCTTGATGGCATCCCAGTTGCGCAGCACCTGCCCGGCGCTGTCCGCCGTCTCCTGTCCGAACACATGGGGGTGGCGGATAATCAGCTTCTTGCAGATGCCGTCCACCACATCGGCAAAGGAGAAAACGCCCTTTTCCTCTTCGATGCGGGCATGAAACACCACCTGCAGCAGCACGTCGCCGAGCTCCTCTTCCAAGGCGGCGGCATCGGCATTGCCGATGGCTTCGAGCGCCTCGTGTGTCTCCTCGAGGAAATCGGAGCGAATGCTCTCGTGCGTCTGCTCCCGGTCCCAGGGGCAGCCCTCGGGCGAGCGCAGCAGGCGCATGATTTCCAGCAAATCGTCCATCCCGTATGTGTCTTTGAACGTGAAGGAAACCGCCATACTACCTCTTCCCAACCGGTGAATTTCGCGCATGCTGGTATTATATTACCCTATCCATCCGCATTTTTCAAGTAGTTGCGCAATTTTTTCACCTTTCGGCAGGCTTAAAAATCCTCCTTTGCGAGCGAACGGGTCAAGAAAAGCGCTAAAACATACACGAGTGCCGCCAGAAGCACCGCGCAGGCGGTGGCGATTTTTGGCTCCATTACACGGCTGAGCAGCCCGTTGGCGGACCAGGCCGCCGCACCGCAGCACAGCGCCGCCGCCAGCGGCCGCAGGAAAACTTTTCCGGCGGCCAGGCGCACCTGCGTTTGCCTGTGCAGGGCCCACAGGCTCATCACCACCATAAACATATAGCAAACCAGCGTGCTGTACGCCGCCCCCATGATATTCAGCTGCGGCTGGCGGATCAGCGTCAGATTAAGCACCAGCTTGATAACGCCGCCGGCCAGGATGATTTTCAGCGGGATATCCGCCCGCCCGATCGCCTGCAGCATCGCGTTGATGGGGCCCGTCAGGCAGATGAAGACCACCGCCGCCCCCAGCACGGTGAGCAGCGGCCCGACCACCTGTGCCACATGCTGCTGCCCGTAAATCATAAAGAGAATCGGCTTGGCGAGTACGGCCAGCCCTACGCTCGCCGGCAGGGCCACCAGCAGCGTCAGCCGGATAACCGATTCCACCGTGCGCTTCAAATAGCCCCGGTTTTTCTGCGCCCAGGCGGAGGTGATGACGGGCAGCGCACTGATGCCGAAGGTCAGGGTGATGTTGGGCACCAGGTTGACATAGGTCATGGCGGTCCCCCGCCCGCCGATAAGCCAGCCGAGCACATCGGTTGTGCCGCTCTGCTCTATCCAGGGGGCATACATCGTCCGCACCGCATCGCCGTGCTGTTCCATAACCGTTTTCAGGCACCGCTGGAGGGAGGCCACGTCGATGAGGTTGGTCAGCTGGGTCGCGAGCGCGCCCATTGCCACCGGCACCGCGATGCGCATGAGCGCGCGCAGCGTCGCGCGGCCCGTATCGGGCGGGGGCGACGCGGCCAGCTGCTCGGCGGTGATACCGGTGCCGGTGCGCCGGTGCCGTATCACCATGTACACCAGGGCGAAAAAGGATCCGGCCGTCACCCCGAACATCGCCCCCGCCGCCACAAAGGGGAGGCTCAGTTCCCTGGCCTCGGCGGCGGTGGCCGCCATCGTGCCGTACACGGGCTGCCCGCTGCGGAACTGCCACTGTCCGAATTCCAGGGCACCGACCGCGGCCCCCAGCCCGAGCACCAGTTTGCCAAGCGCCTCCATGACCTGCGACACGGCGGTGGGCGTCATATTGCGCAGTCCCTCGTACAATCCGCGGTGGGCTGACACAAGGCAGCAGAAAAATACCGCCGGCGCCATGACCACCATCGGCCAGAAGCTACCGGGAATCCCCACAAAAGCGGGATAGAAAAACGCCGCCCCCAGCATCACGAGCATACCGAGCGTACCCGTCAGCAGGAAGGCTTTGCGGGCCACGCGGTAAATCACCTGCACGTCGCGGTAGCGGCCGAGCGAGACACTCGCCGCCACCATGCGGGACACCGCAATGGGAAAGCCCGCCAGCGCGATGGTATACACCGGCAGATACACGTCATACGCCGTGGCAAAATATCCGAAGCCGGTGATGCCGGCAATTTCTTCCCGCTGAATGGGGATCTTGAACAGGGCGCCGATGATCTTGGTCAGCACGGCGGCCAGCGAGAGAATGACGGCCCCCTGCTGGAAGCTGTGCCGTTTATTTTTCGTCAAATGCGTCCCCCTCTTCCGCTTCCGCCGTCAAACCTGTGCCGCCAGCGCGCGCATCAGCGCACAGAACCGGTCGGCCGCCTTCCCGGCGTTTTGGCCGACCTCCTCGTCGCTGAGCACGCCGTCGGGCGTCATGCCGGCCGCGGCATTGGTGATGCAGGAAATGCCGAGCGTTTCCATGCCGCACTGGGCGGCGGCGATGGCTTCCGGCACGGTAGACATGCCCACCGCATCCCCGCCGAGCAGCCGGATGGCGCGGATTTCCGCCGGCGTTTCGAACTGCGGACCGGCCATATAAAAATATACGCCGCGGCGCAGGGATATGCCAAGTTTTTCCGCCGTCTCCTCCGCCAGCTGACGCAGGCGCGGCGAATAGGGCCGGCTCATATCAAAAAAGCGCGCGCCGAACGCCGGCAACTGCGGTCCGCGGGCGGGGCTCTCGGTGAAGAACTTGATGTGATCCTCGATCAGCATGAAGTCGCCCACCTGAAAATCCGGGTTGACACCGCCCGCCGCGTTGGTGAGCAGCAGGCGGCGCACGCCGAGCAGATGCATCACCCGCACATAAAAGGCGGCCTGTTCCATCGAATAGCCCTCGTAATAGTGAAAACGCCCCGACAGCACGGCGGCCGGGCGGCCGTTCAACCGGCCGAGCAGCAGACGCCCCGCATGAGACGCGACGGTGGAACGCGGAAAATGGGGAATATCCGCATAGGGCAGCACGACTGCCCCCTCCACCTCGTCCGACAGCCGGCCAAGGCCCGAACCGAGCACCAGGCATATGGCGGGCGGGACCGGCATGTGCGCGCGGATATACGCCGCCGCTTCCTCGTAATGCTCCATCGGTATCGCCATATGGGATCGACCGCCTTTCTTTTAATTGGATCGCATCGGGAGCAGATAAGCCCCCTCGCGGGGCGGATTATCCGCTTCCGATTAACGATACCAGTTTTCGGCGCATAAAGCAAGAGGCAAACCGGTGCTGCCGGTTTGCCTCCCATGCTTTTTATTGGTCTTTTTATTCCTGCTCGTCGGTTTTCGTCTCCTCGGCGGCTGCCTTCTCAATTTTGGTGCCGCACTTTTTGCAGAACTTGGAATCGTCCGTGTTGACGGCATCGCACTGCGGGCAGCGCACAACATTGTTGTATTCGTCGATCTTCGCGCGCAGGCGGCGGGCCTTCTCATTCATCTCGTCGATCTTCGCGATGCATTCTTCGGTCAGGGCGGACACGTCCTGGCCCGATTTGCGCCCGTCATAGACGAGACGGCCAAGGCCCTCCAGCGTGGCGGCAATGTCCTTCTCGGCCTCTGCCGCTTCCATCTTCAGCTTGGTGACCTCTACTATATCGCTGGCCTTTTTGCCCACGCACTCCGCTGCGTTTTTGCCTTTGCACAGGATTTCCTCAAACGTTGTCATGGTAAAAACCTGCCTTTCTCACAATCGGGTGGTTGTTTGTGTTGTTCTTATTATACCGCAGCCGTGCGGGAAATGCAACCGACAGACGCTTTAAGACGATGAAGACAATCTTAAGAATACGCGAACAAAGTGTGAACTCCGCATTGACGGACAAGGGCAAACGCACCTGCCTGTTTTTTACCCCCACGGCAAACCTTTCCGTGCTTTTCAGCCGTGAAAAAGAGGAGGCCGCGGACCCGCACCCGGCAGCGGGGACAACGCCGCGCCACCCGTTCTTCCGAAACCATATTATCCCCTTGCAGCCAATGTTAATATTCGTAAATCCCGCCGCCGATGAATTCGCGCAGCAGCGTGTCCGGCGGCAAATCGTCCGCGCTCAGCGGGGCGAACCGCTCCAGCTCGGCTTCCAGGCGGCGAATCGTCTCATACCCGGGGTGATCCGGCGCCACCTGCCGCAGCAGAGGCATCAGCTCGCCTGCAAACACGCAGGGCTCATACGCGTGGGTGGTGTCCACCACGATGTCCACCGTATCCACATAGGGGAACATATACAGGTTTTCCCCGCGCACCACCTGCTGCCACATGTGCAGCGTATTCTCCAGCGAGCTGTTGCGGAACCGGTAATCGCGCAGCAGCCGCCGCACCAGCCGGATATCCCGCCGGGCCATCACCTTCCCCTCCTTATCGTAGATGGGGGAAATGGTGTTAACAAACAGTTTTATCACATTCTGCTGGGGCAGGAACCGCTCAAACAGGGGATTGAGCGCGTGGATCCCCTCAAAGATCACCACCGAATCGTGGGACAGGACCAGCTCGGTCGTCTCGGCGGCCGGGCGCCGGGTTTCAAAATCAAAGCGGGGCAGCGCGGCGCGGCCTTCCTTTATCAGCCGGCGCATACAGTCCTGCAGCCGGTCCAGATCGAGCGCTTCCGGCGCTTCATAGTCGAAGCTGCCGTCGGGCAGGCGGGGCGCCTGCTCCTGGCCGCGGTAAAAGTTGTCGAGCGACACGGTATGCGCATCCATACCCAATCCGCGCAGCCGGTCGCGCAGCAGCAGCGCGGTCGTGGTTTTACCCGACGAGGAGGGACCCGACTGCAGCACGATGAGCCGATCCTGCGCGCCGGTGGCAATCTGCCGCACCGCCGCATCGAGGTCGTCGGAATACCGCGCGTTTTCCTCTTCGATGAAGGCCGCGGGCTCCGTGGCGACCCGCTTATTGATCTCCTCGAGTGTCAGAACCCGTTTTGGTAAAATACGTTTCATAAAATTTCGTCACTTGTTCCTTCCGGGCGATCATCTCGGCAAAGCCGGCATTGTATTCATACGGGAATTTATAGTTGAATATGCGTTCGAGATAGTGGGTGCCGTACTGCTTGAGCTTGGTCACCGCGCCGGCGCCGCAGGCCAGAATGGTATGGGTCTCGTCCATAATATACACGTTATACAGGCCCTCGCGCCCCGGGCGGGCCCAGCCGACGTTTTCCTGGTTGCCCACGGTGCGGCTCTGCCGGTACAGATAATACGGTCGGTACCCCGCCGCCGGAAGCCGGTCGGCGGTCAGTCCCACCATGCGCGCGGCGTCGTCCTGTACGCGGTAATCGGCGCGGTGCTGCACCACGAGATTGGATGCCCGCTTCATGGATAGGGTATGTACCGTTATGCTTTCCGGGGCGAGCGCCAATATACCCGACAGCGTGCCGGCGAACCCGTCAAAATCGTCGCCCGGCAGGCCGGCGATGAGATCCGTGTTGATGTTGTCGAAGCCGCAGCGGCGCGCCGTATCGTACGCCGCATAAAACTGCTCCACCGTGTGCCGCCGCCCAATGGCCTGCAGCACGTCGTCGCGCAGCGTCTGGGGATTGATGCTCACCCGCGTCACGCCGGCGGCCCGCAGGGTGCGCAGCTTGTCCTCGGTGACGGTGTCGGGCCGGCCGGCCTCCACCGTGTATTCCCGCAGATGGGACAAATCGAAATGCGCTTCCACCGTGCGCAGCAGGAAAGCCAGCTGCTCGGCCGTCAGGGTGGTGGGCGTGCCCCCGCCGAAATACACCGTTTCGAGCCGCAGGCCCAGCGCCTTTGCCAGCGCGCCGGTATGGGCGATTTCTTTGGCGAGCAGCTCCACATATTGGGGAATCAGCCTGGCCGCCCGCTCCACCGTCTGGGACACAAAGGAGCAGTAATCGCACCGCGTGGGGCAGAAGGGGATGGAGATATACAGGCTGAAGGATTCCGGCCGGGACAGGGCGAGGATTTCGTCCTCCACGGCCAGGGTGCGGCAACACAGGGCGAGCTTTTCCGGGCTGACGAGCAGCCGGTCGCGAAAGGCGGCCGCCGCCTTTTCTTCCCCCATCTCCCGCGTGAAGCTGCGCAGCAGCTTGACCGGCCGCACGCCGGTGATGACGCCCCACGGCGGCGCAAAGCCGAACAGCCGCACAAACAGCCGGTACAGCAGCGTCGCCAGCTGCAGCTCGCAGGCGTCCCGGTAATCGGGGCGGTCGTTCGCCACCGTGTCGGACAGCTCCTCACAAAAGTCGTCCAAACGCAGCCGGCAGGTCAGCCGGGTTTCCTCCTCCCCTTTGTCCAGGCAGGTCGACGCGATCACGCCGCCGGCCGCCTCGCCGCCGTCGGTCACCCGTATTTTTTCCTGCGGCAGAAACAGGCGGCAGATATTTTCCATTTCAAAGCGGAACCCATGTCCGCGCATTTCCAGAATCATGGTTCTTCTCCGTTTATATCCCCGCCATCCAGGGGTTATACCGCCGCTCCCGCGACAGGGTGGTGGCCGGACCGTGGCCGGGATACACGGCGTAATCGTCCGGCAGCTCCGCCAGCCGCCGCAGCGAGGCGCGCATGGCCGCTGCGTCCCCGCCGGGAAAATCGGTGCGGCCCTCGCCGTCCATGAAAAGGGTGTCACCCGAAAAGATCACACCGTCCGCCAGAAAGCAGACGCTCCCCGGCGTGTGTCCCGGCGTGTGCAGCACGGTGAGCTTCAGCTGCCCCGCCTCCACCGTGTCGCCCTCCGTCAGCAGCCGGCCGGCCGACAGCGCATACCGCCGCCCGGGCATGAACAGCGCCAGCAGGCTGCGCGCCGGATTGGTCAGGGCGGCGGCATCCGCCTCGTGCACCGACAGCCCGGCCCCGGTGGCCTCCATCACCTCGCGCGCCGCGAGCATGTGATCAAAGTGCACATGGGTCAGCAGCACCTGCCGCACCTGCACGCCCGCCTTTTCCGCTTCGCCGAGAATGCGGCCGGCCTCGGCCCCCGGGTCGATGACCACCGCCTGCTTGTCCTCTTCCCAGGCCAGATAGCAATTGGTTTCCAGCTCCCCGACCGGTATGGTACGGATCTCCATGGCACTAACTCCTTTTTATCCAATCCTTCGTATCCAGCAGAATGGTCACCGGCCCGTCGTTGACAAGCGCCACCTGCATATCGGCGCCGAACTGCCCCGTCTGCACGTCGGCCACCCCTTGGGCGCGCAACCCTTCGACCACCGCGTCAAACAGGGGAAGCGCCTGTTCCGGCCGGGCCGCGCCGAGGAAATCGGGCCGCCGCCCGTGCCGCGTATCGGCGCACAGGGTGAACTGCGACACGGCGAGCACCGCGCCGCCCACGTCCAGCACCGAAAGGCCGAACTTCCCGTCCCGGTCGAAAACGCGCAGCTGCGCCGCTTTGCGGGCGAGCAGGGCCGCCTCCTCCGGCGTGTCCTCCGTCGTCACCCCGACAAGCAGCAGCACGCCCGGCCCGATGGAGGCGATCGTCTCCCCCTCCACCGTCACCGAGGCGGAACGCACGCGCTGGTATACGGCTTTCATAGGCCTGTACCCCTTTCTGCGGATATTGTGCGGTTATACGCCGCTGCGCTCCACCGATTCCACGCCGGGAATCTTCAGCAGGCGGTTGACCACGCTCTGCAGATGGTCGAGGCTGTTGACACCGACCGTCAGGCTCATAGAGGCATAGTCGTCCTGCGGTTCGCGGGCGTTGATGGCGTGGATCATCACGTGCATGGACGCCAGCTGGTTCGTTACGTCGGCGAGCAGGGCGTGCCGGTTGTGCGCGGTGAGATGGATGGTGGCCTTGAACTCCTGCCTGATGTCGTTTTCCCAGTGCACATGCACCCATCGGTCGGGCTCCGCCGCTTCTTCGATGACGCGGGGAACGTTGACGCAGTCCCGCTTGTGTATGGACACGCCGTAGCCCCGCGTGATAAAACCGATGATCGGATCCCCCGGCACCGGGTTGCAGCAGCGGGCAAATTTGACCAGGCAGTTGTCCATGCCGTCGATGATAACGCCGCCGTTGTTGTGATGCTTGGCCGGCGCCGTGACCAGCTTTTCGGGCGGTACCGTTTCCTCCGCCTTGGCGATTTTTAGATAATCCTCCTTCATCCGGGGGATGATGCGGGAAAGCAGCACGCCGCCGTAGCCGATCGCGGCGTAAAAGTCGTCCAGCGTCGCGCAGTGCTGCTTTTTGCTCTGCGCCAGGAGGAATTCCTGCATTTTATCCTCGGGCAGCCGGATATAATTCCGGTTCAGCTCGCGCTCGAGGTCGGCGCGGCCCTGCTGAATATTCTCGTCCCGGCGCTCGTTCTTGAACCAGGCGCGGATCTTGTTGCGCGCCTCGCCCGTGCGCACGATATTCAGCCAGTCGCGGCTCGGCCCGTGACCGGGCGCGGAGGTGGTGAGCACCTCCACGATTTCGCCCGTCTTGACCTGATAATCGAGCGGGACGATGCGGCCGTCCACCTTGGCGCCCACCATGCGGTTGCCCACGGCCGAATGAATGGCATAGGCGAAATCGATCACCGTCGCGCCCACCGGCAGGGTGATGACGTCCCCCTTGGGGGTGAAGACAAAGACGTCGTCGCTGGAGAGATCCGTCTTGATGCTGCGCACGATATCCTCGGCGTCGTCCACGTCCTTCTGGTTCTCGATGAACTGCCGCACCCAGGCAAGGCGCTCCTCCAGCTTGTCCTTGCGCTGGATGCCCAGCTTGTATTTCCAGTGGGCGGCGATGCCGTATTCCGCCGTGTAATGCATCTCCCAGGTGCGGATCTGCACCTCAAAGGGGATTTTCTCCTTGCTGATGACGGTGGTGTGCAGCGACTGGTACATGTTGGATTTCGGCGTGGAAATATAGTCCTTGAAGCGGTTGGGGATGGGGCGGAACATGTCGTGGATGATGCCCAGCACGTTGTAGCAGTCGTTGACCGTATCCACGATGACCCGCACCGCGTAAATATCGTAAATCTCTTCAAAGGCCTTTCCCTGCATGAACATCTTGCGGTAAATGCCGGTGATGCTCTTGATGCGGCCCGCCACATACGGGTGCAGATCGAATTCCGCCAGCCGTTTCCGGATACGCTCCTGTATGCTCTCGAGGAAGGCGTTGCGCTCCCCTTCCCGCAGGGCGAGCGCCTCCTCGATCTCGTGATACGCGACATTGTCCAGAATGCGCAGCGAGAGATCCTCCAGCTCCTCCTTGACGGCGCGAATACCGAGCCGGTGGGCGAGAGGGGCGAAAATGTCCATGGTTTCCTTCGCCTTGTCCCGCTGCTTCTGCGGATCCCAGGCGGCGGCGGTACGCATGTTGTGCAGCCGGTCGGCCAGTTTGATGATGATGACGCGGATGTCCTGAGACATGGCCAGCAGCATCTTGCGCACGTTTTCCGCCTGCTGCTCCTCCCGGGTGGAAAAGGGGATTTTATTGAGCTTGGTCACCCCGTCCACCAAGTTGGCCACCTCGGTGCCGAACTGCTTTTTCACATCGGCCAGCTCGACGGCGGTATCCTCCACCACGTCGTGGAGGATGGCCCCCACGATGGTTTCGCTGTCCATCCCCAGGTCCACTAGGATGCAGGCCACCTGCAGCGGGTGGCAGACGTATTCCTCCCCCGAATGCCGGCGCTGTCCCTCATGCGCCCGGCAGGCGAGCTGAATGGCCCGATCCACCGCGTCCAAATCGTACTGTTTTTCGCTTTTCATAATGCGGCGCTTGAGTTCGACAATCACGTCTTCCGCCCGCAGCTCCGCGCCCATTTGTCGATCCATGCAACATTCCGGCCTTTCTATCCCGTTACCCTATGTTCCGCAGCCGCCGCATCAGCGGCGTGGCCTCCAGCTCGGCCTTTCCCTGCACCGGCAGCACCTTCAGGGACAGACGCCCGCCCTGATCTTCCAGCGCGATGAGTCCCGCCTGCCGGAACACCTCCAGTGCCAGGCACAGCGGCAAAAACTCCATCGGCTCGCCGTCGGCCGCCGCATGGGCCAGCTGCTCAAGCGTCCCGGTCCAATCGCCGGCGCGGCGCAGAGCCCGATACAGCCGCCCGCACAGCTCTCTGTCCGGGATCTGCTCCTCCGGCGGCAGCCACTCGCCCCGGCAGAGCCGTGCGTATCCGTCCAGCGCCGCGATCAGCTTCTCCTGATCGGTGTCGGCATACCGCATATCCTGGATAATGGCCGTCACCTGGGTCTGCCCGTGAAATTCACTTTTGTCCAGCGTCACCGCCAGATGATATACCGCCCCAATCTGCACGGGGCATTCCTCTTTGGTTGTATGAAATTTCAGCGCCCGTATCTGGGTACCGTCCCGCTCAAAGGTCAGGCGCAGATGCTTATCCTGCCCGATTGGCACGATCGACTGCAGCCGCATCTGATACAGGCCGAAAACCGGCGCGGCATTGCCCGTCCCGCAGGGTTCCAGCGCCGCGAGCAGATCGAGCTTTTCCCCGTCGATCTGCGACGGGCGCATGCGGAAATCAATATGCAGCTCGGCCACCGGCATCACCGGGCAAACCTGCGCAGCGTAGGCGTTGATTTTCTCCCGGAAGCCTTCCACCCTGCCCGCCTCCAGCGTCAATCCCGCCGCCAGCGCGTGTCCGCCGTAGGCGGTCAGCTCTTCCCGGCAGGCGCGCAGCGCCTCAAACAGCGGGAAGCCCGGCAGGCTGCGTCCGGAGCCCCGGGCCGCGCCGTCCTGCACCGTCAGCACGATGCAGGGCCGGCCGAACCGTTCGAGCAGGCGGGAGGCGAGAATGCCGAGCACCCCCGGATGCCAGCCTTCCCCCTGCACGACGAGCACCCGATCGTCCAGCAAGGCCGGCTGCTGCCGCAGAGCCGCAAGAATCTGTTCAAGAATGGCGGCCTCGGTTGTCTGCCGCTGCATATTGAGCCGCTGGATCTCTTCGGCAAGGGACAGAGCCTGCGCATCGTCCTGCGCCAGCAGCAGTTGTGCCGCCTTCTCCGGGCTGCCCATGCGTCCCGCCGCGTTCAGGCGGGGCGACAGGGTAAAAACCGCCGAGGTGGCGGTGATTTTCTTATCCTTTATACCGGCGACCTCCGCCAGCCGGGCGAGGCCAGGTCGCCGCCGCGCATTCAGCACGCGCAGACCCGCGCGCACCAGCCGGCGGTTCTCGCCCCGCAGCGGCATTACATCGGCCAGGGTGCCCAGGGCCACCAGATCGCCGTAATCCTCCAGCAAGGCATCCACGTCGCCGTCCAGCGCACACAGCAGCTTAAACGCCACGCCGACCCCCGCATATTCTTTGAACTGGCTGCCGCAGTCGTCCCGGTGCGGATCCACCACAGCCACCGCGGCGGGCAGCGTTTCCTGCGGCTGATGGTGGTCGGTGATGATCACCTCCATGCCGCGGGACGCGGCATAGGCCGCCTCTTCGCATGCGGCAATGCCGTTATCCACCGTGACGAGGAGGCGCACCCCCTGTTCGGCCAGCCGATCGATGGCCTCGCGGTGCAGGCCATAGCCCTCTCCTTCCCGTTCGGGAATGTAATACACCACGTCGGCACCCCGTCCGGCCAGATACTGGTACAGCAAGGCGGTGGCAGTTACGCCGTCCGCGTCATAATCGCCGTAAACCGCAATGCGTTCATACTCGTCGATGGCACGCTGCAGGCGTTCCACCGCCAGATCCATGTCCGCAAAGGCAAAGGGATCGTCCTCCAGCTCCCCGTCGATCAGAAAGTCGGCCGCTTCCTCCGGCGTGGTTATGCCCCGCGTGGTGAGCAGCAGCGCCAGAAAGGGATGCATTTCGCATGCCTGTGCCAGTTCGGCCGCCAGCGCGCCGTCCGGTTCGGATACAATCCATCGTTTGACCTGCATAACCGCCGCCTCCTTTCCCGGTTTTCCGAATGCCTATCTCATCTTCTATATATACGCAGTATTTTATTTTATCATTTTTCCGTCCAATATTCAACACGTTTCCCATAAATGCCCCATGGCATCGGGCCATCCCCCGCTCCGCTGGGGTTTTATTTATCTAAAGCAGTGCACACCATAACATTAAACAAAAAAGTTGACAAAATAAAGAACTTATGATATTATTTTTTGTGTAAGTATGGAAAACAGGGAGTTCCCCCTGTGCAATTAATTTTCAAGTTATGGCACGATTGTGTTGAAAGAAGGGTGGATACAGAATGAAACTGAAAAAGATCGTTTCCCTCCTTTCCGTTCTGGGAACAGCCTTGGTTTGCACGTCCCCGGCCGCGGTGGTTTCCGGCGAGGCATCCATCGATACCCGATACCATCATGCCTTTGCGGAACCGTTTCTCGCAGAATACGCGCCCGCCGCACACGGCGGCCTCTACTTTGATGAAAACGGAACATTGGTGGTCAATGTTTTGCCAGATGCCGCATGTAACAACAAAATTGTGGAAACGGTTACAAAGCAAATGCCCATTAAAGCAGGGACGCATGTATATCGTTCAACCGACTCCAGAAAGAGGGTGGAGATTAAAACCGTGACGCATTCCTATCAGGAGCTTCTCGATGCTTTTCATATCCTGTCGGACAATATGATACGGCTTGGTATTCAAAGCGTCGCGATACGGGAAGCGGAAAACGTTGTCCTTGTTATCCCAGAGCCCGGCGGCCATGCCTCCTTACAGAAAGAAATCGACACGCTTGTCGATTCGAATGTGGTAAAAATTGACTATTCAATTGAAAACAGTCCTTCCGAGCAAAGGATGAAGCATGTTTTTACATAAAAATAACCCCGGAACGGAAGTTGTCCCAGTATAAGACAGGAGCCTGCCCGAAGAGACAGGCTCCTGTCTTTTTTAACGGTTTTCAGGCCGCGTTTCATTCCTCTTCTTCCAGCTGCTTGCGGCAGCCGATCAGCGCCTTTTTCTGTTCCTCGCTGACCGCGGGGTACTGCGGATTGAGCTTTTCCAGCACATCGACCACAATCTCCGAAATCAGCAGGCGGGCAAACCATTTTTTATCCGCCGGGATCACGTACCACGGCGCTTCCTTGGAGGCGGTGGCGTTGATGCAATCCTCATACGCCGCCATGTACTCGTCCCAGTGGGCCCGCTCCGCAATATCCGCCGACGAGAATTTCCAATTTTTCGCCTCATCGTCGATGCGGGCGAGAAACCGCTTTTTCTGCTCTCCTTTGGACAGATGCAGATAGAACTTGACCACCGCCGTGCCGTTTTCGGTCAGATACCGCTCGTAATCGCGCAGCTGGCGATACCGCTTCTTCCAGATGTCTTCCCCCAGGCAGGCGGCGGGCAGCTTCTGCTTCCACGGCAGGCCGTGCACCTTGCCCACCAGCACCTCCTCGTAATACGATCGGTTGAAGATGCCGATGTTGCCCCGCTCGGGCAGGCGCTGGTGCACCCGCCAGAGATAATCGTGATCCAGCTCCTCGGCCGAGGGCTGCTTGAAGCTGTACACCTGCACGCCCTGGGGGTTCAGCCCGCTCATCACGTGCTTGATGGCCCCGTCCTTGCCGGCCGAATCCATCGCCTGGAACACGAGCAGCAGCGCCTGCCTGTCCTGCGCGTAAAACCGATCCTGCAGCGCGGCCATCCGCTCCACATTGCGGCGCAGCCGCTTGGCCGCCTCCTCCTTGCCGGCGAAGCCGTCGGTATCCGCCGGATCGATCGCCGTGATGGAAAAGCTTTTCTGCTTGGTAAACCGGTATTGTTTAATATCCATCTATTGTCTCCCCTCCAACTGTTTTTCTGCTTGATTTTTTGCTGGATCCGCCTGCACTTCCTGCTCGACGATATACTCCCGCACGCTTTCGAGCAGCCGCGTCCCGAGCGTCACCGTCATATCCAGCCCTTCGGGCACATATGCCTCCGCCTCCACCGCCCCCTCGAGGCGGCACCGCTGCGCCAGTCCGCCCTGCGAAAAGGGCAGCAGCAGACGCACCCGCCGCCGATCGGGAGGCAGCGCGGCGGCCACCGCTTCCAGCAGCGCTTCCAGACCCTCGCCCGTGCGCGCGCTGATGCGCAGCGCCCCCGCCGGCAGGGCCCCGAGCGTTTCGGCCGGGGCGGCGTCGCATTTGTTGAACACCGCGAGCACCGGCCGGTCGGTACAGCCCAGCGCGGTCAGCAGATCCTGCGTCACGGCAAGATGCTCCCCCGCTTCGGGGCTGGACGCGTCGCAGAGGTTCAGGATCACGTCCGCCTCCACCGCCTCCTCCAGCGTGGACCGAAAGGCCTCCACCAGATGATGGGGCAGCCGGCGTACAAACCCGACCGTATCGACGAGCAGCACCTCCCGGCCGTCGGGCAGCTTAAGCGCCCGCGCCGTAGGATCCAGCGTGGCGAACAGCTTATCCTCCGCGAGCACCCCCGCGTCGGTCAGCCGGTTGAGCAGGGTGGATTTGCCCGCATTGGTGTACCCGACGATGGCCACCGTGCGCACCCCGTCCTTCTGCCGGCGGGCCCGGCGGCGTTCCCGCTGTCCTTCCACCTCGCGCAGCTGCGCCTTGAGCGCGCCAATGCGCCGGCGGATATGCCGGCGGTCGTTTTCCAGCTTGGTTTCGCCCGGTCCGCGCGTGCCGATGCCGCCGCCCAGCCGGGACAGCGCCGTCC
>CDZV01022013.1_pt1 | contig 22982 bp, 20 predicted proteins | sample 554851 | NCBI WGS metagenome assembly CDZV01 (sample SAMEA3182090, study PRJEB8094) | gut metagenome | biome: human; feature: gut; material: Stool; isolation source: human stools | place: Canada | collected 2013-03-12
CCGCCACGGCACCTATTTTGAGATGCTGGGCAACTTCTCCTTTGGGGATTATTTCAAGCGGGAGGCCATCCACTGGGCCTGGGAGTTTTTGACCAGCCCCGAGTGGGTGGGTCTGGAACCCGACCGGCTCTACCCTTCCGTCTTCGCCGGCAACGAGACCACCCCCGCCGACGACGAGGCCTTCCGCATCTGGAACGAGGAGATCGGCATACCCGCCCAGCGCATTTTCAAGTTCGGCAAGGAGGACAACTTCTGGGAGCACGGAAGCGGCCCCTGCGGCCCCTGTTCGGAGATCTACTACGACCGGGGCGAGCAGTGGGGCTGCGGCAGGCCCGGCTGCACCGTAGGCTGCGACTGCGACCGGTATATCGAGGTATGGAACGTGGTGTTCTCTCAGTTCAACAACGACGGGGAGTGCCACTACACCGAGCTTAAGCAGAAGAACATCGACACCGGCATGGGCCTGGAGCGGCTGGCCTGCGTATGCCAGGAGGTGGCCTCCCTCTTTGACGTGGACACGGTGATGAACATCACCAACAAGGTCAGTCAGATCACCCACGCCCATTATGGAGAGACCGCCGCCAAGGACGTGTCCCTGCGGGTCATCACCGACCACATCCGCTCCGCCACCTTCCTGATCTGCGACGGCGTGCTCCCCTCCAACGAGGGCCGGGGCTACGTGCTGCGCCGCCTGCTCCGGCGGGCCGCCCGCCACGGCAAGCTGCTGGGCGTCAACGAGCCCTTCCTGTACGAGGTGTGCGATACCGTCATCCAGGAGAACGAGGGCCACTACCCCGAGCTGCGGGAGCGGCAGGACTATATCACCAAGGTCATCCGCACCGAGGAAGAAAACTTTGCCCGCACCATCGACGGCGGCATGCGCATTTTCAGCGATCTGCTGGCGGGGCACAAGGAGAAGGGCGAAGGCGTCTTCTCCGGCGCCGACGCCTTCAAGCTGTACGACACCTACGGCTTCCCCATCGACCTGACCCGCGAGATGGTGGAGGAGCAGGGCATGACGGTGGACGAGGACGGCTTTCAGACGCTGATGCAGGAGCAGAAGGAACGGGCCCGCAAGGCCCGGGAGGCTCTGGGCGATCTGGGCTGGGCCGGCGTGGAGTTCGGCAAGGACGTGCCCGAGACCGAATTTGTAGGCTATGAACACTCCACATTCCCCGGAGCCAAGGTCGTGGCCCTGGCGGTGGAAAACGAACCGGCCGAAGAACTGATGCCCGGCGTGGAGGGCATCGTGGTCCTGGACAAGACCCCCTTCTACGCCGAGATGGGCGGCCAGGTGGCCGACCACGGACAGATCGTCATTGCCGGCGACCGGGGCGTCTGCTTTGAAGTGACCGACGTGCAGAAGAACAAGGGCGGCAAGTATATGCACTACGGCAAGCTGGTGGAGGGCGTTTTGAAGGTCGGCGACGCCGTCTGCGCCCAGATCGACGGCCAGCGCCGCCGGGCCGTCATGCGCGCCCACTCCGCCACCCACCTGTTGGACAAGGCCCTGCGCACCGTGCTGGGCGACCACGTGCAGCAGGCCGGCAGCCTGGTGGAGCCCGACCGTCTGCGCTTCGACTTTACCCACTTCTCCGCCATGACGGCCGAGGAGCTTCAACAGGTGGAGGCCATGGTGAACGACGCGGTTTTGGAGGGCTATCCCATCCGTACGGACGTGCTTCCCATCGAAGCGGCCAGGCAGCGGGGCGCCATCGCCCTGTTCGGTGAGAAGTACGGCGATACGGTCCGGGTCGTCGACATGGGGGACGGCTATTCCGTGGAGTTCTGCGGAGGCACTCATCTGGACAACACGGCAAAGGTCGGGCCGTTCCACATTGAAAGCGAGTTCTCCGTGGCCAGCGGCGTCCGCCGGATCGAGGCCATCACCGGCCAGGCCACGCTGGAGTGCATGCGCGGCAATTGCTGTACGATCAACGCCGTGGCAGAGGCGCTGAAAGCCAAGCCTGCCGATATCGTTTCCAAGGCCATGCAGGAGATCCAGGAGATCCGCGAGCTGCGCCACATGGTGGACGCCTTCCGCGCCAAGGACGCCATGGGCGAAGCGGGGCGCTTCCTGATGGGCGCCAAGGACGTGGACGGCCTGAAGGTGCTCACCGCGACCCTCAACGATGCCGGCGCCGACCAGCTGCGCAAGATGGGCGATTTCCTGAAGGACAAGGATGCAAACGTGGTGGCCGTCCTGTCCAGCGTAACGGACGGGAAGATCACCTTCCTGGCCGTCTGCGGCAAGCAGGCCGTGTCCCGGGGCGTCAAGGCCGGGGAGATCATCCGCTCTGTTACCGCAGTCTGCGGCGGCAAGGGCGGCGGGAAGCCGGACTCCGCCATGGGCGGCGGTTCCGACGTGATGAAGCTGGACGATGCGCTGGCCACGGTGGACGATCTCGTCCACGCCAAGCTGGGACGGTAAGCCGCCCCTCGCCGCAGGTGCGGCGCGCAAGGGCTTGCCCCGGGCAAACCCTTGGTGCAGAGCGGATCCCTTCGCCCGAGCAGCGGTAATCAAAGGGTCCCCATCCCGGCCGGGCCGGGATGGGGACGCAGGTAATTTCAGAGAGGAGGTCTTATCGTGTCCGATTGTCTGTTCTGTAAGATCATTGCCGGGGAAATCCCCTCCAAGAAGGTGTATGAGGATGCGCTGTGCTATGCCTTCTATGACATCGACCCCCAGGCGCCCACCCACTTTCTGGTGGTGCCCAAAGCCCACATCCCGTCCGCCGCCCACATCAGCACGGGAAACGAGGCTGTGGTGGGCCACATCTTCTCCGTCATTGCCGCACTGGCCAAGGAGCTCGGCTTTGCGGAGCAGGGCTACCGGGTCGTTTCCAACATTGGAGAACAGGGGCAGCAGACCGTTCCCCACCTGCACTTTCACGTGCTGGCGGGCCGGGACATGACTTGGCCTCCGGGCTGATCCGATGCAATGCGGGGACGCGGGCATTCCGCGTCCCTTTTTTGTACAAAGAAACCAGCCGCGAGCCCAGCCAAGCGGGTCGCGGCTGAAGAGGAGAAGCGGCAGGATTCTCCGGCGGCAGCCGGTGAGTGTTATTGCACCAGGCTGTTTCAACTGGAGCGGTCACTCATGGAGCTGACGCCGGAGGAACGGTACGGAAGGCGGCTGGAACGGGAGAAACCGGTTTAGGGCGCTCTGTTGGCGTGGGCAAATGCGGCCAGTGCCACAACGGCGCCCGAACCCGCCCTGGGGAAAGCGCTTCACTATCCGCCGGAGCAGTGGCCGTATCTGTTGCGCTGTCTGGAGGGCGGCAGGCCGGAACTGAGCAACAACCGTGCCGGGCGCAGCCTAAAGCCCTTTGTGACGGCCCGGAAGAATGGGCCCTTGCAACACGCCGGCCGGCGCCCGGTTCAGCGCTGTGATCTACAGCCTGATTGAGAGCGCAAAAGGAAACAATCCGGTTCCCTACCGCTGCCCGGCTTGGCGCCTGCACAACGCGCCTGTGCCGTGCCAGACGGATAAAGCATGGGCGCAGCCCTTCCTCCCCAAGAGCGCTCCCCAAGAATGCGGGATTCCCAAAACATAATTGACCGCCGTCTCAATACCTACACACTGAGATGGCGGCCTTTTTGCGCGCCGTGCGATTTGACGTTTACACGGAAACGGCGCTCCCCTCCGCAAATCGGAGCGGGGCGCCGTCGTTTTGCTCTTACAGCGTTTTTTCACCGCCCATGAGCAGGTACATGACCGCCTTCTGAGCGTGGAGGCGGTTTTCCGCCTCGTCAAAGATCTCGCCCGCGTGCTGTTCGAAGACCTCCGCAGTGATCTCCTCCCCCCGGTGGGCAGGTAGGCAGTGCTGCACCATGGCGCCGGGATGCGCCAGCTCCATCAGAGCGTCGTTGACCTGGTAACCGGCGAACGCCAAAGCGCGCTTGGCCCGCTCCTCTTCCTGGCCCATGGAGGCCCATACGTCGGTGATGACCACGTCGGCGTCCGCGGCGGCCTCCTCCGGTCTGCGGCAGAGCCGGAACGCCGCACCGGCCGCACTTTGGGCAAAAACCAGCACCTTCGGATCCGGATCATAGCCCTCCGGACAGGCCACGCTCACGTCCATGCCGCACTTGAGACCGCCCACGATGAGGGAGTTGGCCATGTTGTTCCCATCCCCGATGAAGCAGAGCTTCAGGCCCTCCAGGCGGGTCATGTGTTCCCGGATGGTCATCAGGTCCGCCAGCACCTGACAGGGGTGGGCAAAATCGGTCAGCCCGTTGATCACGGGGATGGAGGCATACCGGGCCAGCGTTTCCACTTCGTCCTGGCCGTAGGTGCGGATCATGATGCCGTCGCAGTACCGGGAGAGCACCCGGGCCGTATCCTCGATGGGCTCGCCCCGGCCGATCTGGCTTTCCTTGCCGGAGAGGAAAAGCGCGTGGCCGCCCAGCTGGTACATGCCGGTCTCAAAGGAGACGCGGGTGCGGGTGGAGTTCTTTTCAAAGATCATGGCCAGCGTCTTGCCCGCAAGGTAATTGTGCGTCAGGTTGTGCTTCTGGTTGTACTTCATCTGGTCGGCCACGTTGAGGATCTTGGTGATCTCCTCCCGGGACAGATCCAACAGCTTGAGCAGGTCCTTTTGCATGTTTTTCACCTCATCAATGCCGGCAGCGGGACAAGTCTCCGCGCGGGCGTTTTATTCTCATCGTTTCTCCCCGCCGCAGGGCCGGTCACAGCAGGGTCTCCTCCAGAATGGCCAGTCCCCGATCGAGTTCCTCCTGCGTGATGGTCAGCGGAGGCAGCAGCCGAAGGGCCGTTCCCGCCGTCAGCACCAGCAGGCCGTTTTGGATCAGCCGTCCGGCCAGCTCCCGGTTGGTCGCGCCGCCCTTGACCTCCACGCCGATCATCAGGCCCAGGCCCCGCGTGGCCCCCAGATAGGGGGAGCCCAGCGCCTCGATGCGAGCGCGCAGATATTCCCCCTTTGCGCGGACCGCAGCCAGGGCATCCTCATCCAGGGTATCCAGCACCACCTGGGCGGCGGCGGCACAGATGGGGTTGCCGCCGAAGGTGGTGGCGTGGGTACCGGGACCCAGGACCGCCCGGGTACGGTCGCTGGCCAAAAATCCGCCCATGGGCAGGCCGCCCGCGATGCCCTTGGCGAAGGAGACCGCGTCGGGGAGGATGCCGTATTGCTGAAAGGCAAAGAGCGTACCCGTGCGGCCGATCCCGGTCTGTACCTCGTCCACCAGCAGCAGCCAGTCCCGCTCGGCGCAGAGCAGCGCCAGGTCGTGGACGAAGTCCGGCTCCATGGGCAGTACGCCGCCCTCGCCCTGTACCAGCTCCAGCATGACGGCGCACACATCGTGGCCCGCTACCTCCTGCACACTGTCCATACTGCCCGCCCGGGCATAGCGGAATCCCTCGTCAAAGGGGAAAAAGTAGTTGTGGAACACGTCCTGCCCGGTGGCGGTCAAAGTGGTGATGGTACGCCCGTGGAAGGAATTTTTCAGGGTAATGATGGTCCCCCGCCCCTTGCCGTACTTGTCAAAGCTGTATTTGCGGGCCAGCTTGATGACGCCCTCGTTGCTTTCCGCGCCGGAGTTTGCAAAGAAAGCCGCCGCCATGCCGGCGCGGGTGCACAGCTGTTCGGCCAGCTTGGCGCAGGGCTGGGTATAAAACAGGTTGGACACATGCCCGAGCTTCGCCGCCTGGGCGGCGACGGCGTCCGCCCACTTGGGGTTTGCATACCCGATGGAGCACACGCCGATGCCGGAGGTGAAGTCGATGTACTCCCGCCCCGCCAGGTCGTACAGGGTGGCCCCTGTCCCATGGTCGATGTCCACATCAAAGCGACCGTAGGTCTGCATGACATACCGGCGGTCCAGCGCCGTTAATTCAGAATGATCCACGTTTTTCCGCCCCCCTACAGCAGCATGGTGCCGATGCCCTCGTCGGACAACAGCTCGATCAGGATGGAATGGGGGATGCGCCCGTCCAGGATATGGGTGCGCTTCACCCCGGAGCGCACCGCCTCCACGCAGCAGTCCACCTTGGGGATCATGCCGCCCTGGATGACCCCGTCTTTGATCAGGCCGGGCACCCGGGAGAGCTCCACCACCCGGAGGAGTGTCCCTTCGTCCCCGGGATCCCGGAGCAGGCCCCGCACGTCCGTGAGCAGGATCAGCTTCTCCGCGCCCAGGGCCACCGCCAGCTTGGCCGCGGCGGTATCCGCATTGATATTATAGGCGGTATCGGCGTCGACGCCCTGGGCTACGGTAGAGACCACCGGGATGTAGCCATCCTCCAGGGCATCCACCACCAGGCGCGGGTCCACCTGCGTGATCTCGCCCACCAGGCCGTATTTTTCGTCCAGCATTTTGGCCTGGAACAGCCCCGCGTCCATGCCGCAAAGACCGATGGCCTTTCCCCCCATGCGGTTGAGCGTGGCCACCAGATTTTTGTTCACCTTGCCGCAGAGCACCTGCTGCACGATGTCCATGGTCTCTTCGTCCGTATAGCGCAGGCCATCCACAAAGCGGGACGTTTTCCCGATCTTCCGCAGCATGTCGGTGATCTCCGGCCCGCCGCCGTGGACCACCACCACACGGATGCCCACCAGATGGAGCAGGATGATATCGGAGATGACCGCCTGGCGCAGCGCCTCCGAGATCATGGCGTTGCCGCCGTATTTGACCACCACGGTCTTTCCGTAGTATGTTTGGATATAGGGCAGGGCCTCCGCCAGCACCTGGGCCCGCTCCACGTGGGAATAGGACATCGCGCCTCACTCCAAGCTTAAAATCTCCCGCGCCGGCCCGGTTTCCGGGGCGGGGCCGCTCGCCGGCTCAGGTCCGGTAATCGCCGTTGATCTTTACGTAATCATAGGTCAGATCGCAGCCCCAGCAGGTGGCCTGATGGTCGCCCTCGTGCAGGTCCACGTCAATGACGACCTCATCCTGGCTCAGGATACTCTTGGCCAGGGCCTCGTCGAAGTCCACCCCGGCGCCCTGCCGGCACACCAGGACCTCCCCCACGGCAGAGGCGAATTTCACGTCCACATACTCCGGCCGGAAGGGGGCCTTGGAGTAGCCCATGGCGCAGAGCACCCGTCCCCAGTTGGCGTCGGAGCCGAACATGGCCGCCTTGACCAGGGAAGACCCCACCACTGCCTTGCCCAGGCGCTCGGCGCTCTCCTCGCTGCGGGCGCCGCGCACTGTACCGGTGATCAGCTTTCCGGCGCCCTCGCCGTCGGCGGCGATATTGCGGGCCAGCTGCTCAAAGACACCGTACAGCGTCTTATAAAAAACGGTATAGCCGTCGTCCTTCCACTCGAGCAGCGCGTTGCCCGCCATACCGTTGGCCAGCACCACGCACATGTCGTTGGTGGAGGTATCGCCGTCCACTGTGACCCGGTTGAAGGTGCGGGGGACGATCTCATGGAGGGCCTCGGCGAGCAGCTCGTGGGTGATGGCGCAGTCGGTGGTGACGAAGCAGAGCATCGTGCCCATATTGGGGTGGATCATGCCGGAGCCCTTGGCGATGGCGCCGATGGTGACCGTTTTTCCCCCCACAAGGCAGGTCACGGAGAGTTCCTTCTTCACCGTGTCGGTGGTCATGATGGCGTTGGCCGCCGCGTCGGAGCCGTCCCTGGACAGAGCCGCCGCCGCCGCGGGCATCCCCGCCCGGATGGCGGCGATGTTCAGCTCCTGCCCGATGACGCCGGTGGAGGCCACCACAAAGTCGGAGGGTTTGAGCCCCGTGGCCCGGGCCGCCAGGGCGCACATCTCCTCGGCATGCTCATGGCTGTTGGGGGCGCAGGCATTGGCGTTTCCGGAGTTGGCCACGATGGCCTGGGCCTCGCCGTTTTCCAGGTGGTCCATCGTCACATACAGCGGCGCGGCCTTCACCCGGTTCATGGTATACACGGCCGCCGCCGCACAGGGCTGCTCGGAGACGATGAGCGCCAGATCCTTTTTTCCCTCCAGCACCTCCGGCATCTTGCTCGTGGGGGGCTGATTGCCGTCCCCCTTGCCCTTTTTGACGCCGCAGTGGACGCCGGACGCGGTAAATCCCTTGGGGGCGGTCACGCCGCCGGGTACTTGTTTCATCTTCTTCTCCTCCTACAGGCTGAGTCCGGCCGTGGGCGCAAACCCCAGCATCAGATTCATGTTCTGTACCGCCGCGCCGGACGCGCCCTTGCCCAGGTTGTCAAAGCGGGCGGTCAGGATGCTCTGCCGCTCATGGCCGCTGACGGTGATCTCCAACCCGTCGGACCCGGCCAGCACGTTGGACGCGAGGAACTGCGGCTGCTGCGTATAAGGCGCCACGCGCACGACGGGCTGCTTGGCGTAATAGGCCGCCAGGATGAGACTCAGCTCCCGGGCGGTGGGCTGCCCCTTCAGATAACGGTTATGGAGCATCACCGTGGTGGCCATGCCCTTCTCGTAGTCATCCACGATGGGGCAGAACACCGGCGGCGCCTCCAGGCCGGAGATCTTCTGCATCTCGGCCAGATGCTTGTGCTTGAGGGTGGTGCCGTAAGTACGCGGGGCGTACAGCTCTTCCGGCTTCTCCTCCCCCTCGTACTGGGCGATCATCTTCTTTCCTCCGCCGGAGTAGCCGGTGAGGGAATAGCAGGTCAGGGGGTAATCCGGATGCAGGATGCGCATCTGGATCAGCGGGGCCACCGTGGCCAGAAAGCCCGTGGCATGGCAGCCGGGGTTGGCCACGAAGCGGGCCGTCCCAATGGTCTGCTCCGGGTCCTTGTACAGCTCCGGGAAGCCGTACACCCAGCCGGGGGCGGTCCGGTGGGCGGTGGATGCGTCAATAACCCGGGTATTGGGATTTTCGATGAGGCTCACCGCCTCCGCCGCGGCGGCGTCCGGCAGGCAGAGAAATACCAGATCGGCCTCGTTGATGAGCCTTCTGCGCTCCTCCAGATCCTTGCGTTTATCCTCGCGGATACGCAGCAGCTCGATATCGTCCCGGCTGCCCAAGCGTTTATCGATCTGCAGGCCGGTTGTGCCCTCCTGACCGTCGATGTAGATGACCGGTTTTCCCATCATGTCCGCTCCCTCACAAACTGCTCGATGGCTTCGATCTGCCGCTCCACTGCCTCTTTGGCCGGGCCGCCGCAGCGCCCCACGGGGCCGGCCCCGTGGGGACCCCCGTTGATTTCACCTGCTCGGGGCAATTCAATTGCCCCTGCGCCAAGGTTTTGCCTGCGGCAAAACGCTTGTGCGCGCCGCTCGGCGCGATCGTCTCCGGCGGCCCGTTCCCCCATCATGTCCGCTCCCTCACAAACTGCTCGATGGCTTCGATCTGCCGCTCCACTGCCTCTTTGGCCGGGCCGCCGTAGACTTTGCGGCCGTTGACGCAGGTCTTCAGTTCCAGCGCCTGATACACATCGGCGTCGAACACGCCGGAAACCGAACGGAAGTCCTTCAGCGGCAAGGTGTCCAGGGTCTCTCCGGTCTTGATGCACATATTCACCAGCCGCCCCACGATCATATACGCCTCCCGGAAGGGCATACCCTTTTTGACCAGGTAGTCGGCGCAATCTGTAGCGTTGATGAAGCCGCCCGCGGCCGCGCGGTGCATATTTTTTTCCTTGACGGTCAGGGTATCCAGCATCGCGGTAAACACCGGCAGGCACATTTTTACCGTGTCGATGGCGTCGAACACGCACTCCTTATCTTCCTGCATGTCCTTGTTATAGGCCAGCGGCAGGCCCTTCATGACGGTGAGCAGGGTAACGAGCGAACCGTACACCCGTCCGGTCTTGCCCCGGACCAGTTCGGCCACGTCGGGGTTTTTCTTCTGCGGCATGATGGAAGAGCCGGTGGAATAAGCGTCGTCCAGCTCCACATACTTGAACTCCCAGGAGCACCAGAGGATGATCTCCTCCGAAAAGCGGGACAGGTGCATCATCAAAATGGAGCAGGCCGAAAGCAGCTCGATGGCGAAGTCCCGGTCGGAGACGGAATCCATGGAGTTATCCGTGGGCTTCCGAAAGCCCAGGGCGGCGGCGGTGGCGAAGCGGTCCACCGGATAGGTGGAGGCAGCCAGAGCGCCGGCCCCCAGCGGGCACTCATCCATCCGTTCCAGGCAGTCCTCCAGACGGGTCACATCCCGCTTGAGCATATTGGCATAGGCCATCATATAGTGGCCAAAGGTGGTGGGCTGGGCCCGCTGGAGGTGGGTATAGCCGGGCATAACGGTCTCCAGATTGGCCTTTGCCTTCTGGATCAGCACCCGCTCCAAATCCAGCACCTGGGCGATCATCTGCGGGATCTCCTCTTTGACAAAGAGGCGGAAATCCACGGCCACCTGGTCGTTCCGGCTGCGGGCGGTGTGCAGGCGCTTGCCCGTGTCCCCGATCCGCTGGGTGAGCATGGTCTCGATATTCATGTGGATATCTTCGTTCTCCAGGGAGAACTCCACCCGGCCGCCCTCGATGTCCGCCAGGATGGCCTGGAGGCCGCCGATGATCTTTTCCGCCTCGTGCGCCTCGATGATCCCCTGCTTGCCCAGCATGGCCGCATGGGCGATGGAGCCTGCAATATCCTCCTTGTACATCCGCGCGTCAAAGGAGATCGAGGAGTTAAAATCATTGACCAGGGTATCGGTCTCCTTTTGGAACCGGCCTGCCCAGAGTTTCATAGTATCGCTCCTTCCTAAGGCGAAGGCGGCGGCCAGCCGCCGCCTTCCTCAGCATCACAGCTCTGCCGCCGAAGCGGCAAGTCAATTCCGATCGTGTTTGCTCGGACATGCGCCGGGCAGGCATACCGCTCAGGCCCCAGGCGTGCAGGCGCGGCGAGTGCGCGCGGCGGCCTGCAGCCGAATCGCCGAAAAGGCGGAGCCTTTTTACCGATTACAGCTTCCCCTGCTCCCGCAGCGCCTGCACCGTATCCGGCAGGCCCCAGAGGTTGATAAAGCCGGTGGCGTCGTTCTGGTTGTAATCGCTCTCCTCAAAGGTGACCAGATTCTCGGAATAAAGGGTCTCGGGAGAGGTAACGCCGGCGGTGATGATGTTGCCCTTGTAAAGCTTGAGCTTCACGGTCCCGGTCACATGCTTCTGGGTCGCGGTCACAAACGCGGACAGCGCCTCCCGCAGGGGTGTGAACCACTTGCCGTTGTAGACCAGGTCGGCAAAGTCCACCGCCAGCTTCTGCTTCATATGCTTGGTGTCCTTGTCGATGGTGATCATCTCCAGCACCTCATGGGCGCGGTAGAGAATGGCGCCGCCGGGGGTCTCGTATACGCCGCGGTCCTTCATGCCCACCAGCCGGTTCTCCACGATGTCCAGCAGGCCGATACCGTTGGCCCCGCCCAGCTGGTTCAGCTTGCGGATGATATCGCTGGCCTTCTTCTGCTCGCCGTCGATGGCCACAGGCACGCCCTGGGCAAAGTCCAGGGTCACGTAGGTGGCCTGGTCGGGGGCCATAGCGGGAGACACGCTCATCTCCAGGAAACCGGGCTTGTCGTACTGAGGCTCGCTGGCCGGGTCTTCCAGGTCCAGGCCCTCATGGCTGAGGTGCCACAGGTTCTTGTCTTTGGAATAGTTGGTCTCACGGGAGATCTTCAGGGGCACGTTGTGGGCTTCGGCGTAGTCGATCTCCTCGTCCCGGCCCTTGATGGACCACTCCCGCCAGGGGGCGATGATCTTCATCTCCGGGGCGAAACGCTTGATGGCCAGTTCAAAACGGACCTGATCGTTGCCCTTGCCGGTACAGCCGTGGCAGATGGCGTCCGCCCCCTCCTTCCGGGCGATCTCCACCAGCCGTTTGGCAATGATGGGCCGGGCAAAGGCGGTGCCCAGCAGATAATCCTCATATTTGGCGCCCATCTGCATGGAGGGGATGATGACGTCGTCCACCATCTCGTCCACCAGGTCCTCGATGTACAGCTTGGCCGCGCCGGTCTTGATGGCTTTCTCCTCCAGACCGTCCAGTTCGTCGCCCTGGCCCACGTCGGCGGAGACGGCGATGATCTCGGGGTCGTTGTAGTTCTCTTTCAGCCAGGGGATAATGATGGACGTATCCAGGCCGCCGGAATAGGCAAGCACGACTTTTTTGATCTCAGACATGGTAATGACCTCCGTTGTGATACTGTTTTCTGATGTTGGAAACAGTGTACCACGCGCCCTTGGAAAAAGCAAGGGTCAATTCGCATAAATATGCGAATTGACCCCCGTATTTTTCCGATATTTTTCCCACATTATGCATAATATTCGTTTTATTCTGCATATCAGCGCCCGTGCCTTACAGGTGGAAGCGCCTGCGCACCTCCTCCCGGAGAGAGGGCACCCTGCGGATGACCAGAAGCGGGATGGTCAGCCCGGCGCAGACGGCCAGCACCACCACCGACCAGGAGGGCTCCCAGGACCCGGAAAGCCAGCGGTCCAGGAAAAATTCCACTCCGAACAAAAGCACGCCGACGCTGCCGATGAGGATGGTCACACTGGTAAGGACGCTTCGCCGGTAGACCCGCAGCACCAGCCCCAGCAGCAGCAGGATCGCGCCGCCCCACAGAATGATGGGCAGCGCCAGACCGCAGAACCAGCTTCGCCCGTCCAGATCCACGGAGATGAGGAACACATAGATGGCCACCGCCGCCACATCCAGCAAAAGCCGCAGCAGCAAGTGCATCCCCCGGGCCAGCAGCGGCGGCACGAACCAGATCCACAGCATCACCGCCGCGCCGATGACGTAAAGCGACCACGGCCGCTGCTGGTTCAAAAACAGATTGAGCACGCCGCAGCATACCGCCACCGAGGCCAGCATGGCCGTGATGAGCAGCGCCAGCTCCCGTTTGGAGGCGGGCGCCACCTCGCCCCGCTGGGTGGGAAAGGGCTTGGGCGCGTGCTCGTCCACCGGCTGGCCGGGGTTGAGCACCGGCGTATGGCACAGCGGGCAGAAGGACGCGGTGGCGTCCAGCTCCACCCCGCAGTTGACACAATAGGACATTGGGACGCCTCCTTAAAACATCAGTTCGGAGCGGACCGTGCGGTTGCTCTCCACCTTTACGGGGATGCCCTCCCGCACCAGGAAGCGGAAGAAATCCCGCTCGGTATCGGTCTCCTGAAGGGTCCCGGCGAACGTGATCTCCATGGTATTGCCGTAGCTGATGGAGGCGCAGTGGACCCGCGGATTGGTGGCCTGCCCCAAAATAACCTCCATGCGGCGGATGTGGGGGGCCATCTCCTCCGGCACCGGGAAGGGGCCGGGATTGGTATAGGTACCCGAATAGGGCCGCACGCCTGAAAGGCGGTAGCCCAGGGCCATCACCGGGTTTTTCAGCACGATGGGCACGATCTGCAGCAATCGGTTGGTGGTAAACTTCACGTTGCCCGTCAACAGGGCCTGCATCTGCTGGCGGTTGATATTCAGCCGCAGAAAGTGGTGGACCTGGGAGACCACCTCCGCGAAGGTATACTCCCCCAGCGAGGGATCGATGCAGGGGCGTACGGTCAGGATGAAATTGCGCAGCGTCTCCGACGGGAACCAGGCCCGCAGGTTGATGGGGATGGCCAGCGCCACCGGCTTCTCCCGGCGGGGGCGCTCCCGGTGCTGCTTGTCCACGATAACCTTCAGCAGCACCGCCGTCAGATACTCCGTGATCGACACACCGTATCCCTTCGCCCGGGCCTTCAGCTGATCCACCGGCAAAAAGCCCATGGTCACATTCAGGGTATAAAAGGGCTCCGGCGTTCCGGTATTCGGATAGGCCTTCTTTTCCAGGCCGGACCGCCGGGCCTTTACCGTGGCATAACGCTCATAGGCGTCCTCCCGCTCCTCCGGACGGGGCGGCTCGTCCACATCCAGGATCCCGCAGGTATTGGGAATGATATGGCCCAGTTCCCGCAGATAGACCGCCAGCAGGGTCTTGAAAAAGACCAGCGCCCCAGCGCCGTCGCTCACCGCATGGAAGACCTCCAGCGAGATGCGCGTTTCATAGTAGTAAAACCGCACCAGCCAGCCGTTGTCCTCCTGGAAGCGCACCGGCTGGCAGGGATTGGCGATATCCGGCTTCACGAAGGGACCGGCGGCATGGTTGGGCTCGAAATAATGCCAGAACGCCCCCCGTTTGATCCGCACGGCAAAGCTGGGAAAGCGGGGCATGGTCCGCTCCACCGCCCGCTGGAGGGCGTCGGGGTCCACCGGAGCGGCCATGACGGCGGAAAAGCGGTAGATGGCGGAATAGTTCTCCTTCTGAATGGCGGAGTACAGTACGCCCGCGTTGTCCAGCGGATACCACTCCGGCTTGCCGCCCCGCCGGTCCTTCGCCATGTTCCCGCCCCCCTCGTCCAACTCCGTTTTCTTTAGCATACCACGTTACGGCACGCGCCACAAGGGGAAACCTGCCGTATCTTCCCCTTCCTTTTAACAGCCGGGCATGCTATAATAATGCCTGCGGAAGCAGCCGCTTTGCATGTGCTTTGCAGGGCGGCGCCGTGCCGCCGTGCAAAGCACATGCAGGCACTGCGGCTGTGGGCGTTTCCGGCAGGGTGCAACATCCCACCCGCCGGATCGCCGGACGGCCAGGCCCATTTTGCCCCGAGAGCGGTTTGGTCTGATTTATGCCGCGCAGGGCGGCGGAAGGAAGGATTTTTATGGAGCAGGACCGTCCCCACATGAAGCTGGCCCGGCGTACGCCGGAGCAGCGGCGCGAGGCTGAGCAGCGGCGTCTGGACCCGTTCCTGCGCGCGCTGAAGGCCATCCACTCCGCGGCCACGCCCGAGACCATGGACCCGGAAGATCTGGACAAGCAGCGCAAGGGGCAGGAGCTGCTGGGCCGTTTGGTAGCCCCCATGGCGGGTATGAGCTGGGAGCCCTTCCAGCTCGGTTTTATGAACGCCGCCTGGGTTCGCCCCAGCCGTGGCTACGACCGGCGGCGATGCATCCTCTACTGTCACGGCGGCGGCTATACCAGCGGTACCCTCGGGTATTCCCGCATTCTTGCCTCCAAGCTGGCCCACGTGTCCGGTTACCCGGTGCTGACCTTTGAATACCGTCTGGCGCCGGAGCACCCCTACCCCGCCGCCGTGGAGGACGCTGCGGCGGCCTGGGATCACTTGATGTACCAGGGGTTCGGCGCCCGGGACGTGGTGGTGGCCGGCGACTCCGCCGGAGGCAATCTGGCCCTGGTGCTCACCCATCAGCTCCGCGCGGCCCAGCGCCGACTGCCCCGCGCCCTCATCCTGCTCTCCCCCTGGACCGACATGACCGCCAGCGGCAAGTCCTATCAGGAGCGCGCGGAGATCGACCCGGTGCTCACCCTCAATTATATCTACGCCGTGCGGGACGCTTACGCCCGGGGGCAGGACTGGTCCTCTCCCCTGCTCTCTCCCCTCTTCGGCGATTTGAAGCACTTTCCGCCCACCCTCATTCAGGCGGGCACCAACGAGCTGCTGCTGTCCGACTCCATCCGCCTGCGGGACCGGCTGGTCCAGGCCAACGTCCCCTGCAAGCTGGAGGTATGGACGGAACTTTGGCACGTATTCCAGATGTTCCCCATGAAAAAAGCCAACGAGGCCATGGAGAGCATCGGCCGTTTCCTGCTTGAAACGTTATAGATAATGGAGGTAATGTGATTATGGCGATCCTAGTGACCGGCGGCGCCGGGTATATCGGCTCCCACTGTGTGGCCTCCCTGCTGGAGGCGGGCGCGGACGTGGCGGTCGTGGACGACCTGTCCAAGGGCCACCGCGCCGCCCTCAAAGGCGGGCGGCTCTATGTGGGGAACGTGGGCGAGCGCGCGTTTCTGCGGGAGGTGTTCCAGAAGGAATCCATCGAGGCGGTCATCCACTTTGCCGCCTATTCGCTGGTGGGCGAAAGCATGGACGTACCCGAGCGCTATTTCCGCAACAACGTGACCGCCGGACTCTCCCTGATCGAGACCATGATCGAATTCCAGGTCCCCTATCTGGTCTTTTCCTCCACCGCCGCCACTTATGGCGAGCCGGAGCACATCCCCATTGTGGAGACCGACCGCCAGCTGCCCACCAACCCTTACGGGGAGAGCAAGCTCATCGTGGAGCATATGCTCCGGTGGTGCGACCAGGCCCACGGCCTCAAATTCTGCGCGCTGCGCTACTTTAATGTGGCGGGCGCCTGGCACGACGGGTCCATTGGGGAGGATCACCGGCCCGAGACCCATCTGATCCCCGTCATTCTTCAGGTCGCCCAGGGCAAGCGGGAGCGTCTCTCCCTTTACGGCGCCGACTATCCCACCCGGGACGGCACCTGCGTGCGGGATTATATCCATGTGGAGGATCTGATCGACGCTCACCTGCTGGCGCTGGACTATCTGAAACAGGGCAATCCCTCCGCCGCCTTCAATCTGGGCAACGGCCAGGGCTTCTCCAACCGCGAGATCATCGAGGCGGCCCGGAAGGTCACCGGTCATCCCATCCCGGTCACGGAAGCGCCCCGCCGTCCGGGCGACCCGGCGACCCTGATCGCCTCCAGCCGGAAGGCTATGGAGGTACTGCGCTGGCAGCCCAAACACACCGGCGTGGAGGAGATCATCGCTTCCGCCTGGAAGTGGCACGCCGCGCATCCGAACGGGTACGGCGAAGACTAAGTCAACGGGATAAAGGGAGCCGTGCTATGGGCAACTACATTCTGGCCCTGGATCAGGGCACTACCAGTTCCCGGGCCATCCTCTTTGACCGGGCACAGAACATCCTGGCCGTCTCGCAGAAGGAATTCACCCAGTATTACCCCCGGGAGGGCTGGGTGGAGCACGACGCCATGGAGATCTGGTCCTCCCAGTACGCGGTCATGATGGAGGTGGTGGCCCAGTCCGGCGTGGATGCCGGGGACCTCGCCGCCATCGGCATTACCAACCAACGGGAGACCACCGTGCTGTGGGACCGGCACACCGGCCGTCCCATCCACAACGCCATCGTCTGGCAGTGCCGCCGCACGGCGGACCTCGTGGACCAGCTGGCGGCGGAAGGCCTGGAGGCGCATATCCGCTCCACCACTGGGCTGCTTCCGGACGCGTACTTTTCCGCTACCAAGATCAAATGGCTGCTGGATCACGTGGACGGCGCCCGGGAAAAGGCCCGCCGGGGCGATATCCTCTTCGGGACTGTGGACTCCTGGCTGCTGTGGAAGCTCACCGGCGGGGCCGTTCACGCCACCGACCCCACCAACGCCTCCCGCACCATGCTCTACGATATCCGCAAGCTGGACTGGGACGACACCCTGCTCCAGGCGCTGGACATTCCCCGCGCCATGCTGCCCCAGGTCCGCTCCTCCAGCGAGATCTACGGCTATACCGAGATCCAGGGGGCCAGGGTCCCCATCGCAGGCATGGCGGGCGACCAGCAGGCCGCCCTGTTCGGGCAGACCTGCTTCTCGCCCGGCGATGCCAAAAACACTTACGGCACCGGCTGCTTTCTGCTGATGAATACCGGGACGGAACCCTGCGTCAGCCGCAACGGCCTTCTGACCACCATCGCCGTCGGACTGGGCGGCAAGGTGCAGTACGCCCTGGAAGGCAGCGTCTTCGTGGGCGGCGCGGTCATCCAGTGGCTGCGGGACGAGCTTCGCTTTTTCACGGAGAGCCGGGACGCGGAATATTACGCCCGAAAGGTCGAAGACAACGGCGGGGTCTATCTGGTGCCCGCCTTCACGGGCCTGGGCGCCCCCTACTGGGATATGTACGCCCGCGGAACGCTGGTCGGCCTGACCCGGGGCACACGGCGGGAGCATATCATCCGCGCCGCCCAGGAATCCATCGCCTATCAGGTCTACGATCTGGTCCGGGCCATGGAGGCGGACACCGGCCTGCCTCTGAACCAGCTCCGGGCCGACGGCGGGGCCAGCCGGGACCGGTTCCTGATGCAGTTCCAGGCCGATATCCTGGAGCGCACGGTGCGCCGCCCCGCGATTCGGGAGACCACCGCCCTGGGCGCCGCTTATCTGGCCGGTCTGGCCGTCGGGCTGTGGCGGGATCTGGACGAATTGCGGCAGCTGTGGATCTGTGACACCTCTTTTTGTCCCGCCATGGACCCAGGCCGGCGGGCATCCCTGCTCTCCGGCTGGCATAAGGCCGTGGGCCGCAGCCGGGACTGGGCGCGATGACTACGATCTTCCGGGCGGCCATCCAAGGATGGCCGCCCCGGACTTCCTTTACAGGGCGAGGCAGGAAACGCCGCCATCGCATTCTGCGCCGCGCGCCGGTACATTTTTATATTGACAAGGCGCCGGAGCTCTGTTATACTGTCAACGCACAATAAAGCAGGAACGGTACCCCCGTCCTCACCTCCAGCCGGTCGGCAAAGAGGTCAACAGGAGCAGTAACGCGCCGGGTTTTTCGGCGCGGCTTGCCGTGTGATGCGGGTACCGGAATGGTAGCCGCGTTTTTTGTATGTAAACGTGCATGTGAATTGGAGGTGCTTTCGTATCAGCAAACAGGGTCATCAGATCAACGAAGAGATCCGCGACAAGGAGGTCCGCCTGGTCTCTGCGGACGGCGAGCAGCTGGGCATCATGTCCAGCCGTGAAGCGCTGGAGCGCGCAGCCGAGCAGAACTTGGACCTGGTAAAGATCTCGCCCACCGCGAATCCCCCCGTATGCAAGCTCATGGATTATGGAAAGTTCAAGTTTGAGCAGACCAAGCGGGAAAAAGAGGCGCGGAAGAATCAGCACGTCGTGGAGATCAAGGAAGTCCGCATGTCGCCGGGCATCGACGTGAACGACTTTAACGTCAAGCTCCGCAACGCACAGAAGTTCCTGGCCGAAGGCAACCGGGTCAAGGTCACCGTCCGCTTCCGCGGACGCGAGATGGCCCACACCGATATCGGCCGGGGCCTGCTGCTCAAGTTTGCCGAGCAGTGCAGCGAGGTGGCCGCGCTGGACAAGGACCCCAAGCTGGACGGACGGCACATGTCCATTTTCCTCTCCCCCAAGATCGCCAAGGAAGCGAAAAAATAGGCCCGCCCTGATTTAACAGAAAAGGAGTCAACCACCATGCCTAAACTGAAAACCCACAGCGGCGCGAAGAAGAGATTCAATCTGACCAAGTCCGGCAAGGTCAAGCGCGCCCACGCCTTTAAGTCCCACCTGCTCAACGGCCACGGCAAGGATACCAAGCGCAAGAGAGGCCTCCGCGCCGGCGCTTATGCGGACAAGACCAACGAGCCCGCCATCAAGCGCATGATTCCCTATAAGTAATCTGAATCTTTTACCATTAACATAGGAGGCTAATCGACAATGGCTAGAGTGAAAGGCGCGATGATGACGCGCAAGAGAAGAAATAAAGTCCTGAAGCTGGCGAAGGGCTACTGGGGCGCCAAGAGCAAGCACTTCAAGATGGCCAACGAGCAGGTCATGAAGTCCCTGTCCTACGCCTACACCGGCCGCCGCCTGAAAAAGCGCGACTTCCGTTCCCTGTGGATCACCCGCATCTCCGCCGCCTGCAAGATGAACGGGATGAACTACTCCACCTTCATGAACGGCCTGAAGAAGGCCGGCGTGGAGATCAACCGCAAGATGCTGGCCGAACTGGCCGTCAACGACAAGGCCGCTTTTACCGCCCTGACCGAGATGTCCAAGGCCCAGCTGGCCTGAATCAGTTCCATACGCCCCCCGCTTCCGCCGGAAGCGGGGGGCGTTTTTTCCGGAATCCTGGACATACTAGTGAAACCGGGCGCGGGATACCGTTCGCCTGTCCGCTCCGATCCCCCGTCGCATGGCCGCATAATATAATTTTAAAAATTATATCTAAAGTTTCTATTGATTATTTATCAGGATCTGTGGTATACTGATCTCATAAGGCGGTGATCTGTATGAACCAGGAAAATGCGCTGCCCCGGATGCGGGGACAGCTTTACTACCCCATTCAGCCCCAGGCCCGGCGGGGCAGAGTTCGGGAAAAAGACCGGGATCCCTACGACGGACTGCGCCCCTGGTCGGCCATTACCCACGGCGCAGGGGCTGTTTTTGCCCTGGCAGGCACGCTCCTGCTGTTCGCGCGCTCCATTTGGATGGGATTGGACGGCTGGCACCTCGTTTCCTTCTTGATCTACGGTCTGAGTATGGTGGGACTTTACACCGCCAGCACCCTTTACCACTGCTTGAATACCAGCATCAGGGGCCGCATTCGCCTGCGCAAATACGACCACGCCTCCATCTACTTCCTCATCGCCGGTACCTATACCCCCATGTGCCTGGTGGTCCTGCGGCAGCAGGGGGCTTGGGGCTGGAGCCTGTTCGGCGCGGTATGGGGGCTGGCGCTGGCGGGGCTGATCCTTACCCTGGCCTGGATCACCGCTCCCCGTTGGCTCACCGCCGGCATCTATATCTTCATGGGCTGGATGGGCGCAGCGGCCCTGGCGCCCCTGTCCCGCAGCCTGTCCGCCGCCGGATTCTTCTGGCTTCTGGGCGGCGGCGTGCTCTATACCGTGGGCGGCGTGCTCTATGCGGCTAAATGGCCCGGCCGAAACAATCGCCGCTTCGGCTGCCACGAGATTTTCCACCTGTTCATTCTGGCGGGCTCCGTATTTCACTTTTTCCTGATGTACCGGGTGATCGCGCTCTTCTAACGCGCTTAAAAAGCCGGCGGACGCAGCTGCGTCCGCCGGCTTTTTAAGCTGTCCGGGGCGCACTGCCGACGGCAGGACGCCGCGATCACATCGCGCTGCCAAAGAGCAAATTGGGGGTTGACATTTTCTCTCCCCTGCATATAATAACATATGAACAATAAATCATATGTTTAGAAAGGAGTGCCTGACATGTCCTCCGCCAATGAGAGCGATGTGGAACGCTGCGAATACATGCACGTGCATGAGGAGATCGTCGATCAGGTCAATCAGAACATGCCGGATGAGGAGATCCTGTACGATCTGGCCGAGCTGTTCAAGCTTTTCGGCGACTCCACCCGCATCAAAATCCTGTACGTTCTGTTCGAATCGGAAATGTGCGTCTGCGACATCGCGCAGCTGCTGGGCATGACGCAGTCGGCCATCTCGCACCAGCTCCGGGCCTTGAAGCAAAGCAAGCTGGTCAAATACCGCCGGGAGGGAAAGACCGTCTTTTATTCCCTGGCTGACGGCCACGTACGTACGATTCTGGACCAGGGGATGGAGCACGTGGCAGAATGACGGCGTGCGAAAACGCGCCGCGTTTGCTCCATTCAAAATCAATTGTAAAAAGGAGTCTTTTGTGATGAAAAAACAGTTCAAGCTGCTGGATCTGGACTGCGCCAGCTGCGCCGCCAAAATGGAGCAGGCCATTCGGAAGCTGGACGGCGTCCATGGCGCCACCGTCAGCTTTCTCGCTCAGAAGCTCACGCTGGACGCCGACGACGCCCGCTTCGACGAGATCCTGCGTCAGGTGATAACGGTCTGCCGCAAAGTGGAGCCTGACTGCACCATCGTTTTGTAATCATTTGATTTGAGAAGGAGGCGCAGCCTCATGTCCAAAAAACAAAAACGCACCCTGTCCCGCATTCTCCTCAGCGCGGCCCTGCTGGCGGTTGCCGCACTGCTCCCGCTGAACGGCTGGGCGCGGCTGGCGGTTTTCCTGCTCCCTTACGCCGTGATCGGCTGGGACGTACTGTGGCGGGCGGTGCGCAACATTGCCCGCGGCCAGGTCTTTGACGAGAACTTTCTCATGGCCCTGGCCACTGTGGGGGCGTTCTGTGTGGGCGAATACCCGGAGGCCGTTTTCGTCATGCTCTTCTATCAGGTGGGCGAGCTCTTCCAGAGCTACGCGGTGGCCCAGTCCCGCAAGTCGATCGCTTCCCTGATGGATATCCGGCCCGATTATGCCAATATAGAACAGGATGGGGCCTTGATCCAGGTGGCCCCGGAGGAGGTGGCGGTGGGCAGCGCCATCGTCATCAAGGCAGGCGAGCGCATCCCTCTGGACGGCGTAGTACTGGAGGGCTCCTCTACGGTAGACACCGCCGCCCTTACCGGCGAGTCCCTGCCCCGCGAGGTGCAGAGCGGGGACGACGTGATCTCCGGCTGCGTGAATCTGTCCGGCGTGCTGACGGTCCAGGTGACCCGCCCCTTTGCGGAATCCACCGTCTCCAAGATTCTGGACCTGGTGGAGAACTCCAGCAGCAAAAAGGCCAAAGCGGAACACTTTATCACCAAATTCGCCCGCTATTACACGCCCGCCGTGGTGCTCGCCGCCGTGGCGCTGGCGTTCCTGCCCCCTCTGTTTACCGCCATCTCCTGGACCGACTCCATCACCCGGGCGCTCAATTTTCTGGTGGTCTCCTGCCCCTGCGCTCTGGTCATCTCGGTGCCCCTCTCCTTCTTCGGCGGCATCGGCGGGGCCTCGCGGGACGGCATTCTGGTCAAAGGCGGCAACTATCTGGAAGTACTGGCCCGTGCCGAGATCGTGGTCTTTGATAAGACCGGCACGCTGACCAAGGGCGTATTCAATGTGACCGCCATCCATCCCGACGACATTCCGGAAGCCAGGCTGCTGGAGCTGGCGGCCCTGGCGGAATGCTACTCCGACCATCCCATCTCCCGCTCTTTGAAGGAGGCCTACGGCAAGGACATCGACGCCTCCCGGGTCTCCGGCGTGGAGGAGCTGTCCGGCCGGGGCGTGAAGGCCGTGGTGGACGGGCGTCCCGTCTGCGCCGGCAACGACAAGCTGATGGAAGAGCTCGGCGTGAAGTGGCACCCCTGCCACCGGGTGGGTACCACCGTCCATGTGGCGGTGGACGGGATATATGCGGGCCACATCGTCATTTCCGACGAGGTGAAGGAGGACGCCAAGGCCGCCGTCGCCGCCCTGAAGGCCCTTGGCGTACGCAAAGCCGTCATGCTCACCGGCGATGCCAAGGCCGTGGGCGAAGCCGTGGCCGCCGATCTGGGTCTGGACGAGGTCCATACTCAGCTGCTCCCTGCAGACAAGGTGGACCGGGTGGAATCGCTGCTGAAGCAGGTCTCCTCCAAGGGCGCCCTGGCCTTTGTGGGAGACGGCATCAACGACGCCCCCGTCCTCTCCCGGGCGGACATCGGCATCGCCATGGGCGGTCTGGG
>CDZV01049889.1_pt1 | contig 22500 bp, 18 predicted proteins | sample 554851 | NCBI WGS metagenome assembly CDZV01 (sample SAMEA3182090, study PRJEB8094) | gut metagenome | biome: human; feature: gut; material: Stool; isolation source: human stools | place: Canada | collected 2013-03-12
TCGGATACATAATAGGTATGATAATCCGCAACCTGGAAGTTATAGACCTTGACAGGGCTTTCGAGCAGCTCATGCTGGACCTTTTCCACGACGACATACTCACCGTTGACAAGGACGAGAATGTCACCCGCGCGGAGGTGCGCTGCATCCGTCCAGCCCTTGACCGGACAATAGAACGGGTGCGTCGGCGTAGCTACAATTTCCTCGCCGCTCACGAAAATGTGCGTCAGCTCGGTCGTCTCGTTGATATAGGTTTCGACGACCGGCTTGAGCGCAACGTCCCCGGTTTCTTCATCCCATGCCCAGACAAGATCCCCTGCTTTGATTTTCTCAATTGCGACAAGACCCGTTGCGGTAGCGACAGTCGTTCCGGCAACAAAGCATGAGCCATATCGTAGATGGTTCGCATAGCCGCTCATGCCGCCTTGTATCGCACCGGTGATTGCGCCGGTAAGAGCGCCGTCGCCCATGCCTTCCAGTGCGGCTTGTCCGGCACCCTTCCAGCTGCCTGTTTTTCTCCTATGAGAAATTGCACCTTGAGCCGCTCCCGTTGCTCCACCAACAACCATACCGATCGCCGCGCCCTTTGCGGCGCCTACGGCAATTGCCGCAACTGCCGTGCACGAGCCGGCTGTTGCAACGGTGACTGCCGCAACAGCCGCAACTGCGACTACAATAGCTACCGCCGCAATCGTCTTTTTCAGCCAACTGCAAAGCTCTCCCGTTTCATCCACCCGCATTACCGGATTATTGCTGCAATAAGCGAACAGATTGGTGTCATCCAGGCTGTCTGCGGCAATTTCACTGTATTCCGGTGCGTCAGCGTTGATGAACCGATGTGTTACCGGGTCGTAATATCTGCTTTGGAGGTAATAGAACCCTGTCTCGGCTGGGTTCTGTTATGTACCCAGAGGGGATGAGAATTTCTCCCCTCTGGGACTATTCCTTTTCAGGAGGTTACCTGATGAATCAAAATGTTGTCTACCGACAAGCAACGCCTTTACGATACCTCGGCGCTTGTCAGGGTATTCCTGAAACCTTTATTCGATTTAGAGTATTCCAACAGTGCACTCTTCATCTTCAAAAGTCGATACTTATCGGGCTGTGCTGTTTGTTGTACCTATGCTTTTCCATTACAAAAAGCCAGGAAATTAATTGCCTCTTGTATTTCTGATCCGCATGCATTTTCTACATAATTTGCTTCAAGGCCAGCGTAGGTATATATATCTCCCAAATAATCTATTATATGTTCACATAACTGACCATTACCGTAAATCTGGGATGCCACAACAGGAAAACATCGACGGATACTTGTTTCATGAGCACATTGTAAGTACTTATTGATAATTTCGATTGCCTTTTCTTCCCTCACCATATGTTATATTCTCCAATAAGCAATCTTGTAAATGCCGGACGATTGAAGTTCAACCCCGAATAGCCGTCATCCGTATAGATTTCATAAATGGGAAACCCTCGCTCATGGCAGAAACCCTCCAACATTATCTTTTGCGTTTCAATGCTGACACTTTCACCTGCCTGCTCATCATCTTTGCTGAGTCTACAATAAACTGCTGTGCTGTAAATGGTCGGCTCATTCCTCACTTGTTCCATGTTTTGCTCCTTTCTTGGAACAAAGTGAATTCTGAGATCGTTCGGTCGTCTTTATTATACCGGAGTTTGCATTTTCAGTCAATGCAGCGGCATCTGATAAAAATACCGCCGTAAAGACTTCTTCTGGGTCTTGCTCGCCTGTGAAACATTCGTGAACGATCAGCGTGATCTTTTCCATAGTTGCCTCCTTTACCGTGAGAGTAACAGATGGAGGGAAAGAAAGTTCCCTCCATCTGTTTCCTCACTTAAAGGCAAAAATGCAAGTCTCGTTTTTGAAAGTTCACAAAATGTTTACATATGGAAAATGGAACCTGCAATGTACCAGCAAGCATCGCCGTTGTGATACCACGGCGCTTGTCAGGAGTATTCCTGAAACCTTTATTCGTTTTTTTTGCGATGTAACTCTAAATCGTCACATATATTTCTTTCGCCCCAAGATATTCATCTGCTGCTCTCCACCGAGCTTTTGATGCACATATTGTAGTTCCTGTGTAGCTTTCTATATCCTTTTCTGACAGCCCACCGCAATCACACCAATATATGCGATCCTCTTTTATGATCATAGTTGCATCAAGTATCTCACAGGTGTAGTTTTCGTCATTGGGGAATAGATTTAAATACTTTAGTCCCGCAAATTGCATTTCAATAGCAGATAGATCCTCAAACTGCCGTTGAATGATCACGCTCAATATTCTTTGGCTATTGACCGGCGACATACTTAATTTTTCATTCACATACGCACCGCTAATGTATTTGATCTCCTTTATGCAACTGTCATGGAAACCATACATAGCATCCATAAAGTTTTTTAAATCATTTTCGTTTGCAATGTCATTCCACACATTTGTCTCCTTTAGTCATCCAAAGATCATGATCAGCCCTTCACCTACACCTGCTCCAAGTGGCCCAAAGAGAAAGTCATCCGCAACTCCTACGCCTGTGAGATCATCGGCAGCAACAGCTATTATGCCAACAGCACATATGACAACCAAACCAGCGCCAATTACCGGTTCCCAACTCATTTTGTAAGAAGGATCCGGCAGAAGATGTTCTTTCCCTCTTTCGCCGTTTTTCCACTCATGGTCATGTGGGAAAGGCATGTTGCCGGGATGATTATAGTCCCGGTCTCTTTCGGGATTGCCATCCGGTCCATACCAACGCTTCTGTTTTGGGGTTCCGTCTGGATTTGGCAAAGTTTGACTTGATCCGGGTTTTCCTTTTTTAGGTAAGCTATTCGAACTTGCTTTCAGTATGTTTGATGCCGATGATACCGCAGACTTGACTGTGTTGGCAACAACAGTAACGGCTTTCTTAACTGCATTAACCACTGCACTTGCAGCATTTTTAATCCATTGAGGCCAGTGACCAGTGTGGTCACTCATATTCACCGGATCATTCATACAATAGGCGAAAAGGTTATAACCACGAATATCTCCTCCAACACCGGCGATCGCATCATCCGCATTTATCCACCGACCGATCTCAGGATCGTAATAACGGCTGGATACATAATAGAATCCCGTTTCGGTGTCGTAGTAGTACCCACGGTAGCGCAGAGGGTTGATTTCTGCCTTGGAGCCGGAGCTTGAAAGGATATTGCCCCATGCGTCATAGGCATAGGAAGCCACAGACGTGCCGCCGCCATCGACCAACTTGACCACATCGCCTTGCAGGTTCAAGACATAGTAATAGGTGGTAAAGCTGCTGCCGTTGTTGGTGGAATAATTCAAGGCGAACGGCAGCCCCTGATTATCATAGATGAAATCCAAAATCGTTGCGCTGCTGCCGCTGCCGATCGTCTCCCGGAATATCGTATCTGTAAGCATTATAGCATATTTCGCATTTTGACGCAACTGGCCGCACGATGCGGCGGGAAAACATGCATTGATTTCCGAAAAGTGATGTGCTATACTATTTAATATAGATATCAAACCAGAGGAGGGTCTCCCGAATGGAGCGTATCACAAGCAGTCACAATCCGCTCGTGCAGCACATGCGGAAGCTGCAGACCTCGCGCGCCTATCGCGAGAGCTGCGGCGAATTTGTGGCGGACGGCTGGAAGCTTCTGGAGGAGGCACTCAAGTGGTATCCCGAGGTGACGGCCGTTCTGACGAGCGAGCCGGAGCGCTGCCCGGCACTCCCATCGTCGGCACGTCTGGTCGAGGTCCCTGCGTCATTGATGCAGAGCGTTTCGAGTATGCGCACGCCGCAGGGCGTTTTATTCTCCCTGCGCCTGCCGCAGGAGGGCGCGCTCCGGGTGCAGCCCGGCATGCTCCTGCTCGACCGCATCCAGGACCCCGGAAACCTCGGCACGATCCTGCGCACGGCCGACGCCTTCGACCTGCCGGTCCTGCTGACGAACGGCTGCGCCGATCCGTTTTCCGAAAAGACGGTGCGCGCCTCCATGGGCGCGGTGTTCCGCCGTCCGCCGCAGAGCGCACCGATGGAGGACGTCCTCCGTGTCTGCCATGCCGCCGGGATCCCCATTGCGGCGACGGCGCTGTCCGACACGGCGTGCGATCTGCGCGAGGTCGATCTGAAGCGCCATCTTGTCGTCATCGGCAGCGAGGGGCAGGGCATTTGCCCGGAGCTGCTCGCCGCCTCGGACCGGCAGATCATCATTCCCATGCAGCCGCGCTGCGAGTCGCTCAATGCGGCCGTCGCGGCGGCGATCGTGCTGTGGCAGATGCGGCCGTAGCGCGGGAGAACACGGAAGGAGGGCGCGCAGATGCAGAAGCACTGGGTTTGGCTGGCAACGCGAAGCGGCATCGGGGTCCGGGGCCGCGCGGAGCTGCTGCGCCGGTTCGGCACGGCAGAGCGCATTTATGCCATGGACCGGGCCGCGCTGCAGGCGGAGGAAGGCCTGCGGCAGAGCTGGCTCGAGCCGCTGCTCGACAAAACGCTGGACGGCGCGGAGCGCATTCTGGCGCAGTGCGACCGTTTTGATATCCGCCTTCTGACCTATGCGGAGCCTGCCTATCCCGAGCGGCTGCGCAACATTGCAGACCCGCCCGCTCTTTTGTATTATCAGGGCCGCCTGCCGGACTTCGACCACGAGGCTGCGATCGCCGTTGTCGGCTCACGCCGGTGCAGCGCCTATGGCCTGCTGCACGCCAAGCAGTTCTCCCGCCTGATCGCCGCAAGCGGCGGGCTTGTGATGTCCGGCGGTGCACGCGGCATCGATACCATGGCGCTGCAGAGCGCGATGGACCTGCCGGAGCCGGTCGTCTGTGTGCTGGCCTGCGGGCTCGACATCGCCTATCCACCGGAAAACGGCCAGCTGTTTGCGCAGATCGCGTCGAGAGGCTGCCTCCTGAGCGAATACCCGCCGGGGACGAGCCCGATGCGCGGCAATTTCCCGGTGCGCAACCGTATTCTGAGCGGCCTTTCCGTTGGCGTTCTCGTGGTCGAGGCCTCGGCGCAGAGCGGTGCGCTCATCACGGCGCGGCTGGCGCTGGAGCAGGGCAGGGACGTATTTGCCATTCCCGGCAATCTCGGCGTCGCCTCGTGCGAGGGGACGAATCGCCTGCTGCGCGAGGGTGCGCTCATGCCCGAAAACGGCTGGGAGCTGCTGCAGGAATACACGCACCTGTTTCCGGGCAAGCTGGCGGACGGTCGCCGCCGCGAGGTGATGGAGCAGCGCTTTGGGTCGCATTACGCAGCGGCCGTCCCTGCGCAGCCCCTGCCGGAGAGACCGGCAAAACCGGCCCGACCGGCAGCGCCTTCACCGGAAAAGTCCCCAGTCCTCGACAAAAAAGACATTGACAATCCGCCTGCAAGGCCTTATAGTGACAGAAAGAAAGCACCGCCCGCCCTGTCCGGCGACGAAGCGGCGGTCTATGCCGCCCTGACGCCGGAGCCGATCCTTGCGGATCTTCTCACGGAGCATACGGGCCTTCCGCCGCAGCGCCTGCTTGCGGCCATGACCATGCTCCAGATCAAGGGGCTGGCCAAAAAGCTTCCCGGCAACCGCTATCAGCGCGCCGGAGGATAATGGATATATGGAGGTTCCCTTCATGACAAAGGGATCGAATCTGGTGATCGTCGAGTCACCGTCTAAAGCAAAGACCATTGGAAAATATCTCGGCCCGGATTATCGCGTCGAGGCCTGCATGGGCCACCTGCGCGACCTGCCCAAGAGCAAGATGGGCGTCGATCTGGAGCACGATTTTGAACCGGACTATCAGCCACTGGCCAGCAAGGCCGCGATCATCTCCGAGCTGCGCAGCGCATCCAAGGCTGCAAAGCACATCTATCTTGCAACTGACCCTGACCGCGAGGGAGAGGCGATCTCGTGGCATCTGAAGGAGCTGCTGGAGCTGCCGGACGACAAGACGGAGCGCGTGACGTTCAACGAGATCACGAAAAATGTCGTAACGCGCAGCATTCAGGAGCCGCGCGGCATCGATTATAATCTGGTGGACGCCCAGCAGGCCCGCCGGATCCTTGACCGCATCGTCGGCTACCAGCTCAGCCCGCTGCTGTGGAAGAAGATCCGCCGCGGCCTGTCCGCCGGGCGCGTGCAGTCTGTTGCCACGCGTCTTGTCGTGGAGCGCGAGCAGGAGATCGAGGCCTTCGTGCCGAAGGAATACTGGACGATCGACGTGCTGCTGCGCTGCCTGAACAAGCCGGGCAGCTTCACGGCGCACTATTACGGCGAGGAAAAGAAGCGCGAGCTGCACAGCGAGGCCGAGGCCGACGAGGTCCTGCGCGACATCGCCGGGCAGGAATTCACCATTGCGGGCATCAAGCGCACGGAAAAGCGCCGCTCGCCGACGCCGCCGTTCATCACCTCCACGCTGCAGCAGGAGGCCTCCCGCAAGCTCAATATGACGCCACGACGCACGATGGCCGTTGCGCAGCAGCTCTATGAGGGCGTCGACATCAGCGGCGAGGGCACCGTCGGCCTCATCACCTATATGCGTACCGACTCCCTGCGCCTGTCCGAGGAGGCGCTGGCCGCCGCGCGTGATTTTATCACCGATCGCTATGGCCCGGCATACTATCCCGGCCAGGCCCGCCATTTCCGCAAGAAAGAGGGCGCGCAGGACGCGCATGAGGCCATTCGCCCCAGCAATGTCCGGCTCGACCCCGAGAGCATTCAGGCAGACCTGACGCGCGAGCAGTACCGGCTGTACAAGCTGATCTGGAGCCGCTTTGTCGCCTGCCAGATGTCCGACGCGCGCTATGACGCCGTGCAGATCGACGCGCGATGCGCGGGCCATGCCTTCCGCGCCAGCGACCAGATCCTGAAATTCTCCGGCTTTACCGCCGTGTATGAAGAGGGGCGCGACGACGAGGCCGAAGAGCGCTCCTCTTCGCTGCCCGATCTCGACGGCTCCGAACGCCTGACTGCCGACAAGCAGGAAAAGGCCCAGCATTTCACCCAGCCGCCCGCGCGCTACACCGAAGCGACGCTCGTCAAGGCGATGGAGGAGCGCGGCGTGGGCCGCCCGTCGACCTATGCGTCGATCGTGGCAACGATCCAGGACCGCGAGTACGTCATCAAGAAGGACAAGCGCCTCTGGCCGACGCCGCTCGGCCGTGTCGTGACCGAGCTGATGATCGAGCGCTTCCGCGACATCATCGATGTCGAGTTCACGGCGAATATGGAGCACCAGCTCGACGAGGTCGAGGCCGGAAAGGTCGGCTGGAAGACCGTCCTGCGCGATTTCTATCAGGATTTCCACCGCGAGATGGAGGATGCCGAGAAAGCTCTCGACGGTGTGCGCATCAAGGTGCCGGATGAAGAGACCGATGAGGTCTGCGAGCTGTGCGGGCGCAAAATGGTCATCAAGAGCGGCCGCTTCGGCCGGTTCCTGGCCTGCCCCGGCTTCCCGGAGTGCAAGAATACCAAGCCGCTCGTTGAGCGTATGCCGGGCCGCTGCCCGCGCTGCGGCAGTGGGATGCTCAAGCGCAAGTCGAAGAAGGGCTATGTCTATTACGCCTGCGAGCGCGGCGCGGAGTGCGGCTTTATGACGTGGGATGTGCCCACGGCACAGGACTGCCCGAGCTGCGGGCAGACGATGTTCAAAAAGTCCGGCCGCGGCCAGATGAAGCCGTTCTGCATCAACGAAAAGTGCCCGGACTTCCTGCCGGAGGACAAGCGCGGTTATAAGCGCCGCATGCCGAAGGCCACGACGGACACCGTCGAGAATGCCGAGGAGATCGCCCCGGCTGCGGAGGAAGCGGAAAAGAAGCCTGCCAAAACGGCCAAAACGACGAAGACCGGGAAGACGGCCAAGGCCGCCAAGGCCGCAAAAACTGCGAAGACCACGAAAAAAGCGGCGGAGAAAAAGCCTGCCGCACGCAAAAAGACAAAAACGGAGAGCGAAGCATGACCGAAGTACGCGTGATCGGCGCGGGACTTGCGGGCAGTGAGGCCGCATGGCAGCTTGCCGAGCGCGGCTTTGCCGTCCGCCTGTCCGAGATGAAGCCGGTAAAAATGACCCCTGCGCACCACTGCGCGGATTTTGCGGAGCTTGTCTGCTCCAACTCCCTGCGCGGCGACCGGCTGGAAAATGCCGTCGGCCTGCTCAAGGAGGAGCTGCGGCGGCTCGGGAGCCTCATCCTGCAGTGCGCCGACGCCACACGCGTCGAGGCTGGCGGCTGCCTTGCCGTCGACCGCTACGGCTTTTCCGGTATGGTGACAGAGCGCATCCGCAGCCACCCGAATATCACGGTCATCTCCGAGGAGGTGACCGAGGTCCCGGCGGGGCCGGTCATCATCGCGACAGGCCCCCTGACGTCCGACGCCATGAGCGAGGCCATCGGCCGCTATTTCGGCCAGACGGATTATCTGCATTTCTTTGACGCGGCTGCGCCGCTCGTCACGCTGGAGTCCATCGATATGACGAAGGCGTGGTACGCCTCCCGCTATGACCGCGGGAGCGCGGATTACATCAACTGCGCCATGACGCGCGAGGAATATCAGGCCTTCGTCCGGGAGCTGGCCGCCGCCGAGGAAGCGGAGGTGCATGGCTTTGAGGACAAAAACGTCTTTGAGGGCTGCATGCCGGTCGAGGTCATGGCCCGCCGCGGCGAGGACACGCTGCGCTACGGCCCTCTGAAGCCCGTCGGCCTGCGGGACCCGGCAACGGGCCGCGAGCCCTATGCCGTTGTGCAGCTCCGGCGCGACAATGCGGCCGGAAACATCTACAATCTCGTCGGGTTCCAGACGCACCTGCGTTTTCCGGAGCAGAAGCGCGTGTTCTCCATGATCCCGGCGCTGCACGATGCGGAATTCGTCCGCTACGGCGTGATGCACCGCAACACGTTTCTGAATTCACCGAAGCTGCTCGACGCTTGCTATGCCAACCGGCGCGACCCCATGGTCGCCTTTGCCGGGCAGATGACGGGCGTAGAGGGCTATGTCGAGTCGTGCGCCTCCGGCTATCTAGCGGCCGTCAGCATGGCGGCGCGGCTGGAGGGAAGGCCCGTCCCGGACTTCGGCACCATGACGGCCATCGGCGCGCTGGCGCACTATGTCAGCGACAGCACCGTGGCATCGTTTCAGCCGATGAATGTGAATTTCGGCATCATCGCCCCGCTCGAGCAGCGGGTGCGCGGAAAAGCAAACAAGAATCTGGCCATTGCCAACCGGTCGCTTGCGCACCTGGAGGCCATGGAGAAATGAGGGAACAGGCATGAAAATCATTCTGGATGCAATGGGAGGCGACAACGCCCCGGATGCCGTGGTGCGCGGCGCACTGGAGGCGGCCAAGGAGTTCGGCGTGCAGATCGTTCTGGTCGGCCGCGGCGCGGATATCCTTGCCAGCATGAAGGCCCAGGGCTGGGATACGCTCCCGGACGGCGTGGAGCTTGCCAATGCCGAGGATGTGGTGGACATGCACTGCGATCCCGCCGCGGTCGTGAAGCAGCATCCGAACTCTTCGCTCGTGCTGGGCGCAAGAATGCTGGCGCAGCGCGGCGGTGATGCGTTCATCTCGGCCGGCAATACCGGCGCGCTGCTCACGGCGGCCACGCTGCTCGTCAAGCGCATCCGCGGTATCCGCCGCGCGGCGTTCTCGCCGGTCCTTCCGACGAAGGACGGCCACGCCATTCTCATCGATGCGGGCGCGAATGCCGAGTGCACGCCGGAATTCCTGCTGCAGTTCGGCTGCATGGGCTCGTTCTACGCGCAGAAGGCGCTCGGCATCGAGTCGCCGCGCGTGGGCCTTCTGAACAACGGCGCGGAAGATACGAAGGGCGACCCGCTCCACCGCGAGGCCCATCAGCTTCTGAAGCGCGCCGCGGAGCAGGGGACCATCCACTTCGTCGGCAATGTCGAGGCGCGCGATGTGCCGTTCGGCGCGGCGGATGTTATCGTGGCGGACGGCTTCTCCGGCAACGTCCTGCTCAAGACCATGGAGGGCACGGCCATGTTCATGTCCGACATGATGAAGCAGATGTTCTACCGCAATCCGCTGACGATGCTCGGCGCGCTGCTGTGTAAAAAGGGCCTGAACGGCATCCGCAAGACCATGGACTACCGCGAAACGGGCGGGTCCATCGTCATCGGCATCAGCCGCCCGGTCATCAAGGCGCACGGCTCGTCCGACGCCGCCGCTGTCCGCGGCGCGATCCGGCAGGCCATCCGCGCGGTCGAGAGCGGCTTCTGCGAGGAAATTCGTGCCAATATCGGGCAGATGATCCTGCCCAGGGAGGAAGAACATGCTGAATAAGCTGGAAAAGGCGTTGGGCTACAAGTTCCGCGATCCGGAGCTTCTGCGCATGGCGCTGACCCACACCTCCTGTGCAAACGAGATCTATCAGGACCCACTGCGCAGCTATGAGCGGCTGGAATTCCTTGGGGATTCCATTGTCGGCTTCGTGACGGCGGAGTATCTGTACCGGACTTTCCCCAAAAAGCTCGAAGGCGATCTGACGCGCATCCGCGCGGAGCTCGTCTGCGAAAAGAGCCTTGCCGCCGTGGCGGAGCGTCTCTCGCTCGGCGAGCATCTGCTGCTCGGAAACGGCGAGGATCAAAGCGGCGGCCGCCGCCGCCCGAGCATCCTCTGCGATGTTATGGAGGCCGTTGTGGCTGCCAGCTATCTGGACGGAGGCTTTGCCGTGGCCAGCGACATCGTGACGCGGCTCATCCTGCCGCAGCTCGCCGAGGCGGAAAAGACCCACGATTATAAGACGGAGCTGCAGGAGCTCGTGCAGCGCAAAAAATCGCAGCAGCTGAGCTATGAGCTCATCTCGGAGACTGGCCCGGACCACTGCAAGGAGTTCAACGTCCGCGTCCTGCTCAACGGCAGGGAGGTCGGTACCGGCTCCGGCACGAGCAAAAAGCGCGCCGAGCAGGCAGCGGCGGCGCAGGCCATTGTGCGGCTCTTCCCGGAACAGAAATAAAACGATTGGGACCACCGGCGGCAGCCGATGGTCCCAATTCTGTTTTATAGCGTGCGTTCGCGGGTCGAGCGGCGCATGACGTTGGCCAGCTCCGTGATGCACAGCAGCGTTGCCACAAGGAACACACCGGGGATGACGATGATCCACCATGCGTCCGTGAGCAGGGCCTTTTCGGACAGGGAAAGCATGCTGCCCCACGAGACGACCTCGATCGGCAGGCCGATGCCGAGGAAGCTCAGCGTCGATTCCGCCGTGATGGCGCTGCGGATGTTCATAACGACCATGAACGAGATGGACGAGAAGAAATTCGGCGCAAGGTGCTGCCGCAGGACGTGGAAGAAGCCGCCGCCCATGCAGCGCGAGGCCAGCACATATTCGCTGCTGCGCAGCCTGCGCACCTCCGTGCGAACGACCTTGGCGATGCTGGCCCAGCTCGTCAGCCCGATGACGAGCGAGAGCGTGAGCACATTTGCCGTGCCCAGAATGGCCTGCAGCAGCACGACGAGCAGCAGGTTCGGCACGCTCAGCAGAATTTCGGTCAGCCGCATCAGGAGACGGTCCAGCCAGTCCGGCGCGCAGCCGCTGACCGTGCCGAACAGAATGGCGATGGCTGTGGACAGCAGCGTGGACAGAACGCCGATGGTCAGCGAAATGCGCCCGCCGTACCAGATCATGGAGAAAATATCGCGGCCCATCGGGTCCGTCCCGAAGAGAAATTCCCGCGACGGCGCTTCATTGCAGTGCGCAAGGTCGAGATAGGTCGGATCGTGCGTCAGGAGCACCTCGCAGAACAGGCAGCCGAGCACGATGAGTGTCAGAACGGCGGCCGAAAAAATCGGCTTGCCGCGGTACCACGGCGCGCGGCGTACCGGTGCTGCGGGCGACTGCGGCCGGACGCCGACCAGACGAAAGCGGTCGTCTGTCATTTTGAAGTCACCTCCCGTTCCGCCAGGCGCAGGCGCGGATCGAGCCGTGCATTCAGGGCCTGCGCCAGCAGGCTGCACGCGATAACGACCGCGCCGGAGAGCAGGCACAGCACCATCAGCAGGTTGTAGTCCTTGTAGCGCGCGCTCTCGTAGGACAGTGTGCCGAGGCCGGGATAGGAGAACACGGCCTCCACGATATAGGTCCCGCCCATCACATGCGGCACGGAGATGGCCATGAGGCTGAGATAGGACGGAAGCACATTGCGCAGGCACTGCCGCAGCACGATGTGCGCCCGGCCCATACCCTCGCTGCGCGCCAGCAGCACATAGTCTGCGCGCAGCTCCTCCACCAGCCGGTTGCGCACGAGGTAGGCATAGTACCACAGGTGGCTCAGTACGACGACGGACATCGGCAGGATCAGGTGCACGATCCGGTCGCCGATATCGTCCGCGTGGCCGACGCTGTAGGCCCCGGAGCTCGGCAGCCAGCGCAGCGTGACGGAAAACAGCAGGATCAGCATCAGTGACAGCCAGAATTCCGGGATGCAGCTCGTCACCGTGCCAAGCTTGCAGAGGATGCGGTCGAGCGGCCGGTCCTCCTTCCATGCGCACAGCGCGCCGAGCAGCAGAGCCAGCACGAACAGCAGCACGAAGCCGAGCCCGCCGAGCAGCAGGGTGTTGCCAATGCGGTCACCGATCAGCTCCAGAACATCTATCTTATATTTATAGGAGATGCCGAAATCGCCGTGCAGCGCGCGGCTGAACCAGCGGGCGTACTGCGTGGGCAGGGGATCATTCAGGCCGAGCTTGTCCTCAGCCCATTCGCGCTCGGCGGGGGACGTTTTTTCCACGCGGTCGCCGTAGTAGGAGACAAGCGGGTCGCCCGGAGCGAGGCGGGAGATATAGAACGTCAGAACGGAGAGCAGCAGCACGCTCAGCACGAAAATGCCGAGGCGCGGCAGCAGCCGCAGGAAAAACCGGCGGACCTTCATACGGCGCCCCCTCCTTCCAGCAGAACGTAATGCTCCGGCGCGACCTCCGTCCATGTGCCGCCGTCCGGCAGCGGCCCCTCAAAGACGAGCGGCCTGCGGGCGCGCTCGAGGCGCGGGTCCGGGATGGGGATGGACGAGAGCAGCGCGCGCGTATAGGGGTGCTGCGGCGCGGCGAACAGCGATGCCGTCGGGGCCAGCTCCACGAGCCTTCCCTGATACAGCACGCCGACGCGGTCACAGAGGAATTCCACGACAGCCAGATCGTGGGCAATAAACAGGAAGGAGAACCCGTGCTCCTCCTGCAGATGGCGGAACAGATTGATGATCTGTGCCTGAATGGAGACGTCCAGCGAGGCGACCGGCTCATCCGCAACGAGCAGCTCCGGCTCCATGGACAGGGCGCGCGCAATGGCGACGCGCTGGCGCTGCCCGCCGGAAAGCTCACCGGGGTATTTGTCCAGATAGCCCGCGTCCAGACCAACATAGCGCATCTGGAACTCCGCCTCGGCGCGGTAGCTGCCGCGCGGCGGGCGGACATGCTGGATGCGCATGGGCTCGGCGATAATGTCGCACACGCGCATGCGCCCGTTCAGGCTCGAGCCGGAGTCCTGAAAGATGATCTGCCGCTCCGCCTGCAGCGTGCGGCGGTTCGCGCGGAAGACGCGGCGGTCGCAGATATCGATGCCGCGATAGAGGATCTGCCCGCTCTGCGGCCGCAGCAGATTCATCACGCAGCGCGCGATGGTCGATTTGCCGGAGCCGGATTCGCCGACGAGACCGAGAACCTCGCCGCGCCGGAGCGTGAACGAGACGTGATCCACAGCGCGGAGCACGGCCCTTCGCCCGAGCGGGAAGGCGTGCGTCAGACCGCGCACCTCGAGAAGCGGCTCAGCCATGGCGCTCGCCTCCGATCGGCGGCGTGATGTGCGGGGCCCGGGGGTCGAGCAGCCACGTCGCGGCAAAATGGGTGTCGGAAATGCGGAACATCGGCGGCTCCTCCTCATAGTCGATGGCAAGGGCATATTCGTTGCGGCAGGCGAAGGAGTCGCCCTTCGGCGGGTCGATCAGCGTGGGCGGCATGCCGGGAATGGTATGCAGCCGCGGCTTCCCGCGGGACAGCGCCGGGAGCGACTGCAGCAGACCCCAGGTGTAGGGGTGGCGCGGATCGTAGAAGATATCCTCCGCCGTGCCGAGCTCCACGATCTTCCCTGCGTACATGACGGCCACACGATCCGCCACGCGCGCCACAGCGCCGAGGTCGTGCGTGACGAAAACCGTTGCCGTGCCGAGCTTCTGCTGAATTTCGCGCAGCAGATCGAGAATCTGGGCCTGAATGGTCACGTCCAGCGCGGTCGTCGGCTCGTCGGCAAACAGGATCGACGGGTCGCCCGCCAGCGCAATGGCCAGCACGACGCGCTGGCGCATGCCGCCGGAAAAGTGGTGCGGATACAGGCCACGCCGCTCCTCCGGCCGGTCGATGCCGACAAGGCGCATCAGCTCGAGCACGCGCTGCTCCAGAGCCGCGCCGCGCAGGCGGGGCGCATGAACACGGACAGCGGCCGCCAGCTGCGCGCCGACGGTCATGCTGGGGTTCAGCGCAGTCATCGGGTCCTGAAATACCATGGAAAACAATGAGCCGCGAAGCTTCTGCAGCTCGCGTTCCCGCAGCCGCGTGATATCACGGCCATTTACCGCGATCGTGCCGCTCTTGCGCCGCGCGCTCGGCGGCAGCAGGTGCAGGATGCTCTTACACAGCACGCTTTTGCCGCAGCCGGATTCGCCCACGATGGCGAGGACCTCACCCGCGCGCAGCGAAAAGCTGACGTCGCGCACGGCCTGGACCTCTCCCGCCGGGGTGAAAAAGCTGACGGACAGATTTTTTACTTCCAGTAGCTCTGCCATAGGATCACCTGTTAAAACGTACATGCGGGAGGCCCGGTTCTGCGAGCCTCCCGATGCTTTTTTCCGTTGTTATTTCTCAATCGTCCATTCCTGAACATTCCAGAAAATGCCGACGCCGTGGTGGCCGAGTACGGTATCCGCCGCGATGCCCTGCAGACCGTCGACGGCGACATAGTTCGCGTCGATGTAGCAGATGAAGGCATAGGCGGGATCGGCGGCCAGAGCCTCCTGGAACTTGGCGTAATACTGGCGGCGCTGCTCCGGGTCGGAGGTCTCGCGGGCCAGCTTCAGGTAGCTGTCCACGGCGGCATTGGAGTAGCCGGAGTAGTTTGCGCCCTTGTCCGTGCCGAACACCTTATAGGTGTGGTCGTCGGCGTCGAACGGGCTGCCCCAGCCGATGAGGCAGGCCATCTGCCCGCCCCAGTCCATCTGTGCGGGAATGTCGACCGTGCAGTTGATGCCGATATCGCGCAGCTGCTGTGCGGCAGCCTGTGCAATGTCGATGCGGTCCTGCTCACCGGCCATGACGCTGATAACAAAGCCGATCTCCTTGCCGTTTCGCTCGTAGAAGCCGTTTTCACTCATCGTGCAGCCTGCGTCCTCCAGAATGGTCTTTGCCTTTTCCGGGTCATAGTCATAGTGCTCTACATTGGAGTCGTTATAAATGTTGCGCTGCAGGGGGCCATAGGCGGCCATGCCCTGCCCGAGCAGGACAGAGTCGATGATGGCCTGCCGGTCGATGCCGTAGCAGATGGCGGGAATGAGGTCACGGTTCTCCGTCCAGTAGTCGTTCCAGAAGTTGAAGAGAATGCCGCGGTAATCTGCCGTCGTCATATCGTAGCAGGTGTAGCCCTCCTTGTCCGTAAAGTCCTTTGCGTTTTTCGGATCGAGCAGGGCCAGATCGATCTCGCCGGACTTCAGCTGCAGAGCCTGTGCATTGTCGTCCGTGACGATCTTGAAGATGATGCGGTCGATCTTCGGCGCACCGAGGTAATAATCCTCGTTTTTGACCAACACGATGGACTGCCCGGCGTCCCAGCTCTCCAGCTTATACGGGCCGGTGCCGACCGGATGGCGGAAGAAATCCGATTCCTGCATGTTCTCGTTCTGCAGCAGGTGCTGCGGCAGAATGGCCATGGTCATATAGTCAAGAAAGGCCACGTTCGGTGCGGACAGGCGGAACACGACGGTCTTGTCGTCGGGAACCGTGATCTCCTCCACGTCTTCGAAGTTCGGCGCGTTCTCCGAGCCGTTTTCGGGGTCCATGATGGCTTCAATCGTGAACTTTACGTCCTCGGCCGTGAACGGCTCGCCGTCATGCCACTTCACGCCGTCGCGCAGGTGGAAGGTGTAGGTGCAGGCGCTCTCATCGTATTCCCACGATTCAGCCAGACCGGCAACGACCTCGTTGCTGCCGTTGTGGGCGGTCAGACCGCTGAAGAGCAGCACGTTGATCTCGCCGTGCTCATCCATGGCGGGGTTGATGCGGGTGTAGTCGCCGCTGCCGTAGACGAGCGTTGTTCCTTCGTCTTCGGTCACTGCCGGGCTTTTGCTGCATGCGGCCAGCGCCAGAACGGCGCTCAGCACCAGCAGCAGTGCAAGAATTCGTTTCATTGGGGGTGGTCCTCCTGTCATTTCGGGCCCTTTCGCCCGTTCTCGTGATGCATTTTAGCATACGAAATTCGGTTCCGGAAGCTCCCCCGGGGGATATTTGATAAAAAAAGATCGAAAAAATAGTGACGGTTTTGTCTTGTGAAAAAGTGGCCATAGCCGCTTTGACCTATGTTCGGAAACAAAACCGGACTGGCATCTACCGGATCTGGTCCACACCGGGACGATCCGCCAGCACCTGACGCACCTGACGCCGCCGCAGAAATACCGTCAGCCAGCACACCGCCATGGTGATCAGACCGCAGACGGTCATGCAGAGACGGTAATCCAGCACCTCTCCCAGTGCGCCGATGGCCAGAGAGAGCGCCGCTCCCGCCGCTGTGCAGAGCATGGACTCATAGGCATTGAGCCGGGCACGCAGCCGGTCGGGGATATAGCGCTGGACTGCCGCCTGACGGATGGTGGCGCTTTGAATGCCCAGAAAGCCGCAGATCGCCCGATTCACCAGCATCAGGGGATATGGCAGCCACAGCAGGCAGGTGTCCATCAACTCATAGGTCTGATATACACCGAACAGAAAGCCAAAGCGTTTTTTCTCCGGGAGAGAGTAGCGGTAGCGGACGGCTCCGCCGATGGTGCGCCCGGCAAATTCCGCAACGGAGAAAAAGGAATACATGGCGGTAGTGAAGCCCGGCGCCGTGCGGAAAAAGGCGATGAGCAAGGGAGAATAGCCCGAGGCCATGCCGTTGGTAACGGACATGTACGCATAGAGCCCGTGCAGGCCGTGCTCCTGCCGCAGATAGGCGGCTGCTTCCCGGACATCCCGCCACCATGTTTTCAGTGACAGCAGCGGCTCCTGATCCCGGCGGCTTTCCTGCACGCGAATGCGACTTTCCAGGAAGGCCGCCAGTACCGAAAGCGCGGCCTGTATCAGCAGCAGCCGTCCCACGCCCAGCTTATCGTACAGCACCGCCGCCAGCGGCATCATCAGAACCTTCAAAATGGGATAGAGCATGGCTGAGACGGTGTAGGCCCGCTCTTCCTGCCCCTTCGGCAACAGCAGGGGATAAAAGCTGTTATAGGCCAGCTCGTCGAAGGCCCCGAGGCACGACACGAGCAGGGAAAAGGCCAGATAAGCAATATAGGAAAAGGAACTGTGCAACAGAAACAGTCCTGCCCCGGCGTAGCACACGCCGTTGAGCAGGTCGCCCCACACCAGAAAAGGCTTACGCGGCAGACGATCCATCATGGGAGCGACGACCAGCGGCAGCAGCACCATCGGGATCAGCTGGATGGCGACCACCAGCGCCGCTGCCAGCGTGCTGCCGGTTTCGTCAAAGACCAGAAACGATAGGGCAAACTGACTGATGATGCCGCCTGCTGCGCCCAGTGCTGTGGCGGCAGTAATGCGGGTAAATTCCCGCGTCCAGAGTGTTTGTTTCATAGTGTTCACCTCGTGGTTATAATTATCGCACAGATCCTTACAAAAGGAAAGCATGTCATTATGGGAAAATTGTTCCCAGAATGACACGCTTAGATTGGCAAAAACACTATATTATAGGAAACTCCTCCAGCAGGCGGCAAGCTTGGCGGTACTGGCGGTTCGCCTTGTACCATGCCAGCACCCACTGCAGGTGGAACCGGGTGAAGCCCATGGGGTATGTCTCCTGCAGCTGCCGGAAGCAATCCAGCAGCTGAGCGCCGTAGGCGCTGTCGTGAAGGTAATCCGCATGCTCCAGCCGATAGCGTACCAGCGCCAGCATCTGCCGCTCTGTCTCGCCGGCGGCCAGAGACTCTGCCTGTTGGACGGCTGCCAATGCCTGCTCCCGGTGCCCTAACTGTTCATGGCAGATGGCGAGCTTGTGCAGGTCCAGAAAGCTGGGATGCGGGAGGCTGGAAAAGTAGGGCAGGGCTTTTTCCGGCTGGCCGAGCTGCAGCTGCGTGGCAGCGGTATTGTAGCGGAGGGATGCCAGACTGTCCGTGTCGCCAAGAGCCTCTGCCAGATGCTCCGCTACAGAAAAATGGGTCATCATTTCCTCCATGCGGCCCAGATCTGAGTAGCAGTTTCCTATAAGAATACGGCAGGAAAGCATCATGTGGGGATAACCTGCGTCTGCCGCCGAGCGGTAGGCGTCTCGCAGCACCTCGATGGCGGTTGTATACGCCCCCTTTGTGTAGAGGGCTTTCCCGTGGAGCGAGGACAGCAGCGGCAGCGGTTCCAGCCGCGCGGCCTCGTCCCACCGCTCCTGCAGAGCACGCTGCAGAGCCAGCTGCCGGGTGGAGAGAAACGGCTCCCATTCCTCCGGCAGGGGCTGCATGGTATCTGTGTAAAAGGCAGCCAGCAACAGGATGTCCGCCGCCAGCGGACTGCAGGCAAGTCTCTCCTGCTGGGGCAGCACCAGCTGCTCATAGCGAAGGAAAAAGCCAGGACTGCCGGAAAGCAGGGCGTTCCAGCAGGGCTTCAGATCCTCCGGCTCCGGTATCCAGACAAGGCCCAGACGACGAAGCAGAAGCTCCGTCACCTCCGGAGAGGGCTCTGCCTTGCCCTGCTCGATCTTGGACAGGTAGGAGGGAGTGCAGATGCCCAGGCACAGGCCGTCCTGACTCCAGTCCCGCCGGAGACGGGCCTGGCGAATCAGCAGCCCGGCGATCCTTGCGCCCCTCATCTGATGAGACCCCGCAGAATGCATGCAGCCGAATGGAGGGCAAAGAGTCTGCGGCCGATGTTGGCAGCAGGATCCGTCTGTCCGATTGTTCCTTTTTCCATTTTTTGCTTCCTCCAGAAAATCAAATTGCGGATCGTCTCGACCGGAACACCGATTAGCCCCTCCCGCGTCATACTTCTGGGCTTCTGCACGCGGAGCCCCGTACTCCGAAAGGAATACGGGGCCAATACGGTCCGGTCAGAGATCGAAATAGCGGTCGAACTCCGCTGGGTGCGGGATGCGGCTGATCTCCTGCGCGTCGGCGCGGAGCGTTTTGACGAGCGTCTCGAGCAGCGGCATCGGGAACACGCCGTCGCGCGTGAGATAGTCGTGATCCGCTTCCAGCGCGTCGAGCGCTTCGTCGAGGCTGGCGGGCAGGTGGCCGAGGCGCTTGCGCTCGTCTGCCGGGAGGTCGAAGAGATTGAAGTCAAACGGCCCCCAGCCACGTCCTGCCGGATCGATCTCGCGCTCAATACCGTCGAGGCCTGCCATCAGAATGGCAGCGTAGGCAAAGTACGGGTTGCACATCGCGTCCGGGTTGCGGAGCTCGAAGCGTTTCTTGTCCGGCGATTTAACATAGGCCGGGATGCGCACGACGGCGCTGCGGTTCGCCATGGCATAGCCGATGGTGACAGGAGCCTCGAAGCCGGGGATGAGGCGCTTGTAGGAATTCGTGCTGGGGTTCGTGATGGCGCAGAGGCTGCGGGCGTGCGTCAGCAGGCCGCCGATGAAGTGCATGGCCGTGCGGCTGAGCTGGCCATAGCCATCCGGATCGTAGAACACGGGCTGACCGTTCTTGCGCAGGAGCATGTGTACGTGCATGCCGTTGCCGGCCTCGCCGTAGATGGGCTTCGGCATCAGTGTGGCCGTCATGCCGTTCGCGGCGGCCGTATTGCGGATGACGTATTTCGCGGCCATCGTGGCGTCTGCCAGACGGGTCATCTCGCCCAACTCGACCTCGATCTCCAGCTGGCCGGAGCCGCCGACCTCATGGTGGTGATACTTGACGTCCACGCCCCACTTGGCAAGCTCCAGACAGATCTGGTTGCGCAGGTCAAACGTGCGGTCGCCGGGCAGATCGGCGTGGTAGCCATCGTGCGGGCCGGTGTGAAAGCCGTTGTTCGGGAATTCCCCGGCGGACCAGACGGACTCGCTGCACTGCAGGCGGTAGCCGACGGCATCCGGGCGCAGGGTGCGCGTCATGCCGTCAAAGACATGGAATTCATACTCTGGTCCGATGATCATCTCGTCCGCGACGCCGAGAGCCTGCATGTGGGCGATGGCGCTCTTGGCGACATTGCGCGGATACTGGTCGAACGGTCGGTTTGCCGGATGGTCGATGACCATGACGTCGCCGATCATCGTGAGCGTCGGCGCCTTGACGAACGGGTCGACGACCGCCGTCGTGATGTCCGGCAGGAAGACCATGTCACTGCGCTCAACCTGGGCATAGCCGTAGTTCGAGCCGTCGAAGCCGATGCCGTGCGTCATGATGTCCTCGTTGAAGCGGGCTGCGGGGATGGACAGGTGCTTCCACCTGCCGCGAAGGTCGATCATCTTGAAATCGAGAAATGCGATGCCGTTCTGGCGGATAAAATCCTGGATCTGCTGTACATTCTGAAACATGAAGGTTCCTCCTGCTCACATAATTTCCGCGGGGATAGTCCGAACTCGGAAAGACTGCGATTGGTAAAAATGACGGAGATTCTGGACTTGTGCTCGTCTGCATTATAGTAAATTCACGAAGGAAAAGCAAGCCCATTCCGGGCCCTGTGAAAAATTTTGTATATCGCTATGAATATACACGGACGAATGTCCGCGGGCGGTGTAATTTCCGGAAAAACCTTGACACCGCGGACCCTTGATGGTAATATAATACCAATAATATAGGCGTTGTGACCGGGAAGAGTAGCCGGGCCGTCTGCCGCAGAGAGCGTCCGTCATTGGCTGAGAGCGGGCGCGGCGGACTCCGTGCGAAGCGTGCGCCCGTGAGCGCCGGGGAGACCCCGTTGGCCGCGTCAAGGCCGGAGCAAGAAATCAGAGTGGAACCGCGAGCACTGCCCGCCTCTGGAGCAATCCGAGGCTGGCAGTTTTTTGTTTGGAGGCGAAAGAATGCGGTTAAAAGAAACCATAGAGGCATACCGCCGCAATGATCCCGCAGCGCGCAGCGGCTGGGAGGTCTTCTGGTTATATAACGGCCTGCACGCCACGATGTATTACCGCGTGGCGCACTGGCTCTATGAACACCGGCTGCGCTTTCTCGGCCGCTGGGTCTCACAGTTTGCGCGGCGGCGCACGGGCATCGAGATCCATCCTGCTGCGAAGATCGGCAGGCGGCTCGTCATTGACCACGGCACCGGCATCGTCATCGGCGCGACAACGGAGATCGGCGACGATTGCCTGCTCTATCAGAACGTCACGCTCGGCGGCACGGGCATGACGAGCGGCAAGCGCCACCCGACGCTCGGCAACAACGTCATGGTCGGCAGCGGCGCGAAGGTGCTCGGTCCGTTCATGGTCGGCGATAATGCCCGTATCGCGGCGAACTCCGTTGTGCTGCACGAGGTGCCGCCGGACTCCACCGTTGTCGGTGTGCCCGGCCGCGTTGTCCGGCGAAACGGCGAGAAGCTCGACCATATCCACACGCCGGACCCTGTCCGGCTGGAGTTGGACGCCCTGTATGCACGTATCGATAAATTAGAGGAAAAACTGAAACAGGAGGATCAAGATGTATCTCTATAATTCCCTGAGCCATAAGAAGGAGCTCTTCACCCCCATCGACCCGAAGCTCGTCAAAATGTATACCTGCGGCCCGACGGTCTATCACTTCGCCCATATCGGCAACCTGCGCAGCTATATTATGGAGGACGTGCTCGAAAAGAGCCTGCGCTACATGGGCTATCCCGTCAAGCGCGTTATGAACATCACGGACGTCGGCCATCTGGCCTCAGATGCCGATACCGGCGAGGACAAGATGCTCAAGGGCGCGCGCCGCGAGCACAAGACCGTCATGGAGATCGCAAAGTTCTACACCGACGCGTTCTTTGCCGACTGCGCCAAGCTGAACATCAAGCGGCCGGACGTCGTGGAGCCTGCCACGCACTGCATCCCGGAATACATCCACATGGTGCAGACCCTGCTGGACAAGGGCTATGCCTATCTCGCGGGCGGCAATGTCTATTTTGACACGTCCAAGCTGGAAAAGTATTATGTCTTCAACGACCATAAGGAAGAGGACCTTGCCGTCGGCGTGCGCGAGGGCGTCGAGGAGGACTCCAACAAGCGCAATCAGAATGACTTCGTTCTCTGGTTCACGAAGTCCAAGTTCGAGGATCAGGCCCTGAAGTGGGACTCCCCGTGGGGCGTCGGCTATCCCGGCTGGCATATCGAGTGCTC
>CDZV01024328.1_pt1 | contig 22426 bp, 18 predicted proteins | sample 554851 | NCBI WGS metagenome assembly CDZV01 (sample SAMEA3182090, study PRJEB8094) | gut metagenome | biome: human; feature: gut; material: Stool; isolation source: human stools | place: Canada | collected 2013-03-12
AAGCAGTCGGACGCTAAAGAATGGGCTATCAGAATGAGCGAAAAAGGATATGCCTATAAAACGATTGATAACTATAAGCGTTCCTTGAAAGCGTCATTTTACATGGCGATACAAGACGACTGTATCAGAAAGAACCCGTTTGAATTTAAGCTAAGTGATGTTCTGGAAGATGATACGGAGCAGAAAGTTATCCTTACACCAGAGCAGGAAGAACGCCTGCTTGCCTTTATGGAAAAGGACAAGATTTACAGCAAGTATTATGATGAGGTTGTGCTTCTGCTGGAAACGGGACTTCGTATTTCTGAATTTTGCGGACTGACGACGCATATTGATATGCAGAACAGAATACTCAATATAGACCACCAGCTATTGAAAGATAGCGAAATAGGCTACTATATTGAAACACCAAAGACCAAAAACGGAAAACGGGAACTTCCATTGACAGAACGGGCTTATCAAGCAATCCAAAGAATACTAAAGAGCAGAGGAAAAGCACAACCGCTGATTGTAGGTGGTTACAGCAATTTCCTATTCTTAAACCGTGAGGGCTTGCCTAAAGTTGCAGGAAACTATGAGGGTATGGTGCGAGGATTGATTAAGAAATATAACAAGTATCACACGGATAAGTTACCGAACATCACACCACATTCATTCAGGCATACTTATTGTACGAATATGGCAAATAGAGGAATGAACCCAAACACCCTGCAATATCTCATGGGACACGCTAACATAACCATGACACTTGGCTATTACGCACACGGTACATTTCAATCTGCAAAAGCGGAACTGGAAAGACTGGCTTGTTAATATCGGAGCTTATATTTACTACTCATTTACTACTTTTGGTTGCATTTTCATGCTGGTAAATGCCAGCTTATGCAAGGTATCTTCCAAAAAGAAAATACCGATAAAGCCCTAAAATACGGGATATATCGGCATTTACCAACTTATGAAAAGATAATCAGAAATTTAGTAAGTTTTTTATTTGAAAAACTGTTGAAATGGGGAAATACGAAGAATATGATCAAACAAATCAGTTCTACATTTCTCTGGGCTTTAAGGAGTTGGAAGTGTTCCCTACGTTATGGGATGAGTGGAATCCTTGCCAAATCTATGTGATGGGAATATGACAAATTCCAGTTTGCCGAACAGAAGCTGATGATCGCATGAAGATCCTATATGAACTCTCGTGGCTATGGGAAACGCTGGGCATTGCGCTTTTGGCTGCGGCTGTCTGCGTGGCTTGCGCCGCGCTGATTGGCAGGGCAGCAAAGCATTGGTACGATACCTGTGGGCGTATATATCGCAAAATTAGGTGCGAGGTGAAGTCCGGAAAAAACTCCGTTTGCGTCGATGGAACGGCTCGTTTCGGCGCTTGCACGATTGGAACTGGATGATGACCTGTATGATGAATGGGAGGGCGAATCCATCCATTTCTTTGATAATATCTGCGATTACGGCGAAGCTCCCGGCAGGTATGATCGGATCGGTGCAGCTGGCTGGGTAGAGATTCTGGAAAATCTCGACAGTCATTTTGTGACTGCAGACGAATGACCCTCTTCAACGCCGCCTGCCGGGATGCTTCCGGTATCGGAGTGTGTTTCCTCAGTCCAGGATTCTTCCGTCGGTGGAGATGGTCACCACCTGCCACGGAATAAATTTTCCGCTCTGCTGCAATGCTGTCTTTGCGGCGTGTTCCAGCCCGCCGCAGCAGGGGACCTCCATCCGCACGATGGTCACGCTCTGGATGTCGTTGCTGCGGATGATCTCCGTCAGCTTCTCGGCGTAATCCACGCCGTCCAGCTTCGGGCAGCCCACCAGCGTGATATGCCCCTTGATGAACCGCTCATGGAAGGCGGCGTAGGCGTAGGCCGTGCAGTCGGCGGCAATGAGCAGCTTGGCCCCGTCAAAATACGGCGCCCGCACCGGGACCAGCTTGATCTGCACCGGCCACTGGGACAGCCGGCTGACCGGTTCGGCGCAGACGGTCTCCGCCTGCCGGGTCTCCGTGTGCCGGATGCTTCTGGACTGGCTCCCCGGACATCCGCAGGGCAGGGGAGTACCCTCCTTCCGCATCTTTTCCTGCATCTTCTTCTGCTTATTGGCCAGCACCGCCTGCTCGTCATAGGCGGCGGCCTCCCGCTCCACAAAGGAGATGGCCCCGGTGGGACAGGCAGGCAGACAGTCCCCCAGCCCGTCGCAGTAGTCGTCCCGCATCAGTTGGGCCTTGCCCTCTACCATGGCGATGGCCCCCTCATGACAGGCCTCGGCGCAGGCGCCGCAGCCGTTGCATTTCTCCCGGTCGATTTCAATGATCCTTCTTTTCATGATCATGCCTCCTTGTTTTTTTGACCTGATTATAGTAGAATAAAATCAACAAGTCGGTTGAATTTTCAACGAAAGAGGATTTTTTATGAAAGAATTTTTCCCGGTGCTCCGTTCTTCTCAGCTTTTCTCCGGTGTCTCGGAGGAGGAACTCACCGCCATGCTCACCTGTCTGGGAGCAGAAAAGCGGAGCTTTCCCAAGGAGGCCTTTCTGCTGCGCTCCGGAGACACGGCGGAGTCCATCGGTCTGGTGCTGTCCGGCAGCGTGCTGGTCATTCAGGAGGATATCTGGGGCAACCGCAATATCCTCTCCAAGGCGGGGCCGGGCCAGACCTTCGCTGCCGCCTATGCCTGCGCTCCCGGCTCGGTGCTGAACGTCAGCGTGGTGGCGGAGACGCCCGTCACGGTGCTGCTCATGAACGTCAAGCGCATCCTGAACGTCTGCCCCTCCGCCTGCACCCACCACAGCCGGATCATCCGCAACCTGCTGGGGGAGCTGGCGGAAAAGAACCTGCGCTTTGGCGAAAAGCTCACCCACATGGGCCAGCGCACCACACGGGCCAAGCTCATGTCCTACTTCTCCGCCGAGGCCCAGCGGCTGGGAACGTATGAGTTTGACGTCCCCTTCTCCCGTCAGCAGCTGGCGGATTATCTGGCGGTGGAGCGCAGCGGCCTGTCGCTGGAGCTGGGGAAAATGAAAAAGGACGGCCTTCTGGATTTCCATAAAAGTCATTTCGTCCTGAAGGTATAGTTTTTTACCGGGGCTTCCCCACAAGCGTATGTCTCTTTTCCCGCATGGATATGCTGAAGACCCCCAGCGGAGGCTCTGCCTCCGCTGGGGGTCACATTTTCCGATTGCAGCAGCCCATCATGGGGAGCTTACGCATCCAGCTCCTCCAGTGCAGCACGAATGCGGGCGTACTCCTGCCGGACGGGGATCAGCAGCTCACGGGCCTGCTGGGGGATGGTGTCTGCGCCCCGCAGCGCCTCCGTCAGCTGGGAACAGGCAGCAGCCAATTTGGTCAGACTCAGATTCAGGGCAATGCCCTTCAGGGTGTGTACGGCCCGGAAGGCATCGTTGGCCCGCCCGTCGGCCATGGCCTTCTCCAGCAGCATCATGCTGCCGTCACGGGGCAGCATCCGCAGGAATTTCCCCACGAACATCTCATTCTGCAGGCGCTCCATGGCGTCCTCATAGTTGCCGTCCACGGCCACGTAAAATTCATTCAGCTTCATTGGCATCCTCCTCATAGACCACCACGCAGTCCTTTTTGATTTTGGCTTCATAAAGGGCGGTATCCGCCTGTAAGATCAGGTCCCGCACCCGCCCCTGCCCGTGGACGCCGCCCACGCTGATGGTCAGGTGCAGTTCGGGAAATTCCGGCAGCTCCAGCTCCCGCACGGCGCAGCACAGAACCTCCAGCTTCTGGTGCAGCACGGCACGGGGCAGACTCTGAAACAGCAGAAAAAATTCGTCGCCGCCGTAGCGCACCAGTGCATCGCTGCTCCGCAGCAGGGAGCGCATCGTCTGAGCCACGCGATACAGGGCGGCATCTCCGGCGGCGTGGCCGAAGCGGTCATTGACCTGCTTGAAGTTGTCCACGTCGATCATAGCCACAGCATATTCGCCGCTGAGTTCCCGCAGCTGCTCGTCATAGTAGCGCCGATTAAAGACTTGGGTGGCCGAGTCCATGTATACCTGCCGGTTCCGCATCAGCAGTTGGTTCAGCAGGTGCTCCTCCTGTCCGCCGGGGCCATTGTCCAGCCGGATGGGATTTATGCACTCCAGTGAATACGGGGTCCCGTCCACCTCGATGCAGACGGCGATGATGTAGTACATATCCTTGCCGATGGACTCCACCTTGTTTTGTATCTGCCGGGTACGCACGGCATCCTGCGAGATACACCGCTCACAGCGTTGCTTTTTGCACCACATGGCATAGCAGTAGTCGTTCTCCCGGACGCTGGGTCCGTCCGGCCCCGGTGTCACCTGCATACAGATGCCGGGATCCACCAGCCGCACCGTCTCGAACAGTGGCTGATAGGTGTGGAACAGATGGGACAGCTGATGGTGAGTGATGCGGATCACGCCGTTGCTGGCCGATATCGGCAGGGGAGGCTGCGACAGGGTCTGAGGCGTTTCGGCGTGCTGTATCTCCGCCCGCAGCTGCTCGATGCACTGGCTGCGGTCCTCAATGTCGGTGACTTTCCCCAGCAGAGCGGCGCAGCGCCTTTGCTTCCGGGCAGACCACGTGATCTGCACCGATAGCTGACACCGGCGCAGTCGCCCCCGCAGCCGCAATTTCGTGGTCAGATCCAGCCGTGTCTCCTCCAGCGTCAGGCCCTCCAACTGCCGTTTAAGGCCCTCTGTCAGCTCCTTGCCCAGATACATCTGTAACGTCGGGCTTTGCAGCGGCTCCAGCATCACCGACGGCAAACCCGTCTGCTCCGCCAGTCCACGGGACAGGTGCAGGGAGGAGGGCTGGGCGGTATAGTCGAACCACAGCTCATCGCTGAGGGAGGTAAAGAAGTCCTGCTTGGCGTAGGCATCCTCCAGCTGCTGGGTCATTCGTGCAGCGGTCAGATCCTGCCCTTTATACAGCTCCTCCACCACCCGCCGCAGGGGCGCCACCGTCTGCCCGGCGTCCTTCATGCCCTGCTTGGCGGTGTCGGACACGTCGTCCAGACAGCGCAGCAGCAGGGGATTGTAGCTGCCGCACTCGCCGTTGTGGATCATTTCAACGGCCTTCTCGTGGGAAAAAGCCTGCTTGTAGCTGCGCTTGCTGGTCAGGGCATCATAGGCGTCCGCCAGCGACACCACCTGTGCGGCGATGGGGATGTGATCCCCGGCCAGTCCGTCGGGATACCCCTCGCCGTTCCAGCGCTCATGGTGCCACCGGCAGATCTCAATGGCGTACTTCACCAGCTTCTCGTTGCGGTGCATGGGCAGCTCCGACAGGATCTGCGCCCCCAGCTTGGTGTGGGTCTTAATGATGGCGAACTCCTCGTCCGTCAGCTTGCCGGGCTTTTGCAGGATATCCTCCGGCACCAGCAGCTTCCCGATATCGTGCAGGCCCGACGCTGTGCAGATGAGGTTCACATCCTCCGGGGTCAGGGAGTATTGCGCCGTCACCGCCATCAGCCGCCGCAGCAGAAGCCCTGTCAGGTACTCCACGCCGGACATATGGCCGCCGCCCTCGCCGTTGCGGTATTCCACGGCGAAGTTCAGGATGGACAGCATCACCTCGCTGCTCTTCTCCTGCTGGTAGACCCGGCTGGTGAGGATGTCCATCATCTCCTGCCTCCGGGTGTGGAGCAGGATGGTGTTGATGATGCGCTGCCGCACCACCGTGGCGGAGAAGGGGCGGTTGATGTAGTCCACCGCCCCCAGCTCAAAGGCCCGGTCGATGTAGCCGCTGCCCGTCTCGGCGGAGATCATCACCGTCGGCACATCCTCCAGCCACTGGCGCTGCTTCATCTCCTCCAGCACCTGAAACCCGTCCATCTCCGGCATAACGATGTCCAGCAGCAGAGCCGACAGGTCCTTGCGATAGATCTGCAATGCGGCGAGAGCCTCCTTGCCGTCGGAGACCTCCATGATCTCGAAATCCTGCTCCAGCATATTGGCCAGAATGGCCCGGTTCATCTCCGAATCGTCTGCGATCAGCAGCTTTTTTCGTTCCATAGTATCCTCCTGCGGGTCCGCCGCCCCAAGGGACGGGTATCCGTAAAACATTCAGCTCATTATACACCGCAATGTCTGGAAAAGGCAATGGTTTCTTCCAGAAAATAACAGGGAAAAACGAAAAAGGACAAAAGCTTCCGGTTTCCCGCCTGAGGAAAACGCCAAGAGGAAGCCGACGGTCAGAAAGCGGGCCGCCGTCCAGAGGGACGGCGGCCCGCTTTCTGACCGTTTATCTGACGAAAAGGCTTCCGCGGCAGATGTTTTTACTTACACCACCAGCTTGAACAGCAGCACCACGGCTCCCAGCACCACCAGCACCACGCCGGTGGCCCGGTTCAGGGTCTTGGGCGCAGCCTTGTTGGCGAACACGGCGGCGATGCGGGCCCACAGCAGGGTAAACACCACGCACAGCGCAAATACCGTCCAGTCCGGCGCTCCGCCGATGGCGAAGTGGGACACAGCACCGGTGAGTGCGGTGAAGGTCATGATGAATACGCTGGTGCCAACGGCGGTTTTCAGCTCATACCCCAGCACGGAGGTGAGGATCAGCAGCATCATCATGCCCCCGCCGGCCCCGACGAAGCCGCAGATGAAGCCGACGATCACGCCGCACACCACCGACTGCACCGCCCGCTTCTGGGCGCTGACGCTCTGCATGGCCTCCTTGGTGGTCATCACCGGCCGGACGATGAACTTCACACCCAGCAGGAAGGTCATTACCACGGAAAAGCTCCCCATGGTGGCCGAGGGGACGATGCTGGCGATGTAGCTGCCCACCACGGTAAAGGCCAGCACGCTGGCCATCATAATAAGCCCATTGCGAATGTCCAAATTTTTGTTCTTCCCGTAGGTATAGGCGGATACGGCACTGGCCAGCACGTCCGAGGACAGGGCGATGCCCACCGCCAGATACGGGTCCATGCCCAGAAAGGTGATGAGCATGGGACTGATGACGGCGGCGGCGCTCATCCCGGCGAAGCCGGTGCCAAGACCGGCCCCCATCCCGGCGAAAAAGCAGACGAGTACAGTGATCAAAATGTGCATGGAAACCTCCCGAATTGCGAAACATACAAGCGATACGCCCCATTGTAAAGCACTCCCCGGCAAAGTCAACGGGGAAGATTTTCCGGCGTATTAGAAAATAGACAAAACCAGCCTCTGTGAAGAATTTCTCCCCGGCGGTTCCGCCGGGGAGAAGCACGTCAAACCTTGTAAATGGTGTCCTGCTTGCCGAAGGCGTTCAGGGCCTGCACCACGGTGCTCTCGGACTCCTGCGTGTAGGGCAGCAGCACCAGCATGGGCTGGTGGAAGGTCAGTACGATGACCTCCTGACTGATGATGCAGCAGTCCCACTGCTCCCATGTGAACCGCTCGGTGTGGTCGGAGGCGTTCCACTCCCGGATACCGGAGGCGGTGAAGGTGACGGTGCCGTCGGGACGGTTGTCCTTCCGGAACTGCGTCCAGGACTTGCGATAGCCCATGCGGCCTGCCTGATAGGTCCAGAAGGTCACCAGCGACATCACCAGACACAGGAAGAACAGCACCTTCAGCTTGGCATGCAAGGCCCAGACCAGCACAGCGGCCAGCGCCGTCAGTACCGCAAAGGCGATGCACTGGAACAGCAGGCGGCGGCAGGTCTCCGTGAAGGGCTTGACCTTGACGGTCCCGCCCCGCTTCAGGATGTTGCGGCGGCCCGCCAGCCCCTGGGCCACGTCAAACAGCCTTGCTGGATCCTCCGGCAGGTGATAGTGCAGCTCAAAAAACTGGGACATGGCGCTTAACCCTGCTGCAATGCCTGCTCCAGCGCTGTGGCCAGCTGGTCGGGACAGGAGGTGGGCTTGAAGCCGCACTGGATGCCCCTCATCCGGCGGATGGCCTCCTGAGCGTCCATGCCCACCACCAGACGGCTGATGCCCTGCAGGTTGCCGTTGCAGCCGCCCTCTACCCGGACGGCCTGAATGGTGTGGTCATCGTTCAGCTCCACCGTCATCTTCCGGGAACAGACGCCCTTGGGGATATACGTATAGGTCATAGTGAAAAACTCCTTTGTGAATTGGTATCTGAATATCTTATTTTAGCAGAATTCGCAGAAAACTGCAAGCCCTCTCAGCTGTTGCGGGAGCATTTTTCGGCGTCGATGGCCAGCACCACCATCAGGGCGCACAGCCCATTCCGCCCGTCGGCCACGTCGATGACGTAGGTATCCGTCCAGTGGAGCAGCTCCTTGGAGATGGCGGCCACCTGCCGCTGCCCGTCTGTGATCTCGTACTCCCAGCCCATGAAGTCCCCCTCCACCTGCCAGCCGTTGAAGTCCAGCGTAAACAGCGGGCGCACGATGGTGAACTCCTTGCAGATGGTGCCGATGCAGGCGTCTCCCAGATACAGGTCGAACTTCGGCAGGAACGTCAGTACCCGCTGCTTCACCGTGGCGATGTGCCGCCCGTCTGCGTCCAGAATGTGCAGACAGTGACCCCAGGCCAGCTGCCCCTCCACCGTATACACCACATCGCCGGTGTCGTAGTCATAGATATCGTAGCTGTCAAACCACGAGAACAAGCGCTGCTTAAAATAGAGCTTCATGTGTCGCACCTCCTTATATGACCTCAGTATACCGCAGTACCACCTGAAACACAAGAGTGTATAGCCCGCTCTCCACCGGCGCAGACTAAGGCGGAAGAAAAGGAGGCGCAGCCATGAACACAGAACCTACCAAGCCCGCACAGGAGGAAGAGGAGGACAGCCGGGTCCGCCAGATCGTGGACCTTGGCTCCTCCGTGGTGACCAACGACCACGGCACCGTCCACTGCCTTACCGTCATCGGCCAGATCGAGGGCCACGGGCAGGCCCCCTCCGGCACCAAGACCACCAAATATGAACACGTCCTGCCCCTACTGGCCTCCATCGAGGAGTCTCAGGAGGTGGACGGCCTGTTGGTGCTGCTGCACACCATGGGCGGCGACGTGGAGGCGGGGCTGGCCATCGCAGAGATGATCGCCGGCATGACCAAGCCTACGGTGACGCTGGTGCTGGGCGGCGGCCACTCCATCGGCATCCCGCTGGCGGTGGCCGGCAAGGTGACGCTGATGGCCCCCTCGGCCTCCATGACCATCCACCCCATCCGGATGTCCGGCCTGATGATCGCCGCTCCTCAGACCTACCACTATTTCGAGCGCCTGCAGGACCGTATCACCCGCTTTGTGGCGGCTCACTCCCATATCACCGAGGAGCGCTTCCGCCAGCTGATGCTCTCCAGCGGCGATATGGCCAACGACGTGGGCAGCATCGTCTACGGGGAGGAGGCCGTGGCCGAGGGTCTTATGGACCGGGTGGGGACTCTCTCCGATGCGCTGAACGCCCTGTACCGGCAGATGGAGCAGTGACCCCGCAAGCGCTGCACCATGCAGCTGCCCGCAGCCCCAGCCGCCGCAGCCACAGGCCGCAGCGGCCCGCAGCGCCTGCGACCTTTGACACCTGTACGCCGTTTCGCCCCAACACAAAAAAGGCGGGGCCGGACAACTTGTCCGGCCCCGCCTTTTGCTGCGTATTCGTGTGCGCTTATTTCTTCTCGCCGTGCCGCACGGCGTGAGCGCAGATGGCGGCAAAGGTCTCGTCGCTGATGTCGTGCTCGATCTTGCAGGCGTCCTCCTCCGCCACCTTGGGGTCCACCCCCAGAGTGATGAGGAAGCGGGTCAGAGTGTGGTGCCGGTCCAGCATACTGGCGGCAATGGCCATGCCGGAGTCCGTCAGGGTGATGAACCCCTCCCGGTCCATGGTGATATAGCCGTTCTCCCGCAGCCGCTTGGTGGCGTAGCTGACACTGGGCTTGGTGACACCCAAATGCTCCGCCACATCGATGGAACGGATATAGCCGTGCTCCTGCTGCATCATCAGCATGGACTCCAGATAGTCCTGAGAGGATTTCTGTATCTTCATGGCAAACTGCACCAACCTTTTTCGGGTATTTCTTATAGGTTAACACAGACTAACCAAAAATGCAAGGAGAGAAAAAATTTTTCCAAATCCCCTTGACAAAGTTGGTTAGAGCGGTTAAACTTAGTCGATGGTTAGGGCAACTTAACTTTAATTTTGGCACAGAGGTTAGCGGGTGCTAACCGTTTGGTTGGGAGGAATGATGTGATGATGCCTTTGGCACTGGCCAACCCCGGCGAGGAGAATCTCATTCGGAAGGTGGGCGGAAGCCCGGAAGTAAAGAAGCATCTGGAGGATCTGGGCTTTGTAGCCGGCGGTACGGCTACGGTGGTGGCTACGCTGGGCGGCAATATCATCGTGAAGATCAAGGAATCCCGTATCGCCATCAGTGAAGAGATGGCACGGAAGATCATGATTTGACAAAAAAAGGAGAGAAAAGTATGAAAACACTGCGTGAGGTCAAAATCGGCGAGACCGTCAAGGTGGTAAAGCTCCACGGCGAGGGTCCTGTCAAGCGCCGCATCATGGACATGGGCATCACCCGCGGCACCGAGGTGTTCGTCCGCAAGGTAGCCCCTCTGGGCGATCCCATGGAGGTCACCGTCCGTGGCTATGAGTTGAGCCTGCGAAAGGCCGACACCGAGATGATCGAGGTCGAGTAAGTGTCCTGTTGCGGGTGGAGCGAACCCGGCCTTCATAGGCCCTGATTTTTGTTAGTGATAAGTTAGAGAAATCAAACCAAAAGGAGCAAGCATCAATGGATAAGCAGATCAAAATTGCCCTGGCGGGCAACCCGAACTGCGGTAAGACCACGCTGTTCAATGCGTTGACGGGTTCTAACCAGTTTGTTGGTAACTGGCCCGGTGTTACCGTGGAGAAGAAGGAAGGCAAGCTGAAGAAGCACGAGGATGTGGTCATCATGGACCTGCCCGGCATCTACTCCCTGTCTCCCTACACGCTGGAGGAGGTGGTGGCCCGTAACTACCTGATCGGTGAGCGGCCCGACGCCATCCTCAACATCATCGACGGCACCAATCTGGAGCGTAACCTCTACCTGACCACCCAGCTTACTGAGCTGGGCATCCCCGTGGTCATCGCCATCAACATGATGGATGTGGTCCGCAAGAACGGCGACCAGATCAACACCGGGGAGCTGTCCCGTGAGCTGGGCTGCCCGGTGGTGGAGATCTCCGCCCTGAAGGGTACCGGTGTCATGGAGGCCGCCGAGGCCGCCGTGGAGGCTGCCAAGAACGGCAAGACCATCCCCATGCACACCTTCTCCGGCCCCGTGGAGCATACCATTGCCCACATCGAGGAGGCCGCCGTACATACCATGCCCGAGGAGCAGCAGCGCTGGTACGCCATCAAGATCTTCGAGCGTGACGACAAGGTGCTGGAAAAGCTCAGCATCCCCGCCGACGTGATGCAGCACATCGAGACGGACATTCAGGCCGCCGAGAAGGAGCTGGATGACGATGCCGAGAGCATCATCACCAACGAGCGCTATGTCTACATCGCCGAGATCATCAAGGGCTGCTACAAGCAGAAGCGCAAGGGTCAGCTTTCCGCCTCCGATAAGATCGACCAGATCGTCACCAACCGCTGGCTGGGCCTGCCCATCTTCGCTCTGGTGATGTTCCTTGTGTACTGGATCGCCATGGTGGCCGTGGGCGCCCCCGCCACCGACTGGGCCAACGACGGCGTGTTTGGCGACGGCTGGCACCTGCTGGGTATCGGCTCCAAGGCCTATAACGAGGTCAACGACGAGTACACCGCCTCCCTGCAGGCTGTGGAGGCCTTTCTGGGCATCGAGATCGATCCCGAGGCCGATGACTTTGATCCCTCTGCCGTCGTTGCTCAGATGAACGGCTTCACCGCCAACAGCAACACCACCGCCACCGTGGACGTGGAGGATGAGGAGACGCTGGCCATCAACACCATGACCGCCTACTACGACGCCATCCCCGAGGGTGCCGACAAGGACAGCACCGTGGGTGTCACCTATGTGGATGCCGTGGCCTACCTCAACAAGAACGGCTTTGACGCCCCCGATCCCGCCGACTACGGCGTATGGGTCCCCGGCGTGCCTGTTCTGGTGGAGAGCGGTCTGGAGTCTGCCGGCGCAGCCGATTGGCTCAGCGGCCTGATCCTTGACGGTATCGTGGCCGGTGTCGGCGCCGTGCTGGGCTTCGTTCCCCAGATGCTGGTGCTGTTCCTGATGCTGGCCTTCCTGGAGGCCTGCGGCTATATGGCCCGTATCGCCTTCGTTCTGGACCGTGTGTTCCGCAAGTTCGGCCTGTCCGGTAAGTCCTTCATCCCCATGCTCATCGGCGTGGGCTGCGGCGTACCCGGCATCATGGCCTCCCGTACCATCGAGAATGAGCGTGACCGCCGCATGACCATCATGACCACCACATTCATCCCCTGCGGCGCCAAGGTCCCCTTCATCGCCATGATCGCCGGCGCCATCTTCGGCGGCAGCGCATGGGTTTCCACCTCCGCTTACTTCATCGGCATGGCCGCCATCATCATCTCCGGTATCATGCTGAAAAAGACCAAGATGTTCGCCGGCGACCCCGCTCCCTTCGTCATGGAGCTGCCCGCCTACCACTGGCCCACTCTGGGCAACGTCCTGCGCTCCATGTGGGAGCGTGGCTGGTCCTTCATCAAGAAGGCCGGCACCATCATCCTGCTGTCCACCATCTTCGTGTGGTTCACCACCTACTTCGGCTGGGTGGACGGCACCTTCCGCATGCTGGATGAGTCCGAGATCGACTCCTCCATTCTGGCTGCCATCGGCGGCGCCATCTGCTGGATCTTCAAGCCCCTGGGCTGGGGCAACTGGCAGGCGACCGTGGCCTCCATCACCGGTCTGGTGGCTAAGGAGAACATCGTGGGTACGCTGGGTATCCTGTACGGCGGCGGCGACGGCACCGTGTACCAGAACATCGCTCAGGCCTTCACCGGCATCACCGGCTACAGCTTCCTGGTATTTAACCTCCTGTGCGCTCCCTGCTTCGCCGCCATCGGCGCCATCAAGCGTGAGATGAACAACCACAAGTGGACTTGGTTCGCCATCGGCTATCAGTGCGGCTTCGCCTATCTCGTCGGCCTGATGATCAACCAGTTCGGCAACGCCTTCACCGGCAGCCTGAACATCATCGGCCTCATCGCTGCTCTGGCTGCGCTGGCCCTGATCGTCTATATGCTGGTCCGCCCCTACAAGGAGGCCACCAAGCTCAGCGCCAAGGTGTAAGCAGCCGATCCATCTTTTCACATCGGTACGCAAGGCCAGCGGTTCCGTCTCCTTCGGGAGACGGGACCCACGCCGCCCCTTCGGACCCATGTCTGAAGATGCTGCAAGTATCTTGAATTTTCCAAGTATGTCAGAAAAGGAGTGAGTTTCCATGCTGCAATGGATCAACGAGAATGTAGGCACCATTTTGATTTGTATGGGACTGATCGTCATCGTAGCGTTGATCGTCCGGAGCCTGATCCGGCAGAAAAAACAGGGGAAGTCCTCCTGCGGGGCCGGATGCGCCCACTGCGCCATGCACGGCCAGTGCCATAAGGACTGACGGGCGCAGAAAATGCCATAAGGGAAGGGACACGGAAGCACCCCGTGTCCCTTCCCTTATGCGCTCTCCTGTATGCTGCGGGTGTCTCTCTCGGCGCAAGACAATGGAGTGGGGCAGGAGAGGGCCTTTCCCACGGGAGAGACCCTCTGCTGATTCTAACAAGGGCGGATCACAGTCTGTAAACGGCGCATCACGGCCCGCAGGTGGCAGATAAAAGGCGGGACCCGTAAGGGTCCCGCCTTTTCGCTTATGCGCTTATGCCTTGCGGCAGGTGGTCATGCGTCGGAAGGTTTTCCCTTATCCACGGCGCTTCTTGCCCACCAGCAGGGCCGCACCGGCCACCGCCGTGATCCCCATCAGGGAGACCCACAGCACCAGACGGCTCTCGTCGCCGGTGGCGGGCTTGGTGGGATCGGCGGGCTGATCGGGCTTGCCGGGATTCACAGGCTCCAGCTCAGCGCCGCAGGTATCGCACTTGCCGTCCTTGTCCGCATCCGTATGGCCGGTGGCGGGGAGTACACGGGTCTCCGTCTCACCGCAGGGGCAGGTGCGGGTCTCCACGCCGTCCTCGGTGCAGGTGGCGGGAGTGGTGACGACCCACTCACCGAACTGGTGGGTGTGGGCGGTGCAGATGATGTCGGCACGGTTGCTGATGCGGATACGGGGCGCCATAGCGGTGCCGTCGGCCAGCACGAAGGTGTTGTCGTAGGAGGCCAGACCTGTGGCGGAGATCTCGCAGCCCGGCTCCAGGTTCTTTACCTCATCGTTGGGGCAGATGTAACCGTCGATGAACACACGGGATACCACACCGGCGCTGTCACGAACCAGAATGGTCTGCACCAGGCCGTTGGCCATCTCGATGCCCACCACATAGCCCTTCAGGGTGATGAGTTGGCCCAGCACGGAGCCGTCGTTGACCTGGGTGGAGGTGACCTCTCTGGGGGTCACGGCCTCACCCTCGCCCAGCTTGACGATGTCGGTGACGGCCAGCTGGTGCTCACCCTGATAGGAGCTGGTGGTGCCGGACACACGCACCCGGTCGCCGATCTTGAAGTCACCGGCCACGGGGAAGCAGTTGATGCCGCCGGTCTCGTCCTGCACGTAGATGCAGTCGAAGAAGGCCGTCTCCTTGTCATAGCCGGAGGCGTTGGAGGTGACCACGCCCTCGATGGTGTACTTGTAGCCGTCCTCGGTCTGGGCCTGCACCTCGGCGATGGGCGTGATCTGCACGGGGTTGATGAGCCGCAGCAGATTCTCGCAGATCTTGTAGTTGGAGTAGTTCTTCTCGGAGCCGTTGTCGCTGATGCTGGCCTGCACCTCAAAGTTGGACATGAAGGCCGCACCGGAGACCACCACCATGCCACGGCCCTCCAGCTGCTCGGTGGCCATGACCATCAGGCGGCTGTCGTTTTCGGCAAAGGCATACTTGGGCGTACCGGCGCCGCCCAGACCGTCCTGATCCACGTCCACGGAGTAGGTGGTGGCATGGCCATACACCACGGGGGACACGGCAGCGGGCAGCGTGGAGGTGGCGTTGCCGCTTGCGTCCACGGCATAGATGGAAGCGCCGCCGTAGTGGCTGAAGCGCTCGGTGTAGAGCTTGTCATAGGGATGGTCGGGATCGACCTCCACGCCGTCCATCAGGGGGTTGTCCATGTTGTAGGAGCTGAAGTACAGCCGCCACTTATCCACGCCGTCGGCGGCGCTGCGAACGTCGTCATAGGTGGCGTCGTCGCTGATGCGGAGGCTGGAGCCCAGAGCGGCCAGCACCTCATTCTGGGTGGCTGCCATGTGCTTGATGGCGGGGTTGCTCTGAATGACGTCGTAGTTCTCGTAGTTGTCGGACCAGCCTGCCAGAATGACGGTACCTCCGGCTGCGTTGAAGGCGTCGATGGCCGCCAGCTCGTCAGCACTGTACGTCTTGGGATCGGCCTGAGCGGCCTCCAGACGGCGGCTGGGAGCGGTGAGGATCAGAGCCTTGAACTTGGGATTGCTGCAGGCGGCGATGAGCTCCTCGCTGGAGTTCAGCTGCACGGTCCGGACGCTGTACTTAGCGGCCAGATTGCTGAAGTTGCCCATGGAATCCTTATAGTTGCCCGCCACATACTCGTTGTAGTGGGAAGCGTCGATGCCGATATACACCAGCGCATCCGCATTGAGCACATCCAGATCGATGGTCTTGGTGAAGGTGTACTCCTTGCCGTTCTGCTCCACCACGGCGGTGACCTGAACGGTGAACACACGGGCGGCAGTGGGGGTGTAGTGGAAGGAGACGTCCAGCGTGCTGCTCTTGCCCAGCGTGTAGCCCTTGTCGCCCTCGCCCTTGTCCACACCGATGACGGTGCCGCCGATGGTGTAGGTCAGGGACTTGATGGTGGCATCGGTGTCCTCGCTGTTGAAGAGGGTGGTGGTCAGGGTCAGCTCCTCGTCGGTGACGGGGGTGGCGGTGCCGCAGACCATGTTGGAGATGCCCAGCTTCAGGCTCTCACCCACCCACACGGGGGAGGTGACCGCCAGATCGCCGTCACCCTCGGTGACACGGATGAAATAGTAGCTGTAATCCGGATCCAGCGTCACGGACAGACTGCCCTGATTCAGCTCGGCGGGGTCGGACCAGGTGTGGACCACCTTGCCGGAGTTGACCACCACCTCCACCTTGGAGATGGAGTCGCTCTTGTCGGGATCGTTGACGGTGACCTCCAGATTCAGCTTATCGGGGACCTCGGTGATACGGGAGCCCATCATCTGACCGTTGACGGTGTAGCCCAGCTCCAGGTTCTTATCCTCGGTGGCGTACATCCGCAGGGCCCGGATGGCCTCGTAGATGCCCTTCTCGGTGAAGTTGTCGGTGAGGATAACGTCACGGGCGTCGTTAGCATTGCCCCAGCGGCCCTTGTGGTTGTCCTGGTTGTTGGTGGGAGCCAGATGCCAGCCCTTATCCAGCGCCATGATGTACTGCTCATAGCTGGGATAGTAGCCGCCGGCGCCGATCTGGCCCTCGCCGTTACCCACCTCCACCATATACATGCGGCTGTCAATGACGGGATCCCAGTAGGAGAAGTCACTGAAGTTACCGAAGGTGGTGCCGGGATGGTTGAACTGGCTGATGGAGTCCACGCCCTCGGCCTGACTCAGCAGAGCGTAGTAGGCCTTCATACCGGCGTCGTCGGTCTTGTTGTTGAGGGTGGTGTTGTTGCGGGAGACCACGCCGGGGGTGTTGAAGGTGTTGATGTGGCCGGGGCCGCCGGACCATGTCATCTCGAAGCCGCCCAGCGCCACCATGGAACCGGCGTTCTCGGCGTTGAAGGCATCGATGGTGCTCTTATAGGTGCTCCAGCTGTGGTTGGCGTCGGAGTCCTTCACCAGAGAGGTGTCATACAGAGCGCCCTCCACGTTGGCATTGGTCTTGGAGTCGAAGTAGTTGGAGTGGTCGGTGAAGGCCACGAACTGCACGTTGGCGCTGGCGGGGATGCTCTTGATGTAGTCCAGCGCAGAGGTCAGCGTACCGGAGCCGTCGGAATACTGGGTGTGGCTGTGGAGCTGACCGAAGTACAGCTGATACTGAGTCTTGCCCACGGTGAAGAACCAGTTGAAGCTGGCCTCCTTGCCGTCGGTACGTTTAGCGGTGACCACCACCTCCGTGCGGCCGTCGGTGAGGTCGGCAGCGGGCGTGTAAGTGACACGACCATCGGCATACACAGCATCCACGGTCTTGCCGTTCACCGTCATGGTGATGGTGGGCTCCGTCCCGGCATTGGCCAGCGCCACGGAGATGGCGGGCCGCTTGTCGCTGCCGGTCTGAGCGCCCCGCATGGGCGTGGGATCGGAGAACACCGGCTCGTCCTTCACGGGGATCTCCACCGTGCGGGTGATGGCCTTGCCCTGATTGTCCACGCCGCTGATGGTTACGGTGAGCTTGTCGCCCGTCACCTTCTCCACGGGGATGGTGACGGTGTAAACACCCTCCTCCTCGGTGACAGTCAGGGCCTCGCCCGCCAGCGTGGCGGTCATATCGCCCTTGACACCGAAGGGAGCGTCCACGGTGAAGCTAAAGGTGTAGGCCTGCCCCACATAGGCGTCATACAGGTGGTCGATGACCACGGCGGGCATATTCACGATGCCGCCGGTCAACTCCGTCCCCTCCGCCACGGGATAGAAGGAGAAGGAGTAGATGGTGTAGTCCAGATCACCGGTGGAGCTGTACATACTGTACACCTTGAAGCTATCGCTGTAATACTCCAGCCACTGGCTGTATTTGCCGTTATACTTGGCGGTGCGGCTCTCCATTTCGTAGCCGCCCACATTGCCGGAGCACTCCCGGACCAGCCAGTCGGCGTCCTCACTGGCGGTGAGGGAATAGAAGGCGTTGTTGCCGGTGCCGTTGGCGCACAGATAGCCGTAGGTGTCGTTGCGGAAGCGATAGTACTCGCCGCTGCGCTCCACGGTAAAGACCACGGCGCCGTTGGAGCAGACAGCCTTGCCGCTCTCAATGGTGGCGGCCGCCTTGTTGATGGCGGGACTGTCAGTGTTGTCATTTTGCTCCGCCAGAACCGCCTCAGCGTTCTGGTTGTAGATGACCACCTCATCGCCGGCCTGAGGCAGCTGGCCGGTGGAGGGAGGCGTCACGTTGGTGACGTAGTCGGTGCTGGCGCCGTTGCGGAGCTGATAGGTGCCGTTGTAGGCGGAGCAGCAGGCATACAGGGCCGTGACATCGGCCTCAGTAGTATTGGCGGGCAGCGGCACACCCTTGAAGAGCTTGGTGCTGCCGGTGGCGTCGGTGACGGGGGTGCTGCCGGAAGCGTTGTAGGTACCCAGTGTCACGTCCTTGATGTAGACGTACTCACTGAGATAGTCGGCGCCCATCTGGGAGACGGTGATCTCCTGTGCGGGGATGGCCTCCACACCGGCCTTTACCACCTCCATGGCAGGGGACTGCATCTGAGGCACGCCACCGTAGAGGCTGACGGTGCCGGTGACCTTCACCACGTCGCCTACCTTATAGTTGGCGTGGTTGGCGTAATCATAGACCTGGAAGCCGTAGATCTCACCGCCGATGACGTCCTCCAGAATGATGGAACTGATGCTGGCGGCGCCGTTATAGGCGTTGCCGTAGTGATACACCACCTGCCCCACCACGGAGACATTTTCGGTCTTGGTGGTGATGGCCCCGGCCTCCTTGACGGTGAGCGTCCCGTCGGGGATCATGTCGTCCGTGATGGGGTCATTGACGGAACCGGCGGCCCGGATCTCGTCGGCAACGGTATTCCGCAGCTGCAAGGTACCGTTGTTGGTGCCTACGGCGGCGGTAACATCTACCTTGTCGCCCACGGCAAAGGCCCAGCTGTCGCCGTTCTTGGGCAGAACTGCCTTATAGAGCTGGATGGTCTTACCGTCGGTATCCTTGAAGGTGACATTGGGGCTGGCGTACTGACCGTTGTTGTCATAGATCTCGGTGATCTCCAGCCCCTTCAGCTGCACATAGGTACACACATCGTCGGCGGTCAGGGCGGCGATGGTGGTGGGCTTGGCGTCCAGGGTCAGGCCGCTGGATTTGACGAAGGTGCCGCTGCCCAGCTGCGCCATGCCCCGGAACTCGGCCCGCTTGCCGGTGCCGATGATGGTGTCGCCCAGAGCGATCTCATCGGTCTTGGCGGCCAGACGCAGACAGATAGCACCGGTGGCGTCCTGCAGATAGTAGTTCTGGCCGTCCACCAGCGTCACAACGCCCTTGACGGTGAACTCGGTGTCGGTGGCGCCCTCCAGCGCCGTGCGGATGGGTACGGTGGCGGGCTCCTCCGGATCAGGCTCCGTGGTGGCGTCCACGTACTGCTTCTCCTGCGTCAGCTTGTAGAAGGTCATGCCGAAGTCCGCTTCCTTCAGCCGGTCAGTGCTGGTGCAGTAGGCGGAAAACTCGGTGAACTTGGCGAAGTATTCCAGGTAGACCTTGCCGTACTGCCCGGTGACGCCGTTGCCGGAGAGGTAGTAGGAGGCGTTCTCGGCATTGCAGGTCTCCACATCCCAGCGAGTGGTGCCCTTGGCGTCCATGTTGAGATGGAACTTGCCATTATTTTCACCCAGCGTCAGCGTCTTGTCGTTCTGGGTGAAGGTATAGGTGCCGTCATCGTTGGCGGTGACATCCCAGACCAGCGCATCCATGGCGTTGGCGGTGAGCACATCCTTTTCCACCGTGGCGGCCACGGGGGTCAGGTAGTAATTGCCCATCACGGTGGAGCTGACGGCAAAGCCGTTGCCGGCGTTGAAAATGACCACCTTGTCGCCGCCGGTGAGGGCAGCGGTCTTGACGTACTTGTCCACCAGACGATAGGCCTTGTAGGTGAACACGACCTCCTGACTGTCGGTCATGCCGTCCTTCACAGCCTTGACGGTGATGGTGCAGGAGGAGGTGATGGTCACGGGGCCGGTGTAGTCCTGATAGGCGCCGTCATCCACCTTGTACCGCAGGGTGGCATCCGCCGTCTTGCAGGCAAAGGCCACGGTGTCGCCCACCTTCACATCGCCGGAGGCGGTGCCGGTGGGGGCAGCTACCTGCTCCAGCCCGCCGCCCAGCTTATAGAGGGTGAAGTGGCAGGGGTAGCCGCCGGGAGTCTTGGTGATAGTGGCGTCCTTGTAAGCCCTGAACTTGTTCTGGGCGCTGGCGTTGCTGGCCAGCTTGACCGTGTCATCGCCCTGTCCGGCGAAGGTAAAGGTCCCGTCGGTGGCATCGAAATCCACGGCCCACCGGTAGCTGCCGCTTTTAATGCCATTGTTGTTGCCGCCTTTGGGAGCAATGGCCTTGCCGTTGGCGTCACTGAGAATGGTACCATTCTTGCCCACGGTCAGCGTCCAGACGCCGCCCGTGGGATCAATGACCTGATCGTTGGCAGCTGTCACGGCCACTGCCGTGACCCATGTGCCGTCCAGCACACCGGGGGCGTAACCGTTGTTGGCTACCATCACATACTCGCCGCTGACCAGTTCATCGGCGGACGTGACCTTGGTGTAGGTCTTTGTCGCTGATTCGTCTGCCAGAACTGCTGTGGGCAGCAGCGAGAGCAGCATCATCAGCGACAGCAGCACAGACATGATCCGACTGCTGAGTCCTCTCTTCTTCAATGAAATCCCTCCTGTTCAATATTACGCGTTTACACGGCGGCCTGCTTCTGTCCTTCCGTCCCCCCCGGAGATAGTACAAAGCCGCCTGACCCGCATCCGGCGGGCAGACGACCTTCCACAAGCTATCCTGTTTTTGGCACGGAGGCAGCGTCAAGGGCTCCGATCAGCTGAAACAGGCAGACTGTGGGGGATACCGTTGAGCAAAGACAAACCTTTCGTGTATCGTGCTGCCGGTCAAAACCGTGTACGCCGCTTTTGGCCGTACATACCGCCTTTGACCGATGGTAACAGTCTATCATAAAGCTACCCAAATGGCTACCCCTTTTTCAATGATTTTGTCAGAAACGTGCAATAAGTTTGTATAATATCTGCAAAGTCTATTGACAGATGTAGCTGACTAGTGAACACTATTGACATCAGGGGCGGAAGTTGCTATGCTGTAACCAAATATCATTGACGGAGGAAACGCCCATGAAGCGGAAGAAGGGGAATGCGGACCGGCTGACAGCCGGGGCCTGGTGGAGCAGGAACCGGTGGAGCTGCGTCATTCTGGCGGCGGCGCTGGTGCTGTTCATCGTCGTGCGGATGGCGGCTGTGACCTTTGAGCAGCCCCAGCCCCGAGGGGATGAATATGCCGAGTACGAGACCGGCGTCGTTACGGATATCCTGTCGGACAGCACCGAGGCAGATGCCGTGGCCGACGGCGGCTATCGGGGGGAGCAGCTGCTGCTGACGCAGGTGCGCTCCGGCCAGTACAAGGGCGAGACCATGCAGGTGTATAACTATGTGGGGCCGCTGTACGGCCAGCCCCTGAAGGTGGGGCAGCGGGCGGTGCTGCTGATCTCCACTTATAGCGACGGCAGCCACACCGCCACGGTGTACGAGTATGACCGGGCGGTGGGTCTGGCGGTGATCGTGGGCCTGTTCCTGCTGGCAACGGTGCTGGTGGGCGGCAAGGTGGGAGCCAAGTCTCTGGTGGCGCTGGCGGTGACGCTGGTGTGCCTGTTCTGGATCCTGATCCCCCTGCTGATGAAGGGAGCGTCCACGCTGCTGACGGTGTTTCTGGTGTGCGCCTACATCACCGTGGTGACGATGGTGATCTTGGGCGGCGTGTGCCGTAAGACGGTGTGTGCTGCGCTGGGTACGGTGGCCGGTACGGCGCTGGCGTTGCTGTTCGGCCTGCTGTCCCAGAGCCTTCTGCGGATCGACGGCCTGCGGCTGACGGATGTGGAGCCGCTGCTGCAGCTGCGGCAGACGGGTACGCCTCTGGGCCTGCGGGGCCTGCTGGTGGCGGGGGTAGTCATCAGTGCGCTGGGCGCCGTGATGGACGTGGCCATGAGCATCTCCTCTGCGCTGACGGAGGTACATACCGTGGCCCCGGACCGGGACGGCCGGGCTCTGTTCCGCTCCGGTATGAATATCGGCCGGGATATGGTGGGTACCATGACCAACACCCTGATCCTGGCATTTTTGGGCAGCGGCCTGTCCTTCATCATCTATCTGTATTCGCTGGGGCTGGATCCCCGGCAGCTCATCAGCTCCCCCTATATGGCCACAGAGGTCATCAGCGGCATCGCCAGCAGCATCGGCGTCATTCTGGCGGTCCCCCTGACGGCGCTCATCACCTCGTTCATTTTGGTGAAGGATAAAAAATCGTCCAAGCACCAGACGGATAATGCCCCCGGAAATAAGAAAATGCCGACATGATATCGTCTCTGGAAAAACGAATACCGGCAGAATAGAAAAACAGCAAAAAAGCAGGCGGGGAAGGCAATTTTGCCTTCCCCGCCTG
>CDZV01027216.1_pt1 | contig 22386 bp, 17 predicted proteins | sample 554851 | NCBI WGS metagenome assembly CDZV01 (sample SAMEA3182090, study PRJEB8094) | gut metagenome | biome: human; feature: gut; material: Stool; isolation source: human stools | place: Canada | collected 2013-03-12
AAGAAAACAGTCCTGTGGACTGTTTTTAGGGAGAGCGTTGATGAAAGTATGACTATGAACAAGCCACATTGGCGAGGACGGAAGTTTGACATATAGCAATCACCGTCACTCGCAGTTACCGCTATAACAAACTGCAATAGGAAATATGACGGGACTTGAAGGTAGCCTTGCGACCGCCGCCTGTGGCGGAAAAAGGGAGCAAAGCGCTGTCTGAAATAAGGAGCATAAGGAAGTGCATTTATGCACAACGCAATGCGACTATATTTCAGACGGGGAGAGAGTGACCGTAAAAACAAAAAGCAGATAAAAGAAAACAGTCCTGTGGACTGTTTTTAGGGAGAGCGTTGATGAAAGTATGACTATGAACAAGCCGCATTGGCGAGGACGGAAGTTTGACATATAGTAATCACCGTCACTCGCAGTTACCGCTATAAGGACTTGAGGTAGCCTTGCGACCGCCGCCTGTGGCGGAAAGAAGTTTAAGACTTCATTCTTCGTAGCACTTTTTGTTTTATGCGAAAAATATTTGCTTTTTAAAAAAATCGACAAAATTTGAAAAATTTTAAAATTTTTTCGGATTTTATAAAATCAAAAGCCGTTTTAAATTGTCTATATTATGAAAGGAAATGAGAGGAGGTTATTTTATGAACATTTCCCACTTAGTAGAGAAAATTAAAAAGGGAGATAACAAATCATTTGAAAAGCTCTACAAGCTTACAGAGCGTGAAGTGTGGTTTACTTGTATCAGCTTTTTAAAGAACGAAACAACCGCACAGGACATTATGCAGGAAACTTACATAACGGCTTTTTTAAAAATCCAATCTTTGGAAAAATCATCACAAATCAGAAGTTGGCTTAACAGAATTGCCGTTAATAAGTGCAAAAATTATTTGAAAGGTAAAGGTGAAATCCAACTGGACGATGAAATTTTTGAAAATCAGGCAATAGTTGACGAGCGTATATCAATTCCCGAAGAATACATTTCAGACAAGGCAAAGAGAGAAATTATTCTTTCGATTATGCAGGAAGTACTGTCCGATGTTCAGTATCAGACAGTGATTATGCACTATTTTAATGAAATGACTGTTGATGAAATCGCAGAAGTCTTTGAATGTTCAAGGGGTACTGTGCTTTCAAGGCTCAATTATTCAAGGGCAAAGATGAAAACTGCAATTGAAGATTACGAAAACAAAAGCGGTGACAAGCTTCACGGTGTTGTTGTTGTACCTTTCTTTACAACTATTTTCAAGGAAGAAGCAAAGAGCCTTGCAGTACCGAACATTACAATCAAGCTCCCGAACGGACAGACACTTGCAACATCTGCAACAAAAGGCTTTGCGACAGGTGCAAAGTCAACAGTTTCATCTATTGTAAAGGCAACAGCAACTGCGACAGTAAAAACCAAGGTAATTGCCGTTGTCTGCGGTGCTACAATACTTGCAGGCACATCAGCAGTCGGCATAAGCATTCTTGCAGGCTGTAACGCTGAGAAAGAACCGACAGAACCGTCAGTAATATCTTCAACCGTACAGACATCAACTGTTCCAACAACTGTACCTAAAACTACAGTACCAAAGGCAGTTAAAGATTTGGTAGACAAGGGTGAAATCAAGGTCGACAAAGACGGCAACATCACAGATAAGAATGGCAAGAAAGTCGAAGTAAAAGACGGTAAGGTAGAAGTAAAAACCGATGACGGTAAGACAGTTACAGTTAAGGTTGACGATGTAAAAACTACGGTATCTAACAACAATAACAGCAATAAGGGTAACACCGAAAAGAAAGAAGATACTAAGTCAAATACATCTAAAAAAGACAACTCTTCAAAGACAAATACATCAAAGGTTGACACTTCTAAGAATGACAAGAAGCCAGCATCTAAGCCGAGTGAGTCCTCAAAGACTGAAACACCTACAGCAAAGCCAAAAAAGAAGGTATGGGTAGATGACTACAAAACAGTTCACCACGAAAGAAAATGGATTGTAACGGGTACTCACGAGGAAGATGTATATGAATGGGTAGGAGTATATGTATGCAATAATTGCGGTATGAAGTTATCAGATGCTAATCTGAGAAAACAGCATCTTCTTTGGGAAGCAGAAGAAAATGGTGCTGGAGCTTATCATGTGGAAGAGGAATATGTAAAAACAGGAACCAAAACAGTAGAAGACGGCTACTGGAAAGAAGCCTATGACGAGAAAGTCAAAGACGGCGGTCACTGGGAGTACAGATAATTAAATTCGATAACAAGTATAAATACTAAATAAGATAGGGCTGTGAAGAAATGAAGTTTAAGACTTCGTTCTTCACAGCCTGACTTGTTTTGTACAAAAGCACGGCGCACCCAAGTTTCCTGTTCGTAAAGTATGCCCGAGCATAGTATTGTAATCGTTTGTGAAATCAATTGTAGGGGAGAACCGTGTTTTCTCGTTCGTGTGCAAAGCAGGATACATAATTTTGGCAAAATTAGAATCTGTTATGTTTAAGCTCAAATATTCTGACACAATAAAAGCCGTGTTTATTTTTGTCAATTGTATTTTTAAAATTCCGTCAGAACAATGTGCGCCTGTGAATTGTCAAGTACAATGGGTTTATCCATATCTACTCTCTTTAGTTCTCCGTACAGTCTGCCGAAAATCACCGTTGTTTTGTCCATATATGCCGCCATTGCCTCGCCTTTTACCGTAAACGGCTTAAATGTAATGTCAACTGCGGAATATCCTGCCTTGAAGTACCACGGTCTGTCAAGATTTCCGCCTGTACTTTTAACATTTATCTGTGACAGCTTTTCAAGATGCCCGTCAGTGAAAAAGCAGTTTTCGTTGCCGTAACGGTTATCGCCTACTCTGCTTGCAAGGCAGAGGGAAAAGCGTTTTCCGTCAATAAAGCAGTCGGAGCTTAATCTCTGATAATTATGCTTTCTCGGCTTTGAAAAGCGTGTCCAATCAAAATATGCGTTAGTGGTTGTTTCGTTTAAGGAATATTCCATACCGCCCACACGAATAATTCCGCCTGCGACAAATTTGGGAACAAAGCGTTTGAGATAAAAATATTTTCTGTCCCTCTCAAATGGTGCAATTTCGTTAAGACTTTCTCCTGCCGTCTTTTTGAGATTAATGTTAAAGTAAAGATTTTTTATGCCGCCAAAGTCGATAAAATCACATTTTAAAAATCTTCCGTTCGGTGTGTTTGTAAGCTGCAGCTGAAGTCTTTTGTCCGTGTACAAAAGCTCTCCCGAAATGCCCGATTCGGGAAGCTCGTTCTTGCTGAAAACAAATTTTTTTACAACACAATCATAAATCACACCGCCTCTTTTAAGGTCGGCAACCGCAATTTTTACCGCAAATTCCATGCCCAGATTTTCAACCGAAAGATAGAGCGATACCTCTGTGTTGCTTATGAAATAGCAATCCCTTTCGCTGTGTTTTCCTCTTGTTTTGCTCTGTTCGCTGTTATATTCAAAAACAGGCGTTCTTGCCCAGCCTGCACACATAACCTCTCCGTTTTCTTCAAAAACATTATGCTTTTCGGTTATCTCATGTTGCAAAACAATCCCTCCGTGTTCTCGTTTTTAAAATTTCCCATAAAATCACACCATACAATATACACAAAATAATTATGCTTTTCAAGAATTATAACAAAACTGTAAATTTCGATTTTCCGCATCCGAACACTATCGTATGTACTGATATATATTTTTGGTGCATAAACTTGTAATACTATCATACACCTGTGAGGGCGGTTTTTATGAAGAAATTTGTCATTTTGCTTTTAATCTGCTTATGTTTTCTGCTTTGTTCATGCAGTGCCGACACATCGGGATATCAAAACGAGCTTACCTGCACAGACTGGAGTGCAGAGCTTGACGGCGGCGGAAGGATAAGCCTTTCGTTTGACGGCGACAATGCGTCCCTTATTATGATGAGCGGAAAAGACAAGGCGGAGCTTTGCGGAAAATATGTTGTCGATGATACAACGCTTGTCATATTTGTGCCGAAACTTTACAGAAACTACACATTTGAATATATTCCCCACGGAAAAAAGCTTGATTTGTCATACAACGGTTCAAAAATCACGCTCAGCCGTGCCGATAACACGCAAAAAACCGAGTAAATCAGTCGTTCAAAGTTTCTTATGTACATTTTGAGCGGAATACGCAGATTAACGAATAATTTTATTGATAAATAAAGTTGTGTGTGTTATAATGTTTTAAGCTATGTTATTATGCCATTTTTGGATTTTTTCGGAGGTATTGTTTTGGTAGTGTTTGGAATTGATCCCGGATATGCCATTGTAGGTTGGGGAGCAATCAATTTTAAATCGAATACATACAAAACTCTCGGCTTCGGTGCAATTGAAACCGTTGCGGGGACGGATTTTAACAAACGGCTTGAGTACATCTATGACGAAACCTATGCTATTCTCAACAGATGTCGCCCCGACGCTCTTGCAATCGAAAAACTTTACTTTCAGACCAATCAGAAAACGGCTATCAATGTTGCTCAGGCAAGGGGAGTAACCCTGCTTGCTGCACAAAAACTTAAAATACCAATCTTTGAGTACACTCCTCTTCAGGTCAAAACGGCTGTAACGGGATACGGCAAGGCTAAAAAACCACAGGTTATGGAAATGACCGCAAGGCTTTTAAAGCTGAAAGAAATTCCGAAACCCGATGATACCTGTGACGCACTTGCAATTGCAATCTGTCACACACAGGCGGCAGGCTCACAGCTCAGAAGAGTAATGTACGGAAAGGGACTTTAAATATGCTTTATTCCGTAAGAGGAAAACTTATTGCTATAGAATCAAATGCAGCGGTAGTAGAGTGCGGCGGTGTCGGCTATATGTGCCAGACAACAATGAACACACTCAAAGCCGTAAAGCTTAACACAGAGGTAACGCTCTACACCTACCTTAATGTAAGGGAAGATGCGGTTGACCTTTTCGGCTTTGCAACAAAGGCAGAGCTTGAAACCTTTAAAAACCTCATCAGCGTAAGCGGTGTAGGTCCAAAGGCAGGACTTGCGGTTTTGTCGGAGCTCAGTCCCGAACAGGTTGCAATGGCAATTGCCTCCGATGACCTCAAAACAATTACAAGAGCACAGGGAATAGGCAAAAAAATTGCACAGAGAATTGTTCTTGAACTCAAGGACAAGCTTGCAAAAGCGGCTAAAGAGGACAGTTCCTTTGCACAGGCGGCACAGAACAGCGTGAATGTTTCAGCTGGAAATGTTCCGAAAGCAATCGAGGCACTCGGAGTTTTGGGTTATTCTCCTTCGGATGTTTCGCCCGTACTCGCAACACTCGACAGCACCTTGCCTGTTGAACAGCTTATTTCGCTCACATTAAAACAGATGGGAAGACAGTAACATATGAGTAAAATGGAATTCTCGGATGAATTTGATTTTGAAAACAGAATAACCGATACTTCCGAAATTCCCGAAGATACGGCAGAGAGCGACAACCCTCTGCGACCGAAAACACTTTCGGAATACATAGGACAGGAAAAGGCAAAGGAAAACCTCAAGGTCTTTATCGAGGCGGCAAAAATCAGAGGCGAAACCCTTGACCATGTACTGCTCTACGGCCCTCCGGGACTCGGCAAAACAACTCTTTCGGGAATCATTGCGAATGAACTCGGTGTGTCAATGAGAATAACCTCAGGCCCTGCAATTGAAAAGCCGGGCGACCTTGCGGCATTGCTTACCAACCTTAACGAGGGCGATGTGCTTTTTATTGACGAAATTCACAGACTGAGCCGTTCCGTTGAAGAAATACTTTACCCTTCAATGGAGGACTTTGCAATTGACATCATCACGGGTAAAGGTCAGATGGCGGCTTCGTATCATCTGCCGCTGCCGAAATTTACACTTGTCGGAGCAACCACAAGAGCAGGTCAGCTGACCGCTCCTTTGCGTGACCGCTTCGGTGTGGTGTTAAGACTTGAGCTCTACACTCCCGAGGAGCTTGCACAGATTGTTGAAAGAAGTGCCGGAATTCTCGGAATAAAAATTGAACATGACGGTGCGCTTGAAATTGCGTCCCGTTCAAGGGGAACACCACGAATTGCAAACCGACTTTTAAAGCGTGTGCGTGACTTTGCACAGGTTATGTCAAACGGTGTCATCACACTTGAAACCGCAAGGACAGCACTTGACAGACTCGAAATTGACGAACTTGGTCTTGACCGCAACGACAGAAGAATGCTTGAGGCAATCGTTCGTTTTTACAACGGCGGTCCTGTCGGACTTGAAACGCTTGCGGCGGCAATCGGTGAAGAGGCTGTAACAATCGAAGATGTCTATGAACCGTATCTTTTGCAGATAGGTTTTGTCAGCAGAACACCGAGAGGCAGATGCATAACTGCCGAGGCTTGCAAGCATCTCGGCTGTGAATTTCCTAAGGGCGTTGTAAATGCACAGCCTACACAGCCGACTCTCTTTGGTGACAGGGAGTCATAAATCAGTCACAATATGAGTGTATAATTCAACAGAGTGTAAGGTTTTTTCTTGGGTTATACCGAAAATTTCAGTTTTGAAAATTTACAATCTACAAATTATTTAACGGAGGAATATATATAATGGGAAGATTATTCGGTACAGACGGTGCAAGAGGTGTTGCAAACGCAGAGCTTACACCCGAACTTGCAATGAATATAGGCAGAGCGGCGGCAATGGTTCTTATCAGCGATGAGGTAGAACACCCCACAATTTTAATCGGTAAGGACACAAGACTTTCGGGCGATATGCTCGAGGGCGCACTTATTGCAGGACTTTGCTCGGTAGGTGCAAATGTTCACATTCTCGGGGTAGTTCCTACTCCTGCGGTTGCTTATCTTGTAGGCAAATACAATGCCGACGCAGGTATTATGATTTCCGCATCACACAACCCGTTTGAATTTAACGGTATCAAAATTTTCAGCTCTGACGGATGCAAGCTCCCCGATGACCTCGAAAACAGAATTGAAGAAATCGTACTTGACCATGTTGTACCGTATGCATCAGCAACAGATGAAAATATCGGCAGAGTAACATATGATACAGAGGCGGCTGATTTGTATATTGACCACCTTGTTTCGGCAGTTGACTGCGACTTTGAGGGTATGGAAATTGCACTTGACTGCTCAAACGGTTCTTCTTCAAGAACAGCCGAAAAGCTTTTCACAAAGCTTGGTGCAAAGGTTCATATGCTTTTTGACGAGCCTGACGGTGTGAACATCAACCGTGACTGCGGTTCAACTCATATGAGCAAATTGCAGAAGTATGTTCGTGAACACAAGCTTTCATGCGGCCTTGCCTTTGACGGTGACGCCGACAGATGTCTTGCGGTTGACGAAAACGGAAACCTTGTTGACGGCGATTATCTTATTGCAATCTGTGCAAATGATATGAAGCAGAGAGGCGTACTCAAAAAGAATGCCGTTGTCGGAACAATTATGACAAACATGGGCTTTAACAAGTTCTGCGAAGAAAACGATATGCACTTTGTTTCAACAAAGGTTGGCGACAGATATGTTCTTGAGGCTATGATGCAGGAGGGCTACAACATCGGCGGTGAGCAGAGCGGTCACATCATTTTGCTTGACTATGCAACAACAGGCGACGGTCAGCTTTCAGGCGCAATGATTCTCAGTATTATGAAGAGAACAGGCGAAAAGCTCAGTCAGCTTGCAAAGATTATGGAGCGTCTGCCGCAGGTGCTTATCAATGTTAAAGTAAGCAGAGAGGGCAAGCTCTCATTCTATACAGACAGGGAAATCAAGGCTGAAATCGAAAGAGTGAGCGAAATCCTCGGTGACAGAGGCAGAATCCTTGTTCGTGTGTCGGGAACAGAACCTCTCGTAAGAGTAATGCTCGAGGGCGAAAACCTCGAAGAAATTCAGAACCTTGCGGAAGAAGCCGCACAGGTAGTAAGGGAAAGACTTGCATAATGCGATTATCTGATAAATGGAAAGATTATGAACTTATAGATACCTCTGACGGGGAAAGACTTGAAAGATGGGGAGATATAATCCTTATCCGTCCCGATCCACAGATTATCTGGTCAAGCGAAAAGAAAAATCCTCTTTGGTATTCGGCACATGCTCGTTACCACCGTTCAAATCGTGGCGGAGGAAGTTGGGAGCAGTACAAAAAAGTTCCCGACCGCTGGACTGTAAATTACGGCGACCTAGTTTTCAACATCAAGCCTATGGGATTCAAGCACACGGGTGTGTTCCCCGAACAGGCAGTTAACTGGGATTTTGCCGCAGAAAAAATAAAAAACGAAAACAGACCGCTTAAAATTCTCAACCTTTTTGGTTACACAGGTTGTGCAACTCTTGCGTGTATGAACGCAGGCGCAACCGTTTGCCATGTTGACGCATCAAAGGGCATGGTTCAGTGGGCAAAGGAAAATGCCGCATCAAGCGGTATTGCCGACAGACCTGTCCGTTGGCTCGTTGACGATTGCGTAAAATTTGTACAGCGTGAAATCCGCCGTGGCAACAGGTATGACGGAATTATCATGGATCCTCCGTCATACGGCAGAGGTCCTGGCGGTGAGGTCTGGAAACTTGAAGAACAGCTTTATTCGCTCGTAACCCTGTGCAAGCAGGTTCTTTCGGACAATCCGCTGTTTTTCATTCTCAATTCTTACACAACGGGACTTTCTCCCGCTGTAATGGAGTATTTGCTCGGAGTTCTTTTGCAGAAGTACTTCGGCGGAAAAGTATCAAGCGATGAAATAGGACTGAAGGTGAGCGACACGGGACTTGTATTGCCGTGCGGCTCAACCGCAATATGGGAGAAATAATAAATGAGCTTTATTTCACTTGACAACATCAGCTTTTCATATTCCGACATTGAAAGCGGTCAGCCGTACAAAAATGCGGTTGACGGTGTTTCTCTCAACATCGAAAAGGGTGAATTTGTTGCCCTTCTCGGTCACAACGGATGCGGAAAGTCAACTGTTGCAAAACATCTCAATGCAATGCTATTGCCGGATAAGGGCAAAGTGTATGTTGACGGAGATGACACATCAGATGAAAACAAGACATATGACATAAGAGAAAAAGTGGGACTTGTGCTTCAAAATCCCGACAACCAGCTTGTTGCAAGCGTTGTTGAGGAAGATGTTGCTTTCGGCCCCGAAAACCTCGGAATACCGCCAAAGGAGATTCGACAGAGGGTTGACGATGCCCTCAAAGCCGTTGATATGTACGATTACCGTGAACACGCTCCGTTCAAGCTTTCGGGCGGTCAGAAACAGCGTATTGCAATCGCGGGAATTCTTGCAATGCAGCCGCAATGCATAGTTCTTGACGAACCCACGGCAATGCTCGACCCTAACGGCCGTGACGAGGTAATGACAACGCTTTTAAAACTCAACCGTGAAAAGAATATGACGGTTGTCCTCATCACACACTATATGGAAGAGGCAGTCCTTGCCGACAGAGTTGTCGTTATGGACGCAGGCAAAATTCTTATTCAGGGTACTCCCGAGGATGTTTTTTCACAGGTGGAACTCCTCAAAAAACACCGCCTTGATGTTCCGCAGGCAACAGAGCTTGCATACAGACTCAGGGGGTGCGGAGTAAAATTTGATAAACTTCCTCTCAATGCAGAGCAATGTGTAAAAATGCTTGAGGAGGTGCTGTCATGAGCAAGGTGCTTGAACTGAAAAATTTAAGCTATGTTTACGGAACAGGCACTCCGTTTGAGAAAACCGCTGTCAATAATGTTAGCCTTTCAATTGAAAAAGGCGAGTTTATCGGCATTATGGGACACACGGGTTCGGGCAAGTCAACACTTGTTCAGATGCTCAACGGACTTATGAAACCAACTTCGGGACAGGTTCTTCTTGACGGTGAGGATATCTGGGCAAATCCCAAGGATATCAGAAAAATCCGTTTCAAAGTCGGAATGGTATTTCAGTATCCCGAATATCAGCTTTTTGAAGAAACCGTTGCCAAGGATATCGCATTCGGCCCTACGAATATGGGCAAGAGCGGTGCAGAGCTTGAAAAAGCGGTAAATGACGCCGCAAGATTTACCGGACTTAAAGATGAACTTCTTGAAAAATCTCCGTTCGACCTTTCGGGCGGTGAAAAGAGAAGGGCGGCAATTGCAGGTGTTATTGCAATGAATCCCGAGGTTCTTGTTCTTGACGAACCGACCGCAGGTCTTGATCCTATGGGCAGAGATGTGCTGTTGAGCCAGATTGTGCAGTATCACAAGGAACGCAAAAACACCGTTATCCTTGTATCCCACAGCATGGAAGACATTGCAAGGGTTGCCGATAAGATAATCGTTATGAACAAGTCAAACCTCGTTATGTTTGATAAGACGAAAGAAGTTTTCTCAAAGGGAAGAGAGCTTGAAAAAATAGGACTTCGAGTACCGCAGATAACCAAGATTATGCTTGATCTGCGTGAAAAAGGTTTTAATGTTCCCGAAGGAATACTTACTGTTGATGAGGCAATGGACTGTATTTCCTCACTGCTTGACAAGGAGGGTAAAATATGGTAAGAGATGTTGCGTTCGGTCAGTATTTTCCTGCGAACAGCGTAATCCACAAATGTGATCCCCGTGCAAAGCTGATTATGCTTGTCGGATTTCTCGTAATTATTTTCTGTACTTTTAATTATGCTTCGCTTGCGCTTGTTGTGCTTTTTACCGCACTTTTTGTTGCGGCAAGCAAGGTGCCTGCAAAGTTCTATTTCAAAAGCATGAAAGTAATTATATTTATTATAATAGTAACCTCAATTCTCAATGTGTTCTACGGTTCGGGTGATCCGCTTGTACAATGGGGAATTTTCAAAATTACCTTAAACGGCATTAACAGAGCAATTTTTGTTTCGGTAAGAATCATCTGTCTTATCCTTGCAAGCTCCTGTCTTACATTCACAACCTCTCCGACAGAGCTTACGGACGCAATTGAAAGACTGATGAAGCCGCTTGCAAAACTGCACTTTCCCGTTCACGAGATTGCAATGATGATGTCGCTTGCTTTAAGATTTGTTCCCACACTTCTTGAAGAAACCGACAAAATTACTCAGGCTCAAAAGGCACGAGGTGCCGATATGGAGTCGGGTAATATTATTCAGAGGGTAAAGGCGTTTATCCCTATTCTTATTCCGCTTTTTGTTTCGGCATTCAGAAGAGCCTATGAGCTTGCAACAGCTATGGAGTGTCGTTGCTACCGTGGCGGAACAGGAAGAACACGAATGAAAACTATTCATATGGCAAAGCGTGACTATGTATCCTTTGTAATGGTCGCACTTCTAATCGGCGGAGTGATTTTATGCAACATATTCCTGCCTGCGGCAGTTTAAGAAATCTTCTTCTCACAATTTCATATGACGGAAAAAAGTTTCACGGCTGGCAGATTCAGCAGAACGCAATGACGGTTCAGGAGGCTTTTCAAACTGCTCTTTCTAAGATTATCGGCAATGACTTTGATGTAAAGGGATGCAGTCGCACAGACAGCGGAGTTCACGCAAATATGTACTGCATCAGCCTTAAAACAGAGCATCCCATAAAGCCCGAAAGACTCAAGGCGGCGCTTAACCGCTGGCTGCCGCTAAGCATTGCGGTTCTTGACTGCAAAGAGGTTGCACCCGATTTTCACGCCCGCTATTCCTGCACAAGCAAGGAATATATCTACAAAATCTGGAACAGCGAGGTGCGAAATCCGTTTCTTGACGGATACGCACTTCATTACAGATACAAAATTGACGAAAATCTGCTCGACAAAGCCGCTCAGGCATATGTCGGCAGACACGATTTCACTTCCTTTTGCACGCTTGATAACCGTGAAAAAGGGGATATGACCAGAAATGTAAAAGCCTTTTCGGTAACCCGTGAGGGCGACCTTGTTACAATGAAGGTTGAGGCTGACGGCTTTTTGTATAATATGGTTCGTATTATGGTGGGAACACTTCTCAGAATTCAGCAGGGTAAAATTGCTCCCGATGAAATCCCCTCCATTATAGAAAAGAAAAACAGAAAATATTCGGGTCCCACCGCACAGGCTTGCGGATTGTACCTGAATCGTGTGAATTATGAAAATGACAACAGTTCACAAAAAGGAGTGAACACTGATGTTTAAAAAGTTTAAAGGACATTATTCAAAACGAAAAACACATAAATCCGACAGAGATGTAATGAGCTATGAGGATATGCCTCTTGACGATTATGAACAGGAAAAAACCGAAATGTCGCCGCAGGCTGTCAAGAAAATCGTACTCGGTGCGTGTATTGCCATTGCGGCAGGACTTATAGTTTTTGCCTTTGCAAACCGTGATAAGCTTACATGGGAGAACATCTCAAACTGGTGGACTTATGATGTACTCGGAAATGCAGGTCACGGTTATCCCGTTGACATTATCGGTTCAGAGGTTTCATCAGGTAACTTTGCCGTGTCGCAGGGACACGCAGTGTATGCTTCCGATACCTCTTTTGTAACCCTGACAAGCTCCGGTACAGAGGTTGCACGACTTCAGCTTACACATTCAAATCCCGTAATGAAAAACAATGAAAACAGATTTCTTACATACGGAATCGGCGGTTCAAGCTATGAGATAAGCAGCTTTGACGAAAAGCTTTATTCGGGTACTGCCGATAACAAAATCTATACCGCAGATATTGCGTCAAACGGTACATATTGCCTGGTAACAGAGGATACCGGTTATCTTACTACGCTGTATGCTTACAGCAAAAATAACAACAGAATCTATAAATATTCTTTTTCGGAATATTACATAACTTCGGTTGCTGTCAACAAAGACGGTTCCGGCTGTATTGCAACAGGCATTTCAAGCGATAAAGGCTCGGTTGTAACAGGCGTTTATGTTCTTGATTTTTCACAGGACAAGCCTGTTTCAACATACACCGTAAAAGGGGATTCTGTTATTGACTGCAAGTATCTTACATCTGACACAGCTGTACTTATCGGTTCACAGGCAAGCTACATTGTAAACAAGGGCGAGAAAAATTACAAGACCGTCAGCTACGACGGAAAGACCCTTTCAAATTATTGCTTTAACACAGACACTTCATCATATACAATGGCTCTTTCAAGAAGCGGTGACGGCAGGAGCGTTGCTCTCATAAACTATAATAAAAACGGCGAGGTTCTGAACACAATCAATACCGAACACAAAGCCGACTCAATTTCGGTTTACAAGGGAACGGCTGCAATTCTTGACGGCAATGTTGTTTACGGTTATAATCAAAAAGGTGATTTGCTATACTCGGCAAATTCGGGAACGGGTTCAAAAAAGGTTGTGCTTGCGTCCGATTATACCGCTTATATTCTAAGCGTAAATCAAATCAGATTCATCGACCTTGACAGCGTATCCAGCAGCGATACCGCCGAAACTTCAAAACAGGAGTAATAAATTTGATTGCAGATATAATAATTATTGCAATATTTGCGCTTTTGTTCATGATTGACTTTAAGCGTGGAATTGCAATTACAATTCTCAATATCGCAGGAGTGGCTCTCACGGGCTTTCTTGCGTATCACATTTCAGCTTTTCTTGCATCGTGGGTTTATACGGCATTTGTTCAGCAGACTTTGATAACAAATTTGCAGCAGATGATAGACACACAGGGCATTAACGCAGCAATAGCAAACAGCTTTTCTGCTCTTCCGGACTGGGCAATGGGGATGATGGGATTTTTCCTTTCTCTTTTTGGAACAGATGCAAGTATCTATACTAATGACTTTCAAATTCCGAATCAGACGGCTACAACCGTATCCGTATCGGTTGAACAGCTGATACAGCCAATTATAACAGGATTTTTTCAAATGGTTATCGGTGCGGTAATCTCAATAATTGTCTTTATACTTATCAAGTTGCTTGTTAATAAACTTGCAAAGGTATTCAAAATACCGGTTGTTAAACAGGTCAATCAGTTATTGGGCGGTGTATTCGGACTTGCGGAGGCGGCAATCCTTGTATTTTTTGCCGTAAATATCTATTCGGGAGTGCTTGAGTTTTCAAATCCCGAAATGCTTAATAGCCCTATGATTTCAGGTGCTGTTTTTAAATTTTTCAGTGTTGCAGTCTGAATGAAGAAACAGGAGGGAACAGTAATGGAAAAAGAAAAAGATGTGTGGAGCTTTAAAACATCCGATTTGGTTGCTATACCTAATATTATAACTTATGTAAGATTTGTGCTTATAATCCCGTTCGTATATTTTTTCCTTGCGGAACAGTATATATATGCGGCAATATGTATAGGTTTGTCGGGACTTACCGATTGCTTTGACGGAATGGCTGCCAGAAAACTCAATCAGGTAACTCCTCTCGGGAAAATCCTTGATCCCATTGCAGACAAGGTAACGCTTTTTGCGGTCGTTATCTGTATGGTGATTTATGTGCCTATGGTTCTTCCGATTCTTGTGACGCTTTTGGTCAAAGACCTTCTTATGCTCATCGGCGGTGCTGATTTAATTAAGAAAAGGCTCACACCGCCTTCCGCTAACTGGTACGGAAAGGTCGGAACAATTATTTTCTACTTTTCCGTATGTCTTATCGTATTTTTGAAAGCATTCTTCGCTTACGAAAATATGGTGCTTGACCTTGTGTTGCTTTCAGTTACCGCAGCGTCAATGCTTTATGCACTTTATCGTTACGGAAAAATCTATTTTGCAATGATTAAAGAGTACAACGAATCACTTAAAAAGACAGCTGACATTAAAAATAAATAAATTCCGACAAATAAATATTGAATTATTTGTTAAACAGTTGTATAATTCTTATATTACCATGACAGCAAATGTGCAATTTGGTGTCCTAAAAAGGAGTATGCTATGCTTTGTACAAGATGCGGAAAACGCCCTGCGGTTGTTTTCGTTTCAAATAATAATTCCAAAGACGCCCCGACGGCAGGTTATTGCCTTACCTGTGCAAAAGAGCTTGGAATCAAGCCGGTTGAGGATCTTATCAGCAAAATGGGTATCTCGGACGAGGACCTTGAAAATGTTCAGGATCAGATGAATACCCTCATGAACAGTATGGGTGACGGCGATATGTCACAGCTTATGGAACAGCTTGGTGCGGATAACCTTGCCGAGCAGATGGGCGATTTTGCTAAAGACGGTGACGGCAGTGAGGATGATGACTTCTCTCACGGTGCACCTGCATTCCCTGCATTTTTCAACAGTATGTTCGGCGGACAGAACAACAATGCGACAAATCAGGATAACAATAAAAAGGGCAAAAAAGAGAAAAAAGAAAAGAACAGAAAGCACATCAATCTTTACTGTGAAGACCTCACACGCAAGGCGAGAGAGGGCAAAATCGACCGCATTGTCGGCAGAGACAGCGAGATTGAGCGTGTAATTCAGATTCTTTCAAGAAGAACAAAGAACAATCCTTGCCTTATCGGTGAACCAGGTGTAGGTAAAACCGCTATTGCAGAGGGGCTTGCTCTCCGCATTGCCGCAGGAAATGTTCCTCAAAGACTTAAAAACAAGGAAATTCAGCTTCTTGACCTCACCTCACTTGTTGCGGGTACTCAGTTCAGAGGTCAGTTTGAAAGCAGAATCAAAGGACTTGTTTCCGAAATAAAAGAGAACGGCAACATAATTCTCTTTATTGATGAGGTTCACAGTCTTGTCGGCACAGGTGACAACGAGGGTACAATGAATGCCGCAAATATCCTCAAACCGGCTCTTTCAAGGGGCGAGGTTCAGGTTATCGGTGCTACAACATTCAACGAATACAGAAAATATATCGAAAAGGATTCTGCACTTGAAAGAAGATTTCAGCCTGTAAAGGTCGGTGAGCCTACAATCGCTCAGTCAATTGATGTTATCGCAGGCGTAAAAGGCTATTATGAGGCACATCACCGTGTAATTGTTGACGATGATATCGTTCGCAAGACGGTTATCCTTTCCGAAAGATACATAACAGACCGTTTTCTTCCCGACAAAGCAATCGACCTTCTTGATGAAAGCTGTGCCTGTGCCGCTCTCCGCAATAAAAGCATGGAGCGTCACGATAAGCTTGAGGACGAAAGACAGAAGCTTCTTATCAAAAAGGACGCTCTTACAAATGCCGATGAGGTAAACTACGAACAGCTTGCCGAGGTCAACACAAGCCTTGCAAGAATTGACAGCGACCTTAAAGAAATTGACCCCGAAACTCTCGTTTCAAAGGTCACAGAGGAGGATATCGCCAAGGTAATCGAACTCTGGACAGGCATCCCCGCATCAAGAATCAAGGAAAACGAGCTTTCAAAGCTTGCCAACCTTGAGGACGAGCTTAAAAAGAAAATTATCGGTCAGGACGAGGCTGTAAAGGCTCTTGCATCTGCAATCAGAAGAAGCAGAGTTCAGATTTCACCTCGCCGCAGACCTGCATCGTTCATCTTTGTAGGTCCGACAGGTGTCGGTAAAACAGAGCTTGTAAAGGTTCTCAGCAAGGAACTTTTCGATACCCCCGAAACACTCATCAGACTTGATATGAGTGAATTTATGGAGAAACATTCGGTTTCTAAAATTATCGGTTCACCGCCCGGATATGTCGGTTACGATGAGGCAGGACAGGTAACGGAGAAAGTTCGCCGCAGACCTTATTCGGTTCTCCTCTTTGATGAAATCGAAAAGGCTCATCCCGATGTTCTCAATATTTTGCTCCAAATTCTTGACGAGGGCAGAGTTACAGACGCTCACGGCAGAACAGTAAACTTTGAAAATACTGTTATCATTATGACCTCAAATGCCGGCTCTGCGTCAAAGGACAGCACATTAGGCTTTGGCAAGACTGAAGAAGATGCCTCAAAAGAAAAGGTTATGAAGGCACTTTCCGAGTTCCTCCGTCCTGAATTTATCGCAAGAGTAGACGAGGTTATCGTATTCAACAGCCTTAAAAAGGACGATTTTGTAAAGATTGCAGACCTTATGCTCTCTGAGTATGTACCGACTCTTGAGGAAAAGCACATCAAATTCACATTTGACGAAAAGGTTTGTCAGCTCCTTGCAGATAAGTCATGCAACGGTGCAAGCGGTGCTCGTGACCTCAGAAACACAATTCGCAGAGAGGTTGAGGAGAAAATTGCAAACGCAATGATTGAGGCAGGTGCAGGCGGTGTTACTGCAATGCACCTTACAGCCGAAAACGGAGAGCCTGTTCTTCAGTCAATCTGATTTTTTACGGTAAAAGTTAACACATAAAATTTTCGCATATCGGGCAGTCATTACGATTGCCCGATTTTTTGTATGCATTTTTTATATGCAATATAATTCCGCTAAAGAACAATCTCGCACGGCGAGCCGCCGTACCCAATTCGTGAAGATAGTTTGTAATATCAAAAAACATATTATGCCCGAGCGGAAGTTTTTTAAAAATTGAAAGTTGAAAATTGAAAATGTAAAATTGTGGTCGGGCATACAGTTTGCAAAATGCAAATCATTGTCGCCCGATTGTTTTTGTATATATAGAAGTTGCGTTAAATGTAGAGGCGGATATTATCCGCCCGCACGGCGAGCCCCGTACCCAATTCGTGTAGATAATTTGTTTTGCATTATACAAACTGTCTACACGAGAGAAAAAACACAAGAGAAAAAACGGCTGTGTAACATAATGTACACAGCCGTCTTTTGAAAATAAAATGAAAGAAAGATTTAACCTTTTACAGCACCTGAAACAACGCCCTCGATGATGTATTTCTGACAGGCAAAGTAGAAAATAATAATTGGAACGATACTCAGAACGATAAGCGCCATAATAGCACTTGTGTCCGTATGACCGTAACTGCCGTTAAGATACTGAATATGAATCGGAATAGTTTTGTAATCCATATCAAGAATAAGATAGGGGAGAAGGTAGTCGTTCCAAATCCACATTGTTTCAAGGATTGCAACCGAAATAAAAGTAGGTTTCATAATCGGAAGAACAATACCGAAGAATGTTCTCAAAGGACCTGCTCCGTCAACATCTGCGGCTTCCTCAATTTCAACAGGAATTGATTTAACAAATCCCGAGAACATAAATACCGCAAGTCCTGCTCCAAATCCGAGGTATATAATCAAAATACCCCACGGAGTTGTAAGCTTGAGACTGTCGGCTGTCTTTGAGAGGGTAAACATTACCATCTGGAAAGGAATAACCATTGAGAAAATGCAGAAATAGTAGATGATTTTGCATATACGAGAATTTGAACGCTGCAAGTACCACGCACACATTGATGTGCAGAAAAGAATAAGCACAACACCGCCGATTGTAATGAAGAAGCTCCATACAATTGACTTCCAGAACGGATAGTTGCCGTGGAACATACCTGTCATATAGCTTTGAAAGCCCTGAAAACTGTCTGCATTCGGAAATTCAAAGATTGCACGGCTGATTGCCGCATTGCTCTTGAAGGAGTTCATCAGTACAATGAAAACGGGAGCAACATAGAATACTGACACAATAGAGAAGAGAATTGTTAAAATTTTCATTCCTACGGTTTGTTTTTTCTTTACAGGCCTATCCTTAGCCTTTGCTGCAACTTTTGCCATTACTGCTGAACCTCCTTTCTTCTTGTAAAGTAAAGCTGAATAAGGGCAATGATAACAACAATTACGAAGAAGATAACGCCCTCAGCCTGACCTACGCCACGAGAATTCTGGTTTGCATAGAATGTATTGTAAATATTGAGAGCCATCATTTCCGTCTGATAAACCATTGTACCGCTTCCCTGTGATACAATACCCGGAGCACCGCCTGTGAGGGCAAGGTTCTGGTCGAACAGCTTAAATGAGTTTGTAAGTGTAAGGAATGTGCAGATTGTGATGGAAGGCATCATCATCGGCAATGTTACATTTGTAAGCAACTGTTTTTTGCCTGCGCCGTCAATTTTAGCCGCCTCATAAAGATCATGAGGTACGCTCTGGAAACCGGCAATGTAAATAATCATCATATAACCTGCCTGTTGCCAGCACATAAGAATTACAAGTCCCCAGAAACCGTAGTTTGCGTTAAGCGCAAGGTTTGTTCCGTAATACTGAAGAATACCGTTAAAAATGTACTGCCAGATGTAGCCGAGAATGATACCGCCTACAAGGTTAGGAACAAAGAAAACAGTTCTGAATACATTTGAACCCCTGATTCCGAGCGTGAGTGCATACGCCACAAAAAACGCAATTAGGTTAATGAGTATAACAGATACTATAACAAACACAACTGTGAACCAGAATGAATGTAAAAAGCCCTCATTCTGAAAGGCCTTGACATAGTTTCCGAACCCGATGAATACTGCATCGCTTGTTGTTCTGAATTTACAGAACGAAAGGTAAATGCCGTTAAAGAACGGATATACAAAACCTATAAGGAAAGCAGCCAGAGTGGGAAGAACAAATATCAGAAAATAAATTTTTCTTTTAGGTTTTCTAAACATAATATTTTGCCTTTCCGTTCATAAGAAAGGGGAGCGGAATGCCGCCCCCCTACCGAACCTGTTAAATTAAAACAGAAATTTTACAATCAGCCGTTAGCCTTTGCATATTCTGTTTTCCAACCCTGTACGAATGCAGTCTTAACAGCATCCCAGTCGCCTGTACCTGCTGCATACTGTGTAAGAGCTGTACCAACACCGTTTTTCCAATCTTCACTTGGCATTGTTGTGAAGTTCCAGCTTACAGGAGTTTTGCCTGCTGCTGTGAGTTCGTTATCAATCTTAACAAATACATTGGTTGCTTCCTTAGCATTCTTGAAAGGAATTACAAATCCCATATCGTCAGCAAGAGCAGATGTACCTGTTTTGTTTGTTACACACCAGTTCAAGAATTCAAGAGTAGCTGCCTGATCGTCAGCACTTGCCTTGTTGTTTACACACCAGTAGTTCTCTGAACCTGTGCAAAGACCCTGATTAGCTTCATCGCCTGCGCCGATGTAAATCGGGAGCATGCCGAGTTCGTCGTCCTTCATACCTGCCTTGGTAACTATTGAATATTCCCAGCTGCCGTTCTGGTAGAATACTGCTTCGCCTGATGTGAACTCAGTTTCAGCGTCTGTACCCTTCTTGCTTGCGAGGTCTGCAGGATCACATGTTGAATCTTTGATGTAGAGATCCCAGATGTTCTTATAGTTTTCAAGGTATTTACCCTCGATAGCGTCTGTTGATTTGATGCCCTTATCCTTGTACTCAAAGTAGATAGGAAGGTTAGCAAGGTGAGTTTTGAATCTCCAGTCAGATGAAGAATCCATACCTGCTGATGTGAACGCACCCTTAACGCCGAGCTTATCCTTATTCTTCTGGATTTCATCGGCTACAGTCTTTAACTTCTCAAAGCTGTTGATGTCTTCAATCTTCTTAACCGAAGCAAAGTCAGAATCGCAATACTTCTGGAGAAGAGTCTTGTTGTAGATAATGCCGTATGTTTCAATTACATAAGCAATACCGTAAACCTTGCCGTCCTCTTCAAGTGCATAATCCTTTGAAGTAAGCTGTTTATAAATTTCTGATGAGCTGAGGTCTGCACAATAGTCTTTCCAGTTTGCAAGACCTACAGGACCGTTAACCTGGAAGAGTGTAGGAGCGTTGTCCTTGTCCATCTCTGCTGTAAGTGTTGACTCATAAGTACCCTCGGCAGCTGTCTTAACAGTTACCTCAACACCTGTTTCGTCCGTGTACTTCTTAGCAAGAGCCTGCCAATCCTTGTCCTGCTCAGGCTTAAAGTTAAGATAGTAAACTTTACCGTTTTTTGCGTTGCCTGCTGCATTTTTTGAATCATCTTTTGATGAACCTGATGATGAAGAACCGCCGCAGCCTGCAAGAGCAGTAGCAGTCATCATACCTGCAACTGCAAGAGCTGCAGCTCTTTTGATTGTTGATTTTTTCATAGCTTTCACCTTAATTAAAAATATTTATCCGCTAAACCCGGATATTGGCGAGAGAACAACATTCTGTGTTCTCTCTATTGCAACAATCATAACACACTATTTATGAAAATACAATAGATTTTTTTAAAAATTTTCTCTGTGATTAGTCAAAACGAAGGTATTAACCAAATGTAATTTCAAAATCAAACAAAAAACAACCGCATATTATCTGGGTTTTGTGACTTATTTGTCAAATAAGAAATATTAAAGTAACATTAAAGTTACAATATTGTAACCTGTCAAATATGGTCATTCTATTGAAAATGACAAGTGCTTTGTGCTAAAATTATGTCAAATTTGTTTTTTAAGAAGGTTAATTTAGCAATTATGAAAAATTTCAATCAATCATCACTTGCACGATTTTTCACCCGATTTCCTAAGCTGTTATTTGCGGGACTGATGTACTCAATTCCGTTTGCTGTATTTTCCGGAATATTCATTCTCATAAGCTTTCTGTCCGGATTCAACAATGTAATATTATGGAGCTTGGGTATAATTCCCGCAATGCCGTTCTATTCCGGACTTGTAATGGTAATCCGCAAAATTTCGGTTGAAAAAGAGGATGTAAATGTTTTCAAAACTTTTGTTCAGGCTTTCCGTGAAAATTTGAAAAAATCAATTTTTAACGGATTTGTCGCTTACCTCATAGTAGCATGTTCGTTTTTTGCAATTCTCTATTACGGAACACTTGCTCAGACAGACATAGTCTACGGCTCTGTCTTTACCATATATATAGTATTCTCAATCGCAATGCTTATTATGCTGTTCTATGTACCGCTCCTAACAATTACCTATGACCTCAGACTTCGTGACATTTATAAAAATTCACTCTTGTTGATTTTCGGTAAAATTCTCAGAAATATTGTCGCACTTGTGCTTGTCGGCATAATTTCTTTTGCGGTCTTTCTCGCAGTAATCTATGCAAAGGGTGCAATGCTTGTTGTTGCAGTTGCTCTCTCGGTAATTTTCTACCCGATGATTACAACCTATATAATAGTATCGGTAATTGCAAAAGGAGTGCAGGAATCTGTCGGCTACTTCACTGGCGATAATGTGCAGTATGTCCTCACGGAAGAAGAAGTTCAGCGTGAAACCGAAGCAGTCGAAAACGCAAACTCCGATGACGACTACATCTTTGTCAACGGCAGAATGATTAAAAACCCGTCGAAAACGAATACAACAGAGTAATATTTTAGCACTTTGCAGAATGCATAGTGTTTTTACATCAAAATTAAAACCGCACCAAAGAGTCTGAAAACGGCTTTTTGATGCGGTTTTTGTCGTTGAACTAAAGAAGGTATATGCCCCGGACCTGATGATTTCATCCCATTCGACAGATATAGAAACTGTTGATATTATCCGCCTCTGAGTATTTGCTGCAGTCAAGGTATTAAGTAAATTTGGGTATATAAAAATAAAACAGTCGGCAACAAAAAAGATACCGACTGATAAACACCCCAACATTTTTATTATAACATAATACAGATATTACTTCAATAGATTTTTTAAAAATAAAATTATAAATA
>CDZV01052666.1_pt1 | contig 22382 bp, 10 predicted proteins | sample 554851 | NCBI WGS metagenome assembly CDZV01 (sample SAMEA3182090, study PRJEB8094) | gut metagenome | biome: human; feature: gut; material: Stool; isolation source: human stools | place: Canada | collected 2013-03-12
TCTGTAATCTGCTTGCAATGAATGGTTTATATTGAGACATTGACTGCACCGTTTGTTTGCCTTGGTGAAATCGGAGTGGCGGTAATTGTTAAAACACAGGTACAGTTAAGGTCCATCAGGTATTCGTTTTTTGTAATGAAGTCGTTGATAAAAGAAGTATGTGTCAGACCATATTCCACAATTAATGATTACATTTGTGCGTATAGATTGTGATTGAGTCTGAATAAGATAGTTCAATATGGAACCTTCCTTGTCGTTTTGATTCTTGTCGTGGCATGCAATCAAGACAAAAGGAAGGAAGTAGCGGTGCAAAGTGTCACCAACAAATGAATAATGAAATATAATTTCAATTTGCAATGAAAAAAAGAATAACGATTGGGACGCTTACCCTCTTATCTCTCATGGGAATGTTCGGCTGTAAGCAGCAGGAAACGGTCGAGGCACTTATGACTCTTGATGTAAAAGCCGATTATCCGGAAAAGGAATGGGTTGTTCAAGACTTTTTGGATGTGGAATACATCCCGTTGGAAACGAACGACGAGTTTATCACCCAAGGCAGTGTCAAGGCGATAGGAAAGCGGTTCGTGCTGGTGACGAATCTGCTCAACGATGGCAATATCTTCGTTTTTGACAGAAAGACAGGCAAGGCGGTCAGGAAAATCAATCGGAAGGGACAGGGAGCCGAGGAGTATGCTTTTATCAACGGGATCATCCTGGATGAGGAAAAAGACGAGATGTTTGTCAATAGTGCTTCGAACAAGAAGATATTCGTCTATGACTTGCAAGGGAATTTCAAGCGGAGTTTCCAGCATGCCGAGGGCGCGCAGTATCTGGATGTGTTCGATTATGACGCCGACAATCTGATCTGCTACGATATGTCTGCTTCTTATAAGGACGGGCAGAAAAGGGATAAGGAGTTTTACCATGCACTCATATCGAAGCAGGACGGAAGTGTCACCCGGGCAATTCCGCTTCCTTTTGACATTATCAAGGCTCCGTTTGTTCAAAAGGGGGATATGGTTGCTGTTGCTTCCGTTCGCTCTATCACGCCTGACCAGGGAAACTGGCTGCTTGCCGATACCTCTTCCGATACGGTGTATCGCTATATTCCCGGAAAAGACAAATTAATCCCGTTCATCGTAAAAAAGCCGGCGGAAAATCCGGATATGTTCCTTACGATGGGGGTGAACACTGGTCGTTATTGTTTCATGCAAACCATTGGAAAAGAGTTTAATTTTGAAAAAGGAAGGGGTTTCCCGACTACGGATTTGATGTACGACAGCCGTGAAAAGGTTGTATTCAAACCGATAGTGCTCAATGCTGATTATACGACCCGGAAAAGGGTGGACTTGATATCCCGTCTCGGAAACGAGGAAGTGGCCGCCTATGAGATTCTTTCTGCCGACCGGCTGGTCGAGGCCTATGGGAAAGGTGAGTTGAAAGGCGGGTTGAAAGAGATTGCGGCCGGTTTGGACGAAGAGTCGAATCCCGTGTTGATGTTGGTCAAGCATAAGAGATAGAACCGGAAGGAAATAAAATCCCCCCGTACTCTTACAAGCGAGCCGGGGGATTTTCAGTTTGGCATTTTTATTATAGGGAGTTGTTTTAAGTTATCATGCCCAACCGTTCAACATTCCGTAGAAATACATGGGTTTCAGGAAATAAACCTTCAACAGCCATGCGGCCCATTGCTCTTTCGATGTGTCCAGCAACGTGAACGGGAACGAGTTTTGCGCCTCTTTCTTATAGTTGAACTCACACAAGAGAACATGCCCGTAGTCCGTCACGATCGGGCAGGCGGCATATCCGTCGTATTTCTCTGCCGGTTCTTTGCCTTCCATCAGCGAGATCAGGTTCTTGGCTGCGATCGGCACTTGCTTGCGGATTGCAGCGGATGTTTTGCTGGTCGGGATTCCGGCTACGTCTCCTAGGGAAACGATATTCGGATATGTTTTGTGTACCAGTGTCTCTTTGTCTACCATAACCCAGGCATCGGCAGCCAGTTTACCTTCCGTCCAGCCCAGTCCGGCTTCTCTTACAAAATCGGGGGCCGACATCGGCGGTGTGAAATGCAGGAAATCATAATCTTCTACAAACGGAGTGTAGACTTTCTGATCGCCCACTGTTTCGATCTTCTCGAAATGAACCTGCTTGGCAGCCGTATCCACACCTTTCACTCGTACATTCAGGTTGATAGGAATGTTACGCTCTTTGTAGATTTCCAACAAGCGGGGAGTGAAAAACGGGACATCATACAGCTCTTTGGATGCTGTGTAAAAATTCAGATCCACCGTTTCGCGTGTACCCTGTTTGCGGGTATAGTGTTCTGTCAACAAACAGATTTTCTTGGGAGCACCTCCGCATTTGTGCTTGGTATAAGTATCAGTGTAGATTCCACGTCCACCCGTCTTGGAGAATTCCTGTATGGCTTTCCAAGTCTTTTGTGCACCTTCGAAATCATAGATGCTGTGGGCGTTCCCTTGTCCAAGTGTCGCTTGCGTGATACCTTCTACCTTTTCCCAGTTGATTTGGATTCCGGGAGTCAGGACCAGGAAGTCGTAGGCGATCTTTCCGTTATTTTTGGTCGTTACCTGATTCCATACGGGATCGACGGCAGCAACAGAATCTTTAATCCATTTGATGTCATTGGGTATGCAGTCCTCCTGCTTTCTCCAGACGTCATCCGGTTGATATACACCCGATGCGATTAAGGTGAACCCCGGCTGATAAAACTGACGGTCACTGGGATCGATCAAAGTGATATCCGGCTTGTCCAGCCAACTCTTTAAACGGGCAGCCATACTGATACCGGCAGCACCTCCGCCGATAATTACAATTTTACCTTTGGCTTTGCTTGAAAATGCTTTTGCCTTTTGGGTACTTGCAGCAGTCAGTAAACCGGCCATTGCCATCAGTTTGAAAAAGTGGCGGCGGTCGATACCTTTCTTCTCGAACGCCTTTAATTGATCTTCCAGTTCGTGTTTCATCATGTATGAAAATTAGATTTTGATCGCAAAGAAAGGATAATCCGCAGGAGCGTACAAAGAAAGGACTACTACATGGCTTGCGCAAGTGCTTTGAGTGGAAAGAAATACTACAACATTACTTTCTCATATCTTTTTATGATGCATTTAATTATCTGATATGTAATAGTATATAAGATGTAAAAATCTGAGAAAATATTTTCAGAAATTCATTAGGAAATCGACGAGATTCGTATCTCCTTCCAGCTCCAAACGCTTCCTTAGACGGTATCGGCGCAGCTCTATTGCCCGTACGGATACGTTCATGAGGGATGCTATTTCCTTTGTGGAGAGATTCATGCGGAGCAAGCAACAGATGCGAAGATCGCCTGTCGTGAGATCGCTGTATCGCTGTCTGAGGCGGTCCATGAAATTTTGGTGCGTGCTGTTGAAATAGCTTTCGAACAGTACCCAGTCCGCCTGGTTGTTCAAAGTCTCTTCCATCAGAGTCTTCATGCGGATGTAGAGTTTGTTCGGATAACGTTCGCCTAGTGTTTCTTTTTGTTTTTCCAGTTCTTCCAACAGGCTTTGGATGGCCTGGTTGCGTTTGACGAGGGCTGTTGTCTGAAGTGTCAGTTCGTTGTTCTTGTTTTGCAGTTCGGCTTCGAGCATCCGGTTTTTTATGACCTGCATCTGCTGTTGCTCGGCTTGCCGTTCGGCTTCGGCTTTTTCCTGTTCTTCCTTATGCAGGTTCTTCAGGTTGTAGCGGAGCACGGCCTGTACGAGAAACCAGACGAGTGTGATATAGACCAGCCATGCCCATACGGTATTATACCAGGGAGGGCGGACTTCGATGGGCAGTGTGAGTTCGGGATAGGGACCCTTGATGACGTATTTGCGGACTTTCAATTCATACCTCCCTTCCGGCAATTGCAGGAAAGTGATTTTCCCGTCGTGTTGCCAGGCTGACCAGTCTGAAGATACGCCTTCGATCTTGTAGCTGATCTGGTGGTTGGAGGTGAATATCGTGGTGCCTGCCCAGACATTGAACTCCTGGAAGTTGTGCGGGAGAGAAATGCGTTGCGTGTTGATCGGCAAGTGATGGATACCGGAAGCATCGACGTATTCGAGTCCCGAAACTTTCAGGGGAGTGCTGCCCAGGCTATTGCCGATCAGTTCCCGGATATTGACCAATAAAGTCCCTTGCATGGCAGAGACCAAGACCAGGGAGTCGTTCAAAGGGATGATCCGTTTGCCTCTCGTCACGAGGTTCATATTGTAATTGTCGAAGAGCAGGCGGCATTTCAATGTTCCGATGCCGTCCGCTACGTGAAACAGTCCGGCTTCGTTTTCGATGGAAAGCCAGTAGAGTTTGTCACCGGCCGGATAAACATGTTCGGCATCGGCAAATACGCCCACTGCTTCCGTGTCCCTAAATAATTTCTTAACGGTCGGAGCGGGTTCTTTTTCGATCCTAAAGCAAGGTTGCGCTTCGGCTTTGCTTACGGAGATGAAAGGGCTTGTGGCTCCCAATGAGCGCTTGAAATAGCCGAGGTTGGTTTGGATATACAACTCTTCGCCATCCAATCCGGCATTCACCAGTTTGCCGATCTCGCTTCTTTTTCCTAACAAAGTGATCGGAGGATCGAAAGAAATTTGTGATAATCCGTTGTCGAGCGCCACCCAGATTTGCCGGGTGTCCTGTACGCAGATAAAGCGGACGATATTGTCCTGCAGCTGGTTCTGCAAAGACAGATGTTGCAGGATCGTACCGTCAGAGTCAGTGATATATAGTCCTTGTGTGAGGGTTCCGATGAAAAAGAGCGTTCCGTTGGCAGCGAAGGCACTCGGCTGTGCATCCTGTATTTCTTTCGGTAAAGTAAAAGGTATTTCAACAGGGGGTGGAGTGAAGCGGACTTCTGGCGGGACCGTGTCCAGCGGGTGATAGCGGAGGATTCCGTCTTTGTCGTATGTCCAGCTTCCCAACATCGTCTCGTTGCGGGTGTAGATCGTGTCGTTGTAGTTCGTTACGCCGGTCACCTCTTCCTGTCCCGGCAGCGAATATAGTTTCCATGTGTTGCCGTCGAAAGCAAGCAGGCCGGAATTGTTGGCGACATACAGCATACCGTCGGGTGTCAGCGAAAAGCCCCAGTTCTGGCAGCTCGCTTTATAATCGTCGACCGTATAGTTTTTTACGAATACATAAGGGATGGCTACTGACGCGCGCATGGCATGTGCCGTGAACAGAAAAGAAATGAGAATGGTCAGCAGTCTGTACATAAGTCTAAATGAATATAGGCACGGAAGTCTTAGAATTCCGTGCCTGAATGAGGTTACAAATATAATGAAATTCCTATTTACTTGTATTCCTGCCAGCTCTTAATCTGGATGTCTTTTTCGTCCATATTACAGAAAGCGCTGATGAAGGCACTTGCCAAGCGGGCGTTGGTGATCAATGGAATGTTGTGATCGATCGCTGCACGACGGATCTTATAGCCATTGGTCAGCTCGCGCTTGCTGTGGTCTTTCGGAATGTTGACAACCAGTTCGAACACGTGCTTGCTGAACATATCCATGATGTTCAGGTCGCCCTGTTCGTCCGGCCAGCAAACTGCTGTCGCAGAGATGCCGTTTTCATTCAAGAATTTAGCCGTTCCAGCCGTTCCGTAGATGTTGTAACCTTTGGCTGCCAGCATATGGCACGGTTCCAGCAGTTCAGCCTTGCTCTTGGCGGCACCGGAAGAAACCAGTACGTTCTTCTGCGGGATTCTATTTCCGACAGCGATCATGGCAGAAAGCAATGCTTCGTTGAAGTCGTCGCCGATGCAGCCTACTTCACCTGTAGAGCTCATATCTACGCCCAGTACAGGGTCGGCCTTATGCAGACGGGCGAATGAGAACTGCGAAGCCTTCACACCGATCCAGTCGATGTCGAATGCACTCTTGTCCGGTTTGGTGTAAGGAGCGTCAAGCATGATGCGGGTTGCCGTTTCGATAAAGTTGCGTTTCAGGACTTTTGATACGAACGGGAAACTGCGGGATGCACGCAGGTTACATTCGATAACCTTCACATCGTTGTTCTTGGCCAGGAACTGGATGTTGAACGGTCCGCTGATGTTCAACTCTTTGGCGATCATTTTGCTGACCTTCTTGATACGGCGGGCTGTTTCGAAGTAGATCTTCTGTGCCGGGAATACCAATGTCGCGTCACCGGAATGGACACCGGCAAACTCGATATGTTCGGAGATGGCGTACTCGACCACTTCGCCATTCATGGCTACCGCGTCGAATTCTATCTCTTTCGCCCCTTGCAGGAATTCGGAAACAACTACCGGATATTCTTTGGAAACCTTGGCTGCCAAGTTTAGGAATTCGATCATCTGCTCCTTACTGTGGCATACGTTCATGGCTGCGCCGGAAAGCACGTAAGACGGACGGATCAGGATTGGGAAACCGACCTTTGCGATAAAGGCGTCGATCTCTTCCATGCTGGTCAACTCGGCCCAACGTGGCTGGTCGATACCTAACGTATCCAGCATTGCGGAGAATTTGTGACGGTTTTCGGCACGGTCGATCGACAGTGGTGAAGTACCCAATACAGGTACGTTCTGGCGGTACAGCTTCATGGCCAGGTTGTTCGGTATCTGTCCACCTACGGAGACGATTACGCCCTTCGGCAGTTCTAAGTCCATGACATCGAGCACGCGTTCGAACGAAAGCTCGTCGAAGTACAGACGGTCGCACATGTCATAATCAGTGGAAACCGTTTCCGGGTTATAGTTGATCATGATGGATTTATAGCCTAACTTGCGGGCTGTCTGTGCGGCATTCACCGAACACCAGTCGAACTCAACGGAAGAACCGATGCGGTAAGCGCCCGATCCCAGAATCACGACGCTCTTGTCGTTCGGATAGTAAGAGATATCGTGCTGGCTGCCGTCGTATGTCATATACAGGTAGTTCGTCAGTTCGGGATGTTCCGATGCGATCGTATTGATGCGTTTTACACTCGGCAGGATACCTAATTTCTTACGCAGGTTGCGCACGCGGATATTTTCCTTTTCCATGTTGCCTTCCGGGTTTTCAACATAACGAGCAATCTGGAAGTCGGAGAATCCCAGGCGTTTTGCTTCCTTCAGCACATCTTCAGGCAGGTCTTCGATCTTATCGTAAGCAGACAATACTTTCGTATAGTCTACGATGTTTTTCAGTTTTTCCAGGAACCACGGAGTGATCTTGGACAGTTCGTGGATGCGGTCTACCGTGTAGCCTTTTTCAAGCGCTTTGGCTACGGCGAAGATACGGAGGTCGGTCGGGTTGGCCAGCGCGTCGTCCAGGTTATCGAATTCCACGTCGTTGTTACCGACGAAACCGTGCATGCCCTGTCCGATCATACGCAGACCTTTCTGCATGATTTCCTCGAAGCTCTTGCCGATCGACATAATCTCGCCGACAGATTTCATGCTCGAACCGATCTGGCGGCTTACACCGACAAACTTAGTCAAGTCCCAACGCGGGATCTTTACGATCATGTAATCTACTTCTGGTGCTTTGTAAGCGGAGTTGGGAGTTCCCATCTCACCGATTTCGTCAAGGCTGTAACCTAATGCCAGCTTGGCAGCCACGAATGCCAGCGGATAACCGCTCGCTTTGGATGCAAGTGCGGAAGAACGGCTTAGGCGGGCGTTTACTTCGATCACACGGTAATCGCAAGTATCGGAGTTGAATGCGTACTGGATGTTACATTCGCCGACGATACCTAAATGGCGGATCGTCTTGATTGAAAGTTCTTTCAATAGGTCCAGTTCTTTGTCTGTCAGTGAACAGGTAGGAGCGACAACGATACTTTCGCCCGTATGTACGCCTAACGGGTCTACATTTTCCATGCTTACAACCGTAAAGCAGTGGTCGTTCTTATCGCGGATTACTTCAAATTCAATTTCCTTCCAGCCTTTCAACGATTCTTCCACCAATACCTGAGGAGAATAGGCGAAAGCGCTTTCTGCCAGCGTACGCAGTTCTGCCTCGTCTTTGCAGATACCACTGCCCATACCGCCCAATGCGTATGCGGAACGGATCATGACCGGGAAGCCGATCTCGTAGGCTGCCTTCACGGCATCTTCCAGGTTTCCGACAGCGTGGCTAACCGGAGTTTTTACTGCTATCTCGTCAAGTTTCTTTACAAACAGGTCGCGGTCTTCCGTGTACATGATCGCTTCGACCGAAGTTCCCAGTACCTTTACACCATATTTGGCCAGTGTTCCGCTGGTATACAGTTCGGTTCCGCAGTTCAGGGCAGTCTGTCCGCCAAAAGCCAGCAGGATACCGTCCGGTTGTTCTTTTTTGATCACTTCTTCAACAAAGTAAGGAGTGATCGGCAGGAAATACACCTTGTCGGCTACCCCTTCTGATGTTTGAATGGTTGCAATGTTCGGATTGAGCAATACGGTGCTGATTCCTTCTTCTTTCAGCGCCTTCAGTGCTTGTGAACCAGAGTAGTCAAATTCTCCGGCTTGTCCGATCTTCAGGGCACCCGAGCCCAGAACAATCACCTTTTTGATACCACTTTTCGACATAGTAATTTGGGTTGTTTAATTTATTGATTTTATAGAATGTTATAATTGCCTTACGAGATCACAAGGTGCAAAAAAAATGCGTTAGTAAAAATAACTAACGCATCCTATATAACCAAATGATAATCCTTTAAAATAAAAAAATGAGCTTCATTGTCCGACATATAACCGGAAAAGTACGCTGGATTATCCTTATGTGCTTTCTGTGTCATGAAACTCTATCTTCAAAATTTCGGCAAAGATAAGGCTTATATTTCAAACATGCAAGAGATGTTGGTGCCCTCTTTCTGAAAAATACTTTTCAAGTTGACCGAAATGTCCGGAAGATAATTTTATTTTCCTATCTTTATCCCCATCAATCATTCAAATAATTCTGATATTATGAATAAGACACTTTATCTCATTTTTATTTGTCTCCTTTTATGTGCCGGCACCCGTCTTGTTGCCCAGACTTTTGATTATAACCGAGTGAGTGGCCATCCCCGCTTATTGATGAAGCAGGGTGAGGAGCAGCAGATACGAGAAAGCCTGAAAGATAACCTCGAAATGCAGCGCGTCTATAAGCAGATTGTCGGAGAAGCCGACCGGCTGTTGGTCTGTCCGACGTTAACATATAAGAAAGAGGGACGTCGTCTGTTGGCCGTTTCCCGTGAGGCTTTGAAACGTATTTTTGACCTTTCGTTTGTATACCGGATGACCGGCGAAGATAAATACCGCTTGCGTGCCGAGCAGGAGATGGTGTCCGTCTGCTCTTTCGGCGACTGGAACCCGTCTCATTTCTTGGATGTCGGCGAGATGACGATGGCGGTTGCGATCGGTTATGACTGGCTGTTCGATAAGCTGTCTCCGGAAACAAGGAGAGTGGTACGTGAATCGATTCTTCAGAAAGGTTTTGCTCCGTCGAACGACAAACAATATAACTGGTTCCTGAAAGCAGAAAACAACTGGAACCAGGTTTGCAATACCGGGCTGGTATATGGAGCCCTTGCCCTTTTGGATTCGGACAGCAAAGAAGCGGCTGCTGTTATTGAACGGGCTATGTCGTCTGTTCCTCTGTCGATGAAAGTGTACGCGCCTGACGGCAACTATCCGGAAGGGTATAATTATTGGGGATATGGGACGAGTTTCAATGTGATGCTAATCGCCGCTTTGGAATCGGCTCTCGGTTCGGATGGAGGACTGAGTGCGGTGGAGGGCTTTATGTCTTCGGCCCGGTTCATGCAGTATATGGCGGGAACGACCGGTCTTGCCTTCAATTTCAGTGATGCACGCGAAACGACTCAATCTTTTCCGGCCATGTTCTGGTATGCATCCAAATTAGGCGATCCTTCCTTGCTCTGGAACGAAAAAATATTCCTGACACGCGAGGATACGCATTTTACTGCGGAAGAAGAGCGTTTCCTGCCGATTATCCTGATCTATGGTTCCCGCTTCGATATGAAGGAAGTGACGCCTCCTGTCTCGAAAATCTGGACCGGACATGGAAAAGTGCCTGTAGCTCTGATCCGTACCGGATGGGATAAGGGAGAAGGTTTTTATGTCGGGATAAAAGGAGGAACGGCTTCGGCCAACCATGCTCATATGGATGCCGGATCATTTGTGTTCGAAGCTCAGGGAGTTCGTTGGGCACAGGATTTGGGTATGCAGGAGTATTATTCTCTGGAAAAGGAAGGCGTACGACTGTGGAACGGTGATCAGGACGGGCAACGTTGGGATGTCTTCCGCTATAATAACTTTGTGCATAATACGTTGACGGTAAACGGAGAAAAGCACCAGGTAAAAGGAGCGGTTCCGATTCTCGCTACTTATACGAAAGATGCACGGTTGGGAGCCAGCTTGGATATGACTTCTTTGTTCGGTAATAATCTGAAGAAAGCGACACGCGAGGTTGTGCTTGTGAAGGAACGGTATTTGCAGGTAACGGATCAGGTGCAGGCTGCCGGCCAACCAGCTTCTGTCCGGTGGACGATGGTCACCTCCGCCACTCCTAAGCTGCTCGATTCCCACACGATAGAATTGACGAAAGAAGGTAAGAAATTACATGTGATTATCGACAGTCCTTCGGCTGCCGCCTTCTCTGTGGTCGATAATGTTCCGTCGCATAGCTACGATGCTCCGAATCCCGGTTCTGTCCGGATTGTTTTTGATGTTGATGTGAAAGCCGGTCGGAAGGAAACATTGAAAGTGCGTCTGGTTCCGGTTGTGGAATAATACATGAATGTACCGATATGCCGGGGTACGACAATACCGTTGAATGGGCATATCGGTATGCTTCAATTCCTATTTGTTATTTGCCGAAATTCCAGTTCCTGATGATTTGCAGTATTTCCTCTTTCATTTCCTTCGTTATGTTGTTTTGTGTACTGGGCTGGAAGGCGAGAAACCTCTTGGCTGCTTTATGGAATTTGTCCGGATGTAAAAAAGAGGGGTTTGTATACAATTTGGCGAGTAGGAAGTAGGTATATCCCTGTTCCGGTAAAATCCTGCTGATTTCCAGCAGGTAACTTTCCGCTTTCTGGTATTGCTTGATCGCCTTTTCGTTTTTTGCAATTGCATAGTATAGTTCGGGGGCTGCACTTAGTTTTAATGCCCTGTCCAACCATTTGATGGCAATATCGTGCTGTCCGGTCTTATAGAAACATTCTGCTCCCTCATATAGAAAATCTGTTCGGTGGTATAACTGGACAAACAGACCGGCATACCGGCTGGCTGCTTGTTCGTACTCCTGATTATGATATAATTCCTGAAGCGTCTTCCATTCCCTATAGGTATAGTAGGTATCTTTCTGTCCGTAGAAAAGAATGCAGGTAAGAATGGCGGCGATGGCACTGATATACGGGATACTCCTCTGTGCTCGCTGCTTGTTATGCTTCGGATTGGTCACACATATGGCGGTCAGGAATAAGAGCAGAACCCAGTAGGTCGGGAGTTGGAGCGGATAGGAATAAAGGGCGAAGATTCCGAGTGCCAGAATTCCGCCGGATGCTCCAATCTGTCTGTGTCTGATCCCATAATAAAGGGAAAATGCGAGCCAGAAGATAAAGAACAGCAACCCCGTAATACCTAACTCAAGTCCTATTTGCAGATATTCGTTGTATGCATACTGGGGACAGGTTGCGGTTTGTTTTTCTTTGGAAGAAGCGGTATCGGTTTCGAAATAGGCAGATTGTTCCTTTGCGTATGTGGCTGGAAAGCCGCCTATACCTATGCCGGTTACCGGATGTTCCATGATAGCCTGGGTCGTGATATTCCAGATCAAAAGCCGGCGATCTCCGGCCTGGGCTTTTTGGATATTCCCGACCAAAATGACTGCCGTGATCGCAACAAACAGGATAATCGAAGAGATGGCAAACAGCTGGATGTGTTTCTGTATGGCTTCTTTCGTCTGTTTCCATCCGATCAGCCTCATCCAGCAAACCCAGATTCCGGAAAGGAGGGCTGCAAGCCATACGGGTTGGTCTGTTTTGAATATTAAGGTGGTGATAATCAAAGTAGATCCGAGAATGGAGAAATAGAACAGGAAAGTACGGGATTTCCACAAAGCGATCTTGTCGCAATTCTTAAAACGGAGTAATGTGTTCAGACAGACTGGAAAAATGACTGCGATATAGCCATAGAAAGGCTCTGGTTTCAGCGATGTTTCAAGCAGCCTGAAGACAGGATGGGTGATGGGAGCAGGATTGATGGTATGGCTGATCCCCCAGATGGCCGGAACGATTCCGGTAAATATGATGATCGTAATGAAAAACGGTCGTAATTCCTGATGCGCCTGTAAAGCACCTCTGAGCATAAACCAGAGAGCAACCAGCTGAGCGATGAAAAGGAAACGTTCCGGCTGAAGATTCTCGTCTTTGTCGTAAGAAACCAATACGATACCGAACAGAAGTAATAATAAGGCATCCGGTAATGAAAAGATAAAACGGCTTTTCTTTGTTGTGAATTCCATAAGTAGAACCCCACCGGCTAACAATAGAGATGTGAAATGAAACCAGCAAATTTTTCCGGACAGCGTGCCGTCTGCTAATTCCGGATTCATGGCGAAGATTATACACAATAGTAACATTCCACTCGTTGCGAGTAAAAGTAATCTTAGATAACTAAAAAAATTATTCATAATTATATTTATTAAAATGTGAAAAAACTCTGCTTTCTGTGGGTTGAGAGGCAGAGACCTTCTCACAACTTATCTGTCAGGCATTGCCAAATGGATGGCAAAGAAATGGACCGATGCAAGTATACCCTATTTAAACAGAAAGAGAAGCCAGTGTGTTTTCCTTTTGAGAGGAAAGATTTGAACAGGTCTAAAGAGGTCGTAAAAGTATATTTTGCTTTATTGGAGGGTGAATGTTAGAGTTGACATTTTGTTGACAATATGCAAACGACTGGCATACAGAGTATTTTGATGATAAACGGTAATCCTTATTTGAAAGGGGAAAGTTAAGGTTAGGGTTGTTTTTTTAATGTGAAAAGAGGTAAATAGAGGAAGATTCCTAAGATAGACATGGCAAGCCCGCCGATGGTGCCGGCGGCAAGCGGGAACCAAAACGCTTCCTTATCCGGACCTAACATGAATGGGATGAAGCCTAAGATGGTCGAAACGACTGTGAGGAAAATGGGCGTGATCTTAGCATTCCAGGCTTTCAGATATGCCTTGTAGGGCGACATCAACGGTTTGCGTTGCCGGATTTGGTTGTATTCATTCAAAATGTAGATGCTTGCGTTAACGGTTATGCCGCACAACAGGACGAAGGAGGCAAATCCTCCTTGGTCGAAATTCAATTTGAACCAATAGAACGTGAGGAATACGCCAATGTAAGAGATCGGTATTACAAAGATAACGGCCAAGGGCTGTTTCAGCGAATTGAACAGGATACTGGTGGTAAAGAAGATAATGACGATGATCAGCAATAACAGAAGATATTGTTTATTGTCCCAATACCAGTAAGCGCTTTCCGACTTGGCGGTATAACCCATCGGCAGTATGGCATTGATTTCCTTCAGGTCGCGTTCCTGTATCTTATTTCCCTGATTGGAAGCCCCGATATATTCGTATTGCAGACAGAGGCGGTATTGTTGGTTTACTTTGCAAACCTTCTGCGGCATCTGTCCTTTTTCGACACTTGCAAGTTCTGCTAACTTGTAGGGCTTGCCGTCAATAGTTTGTGGAACATACTGCATGCTCCACACATCGTATTCCTGTGACTGGCGGGAGGAGAGTTTCAGTTTCTCTGTCTCTTCGTTGACGACGATCGTCCCGGTATAAATGTCCTTTCCGAAAACGGGATTGATGGAGGCGAACAGGTCGATCGGCTGTATGTCCTCCTGGGTCAGCCGGGCTTTGTTGAGGTTGAAGTAGAACTCCTGGTAATCGTCTTTCCACCACGAGAACTCTGAATTGATCAGCACTTCCTTGATGCGGCGGTGGGTGAGCAACTTGGCTTTCAGCTGTTCGGCCCATTCGTACAGCTCGTCGTAGTTGTAACCATACATCACGATACGGAAAGAACCGGCTCCTTCACGTACATCGTTACTGAATCCCTGGTCCTGCAAACCGTAGACTTGCCAGCTCCCCCCCCCCAATTCAAGAGCTTTGCTGATGATTTTGCTTTTCAATGTGTACGGGAAACCGCTCCGTTCACTCTCTTTCGTAAAATAGATGCGGATACCGGCCTGGCGTGCGCTGTAGACGTTTGTTTGGAACTGTCGTATTTCTTTGAAGGTGCTGAGATAGGCTTCCATCCGGCTCATCAAGGTATTCATTTGTGGCAAGGTCGTCCCGTTCGGGAGCGATGCGCTGACAGACAGGACCGTTTCTTCGTTGCGGGTGAAGTAACTTCCTTCATAAACTTTTTGTACGAACAGACGTAGGGTCCCGCCCAACGCCTTATCGACGATGGGTTTGATCTTCTCCTTGTACGTCTCGTTGGAGGCGAATTTATTATATGTATCGATTAGCAGGGTGTCTGTTGCCGTGTAGATCTTCTTTTTGTCTTTCGTGTCGTATTCGATTTTTTCCGGTAACAGGAAAACCGGGATGCCGAATGCTAACAGTAAAATGAAACATGCCAATTTCTTCCATCCGCAAAGGAAATCGATCTGACATTGATAGTACCGGTTGTAGTAGACAGGGAAACGTTTGAGAATGCGGTTCGTTCTTTTTCTGATCCGGCTTTTCCATGTATACTCGGTCTCTTCTCCGGATATGTTCTTTTTTCCGCTTTTTTTCCATTCCAGGTTCATCTTATCGATTAGGGCGGGAACCAGGAAAAGCGCGATCAATAGGGAGACTCCTAAATTGATGATGACGACAGCCGCAAAATCCTGCAGATTGAGGCGTATCTTTTCATCTAAGAAAAAGATAATGACCAGTGCACCTATCGTTGTCAAAGTGGCTGCCAATATGGATAGGATTGCCTTTCGGTTATGTCGGTTCCGGATATGTTCCGTCATGACGATCGTGTTGTCGATCACCAGGCTGAGTGAGATTGTGACGCCTGCCAACGAATAAAGCTGCATTTCCAGTCCTGACAGATAATAAAGGATGACAGCAATACTGAGGTTGATCGAAAGGCTGATGATGATCAGTAACAGATATTTTATCTCGCGTGTGATCAGCAAGACAAACATCAGTAGGATCAGGACGGTGAGCCCCGTACGGACATAAATCTTGTTCAGTTCGTCCTGAATGAATTCGGTCGCGTCATAGCTGGTATGTATTTCATAACCGGGTGGAAGCAAGGTACGGATATGTTCCATTTCGGCTCTTACCCGTTTGGCAAGTTCCAGCTGGTTCGCCGTCTCCTCGGCGCGGATGGGCAGATAGATGGAATTCAAGCCGTTGATACGGTAATAACTCTGTGGAGCCTCTTCCTGACGGGTGACTTTTAGCAGTTGGTCCAGGCGGATCAGCTTGCCGTCTTTGTTCAGGACGGTTATAAGCGATGGGTTGAATCCATCTGTTTCGTTTTCAGGAACCAAAGCGAGACGTATCCACTGGCTGCTTTGTCCTCCTTTGCACGAAGTCGCCAACTGGGTTTCTACGTTTCCAGTTCCTAAGAATTCCTTTTGATAATACTGGCTGATCGCTTTCTGTATATCCGGGATGCTGATACCTAACGTTGCCAGCTGACGGCTATCATATTCCAGTCGCCATTCCATCGGGGTGGCACCGCTGACGTCGATGCGGTAGATGCCGGGAATCCCGCTTAGGCGAGGTTTTATTTGGTCTTCGGCAAAGCGTTGTATAAATATGGGTGTGGCTGCCGCATTCAGTGTGTAGCTCATGAAAGGCCGTACTTCCTTGTCGTCCGGCCGGCTCATTTCCAGGACCGGATAGCTCAGTCCGTCCGGTAGGCTGGGCCATGTCTGTCGGATGATGGTAGACGCTTCGAAACGGGCGGCATCGATATTGGTATGCTTGTCCAGCTCGAGCGTGACATATCCCCATCCGTTGCCGGAAGTGGAATTGATCTCCTTGATCCCCTTGATGCGTGCCAACATCGCTTCGAGCCGCGAGGTCACTTCCATCTCTATCACGCGTGCCGAATTGCCCGGCATGTTATAGCTGATAGTCAACTGTGGCAGCGTGCGTGACGGCGACAGCTTGATCGGCAGCAGCGGTATAAAGGCAATCCCCGCCAGCGCCACGCAAAGGAAGGTGACGATGATGGTGAAAGAGGATATTTTAGGAGATGCACTCATTATTCATTTTTTGTTACAATCCGTATTTATATTCGAACTCGTTCGAAAGGGAAACTCCCGTTTCGAAATCGTGCAACGTCAGTTTTCGGATCTTATAATAGCTCAGCCAGTAGTTCTGTAAAGCCGAAATATAGTTCCGCTGCGCTTCCTGTTGGCGGTTCAGCGACAGAGTAAGACTGTTGATATCCGCTTTTCCGATCATGAAGCGTTGCTTGGTTTCGCTGTAGGCTGTTTCTGCCAGGTCTACCGCTTCTTCGGCACTCCCAATCAGGGCTTGCTGGATATTGAAGTCGCCGACTGTCATAATCACGTCTTCTTCTACTGTCAATTCTTTTTGTTTGGCGGATGTTTCGGTGACAAGCAGGTTGTTCTTGGCAATATTATGTTTCCCTTTTCGTACGCCCCAGTCTACCAACGGGATCGAAACAGACAAAGAGACGATTTCCTGCTGTTGCAGATTTTTGTAGGCGTCCTGTATGTTCTTGGACACTTGGTTGAATCCGACGCTGGCATTGATCTGGGCGTTGAACATCGCTTCTTTCTTGGTTTTGTCTACCTGCTGCTGGGCTTCTAATATTTGCTGGCGCAACTCCAGAAAGGTCGGGTTGTTTGCACGTGCCAATTCGAGTGCTTTGTCGACCGAGATTTCCATATTGCGCGGGCGGCTTGGGAGGCGCAGGCGTATTTCTGTATTCTTGTCGAAGTTCAAGTAAGAGGCGAGGCTGAACATGGCACGTTTCAGGGCGATTTCCGCATTTTTCAACGTGTTGCGTGCGTTTACGGCAGCCAATTTCAGTGTCAGCAAATCCGCTTGGCTGATAGAAGCTATCTTATGCCGTTCCTGCCCTGTCCGGTACAGTGTGTCGGTCGTGGCGACATTTTCCTTGGCCAGATCATATTCCACCTGTGCCATTGCCAGAGCGAAGAAATAGGTCGTTGCTTGCTCGCTCATTTGCTCTACATTATATAATAGTTCTTTCTTGACCTTCTCGTATTTCAACGGTTCGATTTTCCGTTCCCATTTAAAAGCGTTATACCCCAATAAGTCTTGCTGGTAGCCGAGGCGGATCGGAACCGATGAGAACTGGTTATAAGTTTGGTCGCCGAAATAGCGCATATAATCCAAGTCTGTATCCAAATAGAATGTACCGCCTAAGAGGTCGAAATTCTGTTCGATCTCCAATTGCCCGCCCGCATAAAACGATTGTTGTTTTCTATATACGTCGATATCAGCCTCCGAGTCATATCGTTGGGTAAAATAACGGCGGTATTGTGCCGGCGTCAGATTTAGGGTAAGGCTTGGCAGACGGCCGGCCTTGTAAGTTCGGTATTCCCAGTAGCCGGCCAGATACATATTTTTGTATCGGAAAGCGTCCAGCGAACTGTCGGCCGCCAGTGTGATAGTTCGTTCCAGCGTCAGTGTGAGCTGCGCTTTTCCTCCGAATACGCATGCAAGCATCAACAACGTGATGACATATCTATAAATGAATTTCCTGTCCATAACTTCCAATTTTCAATTTTCAACATTCAAATTACCAACCTCATGTTTGCGATAAATGAACCAGTATATCAGTGGTATGACAAAAAGGCTGACTGCCGTACCGATCAGCATGGCCGAGATCATGGCGATGGAAAGCGGCTTTTGCAGTTCGCTGCCCATATCGAATGTGAAAAGCAGCGGAACCATTCCGAATATTGTCGTTAATGATGTCATGATGATAGGACGCAGGCGCCGCCGTCCGGCTTCATGTATGGCTTCCATAAGAGGAACCCCTTCTTTGCGTAGTTCGTTGATAGCATCCAGTTTCAGGATGGAGTCGTTGATGATGATACCGCAGGTCACGACGATACCGATGGCACTCATCAGGTTCATGGTATGGCCGCATATCCAGAGCACCAGCAAGGAGGCTGCCACATCGATCGGAATTTCAAGCAGCACGATGAGCGGCTGCAGGAAACTTTCAAACTGGGCTGCCAGGATGAAATACATCAGCAGGATCGAAATGAACAAAATCACGACCAGCTCGTTCAGCATCTGCCGGTTGGAAAAGAAACTTCCTGAAAAATCGATATCCCAGTCAGTATCGATTTCTTTTTTTACATTTTCCATCAACTGTTCGGCATTGTCTATATCATAGAAACTGAATGGAATGTATTCTCCGTTCTTTCCTGCCGTGATCGTTTTCAAGTCCTCTCCCGGAGTGACACGCACCAGTGATTGCAGCGGGATATATCGTACGTTGCCTTCCGTGTCAGGAACAGTGTTTACCAATGTTTTCTGTAAGACCTCGTTAACCGTTTGTTCTTCCCCGGCCAATGCGATTGGCAGATATTGCTGGTAGGAGCGGAGCGTTGCTACTTCATTCTCTTTGAATGCCGTTTTCAGCAACCGGTACACTTCGTTGTAGTCGACGTTATAAAGCAGAAGTTTCTGTCTGTCTATTGTGATATTTAACTGATTGTCGAAGGTGATACCGACAGGAGTATGTCCTGTTTTCGCCTCGATTTGCTGTTCTATTTTATTCAAGACGGAGGCTTCCGGTGCTTTAGATTTATTGCGGGTGTGCAATTCGGCGACAATGTCGGCTTCACCTGTCACAAACAGCTTTTCAAATACTGTTTCGGGAGGCGAGAAGGATATCACTGCCATCGGGTAATGCGTTTTGATCCATTTTTCCACCGATTTTTGCAAAGGAGCGATTCCGGTTGGTTTCTCCGTCTTAAAATATAACTCGCTTTCAGAAACCGACATCTCGCGATCCCGGTTCAACAGGAATTGCTGCTGCCCGACATAGGCCGTGTGTTCTTGTACCTGATTGTCGATAGAGGCGAATAACTGGCTGACACGGCTCTGGTTTTCATCGATATGGATGTTTTCGTTCCATTCCACATGAGCGATCAGTTCGTTCTGGTCTATCTCCGGCATACGGCTTTTCGGTATTTCGTAGAACAGAAAGGCGCAAAGCGGGAGCGTAATGGCAATGAAAATCAGGCTTGCCGTTTTGTGACGGAACACAAAATCCACTCCGGTATCATAGAAGCGGTCCAATGTATGCTCTTTTACCAGATTGTTGATTCGCATATTGAAATCCTTATGTTTGATGTCCGGAATACTGTATACCAGTTTGTAGAGTACCGGCAGCAGCATGATTCCCGTGAAATAGGAAACCATCAGACCGACGGTGACGGCAAAGGCTTGGTCGAAGAAGATCGCTCCTGCTATTCCGCTCATGAACACAAGCGGAACGAAGACGGCAATTGTCGTAAAAGTGGAACTCAGCATCGGAGTAATTACTTCGGTCGTCCCTTTATTGCAAGCCTCTTCCAGCGAGTCTCCTCGTGTCCTGTATTGGGTAATGTTTTCCGTTACGATGATCGAACTGTCGATCATCATACCCAAAGCCAGGATCAACCCGGAGATGGAGATGATATTCAGCGACATCTTGCAGAGGTAGAAAAAAAGGAAACTGATGATCAGGCTCACCACCATACTTAACCCGATTACTGCCGGGCTCTTGATATCCCCTAAGAAAAGGATGGCGACGATACAGATGAAAAGGAAACCCAACGACAGGTTTTGTTTCAGGTTCGAGATGGTATAATCCAGCAATTCCGTCTGGTTGCGGCTGACACTGAAATCGATATCCGGATAGACGGAAGCAAAGTAATCCGTCACTTCTGCCAATGCCTCTTTCATGTTATCCATATTTTCATCCGCCTGCTTGATTACAGCCAGCGTTACCGCCCGTTTCCCGTTGGAAAGGGAAGCTCCGGTCTCTTTCTCCGGCACGACGGAGATGCGTGCCAAATCTTTCAGTTGAAAAATATGGTTATTTTTCCTGATATAAATATTCTCGACATCTTCCGGTGTGCGCAGCAGTGTCGAGAACTTGATATTGTACTCGTAATAGCCGTCACGTACGGTCATGCTACCCGGTTCTATATTGTTAGATGTCAGTGCGGCCTCCAGATCGTCAAGTGTGATCTCCGACATTTTCAGCAACTTCATGTCCGGAACAATCTGTAACTGCCGTTTCAGAATTCCGGTCACATCTACCATTGCCACTTCGGGCAACTGTTCGATACGACGTTTGATCACCGTTTCGGCAAACTGGCAAAGGTCGAGGAACGATCCTTCGTTTATTTCACTGTAAGCGCTGTCGCTTTTCAATGTCAGATTCAAGCAGAATACGGGAATATCAGTGGCACTGGCTTTGATTACCCGTGGACGTTCTACTTCACGTGGCAGGTAGTTCATAGCTGCGTCTATCTTTTCGTTGACTTCGATAAAAGCCAGATCCGTATTTGTTCCGAAATCGAAGTTTAGGCGTATGATGGCAGCACCGTCGCGTGTTTCACTGTGGATGTCGCGTAAACTGGCAACCTGCATTAATTGCTGGCGGATGGTTTTTACTACTGTGTTTTCCAATTCGCGTGCCGAAGTGTTCTGGCCGGATACCTGTACGGTGATCTCCGGAATTGCAATATCAGGCAGCAACGACACCGGAATGGTGAAGTAAGTAACCAGTCCCACGATAAAGCAAGCCGTAAAAGCCATCAATACCGCGATAGGGCGTTGTAGTAGAAACTTTATCATGTATTAGAACTATGATTTATGATTTATAAATTATGATTTCTGAATTGTCAATTGTCCATTTTCAATTGTCAATTACTTTGACCGGTGCTTCGTGAGCCAGGTTAATGTTACCGCTTGTAATCACGATATCCCCTTCTTTCAGTCCGTCAATGATCGTATAGCTGTCGGCATTTTCCAAACCTGTATGTACATAGTTCCAGTATGCTTTGTCTTCCGTTAATGTGAATACAACCTGTTTGCCGGAACGGAGTACGACAGCGCTTTTGGGAACGACCAACTGTTTACCCAGCGAACGATGGATACTTACTCGTACATTCATCCCTTCGAACAACTTACCTTTATCGTTTACGGCAGCTTTCACCTGTACCATCCCGTCTTTGTCTACCAGCGGGTTTATTTCGGATATACGGCCGTCAGCCGTGACATCGGACAAGGCAAAAGGAGCTACCTCTACACGATCGCCTGTTTTGATAAGCGGCAGTTCGCTTTCCAAAACTGTGAAAGCGGCTTCCAATGTGCGGGTATCGATAATGGAACAGAAAACATCGGAGGTAGAAGCCGTATTGAACTGTTTGGCGAACAGGTTAGCGACGACACCGTCGAAAGGGGCGGTCAGGACTGCGTTTCGTTGTTCGTATTTGGCAAGCTGCCAAGAGATCAGTGCCTGGTCATACCCGCTTTTTACCTTGACTAACTGCATGGTTGCGGGCGGTACTTTTGTAGAATCTTCCAGTTTGTAGCCCTGTCCGATCAGTACGTCTTGCAGTTCCAGTTTGGCGCGTTCGAGTGCATCTTTGGCTTGCGCTGTCTTGTTGGCAAGGCGGAAGGTTGAGAGTTCTGCGAGCTTTTGCCCTTTCGTCACGCGATCGCCGTTCTTCACATATATCTTGGCGATCGGTTCTGCCGATTCGAATTTTAGGTCGACAAAGTTTCGGGCTGACAGTTTGCCGTTACTGATCAGTTCGTGGTTGAAATCAGTAGTATTCAACTTCATCACCGTCACCTCGTTTGTCTCATCCGGCAGAACGGTTTCTACGCTTTCTTCGGAACCTTTCTCTTTCTTTTCACCGGAGCAAGCCATCATCCCGGCCAGAATCAGTATAGCAAACAATTTGTAGTATTTCATATTTTATTGTTTTTATCAAAGTTGTTTCGCAAATATACAAACATATTTTAGTTACGATCCTTTCGTAATTACTTTTTTTCTATTATCTTTTTTACTTCTTCCCGCATTTCCCGGATTGCCGTACTTTCCACCTTCGGCTTTTTGGCCAGCACGACACTGGCGGCAGCCCGCAATTTATCCACCTGGTAGAACTCCGGCTCTGCATATAGCTTGGCTAACAAATAATATGGATACAATCTCTCCGGCAGTATCCCGATAGCCTGAAGCAATTCTTCTTCCGCCTCCCGGTAATCTCCGAGCATCTGCCGGTTTTTGGCGATCATGTACCGGATCATCGGGTCTCCGCTCAGCCGCTTCGCCCGTTCCAATACCCGTATCGCTTCGGCGTGTTGTCCCGTCTTGCTGAGGCATTGCGCCTCTTC
>CDZV01047377.1_pt1 | contig 21697 bp, 19 predicted proteins | sample 554851 | NCBI WGS metagenome assembly CDZV01 (sample SAMEA3182090, study PRJEB8094) | gut metagenome | biome: human; feature: gut; material: Stool; isolation source: human stools | place: Canada | collected 2013-03-12
CAACACCATTTTCACCAGCACCACCGGGTCTGTCCCCGGCCTTACATTTTTGGCTGCGCTGTAGTATGGCGCTACCCTCTCATAGATCCACTCGTAGTCCATGACCTTCTCTATTTTCCTCACCAGATGATTCTCCGGTACCAATGCCTCTATGTCCGTTACCGCTACTTCCCGGCGTCCATCTCTTTCTCTTTCGTACATCTTTTATCACCCTACTCCATTATACCAAAAATGCCGCCTTTCGGCGACTTCTTTGACAAGCTGCGATGCCTGGCGTCCCGCCAGGCATCCGCTCCACCAGACGTGGACGGCGGTGGATGCGATACACGCGCAGCTGCTGAACGGCTGGCGGCCGGATCCCATCTTCCGCGGCGTGGGACCGGGACTGGCCTTTGCGCAGCGCATGGAAGAGCTGGAGGGGGTGCCGCAGGGCGTTCTCTGCTGTGCGCACGGCGGTACCTCGATGGCGCAGTGGTCGCCGGCGCTGGGGCATCTGGGCGGCGATAAAAGCCTGTACGGCGCGATGCAGCGGCGGTTCCGGGCGAACGGCGCGCATGTGCGCGGCCTGTTCTGGCACCAGGGCTGCTCGGAAACGGGCGATTCTTCGCATTACCAGGAAGACATGCTGGATTTTGTCCGTCACCTGCGGGAAGATTTCGGGGCCGATCTGCCCATCGTGGTAGGCCAGATTGGCCGCATCGCCTTTGAAACGCCGGACGGCGCCGGGGTCGTGCCGGCCGGCTGGAACCGCGTCCGGGACGTACAGCGCCGTCTGCCCGAACTGACGGATCGGCTGCTGACCGTCTCCACCATCCACCTGCCTCTGGAGGATTTGATCCACCTGAGCCGTTCTGCACAGAATCAGCTGGGCCGGGAAGCGGCCGAAAGCATGGCCTATCTGCTGCACGGCACGGATGAGCGGGGCTGCATGCCGCCTCCCGCCTTCCGGGATCTGCGGATTTTCCCGCAGGAATACACCGGTACGGCGGTGGTGGAGCTGCACTACGGCCATCTGCACGGCGGCCTGACCGCGGCAGGCCGGCCAAACGGCTTTACTATTGTGTGCGACCCGGATAAGCCGGAGGCTGCTTCCCATATCTTTGATGTGCGTCTGCACGAAAACACCGTACGGCTGTACACGGCGTATACGCCAGAGCGGCTGAAAGGCTGCTGGCTGTACTATGGATACGGCTGCACCCCCTATTGCAATATCACCGACATGGCCGGCCGTTCTCTTCCGGCCATGGGGCCTATCGTCCTTGCATAAAAACCCGGGCGCCGCTCAGTTGGAACGGCGCCCGGGTTTTTGATTCGCTTTATTCGCCCACTGTCAGGTACGGCCGCCATTGCTCCAGCCGCTTCTCTCCAATCCCCTTAACTTCGGTCAGCTCCTCCAGGCTGTCAAACCCGCCGTGGCTTTCCCGGTACGCGATAATGCGGTCGGCGAGCACCTCGCCGATCCCCTTCACCTGCATGAGCTCTTCCCGGCTGGCCGTATTGATGTTAATCTTTCCCGCCGCCTCCGGCATGGTGGATGCTGCCGTTGTCTCCGCCGCCGTGGTTGTCTTCGGCGCTGTCGCCGTGCGTTCGGTGGTCGGGCCGGCGGCTTTTCCGGTCGTCTTTTCGGCGGCGGCCGCCGTGGTGGGCCCCGCGACGACGCTGTTCCCAGAGGATGCCGCGGTCGCCACCGGGGTGACACGCTGCACCGGCGTGAGATCCGGCGCGGTCAGCGCCACGCACAGCCCCACCGCCGTGAGCAGCCCGGCCGCCGCGCCCCACAGCAGGATTTCCCGCTTCTCCCCGTTCACCTGCCCGCCTCCTTCCGACAGGAAAGTTTTTCCTTTTTTATTGTACCTGCGTCTGACGGAAAAAGGCAAGTGAGGATTATTCACATTGCACAAATGCAGGCAAATGACGAAATCGTCATGCAAAAACGCGCAATATGCGGTACAATAGGAGGTGCCCTCACTGGACAAGCACACACCGGCTCCGGAGCCGCCCGATGTTCCCGGCTGTGAGCGGGCCGCCGCCCTCCCGCGGCCAGGCCATCCACGACGCAGGCGGCTCCGGAGTCTTTCGACCCGAAAAGCCGTCCTCTTATCAAGTAAGGGTACATACAGGAAAGCAGGTGACAGCATGGACAAACAGTCTCTTCTCGTTGTGGAAGACGATAACAGCATTGCGGTGGGATTGGAATACTCCCTGCGGCAGGAGGGGTTCGACGTGACGGTATGCACCGGTGTGCGCGAAGCGCTCAAGGCGCTGGAGACCGCGCGGTTTGACCTCGCCGTGCTCGATCTTTCCCTGCCCGACGGCAGCGGCTATGATATCTGCCGCGCCGTCAAAGCCAAAGGGGACCTGCCCGTCATCTTTCTGACCGCCCGCGATGACGAGGGAAGCGTGGTCATGGGTCTGGACATGGGGGCGGACGATTATATCACCAAGCCCTTCCGCCTGCGGGAGCTGGTCTCCCGCATACGGAGCGTGCTGCGCCGGGCCGGCAAAAACGGCGGTGTGACCGAATTCGGTTCGGTGCAGGTGAATCCCGCCTTGGGCAAGGTCTATAAAAACGGGCAGGATGTCTTTCTTTCCGCCCTGGAATACCGCCTGCTGATGACGCTGGTCAACCACGCGGGACAAATCCTGTCGCGCAGCCAGCTGCTCGAAAGCATCTGGGACGTGTCGGGCGATTTTGTCAACGACAACACCCTGACCGTGTATATCAAGCGCCTGCGCGAGAAGATCGAGGACGATCCGCAGAACCCGGTCATCATCGAAACGGTGCGGGGACTCGGCTACCGCATCGGCGGGCATAGCTGAAGGGAGGCACCGGCATGCGGTATTTTCGCAATCCCGATGTGCAGTCGCTGTGCGCGATGCTCGCCGCCGCGACGCTTCTCCTCACGGCGGCGGGCTTCGGCGCCGGGGCGGTGACCGGCTGGTTCGTGCTGGCTGCCTGCCTGCTGCTGGACATATTGTGTCTCGCACACACCCTGTGGCGGCACCGCCAGCTGGACAAGCTCGTCGAGTACCTGCGCCGCATCACGGCGGGGGAATACGCGCTCGACGTGCGCGATCACAGCGAGGGGGAGCTCAGCCTGCTCAAGAGTGAAATCTATAAGGTGACCGTCCTGCTCTCGGAGGCAAATGACCAGCTGCAGAAGGAAAAGCTGCAGCTGGCCGACTCGATGGCGGATATTTCGCATCAGCTCAAAACGCCGCTGACCTCCATGCTGATGATGACCGATCTGCTGCGGGACGAAACGCTGCCCGCCGAAAAGCGGGAAGAATTCACCCGCCATATCCGCATCCAGCTCGAACGGATCCAGTGGCTGGTCTCCTCCCTGCTTAAAATGTCCCGTCTCGATGCGGGCGTGGTCACCATGCACCGGGAGGAGGTGCCGGTGGGCGATCTGGTCAGGGAAGCGGCCGCTCCCCTGCTCATCCCGATGGAGCTCAAGGAACAGCAGCTGTGCCTCGAAGGGGATGAAGCCTCCCGGTTTGCCTGCGACCGCCGCTGGACGGTGGAGGCGCTGCTCAACATCATCAAAAACTGCGTGGAGCATACGCCGGCGGGCGGGCGCCTGACCATCCGCTGGAGATCCAATCTGCTGTATACCACCCTGGAAATTGCGGACAACGGGCCGGGCATCGATGCGCAGGACCTGCCCCACATCTTCACCCGGTTTTACCGCGGCAAGCACGCGGAGGACAGCGCGGCGGGCGCCGGCATCGGCCTGGCGATGGCCAAAAGCATTTTGTCCCGGCAGGACGCGCAGGTTTCCGCCGCGAACCAGCCGGGCGGCGGCGCCTGCTTCACCGTACGCTTCAATCACGCGGTCGTTTGATCGGTGACAAAACTGTCACCGTCCCTGTCACCGCCGTGTCACCCTGCGCGGGTAAACTGAGAGACAGAATGAAACAACAGGAGGCTTCTCACATGGAAATTCTGCGCGTGGAAAACCTGTGCAAAGTGTACGGCAAGGGAGAAACGGCGGTCCGCGCCCTGGACAACGTCACCTTTTCGGTGCCGAAGGGGCAGTTTGTGGCCATTATCGGTCCCTCCGGATCGGGCAAATCCACCCTGCTGCATATTCTCGGCGGCGTGGACTACCCCACCTCGGGCAAGGTGTTCATCGACAACACCGACGTGTATACGCTCAACGAAACCAACCTGGCTGTCTTCCGCCGCCGGCAAATCGGGCTGATTTATCAGTTCTATAACCTAATCCCCGTGCTCACCGTGGAGGAAAACATCACCCTGCCGCTGCTGCTCGACGGGCGCAAGGTGGATCCGCGCCAGCTGCGCGAGCTGATTGTGACGCTTGGCCTGGAAAACCGACTCGGCCATCTGCCCAACCAGCTTTCGGGCGGGCAGCAGCAGCGGGTGTCTATCGGCCGCGCCCTGGCCAACAGCCCCGCCCTCGTCCTGGCGGACGAACCGACCGGCAACCTTGACAGCCGCAACAGCGCCGATATCATCAATCTGCTGCGTCTGTACAATAAGAAATTCAATCAGACGCTCATTGTCATCACCCACGACGAGAAAATCGCCCTGCAGGCCGATCGCATCATCGGCATCGAGGACGGCCGCATTTCCCGGGATGAGGTGATCGCATGAATATCCTGCACCGCGTCACGCGTAAAACGCTGCGCAAGAACAAGACCCGCACCATCGTGACCATCATCGGCGTGGTGCTGTCGGTGGCGATGGTAACCGCCATCACCTCCTTTATTTCCAGCATGCAGGACTTCATGCTGCGCTCCACCATTGCCGAGGAGGGCAACTGGGAGGCAGGCGTCGAGAACGTCTCCTACCAGCAGACGGCCGACCTGCGGCGTTCCGATGCCTTTAAGCAGACGGGCTATACTCGGATGCTGGGATTTGCCATGCTGGAGGGCAGCGCCAACGACGCCAAGCCTTACCTGTGCGTGCAGGCGTTTGAGGAGACGGCGTTCGGCCTCTTCGGCGTCACGCCCATCGAAGGCCGCCTGCCGGAAAACGACAGCGAGCTGCTTATTTCCGAACACATCTGGATAAACGGCGGCGTGCAGCTGAACGTGGGGGACACCATCACCCTGCCCATCGGCGATCGGGTATTTGAGGACGGCACCGTCGCGACGCGCAACTATTCCTATAATCCCGATGACGAGCCGGAAACCCTGTCGGTGCGGGAAACCAAAACCTACACCATCGTGGGCGTGTGCGCCCGTCCCGGCATGGAATCGTACAGTGCGGGCGGATATACCGTTTTCACCCGCCTTATGCCGAACACCCTGCAGGCGAACGACACCGTCTCCCTGTACGTGACCGCAAAAAAGCCGGCAAAAATCTTTGAAACCATGCCGGAGCTTGCCGGTACGATCGATGACATGTACATCCTCTACCACTCCGGCCTGCTGCGCTATATGGGTATCAGCCAGAACGAAAATTTCAATGCCGTGCTGTACAGCATGGCCGCCATCCTCATCGCGCTGATCATGCTGGGCTCCATCTCGCTTATCTATAACGCCTTCGCCATCTCGGTGAGCGAGCGCTCCCGGCAGTTCGGCATGCTGTCGAGCGTGGGCGCCACCTCGCGGCAGATCCAACACGCGGTCCTTTATGAAGCGCTGGTCATCAGCGGCATCGGCATCCCGCTTGGGGTGCTGTCGGGCGTCGGCGGCATCGGGGTGACCATTTGGCTGCTGCGGGATTCTCTCTCCAGCTTTCTGAACGGTACGGTGACCTTCACCCTGTCCGTCTCGGTGCCCGCCATTGTCATTGCGGCGGTGGTCGGCCTGCTGACCGTGCTCATCTCGGCCTATATCCCCGCCCGGCGCGCCGCGCGCCTGTCCGCCATCGAAGCGATCCGGCAGACCGATGACATCCGCCTGCGCGCCAAGCAGGTCAAAACGCCCCGCTTTATCCGCCGGCTTTTCGGCATGGAGGGCGACCTGGCGCTCAAAAACTTCAAGCGCAACCGCCGCCGCTACCGCGCAACCGTCTTTTCCCTGTTCATCAGCGTGGTGCTGTTCATCTCGGTTTCCACCTACACCTCGCTGCTCAGGGCCAGCGTCACCACCATGTTCAGCGACAAGAACTACAGCATCCTGGTTTCGGTGCCCCGGCACGACGACGAGGAAACGCCGACGGAGGAGATCCGGTCTTTTTACAACGCGCTGGATGCGATGGACAACATCACAGAGTTCACCATGCTGCGCCACACCAGCGGCCAGTACACCGCCCAAAGGGAAGAACTGGATGACAAGCTCTGGGACATTGCGGTGGAAAGCGGCTTTTTCCAGGAGGATGAAGCGCCCCTTCTGCCCTTCAGCATCACCGCTTTGGACGAGGAGACCTTCGCCCGCTATGTAGAAAAGCTGGGGCTGAACCTCGCAGATTATACCGACGCAGACAATCCGCGCGCCATCGTGCTCGATCAATATCTCATCATGGACGAAGCCGGCCGCTATATCGAAGGCCATGTTCTGGCAGATCATACGCCCCGCGAAGTAGAGCTTCTGGGAATTTCCGGCGCCGTGGCGGACGGCCAAACCCATCCCACAACGGCGACCATCCGTCTCGAAACCTACACGGATGAAATACCGCTGGGCATAGAAACGCACAACAACGCCAGCGGCGGGGTCACTCTCATCGTCTCCCCCAGCGTGATCGAACAGTTTGGCGGCACCTTTTACCGGCCGTCGGTCTCTTTCGCCATCAATGCGGCGGACACCACCAAGGCGGAAAAGGATATCAACGATACCATTCAGCAGATGCGCCTGGGCTATGACTGCATCAATTATGATGCCCAGAAGCAGCAGAACGAAAATGTGCTGCTCGTGTTCAACGTGCTGACCTATGGCTTCATCGTGCTCATCTCGCTTATCACCATCGCCAACGTGTTCAACACCATCTCCACCAATATTCAGCTGCGCCGCCGGGAACTGGCCATGCTTCGGTCGGTCGGCACAACCCAGGCGGGCTTCCGCAAGATGATGAACTTTGAATGCCTCTTCTACGGGCTCAAAGCCCTGCTGTACGGTCTGCCCGTCTCGCTGGTCTTCGTGTTCCTCATCCGTGCGGCTCTGCTGCAGGGGGTGTATACGATGTTCGCCTTCCCCTGGCTCAGCTTTGTGGTGGCCATCCTGTGCGTCTTCCTCGTGGTATTCGTCACCATGATGTACGCCATGTCCAAGGTGCGCCGGGAAAACATCGTGGACGCGCTCAAAAACGAAAACCAATAATCCCCGCAAAAGGGCCGCGCAGCCGCGCGGCCCTTTTTGCTGAAAAGTATTATAATCCGGTCCTTCGGCACATACTGTATACAGAAAACATTTTAGAAAGGCCGGATGCGCCATGTCAACCGTTGTGGCCTCGCGCCGCCAAAAATTCGATCTCAAAGCGTTCTTATTATCCGTCGGAGGTACCCTGGCCGTGGGCTTTCTCGGCGGCCTTGCGGGCGGAACCGCCGGCTTTGAGCAGCTCATTAAGCCGCCGCTCACCCCGCCGGCCGTTGTATTTCCCATTGTGTGGACCGCGCTGTACGCCCTGATGGGCCTGGCCGCCTACCTCATCTGGAGCAGCGGAGACCTCGACCGTGCCGCCTGTCTGCGGGTGTACACAGCGCAGCTGTTTGTCAGCGCCCTGTGGCCCCTGATCTTTTTCCGGCTGGGGCTGCGGCTGGTCGCTTTTTTCTGGCTGCTGCTGCTTGTGGCGCTGCTGACGCTGACCTTATCGGGATTCCGGTATATCCGCAAATCCGCCTACTGGCTGCTGCTGCCAACCCTGCTGTGGGTCCTGTTTGCCGGTTATCTGAACCTGGGCTTTTACCTGCTCAATGCATAAAGCCAAAGAGCCAAAAAGAGCCAAAGAGAAAAGCCCGCCGGAACCATTCCGGCGGGCTTTAGAGTGTCAAAAACGTATCGGAAGGAAGGGGAGGTGTGGAGGGGGAACCATCAGGGTTCCCCACTCCGCGTCGAGAGCCGTACGCTTGCGTACGGCCGCGGATCAAAGCCGCCTTCCGGCGGGCTTCTGTTTAGTTGGCAGATTCCTGCGTCAGCTGAAAATTGGAAAAGGCGGCCGTCAGGCCGATCGCCGGGATTTTCAGCGAGATCAGCTGTCCTGTAGTGGGATCGGACAGAATCTCAAACTGCCCGTTTACCGATTCCCCTTTGGTGGACAGCCCCTTGTCGGTTACGGCAGCGCTGCCCTCTGCCCGAAATCCCGCATCCAGTGCTTCCATCACGCTGCGGCCCAGGGCGCTTTCGGGTATCTGATCGGGTGTGACGCCGAAAGACAGCGCCCCCATGCGCACCTTGACCTCTTCCCCGTCCCATTCCATGGACATGCCGTTCAGGGTGGCCGGCTCCTCGAATTCCATCTTGAGCATCCCGGCGGACATACGGGTCAGCCGTCCCTTTATCTGCATATCCTGATAGGTCATATCCACATCGCAGGAAAACCCGGTGGTCACCGGCTTTTCCGGTTCCTTCGCCGCAGGCGAACAGGCGGTCAATAGCGTCAGCGCCAGCACAAGGACAAGCGCCAGGCCGAAAAAACGACGGGTCATAGCCATGCTCCATTTCTCCGGCGGACCAAACTTGACGTTTTCTTCCCACTCCCCCGTCCGCCGGCGCGAAAGGGCCGGGAGCCCCGCGCCCGAACGGACGGCGGCCCCCGGCCCCTAACCCGTTATTCCAGGCGCAAAAACAACCCGCCCAGCTCGTCGATCAAATCGGAGGGCAGCATCGCATGCTGCGACAGGCGTGCCGCCGCGCGGTCGCCCGCCAGTCCATGCAGATGCACGCCGCACATGGCCGCGTGATACGGCTCCATTCCCTGCGCCAGGAAGGAGGCGATGAGCCCTGCCAGCGCGTCGCCGCTGCCGCCGGTCGCCATTCCCGCATTGCCCGTTGTATTGATGAGCAGGGGGCGTCCCGGCGCGGCAATCACCGTGCGGTTGCCCTTAAGCACCACCACGACGCCGTGCTTTTCCGCGTATTGCCGCGCCGCTTCGACACGGTTTTCCTGCACCTGCGCGACGGTGCTGCCCAGCAGCCGCGCCATTTCGCCGGGATGGGGCGTCAGCACAAGCGGCGCCCGGGTTGTTTTCCCTATATCTATATGCCCTGCTGCCGCATTTATACCATCCGCGTCCAAAACCACCGGACAATCGGCGCACCGCAGCAGATCTTCCACCACAGCGGTCATCTGCCCGCCCGTTCCCAAGCCGCAGCCGATAAGCAGCGCATTCGTTTTTTTCAGCCGTTCGCGCAGAAGCGGCAGCGCCGCCAGCGCGGTCTGTCCCTCCGGCGTCTCAGGTAGGGGCACAAACACCGCTTCGGGCAGGCCGGCCGCCATGATCGGGTAAATCGATCGGGGCACCGCCGCCGTCGCCAGTCCCGCGCCGCCGCGCAACGCCGCCTTGAGCGCGAGCAGGGCCGCGCCCGCCATACCGTAGCTGCCGCATACGGCCAGCACCTGTCCATATGTCCCCTTATGGCTTTCCGAAGCGCGCGGCGAAAAACAGCGGGCGACCATATCCCAGTCAATAATCGACTGATCCGAGGTGAATTGCGCGAGCAGCCGCTCGTCAATGCCGATGGAGACCACCTCCACGCTGCCGCACGCGGTGGAAGCGCGGGCAGTCAGCAGACCGGGCTTCATCGCCGTGAAGGTCACCGTGCGATCGGCCAGCAGGGTGTCCGGATCGCACACCCCGGTATCGCAGTCCATGCCGCTGGGCACGTCGATGGCCACCGTAATGGCCTCGGAGGTATTGACCATGCGGAATATGGCCCGCATGTAGTCGGGCAGCTCCCCGTGAAAGCCGATGCCGTACACCGCATCCACCACCAGCGCCGCCTCCCGCACCGCGTCGGAAACCAGATAGGGCTCCGTTTCCAGATTGAGCACGGCGATGTCGCCCGCGTCCTCGATGCGGCTGAGCGTTTCCCTTGCCTGCGGGCTTTTGGGCCGGCCGCACAGCAGCACCACCGTCACGGCATACCCCTCTTCCTGCAGCTTGCGGGCGACGACAAAGCCGTCGCCGCCGTTGTTGCCGCTGCCGCACAGGACAACGGTGTTCCGCCCCGCCAGGTTGTCAATCGCGCGGATACGGCGCGCGGCGGCACTGCCCGCGTTTTCCATCAGACGCAGGTAGTCGAGCCCCTCGTCCACCGCCGCCGCTTCGAGCAGCCGCATCGATTTCGCCGTCAATACTTTCATAAATATCCTTTCCCCCGTTTCCTGTTAAAAGCAAAAGGGTCCCCGCCTCACCACGGCCGCTGCCGACAGGCGGCTTTGCTTGTGCAAGACGGAAAATGCGGGCCATATATACGGCCCGCAAGCGCTTTTCCGTCAGGCGTCCAGCATGCAGCATGCCGGCACCATTCCCGTCCGCTCTATTTCTCCGCCGCGTCGGATACGCCCGCCTGCGCGGCTTTCCTTTTCATCTCCAGCTGTACCAGCTTGTTCAGGCCGCGCTCGAGCGCGTCGAGCACCCGCTGTTCCGGCGCGAAAACCACCAGGGTATGGCCGTTTTTCTTGCTGTGATAGTTGAAGCACCAGGTGGCCGCCTCAGCCGACGGCGCGGCCAGCACCACCCGATCGTAGTGCCGGTTGGCCTGTTCCGCCGCGTTGTAAGGCAGCAGGCTCTCAATTTTGGAACCGGCCACCGAGACAATGCGCTTCCGCTTGCGCTGGGCAACGATCTGATCGATGTCAATATCGCCGTTGGTCACGCTGTATTCAAACTCCACGTTCTGGCTGGTGATGAGCCACCACGCCCCGTAGCCGATGCCCACCACCAGTATCATCAGCATGGGAATAAACAAAAACAGCGCCGCCGTCAGTATCAGCGCCCCCAGCACCACCAGGGCGATAATGCCGTATTCGCGTCCGCCCTTCTTTTTGGCGACGATCTGCTCCACAAAGGTGTCCATTGTGTCCAAGGTATCCATTCGGTTTCCACTCCTTATATAATCCCCGAGCCGCCGCGGCTCATTTGTATACAGTATACCATACCTGCCGAAAGCATTGCAATGGCTGCAGCGCAAAAAAGCGTAAATTATCCATGAACGGCATGGTGTTTTTATAATATATTTCGGTTTTACTCTTGAATAAAAATAGGATATATGCTACACTAAATAAAAAGCGGCCGCGGGGGAATCCCGGCCGCTTTGGAGGAGGAGCTTATGGAACACAGAATGCAGACCATCCTTTGCCGGCAGGATAAAGCGGTCAAAATCGGGGTAATCCCCGGCCATTTTGCCACCAATCACTCCCACGTCAACTATTACATCGATCTGACCGCCGTCAAAAGCCAGTATCAGATGGCGCAAAGCGGCGCCCAGGTGCTCGCCCGCGCCTATCAGACGGGCACCCCGGTGGATACCATCATCTGCCTCGAGGGTACCGAGATGCTCGGGGCTTTTCTCGCACGCGAGCTGTCACAGGCCGGGCCTTCCCTGAGCGCGGGGCGGGACATCTGCGTCATCACGCCTGAGCTCAACGCCAACAACCAGATGATCTTCCGGGACAACACCCAGCGCATGGTTTGGAACCGGGAGATCCTCCTGCTCATTGCCTCCGTCTCCACCGGCAAAACGATCAACCGCTCGCTCGAATGCCTGCAGTATTACAGCGGCCGGCTCGTGGGTATTGCCGCCGTGTTCAGTGCTGTCAGTGAGGCGCACGGACTGCCGATCCATTCTCTCTTCGGCCCGCAGGATATTCCGGGGTACGAAACCCATCTGTCCCACGAATGTCCCCAGTGCCGGAACAAGCAGAAAATCGACGCCATTGTCAACAGCTTCGGCTATTCCAAGGTGTGAGAACCCGCACGGGAGCCCGGCGCATATTTTATTTTGCGCCGGGCTTTTTTTATGCGCCAAATATGGTATACTGATACTGCATGTATCCGGCCGGGAGGGAACGGCAGAGTCAGCACGCTCCCGGCCGATAGGTATAAGAGGTGAATCGTGATGCATCGATGGATACGTTATATGCGGCGCGGGGTCGCCGCCTTTGTGATCGCCGGCGCGCTGCTTATTGGGACGGGGCTCGGCTATACCCTGACGCCGCAGCGGCATTTTGATGCCTTCGTGGAGCAGCTGCCCGCCCTGCTGGTGGCGCCGGACGACATGTCCCTGCCCTTCCTGTTTGCCGATCCCACCGCGTACGGCGTTGCAATCGAGCCGGCGGCGCTGCCGTACGGCGACGAATCCGACTGGGAAGACAGCCTGGACGGCGTGCGCTTTCTGCAGGGGGTACTGGATCATTTTGAGCCGGAGGACCTGTCGGCCTCCTCCCGTCTGACGCGGGATATTCTGCAGGACTGGCTGGAACGGCAGCGGCTGACGGCGGAACACTACTGGCTGAGCACCGGTTACCTCGGCAGCTTCACCGGCTTTCAGGCGCAGCTTCCCCTGCTGCTCACCGAATACCCCGTCCGCCGGCAAAACGACATCGACGGCCTGTTCCACATGCTCGAGACAGCGGAAGAAACCTTTGTCCAGTACGCCGCCCTCGAACGGCAGCGGCAGGAAAACGGCGCCGGGCTCAGCCGCACCATCCTTGCGCGCGTCATCGAGCAGTGCGAAACCTTTCAGGATTCCGACGTTTCCTTTCTCGTGGACGCTTTCTCCGCCAAGGTGGACGCGGCGGATTTTCTCTCCGCACAGGATAAGGAAGCGTATAAGGCAACGGGCAAAGCCCTAATAGAAAACAATCTGCGCCAGGCCTATCGCCGGCTGGGCGAGGAGCTTTCCTCCATTGAAAACGCGCCGGAGGACGGCGGTCTTGCCGAAAGGCCGGGCGGCCAGGCGTTTTACCAGGCGCTGTTTCAGCAGACCACCGGCAGCGACATGACCATCGAAGAGGCGGAAGCCTGGCTGACCGAACGCCTTGAACAGTATCTGGGCGAATTTACCCTTTTGACGCTCTCCCTTGCCAAAAGCGACCCCGAGGGACTGACCGCCTATATGCAGGCGGGGCAGCCTGCCTACGGCGAATTTGAAAGCGCGGAACAAAATCTCGACTATTTGCGGGAGGCCATGCTGGCCGATTATCCCGATGTGGCCAATCTGTCCTATGCCATCCATACGGTGCCCGACGCCATGAAGGACAATTTCTCCCCCGCCGCCTATCTGCGCTCCCCCATCGATCAGCCGGACGGCACGCCCGAGTCGATTTATATCAACGGTGCTTACTCGCCCTCCATCTTTCCCACCGTTGCGCATGAAGGCTATCCGGGGCATATGTATCAGAACGCCTTTTTCAAGGCACAGAAACTGCCCGCCGTGCGGTATATCCTCGACTACAACGGCTACACCGAGGGATGGGCCACCTATGTGGAGAACCGCAGCGACCGATACGCGCAGGACAGCGATGTCGCCGCGCTGCACAACGCCTCGCAGCGGGCGGTGCAGATGGTGATCTGCCTGCTCGATATCGGCATCCACTATCATGGCTGGGACCTCGAAGAAAGCGCCGCTTTTGTCGGGCAATATCTGAATATACCCGAAGAAAGCATGCGTGAGCAGTACCTGCTGCACGTGGAAACGCCGACCAACTACCTGCAGTATTATTTTACCGGGGCGCAGCTGGAAGAGATGCGCCGGCAGGCGGAGCAGGAGCTGGGCGACGCCTTTTCCGCGGTGGAATTCCATCGGGTGCTGCTGGCAACCGGCCCCGCCCCTCTCGGCATCCTGCAGCAGCAGGTAGACAACTGGGTGGTCTCGGTACAAGCGAAGGCGGCCGCCTGATCGGGGGTCCCGCCTGTTTCCTTTATCTTCTCTTTCCGCGTCCGGCAATACGTCGACTTTCCCGCCACATCGCTGAGCCATGAAAAAGACCTTCTCCATATTTTTCGTTGGTTGGCTCCCTTAACTTGAATCTATATCTAAGCCATTTCCTTTCCATTGGCCGAGCCGATGGATCCCCAACGCAACAAAAAGGCACGGTTTTGCAGACGCAAAACCGTGCCTTCAGCTTGTCAAAGAAGTCTCGCGTGCGAGACTTCTTTGACAAGCTGAAGCCGAAAGTGGGGAAAACCGGATGATTTTCCCCACTTTCGGCCGCCTGAAGGCTGCTTTGATCCGCTTCGCTCGACGCGGAGTGGGGAACCCTGATGGTTCCCCCTCCACACCTCCTCTTCCTTCCGATGCTTTTTTGACAATCTGAAGGCACGGTTTTGCAGACGCAAAACCGTGCCTTCTTTATTTCCCGATATCCTTGCGGTAATGGGCGTTTTCAAACGCAATCTTGCTCACGGCGGCATACGCCTTGTCCAAGGCTTCCGGCAGGGTGGCCGCCACCGCCGTCACACCGAGCACCCGCCCGCCGTTCGTGACAAAGCGCCCGCCTTGCAGCTTGGTGCCCGCGTGGTAAATCGCATACACGTCATCCCGCTGTCCCGCATTGTCCAGTCCCGAGATGGGCAGGCCCTTGGGATAGGAGGCGGGATACCCGCCCGAGGCCATCACCACGCAGGCACAGGCCTCTTCCTTCCAGCGAATATCCAGCGAGTCGAGCCGCTCGTCCCGCACCGCCTCGATAATCTCGATCAGATCCGTCTCCAGACGGGGCAGCACCACCTGCGTTTCCGGGTCGCCGAACCGGCAGTTGTACTCGATCACCTTGGGGCCGTCGGGCGTTATCATCAGCCCGAAAAAGAGGCAGCCCTTGAAGGGCCGGCCCTCTTTGGCCATGGCGTCCACCGTGGGCTGGAAAATATGCTCCATGCACCAGGCGGCATGCTCCTCGGTGTAATACGGGTTGGGGCTGATGGTGCCCATGCCGCCCGTGTTGGGCCCCATGTCGCCGTCAAAGGCGCGCTTGTGATCCTTGGCGGAGACCATTGGTTTAACCGTCCTGCCGTCGGTAAAGGCAAGCACCGATACCTCGGGACCGGTGAGGAATTCCTCCACCACGACCCGGCTGCCCGACGCGCCGAAAACGCGATCCTCCATGATCTCCTTGACCGCCTGCCGGGCCTCCTCGTAATTGTCGCAGAGGATGACCCCCTTGCCCAGAGCCAGGCCGTCCGCCTTGATGACCGCCGGATACTTGTCCTGCCGGCGGATATAGGCCAGCGCCTCAGCCGGCTGATCGAACACTTCGTAGCCGGCGGTGGGAATGCCGTATTGTTTCATCAGGTTTTTGGAAAACACCTTGCTACCTTCGAGAATGGCCGCGTTCGCGCGCGGGCCGAAGGCCGCGATGCCTTCCGCCTCCAGCGCGTCCACCATGCCGGCCACCAGCGGATCGTCCGGCGCAACAAACACCAGATCGACCCGCAGCTTTTTGGCCAGCGCCACCGCGCCGGGCAGATCGGTCGCCGCCACATCGAAGCACTGGGCGTCCTTTGCGATGCCGCCGTTGCCGGGGGTGCAGTACAGCTTGCCGCAGCGGGGGCTTTCCTTCAGTTTGCGTACGATGGCGTGCTCGCGGCCGCCGCCGCCGACCACCAGAATATCCATGCGGTTCCCGCCTTTCGCTTAATGATGGAACAGGCGCAGGCCGGTGAAGGCCATCGCGATGCCGTATTTGTTGCAGGTTTCGATGACGTTGTCGTCCCGGATGGAACCGCCCGGTTCCGCGATATAGCACACGCCCGATTTGTGCGCGCGCTCGATGTTGTCGCCGAAGGGGAAGAACGCGTCGGAACCCAGCGACACGCCGGTCAGGGTATCCAGCCAGGCGCGCCGCTCCTCACGGGTCAGCGGTTCCGGCCGCGCGGTGAAAAAGTTCTGCCACGCGCCGTCGGCGATCACGTCCTCGTATTCGTCCGAAATATACACGTCGATGGTGTTGTCCCGGTCAGGGCGGCGGATATCGGGGCGGAAGGGCAGGGCCAGCACCTTCGGGTGCTGCCGCAGATACCACGCATCCGCCTTGTTGCCCGCCAGGCGGGTGCAGTGGACCCGGCTCTGCTGTCCCGCGCCCACGCCGATGACCTGTCCGTCCTTGGCGTAGCAGACCGAGTTGGACTGGGTGTATTTGAGGGCGATGAGGGCGATGAGGAGATCCCGCTTGGCCTCGTCGGGCAGCGTTTTGTTCTCGGTGACCAGGTTGGAAAGCAGCGTCTCGTCGATCTTCACCTCGTTGCGTCCCTGCTCGAAGGTGACGCCGAACACGTCCTTATGCTCCACCGGGGCAGGCGTGTACGCCGGATCGATGCGCACCACGTTATAGGAGCCCTTGCGCTTGCCGCGCAGGATTTCCAGCGCCTCGTCGGTGTAGCCGGGGGCGATGACGCCGTCCGACACCTCGCGTGCGAGCAGAGCGGCCGTCTGTTTGTCGCACACGTCGGACAGGGCCACCCAGTCGCCGTAGGAAGACATGCGGTCGGCGCCGCGGGCGCGGGCATATGCGTACGCCAGCGGGGACAGCTCGCGATCGTCCACAAAATAAATCTTTTTGAGCGTGTCGGACAGGGGCAGCGCCACCGCCGCACCCGCCGGGCTGACATGCTTGAAGGAGGCGGCTGCCGGCAGGCCGGTGGCTTCCTTCAGCTCCTTAACCAGCTGCCAGCTGTTGAAGGCGTCGAGAAAATTGATAAAGCCCGGCCGGCCATTCAGCACCTCGATGGGCAGCTCGCCCCCGTCCTGCATAAAGATGCGGGACGGCTTCTGATTGGGGTTGCAGCCGTATTTCAAAAGCAGTTCGTTCATAACAGGCTCTCCTTTCAGTTTCCTTCGTTCTTGTTGAAGATGAGGCTGGTCACCGCGCCGGAGCGCAGGTCGATGGCCCGGGTGAAGAGAGACACCTTGTTGTCCTCGTTGAGATTCTCCCACACGGTGCGGGAGAAGGTGTCCAGATCCCCTTCAATGGCCACGCGGGTCGGTTCCCCTTCAAAGGAGGGCAGCGGATTGCCGTCCTGCTGATAGGTGTGGATGAAATGCCCCTCGCCCGCCCGCGGCGCGTCATAGTCGAAGAAGAACCGCTGGGTGGAGGCGGGGTTGCCGTTTGCCGATTTGAGGATGGACAGGCGGTACCGGTCCTCCTTCGGCTCCACCACGCCCGAAATGCGGGGGGTGAAATTGGGGCCGTCCGGCTCAAAGGTCCGGGTGCGCAGCGCCTGTTCAAAGGTACCGCCCGCCGCCAGCGTATCGTAAATGGTGTCGGTCTGATCGCCGTTGGTGACGATGGTCACATCGCCATACACCCGCACCGGCGCGTAAATGATGAGGGACGGATCCTCCATCTTGCTTTCGTCAAAGGCCTTGGTGCGGATCCCCCGGCCGTCGTGCTCGAACACGCGGTTGCGGCTGTTCGCACTGCGTCCCATGATGAAATAGGCGATGTAAAACTGCCCGCCGTCCTCGCTTTTGCCCAGGACGATGCCCCGTCCCGGATAGGTGGTGGCGCTCAATTCCTGCGCCAGTGATTTTTTCTGCATAATCTGGTTCCCCCTTATTCCTCAATCACGGCAATCTGGCCGTTCACCTGTATCTTGTCCGCGCAGAGCAGTGCCACCGCCCGGGGCAGCAGTTCCCATTCCGCCCGCTCCATGACCCGCCGCTGCAGCGTTTCGGGCGTATCGTCCGGCCGTACGTCCACCGCTTTCTGCAGCACGATGGCCCCGCCGTCGGGAATCTCGTTGACGAGATGCACCGTCGCGCCCGTCACCTTCACCCCGGCCGCCAGCGCCGCCTCGTGCACCTTCAGCCCGTAGAAGCCCGCCCCGCAGAAGGAGGGGATCAGGGACGGGTGCACGTTGAGGATCCGGTTGCGGTAGCGGGCGATCACCTTTTCGCCCAGGATGGACAAAAAGCCGGCCAGCACCACCACATCGGCGCCGCAGGCCTCCAATTCGGCGAGCAGCGCCTCGTCAAAGGCCGCCGCGTCGGCAAACGTCTTGCGGCTGACCACCGCGGTGGCCACGCCGCGGGCCTTCGCCCGCTCGAGTGCGTACACACCGGGGCGGGAGGCAATCACCCGCACGATGCGCCCCTGCGGAATCCGCCCCGCCTGTTCGGCGTCGAGCAGAGCCTGCAGGTTGGTGCCCCCGCCGGACACCAGCACAGCTATGTTGCGCATGGTTATGTTCCTTCCTTTCTCGCAAGGAAAGGCGGAAAACACCTTTTCCGCCTTGTTACACCAGTTCGACGCCTTCGCCGCCCGCCTTGACTTCGCCAAGGATCGTGGCCTGCTCGCCGTTTTCGGTGAGCACCCGCACCGCTTCGTCCGCTTCGTCGGGCGCCACCGCCAGCACCAGGCCGGTGCCCATATTGAAGGTGTTGAACATATCCCGCTCCGGAATATTCCCCACCCGCTGGATCAGGTTAAAGATCGGCAGCACCGGCACCTTCGCCTTTTCGATGACCGCCGTCACGCCGTCGGGCAGCATGCGCGGAATGTTCTCATAGTACCCGCCGCCCGTGATGTGGGAGATGCCGTGCACCTTCACCGCTTTCATCAGGGCGAGCAGGGGCTTGACATAAATCTTTGTCGGGGTAAGCAGCGTTTCGCCCAGCGTGGCGCTCAGCTCGTCATACCGCGCCCCCACCGTTTTCTCGCTGATATCGAACACCTTGCGCACAAGGGAGAAGCCGTTGGAATGCACCCCGCTGGACGCCACACCGATGAGGGCGTCGCCCGGACGCACATTGGCGGAGTTCACGATGCTGTCGTAATCGGCAAGACCCACGCTGAACCCGGCCAGATCGTATTCATCCTCCGGATAAAAGCCGGGCATCTCGGCGGTTTCACCGCCGATGAGGGCGCAGCCTGCCTGCACGCAGCCCTCCGCTACGCCCGATACGATAGCGGCGATCTTTTCGGGATAGTTTTTGCCGCAGGCGATGTAATCGAGGAAAAAGAGCGGCTGCGCACCCGAGCAGGCCACGTCGTTGACGCACATGGCCACGCAGTCGATGCCCACCGTATCGTGCTTATCCAGCAGGAAAGCCAGCTTCAGCTTGGTGCCCACGCCGTCGGTGCCCGAAACGAGCACCGGGCGCTTCATGCCGGCAAAATCCGGCTCAAACAGCCCGCCGAAGCCGCCGATACCCGAGAGCACGCCCGGCACATTGGTGCGGGCCACGTGGGCCTTCATCAGTTCCACGGCCTTGTAGCCGGCGGTAACATCCACGCCCGCCGCGGCGTAACTTTCGCTCACGCTTTTCATCAGGGGATCCTCCTTTATACAGCCAAGCCGCCGGTGAGCCGCACGCCCGTGCAGCCCGCCGGCGAACCCGTTTTTATTCTTTTCCTGTCCAGCAATAGGTGCATATATCGTCGGGATCAAGGCCGATGGCCTCCAGCATGCCCTCGAGCGTCTGGAACCGCAGCGTGGTCATGCGCAGGCGGCGGCGCATGCCGTCCACCATGCGTTCATACCGCCCGGACCGCGCGTCGCAGTATTCCTCCAGATGGCGGAAGCCCTCTTCCCCTTCCAGCTCCTCGATGACCGTGTGGGAGAGCAGATCCATGTCGGAGGTGGAACGGGAGAAGTTCAGATACTTGCACCCGAACATGATGGGCGGGCAGGCGGGCCGGATATGGACCTCCTTCGCCCCGCTGTCGTACAGGAAATCCACCGTCTCCCGCATCTGGGTGCCCCGCACCACCGAATCGTCAATGAACAGCAGCCGCTGGCCGCGGATGAGCTTGTCCACCGGAATGAGCTTCATGTGGGCGACCTGGTTGCGCACCGCCTGATTTTGGGGCATAAAGCTGCGCGGCCAGGTGGGGGTGTACTTGATGAAGGGGCGGGCAAAGGGAATGCCCGACTCATTGGCGTAGCCGATGGCGTGCGCCGTGCCCGAATCGGGGACACCGGCGACCGAATCCACCTGGGTATCGGTATCATGCTGCGCGAGAATGCGGCCGCAGTCGTAGCGCATCTGCTCCACGTTGACCCCTTCATAGGATGAGGTGGGATAGCCGAAATAGGTCCACAAAAAGGCGCAGACCTTTTTCTTTTTGCGCGCCGGCAGCAGCGTTTTGTACGCGTCCGCCGTTATGTGGACGACCTCACCCGGGCCCAGGCTGTATTCGTCGTGATAGCCAAGGTTGAGATAGGCGAAGGATTCAAAGGAAACGCACAGCGCCCCCTCCTTTTTGCCTATGATGAGCGGCGTGCGCCCGTACAGATCGCGGGCCGCGTACAGCCCGTCCTTGTTCAGCGCAATCAGGGTCATCGATCCGTCGATGAGCTCCTGCGCATGCCGGATGCCCTCGGCGAGAGAATCCTTCTGGTTGATGAGGCAGGCGGTCAGCTCGGTCTGGTTGACCCGGCCGCCGCTCATCTCGAGAAAGTGGGAGCTGCCGTTGGCAAAGGCCTGCTCGACGAGGGCCTCGATATTGTTGATGCGCCCCACCGTCGTCAGGGCATAGTTGCCCAGATGGGAGCGGACAATCAGCGGCTGCGGATCGGTGTCACTGATACAGCCGATGCCCATGGTGCCGGCCATCTCCTCCACGTCCCGCTCGAATTTGGTGCGGAAGGGGGAGTTCTCAATATTGTGTATGGCCCTTTCAAAGCCGGTTTCCGGGCTGTAAACGGCCATGCCGCCCCGGCGGGTGCCCAGATGCGAATGATAGTCTACGCCGAAAAACAGGTCGGTGACGCAGCTTTCCCTGGATACCACGCCAAATACGCCGCCCATATGATTCCTCCTTTTAAGCTGCCGTGCGTCCGCTGGCTTATTCGCCCATCATGCGGTGCAGGATCTCCTGATACGCTTCCACTTCCCCGCCCAGATTGCGGCGGAAACGGTCCTTGTCCAGCTTTTCATGGGTGTGCACATCCCAGAAGCGGCAGGTGTCGGGGCTGATTTCGTCCGCAAGCACGATGGTGCCGTCGGACAGCTTGCCGAATTCCAGCTTGAAATCGACCAGCTCGATGTCCAGCGTCAGGAAGAAGGCCTTGAGCACCTCGTTGACCTTGAAAGCGTATTGCGCGATGGTGTCCATTTCCTCGCGGGTGGCGATGCCGATGGACAGCACGTGGTATTCGTTGATGAGCGGATCGCCCAGCGCGTCGTCCTTATAGCTGAACTCGAGGGAGGGGCATTTCAGCACGGTGCCCTCCGGCACGCCGTAGCGCTTGGAGAAGGAGCCGGCCGCGATGTTGCGGATGATGACCTCCAGGGGCACGATGGTGACCTTCTTGACGAGCGTTTCCCGCTCCGAAAGCTCCTGGACGAAATGGGTGGGCACCCCTTCCTTTTCCAGCTTCTGCATGAGGAAGTTGGTCACCCGGTTGTTGATGACGCCCTTGCCCATGATGGTGCCCTTTTTCTCGCCGTTAAAGGCGGTGGCGTCGTCCTTGTAATCGACGATGTACAGCTCCGGATCGTCGGTGGCGAACACCTTTTTGGCTTTGCCTTCATACAGTTGTTCGAGCTTCTTCATCTTGCTATATCCCCTTTTCTTTTATTGCAGCTTTTCGGCCAGCGCGCGGTCCTTGGCGAGCACCGCCTCGGCCATCTCTTTTTTCATATCGAGCAGCTTTGCCCGCAGCCCCTCGTCGCTCAGGGCGAGCATCTGCACCGCGAGAAGCGCCGCGTTTTCCGCTCCGTCGATGGCCACCGTCGCCACCGGGATGCCCGACGGCATCTGCACCGTCGAAAGCAGCGCGTCCAGCCCGTCGAGGGTGGAGGATTTCACCGGGATGCCGATGACGGGCAGCACCGTGTGCGCCGCGAGCACACCGGCGAGATGGGCCGCCTTGCCCGCCGCCGCGATGATGACGCCGAA
>CDZV01020929.1_pt1 | contig 21548 bp, 16 predicted proteins | sample 554851 | NCBI WGS metagenome assembly CDZV01 (sample SAMEA3182090, study PRJEB8094) | gut metagenome | biome: human; feature: gut; material: Stool; isolation source: human stools | place: Canada | collected 2013-03-12
GAAAAGCATAACCGTCACAATCATAGAAACGGCATTGGGAAGCATGATTCTCAGGAAGGTCCGCAAGGGACCACATCCGTCGATCATGGCAGCTTCCTCCAGTTCCATCGGGAATCCACGGAAGAACTGGCGCAAAATGAAAATGTACAATCCAGACCGAATCCCCATCCCCAGGATCGCCTGTATATAGAACAAAATCGGCTTATTGGTCAGGTTAATGGTAAGTTTCTCCCCTGTGAACAGTCCAACTAAGGATCCAATACCGAAGAAGTCAAAGTTCCGGAAGGTGCTGAACAGAGGAATAATATAACTTTGCGTCGGTACGATAATCGTAAAAATCAAAAGACCAAATAGTATCCCCCGGCCTTTAAAACGGAACCGGGCAAAACCATATCCCGCCAGCAGTACCGTTACGATTTGACACAACACACTGGGAATAACGGTCACAAGGGTCATGACCATGGATTCACCGTAATTCATGGCCTCCATCGCCAATTTAAGGGGTTCCAGTGTCCAATGCTTGGGCAGCCAAACCACCGTGGGATCGTAAACATCCTGCAGACTCCGGAAACCGGAGGAAATCATAAAAAGAACCGGATACAGCATAACAAAACACATGCCGACCAGAAAAGCGGTGCGCAGGACCACCGTAAAGAAACGGACAGCCTTGTGATTGATCGCCAGTCTTTTGTCCCGGTATCCGGACACAAGCGCTGACAGCGGACCTGATCCCGGTTTCAATTTCGTCATCCTTATCACCATGCCCTTCTGGCCATAGAAAATACGGGTGCCGGCGGCACCCGACCGGCGGGGACGAATCCCCGCCGGTCAGTGACAACCTTATGCCTGGGAATTACTGACGAACTCTTTTCTTATAGACAACCAGCAGGGCCATGCCCGCCAGGGCAACCGTACCCAGCGTCACGCAAAGCGCGATGGGAGTTTCGACGCCCATTTCCGGGTTGTCGGTCGGATCATCCGTGTTGCCCGGATCATCCGTGTTGCCCGGGTCGTCATCAATGGAGGGGAAATCTCCATCGAGGCCGGTCTCTACAAAGGAGGGAACGATGTAATCGTCCGCCGTATGCTCGACGGGTTCCGGATTGGTCGTCAAAATAGCCTGGGTACCGCTTCCCATGTAAGAGGAGAGCAGAAGCCCGATGCTTTCCTGACCGTCGCCGCCAAACATCGCACCTTGTGCATAATAGCCGTCCGCCTCGTCGATATTCGCCATATCGAACACCACGTTGCCGTCCTTGTCATAGATCACAATGTCCGCGAAGGATACCGTGGCATAGGCATAGTAAATGCTGAAACCCATATGGGCCGTGTTGTAAGCCTGCTCGAAGGAATAAACATCGCCAAACTGATCGGCAAGCGATATCCAGCCGTCCGTCTTGCCATAACCTTTGCCGGCAAAGGAAATACTCGGGGTCTGGGATGAATCCATCCGATCAAAACGATCGATCCGCATTTTACCAGTGATCGTATAGGGACCGTTGGCCCACAGTTCCTGAGGATCGTACGCATTGCAGTACATCAGAATCGGGTTCTGCGCAACATGGTCCTCGTCCACCACAAGGGTGAGAACCTTATTGGGGATATATTCTTCGGTCTTGGTCAGAAGCGTGAAATCACCGACACTATCTTGGCCTTTTTCCCAACCGGCATAGTCGCGGAAGGTCGGTTCAAACTCGTCGTCGATGATCGCCTTGTACTGGGTCATGGCCTTCGACAGATCGGTCAGACCATAGAGGAAGGTATCATTTGCCAAAGAATAGACAATGGTATTGTCCTGATCCACAAGCCGGAGATCGGCCACAGCGAAGTCGCCCGTCGCACCGACAAGGCCAAACCCCAGAGTGATCATATACTCCACATCGTTGAGATCGACAAGGAGGTAATTGCCGGAAGCGTCCTTGATGTCCACCCAACCGTCGGTGTCGGCGGTCAGCGTGATCTTCTCCTGATTGTTGACGGAGATGACAGCCTTCTCGCCTTCAAACCCGGTGAGTTTCATCTTACCAACAAGGGCATAAGGGCCATCCGCAGCCGTCAGCTTATAGGGACCATCCGTCGAATTGGGGTCAACCATCAATCCGTCCGGAATGACGCAGTCGTCACGCATGAAGGACAGAAGGGCCTGGGAGGTGCCGCTCTCTTCGTTGGAAATGGTCAGGCTCCGATTGATGTCGCCGGTATCGGGGGGTGCCGCGCCGGGATCAAATTCGGGAGCATCCGGTTCGGGCTCAGGCTCCGCACTGTTTTCATACGCCATATCACGGCTGATGTCATGATCCTCAGAGGTATAGACACTGAAGGTAGCCGTAGTTTCGCCCGGATACAGATAGGAGGTAATGGTATCGGTATTCGCAAACTCGGTCATGTCATTCAAAGTAGCATCGCTATTCAGGCCGTAACGAATGATACCGTCTTTGTCTCGGATAACCAGATCCGCGATATAGAGGTCACCATACGTGTAAAAAAATCCGATCCGGAGTGCATCACCGGGAACCTCAATGGTGTAATCGCGCGATACATACCCTTCGGTTGCGGCACCGAGGTCATTTTCCAGTTCGCTAAAGCCATTCCGGACTTCCAAGTTCGGGGTGTCACCAGTGATATTCTCCAGTTTATAATTCACCGAAACCGTATAGGGAGCACCCGAAGTCGGGAACTGTTTGGCCGGCATCCACACCTCATAGAAGGGTTGCACATTGCCTCCCTCCGCCGGAACCGATATTTTCAGATACCGGGTGGGCTCATAATCGGCAGGAGAAACCGCATTATACACACTGAAGGTCGCTGTACCGCCGGTAGAATACAGAGAGGAGGTCCAGGTCGCGGTGTCGGCAAACTCAGTCATACCGAACAGCGTATCGTCCCAATTCAGGGAATACTTGATTACTCCATCTTTGTCCTTGATAACCAGATCCGCGATATAGAGATCACCATATGTGAAAATAAAGCCAACTCGAATCGCATCACCGGGGGTCTCAATCGTGTACTCACGGGAGACATATCCCTCTGTATCAGAACCGAGCTCTTCTTCCAGATCGGTCCAACCGTTGAGGATTTCCACGTTCGGGTTATCCCCGGTTACATTCTCTGTTTTAATCATCACAGAGAGAGTATAGGGACCACTCGAAACCGGATACTGCTCGGCCGGCAGCTTCAATGACAACTGCGGCTGTGCGTTATCCGTATTCGAGATTTTCAGATACCGGCTGGGAGAATAGTCCTCAGCGGGATCCGCGAACACGGTCAGAGAAAACGCGAACAGGGAACAGAGCAGCGTGAGGCAAGCCAAAACCGCCAGCACGCTTTTGGGGGCAGCGTGAAACCGTTTGCTCATGGTTGCGATAACACTCCTTTTCCATTTTTATACTAACAGCCATCCGACTGTTGATCTACATAACTTTTCGTTCTTGCCGGCAAAAACGGTTATTTTCCGCTTTCATCCGTTTTTTGGAAAGGCAGTTTCTTCAGAGCAAAAAGAACACCGAAGACAATAGCAGCCACTACAATCACGCCACCGACCACAATCAATACGATCCAACCGGCTGACAGGCCGCCTCCATCTTCACCTTCGCCAGCATCAGAAGCGTTCGGCACCGTGGTCATCCCCGCCGGAGTGTCGCCGCTGGAGTCGCTGTCATCCGGATCCGTAGTAATCACACTAGACGAATCCCCCGTTGTGGTATCTCCCGAAGAATCCGAGGGGTCGGTTGTCGTGTCAGCGGTATTGCCATTATCCGTGGGATCCGGATCGTTGTTATCCGGCGGAGTCGTGGTGGAATCGGAGCCGCCGTTGGTCGGATCCTCGTACACAGGGGCGTCGGTGGGTTCCGGACCGGTATCCGCATCACCGCGGCTGACGGTATACTCAGCCGCATCGCCTTCGCCAAACTTCACATTCAGGATCATGGGTTCAGGATTGATTTCGCCGATATCACGAAGGTCTGCCGTGTCGTTGCTGCCAAGCAGATCGATCAAATCCGGATCGGTATCCCAGGAATACACGACTTCGCCTGCCGCGTTTTCAACCCGGAAATTCCGAAAATAGACGTCCCCTTTGGCCCAGCAAAGGCCCCGATTCAAAATCCAATGTTCCGGCAGATCCGCCCCCATGGGGAGTCGGGTAACATTCTCGACTGTGACCCAGTCGTTGTTGGTGTTCGGCTGATTAGCCTTGAGTTCCTGCCAGCCATTGCTGTCCTCCGTAACACAGAACTGACGCATTTCCTGCGTTTTTTCGGAACCCATCGATTGCAAGGTATAAACATCAAACAACATTATTGGATCATTTTGTGAATTAAGTCGGCCGAAGTTTTCGAGCTTGTACTCCAACTTGATGGTGAACGGACCGCCTTCTCCAAACAAGGACTTGGGCATAAAGACACGAATGAGCGGGTTGTCGTCTTTCGCCTGGGTGTTATGTATCGCAATGACGATAGGCTCATCCGCCGCTGCGGAAAAACCCATCACCGAAAACGACAGCACAACCGCCAACACAGCCAACACGGACAGGAAACGCTTTAGGAACCATCGTTTTTTCATAATTGCTCTCCTCCTATTTTTGCCAAAACCACAAAAACCGATGACGATTTGTTGTGATTCTATGTGCATTATATAATATTATGCTGACAAAAACGGCTCCCAATTTTAGTATTTAGATGTCCAAATTTGCTTTATTAGTCGGTTGAATAGAAAACGAAGCGGCTGACGATCAAATTGACAATCCCGACAATCAGTAAAATTGCCACAAAATAGATCAGAGAGATGGCGTTGGAATAGCCGTAATTGCCGGCCTGAAAATACGTGGTGATGGATCGCATGATCGTATTGCCGTAATCGGTAAACGAATCGATAATGGAATAGATGATGACGACGAGGATCGTGGGTGAAATCATGGGGAAGGTGATTTTCCAGAGTTTCTCCCAGGCAGTGGCGCCTTCAATATCCGCAGCCTCATAGGAACTGGGCGCAATATGGTTGACGGCCGCCAGAAGAAGAACAATCTGCACGCCGGATTTCCATGTGATGTCGAAAAACCCGTTGACAATCGACGTGGCAAAATTTGTGACAAAGGCCGGCAGACCCAATGTCTGCATTAAAGAGTCAAAGGCCGGAAAACTGAACATATACGCCTGCTGTGTTTCCGACATGGCGGAGTCCGTCATCAACACCTGTGTCCGCAAAATCGTGATAACCACGCCCGAAGCAATGATGACGGGGAAAAAGAACACCGCCCGGCAGAAAGTCCTGCCGAAAAACTTTTGACGCAGGATCAGCGCGATGAACAGGCTGAACACCACAATAACCGGAACCTGCAGAACCACGTCTCTAATCGATTCAAAGAAATTTCTCAAAAAGTTGGCGTCTTCCGTGAAAAGGGATTCAAAGTTTTTGGTCCCGATGAATGTAGAAGTCGCCGTGGCGAAATTCACATTGCTGAACGCCCACACCACGGTCGTCAGCACTGGAATAAGGAAGAAATAGATGGCGCCGATAAACCACGGGAGAATAAAGAGTCTGCCCCACCAAGCTCGACGACGCTGTAACTTGGACACGGGCGCACGCTTTGTTTTTTCAGCCATCCGTCTCTCCTCCCTTCTCGGAAACCCGATATCCTTTGGCTTCGATGGTTTGCCCCTCAACTGTCACGGAGGTTTCCCGATAATTGACCGTCACAACGGTCCCGTCCGCGAATGTGGTACGATTGACATCTTCCATCAGAATCTCGTGATCGACAATCCTCTGATCGGCCACCTGCCTGAGGATCGGCGCAATCTCCTGATATGCGGCCGTCACGCTGTCAATCCAATCCTGATACCGGGCGCTGATAATGTCCTTGTAATCGGTTTCCTTTAAAATATCGTAATTTTCAGCCAAAAACCGCACCTTGGGAGAACTACCGGTTTCCAGCGCATATAGAAATGCCTCCTGGGGATCGCTCTGCTCATTGACCGACTCACCGGAAATAGGCAGAACACCATGCAGAACAATCTGATAAAACGGAACCGAAGCCGTTTCATTCAGGAACGAGCTGGTGGACATCGGCGTATCGGTGACAAAAGACGCATAGGGCAGCGCATAGGCATTCGCCTCTGAGAGCAGCAGAGGACCTTTTTGCGTCAACGTTTCCAGTGCCTGTTTCCATACATCCTGCGTAAACTCGCGGGACATCCCGTCATCTGCAAAATCCGAATACAGCTGGTTGCCCAGGGTATGAGCCGACAATCCTGTAAATCCGGTTTGTTTGGTGGCCGCCAGCTTTTGACAAGCTTCCAGCACTTTAAGAGGAGTAAGCAGGAAGCTGGGATTGGAAAGATCGGCCGTCAGCGTTTTCAGATCGTAGGCGTACTGCATGGCCGGGTTTTTCTGAATGGAAGCGGCGGCGTCAAATTTCTTACTGAAGCCCCAACGGCTCTTATAAAGGTTGTTGACATTGACGCCGAGGTGCAAATCAATCCCCTGCTCCGCGCAATATTCTTCGAGGGCCTCGAGCTTTTTGGTTCCCCCCAAGCGTCCTTCTGCCTTGAGGTCGGTCTGAATGGCACTTCCTGTTCCATCCTTGTTCCAATACTGATAGTCCACGAGAAGCTGGTCCGCGCCTTTTTGCTTGAGTTCCGTCAGAATCGTAAGCGCATCTTCATAGCTAGTCAGCGGCACCACGCGATTGATGGGGAAACCAAGGATATATTCTTTTGCCATCACACCGCCCAGAAGCTCCACGACCAACGGCGCCTCGTCCGCCGTCACGCGGGTCTCCAGGCCCTGCTCAAAAAGATATTCCCGATATGCGTCGGCCATTCCCACATAATCGGCGTCTTCCCCGTCAAGGAGTTTATAGCGTACCGACATTTTTTCGGATTTGGTCGGAGTCTCTTCAAAAATAGTGACGGTCTGATTGGTTCTCTCCACACGGCCCATATCATAATCGCGATAGATGAATTCGGCGTACACGTTGCTATAGGAACAGCGTTTGCCGTTCACCGATGCGTTGATAAGAGCCCTGGCCTCGCCCTGCGTGATAATGCCGAGAAAAGCGTGATCTCCGTCTTTCAGACCAAAGACCGGCATTCGGATGGTCTGGGTCATGTCTCCCATTTCCAACCGAGTTGTCGCAGAATCCCGCCCGTAAACATACTGTTCATAGTCCTCGACATAACCAGTGGTTTGGTTCAAGGCGATCAAGGCGCCCGACCCATCCGGTAAAAACAGATAACCTTCTGCCTGCGCATCCGCCGCACCGAAATAAGGAGCAACCGATACACGGACAAGGCGGTATCTTTCATTGGTCTCGCGGATTTCCGAGGTTATCAGGGAAATTTCCACCCCATCTTCAAGGAGAACCACTTCTACTGGAATGAAGAAGCCCTCCCGTTCAAACTGGAATTCCGCGCGGAATCCTCCATCGATGCGGGTCACGGACGCTCCGCCCTTATCAACGCTGGCGGTTTTGCCGTTCAAATCGGTAAGGTTGCCCAGCGTATCGGTGTAAACTAACTGTATAAGGGAGGCCATCCCCAGCTTGGCAACAGGCTGAGCCGCCGCATCGTCGTTGTAATTTTCCGGAGTGCTGTTCCAGACATATCCGTCTTTGTCGACAATCTGAAACCAGGTTTCCTTTTCGTCTACGCGCAGTTCCAGCTGACTGTTGGAGGCAACCGTCACGAATCCGCTCTCCGCAGAGGGCTCCGTTTCCTCAACCGGCGTTTGCTCTTCCGGCTCAACGGGTTCATCCGCCACGGCGAACGGCGCAAACACCAGCGCAACTGTAAGAAGCGCCGCCACCCCTCCATGTAGGATATGCTTGATTCTGGATGGAAAGCGTCTACCTGCCTGTTTCATATCCGATGTCTCTCCATTCTTATGATAAAGGGTTTTCAACGCTATCCCCCTTCCTAACGAAGCGTAATTTCCGTAAACAGCGCGGAAATAAAGCTGACAAACTGACCAAACACGCTATAGAAAATCGCGGCAATAATGACGATGATAATCAATCCGCAGAAAGTCAGAAGCAAAGTAAATAGCGTTTTAGCCAAAGTATATTGATGCACTTCCCGAATGGCGATGAGCATCGAAAATCCTGTCCAAATCAGGACAATCCATCTCGCACCTTCATAAAAGGCACTCTCGTCCCCAGTCAGAATGTTGCTAAGTATGACAACCACTGTCATGCCGATGACATAGGGTACCAGGGCGTATGAACAGAAGGTCCAGATTTCGAGGAATTTACCCTTACCGTCCATGATCGTGGTGACAGCCCAGTTACACAGTATAAAGGCAATAAAGATCCCGATAGTGGATAAGAAGGTCACAAGGAAATTAAACTGATCTGTACGATTCTCATTAAAACTGAAGCCCGTTACCTGCCGAATCAAAATCGATACAATCAGGAAGCCCAGCAAAACGAGGTTTGCCAACCAGAAAGAACCGCTCTTTTCATCCTTCAGATCGGTATAGCCATTGATCGGATGGAACATACAATACATGGGATACTTGCTCTTGGGTCGACCTCCAGCGTATATCTCCTGCTTCTTTTTCCGGCTGACTAAAACAAGCGGAACCACGATCAAGGCCGCCAAGATGAGCATGAAGACGGCAAAATAATCGTGCAACAGATCCGAACGGTATTCCCGAAATGCGTTGGCATACAATTCCCGATCGTTGCCCAGCTTGAAATAGGTCATGGCCTGTTGGTAATCGCCCAAACCTTCATAGGCCTTGCCAAGGCCCAGATTAGCCAGCTCATAGTTATAATCGCTCTTCAGAACCTCTTGCCAAGGTTCCATGGCTTGCTGATAAAGCCCCTCCTCGTAGAGAAGAGATGCTTCCCGGATATTGAGTGCAAAGGCCGTGGGCTCAAAAACCGTGATAGAACCCCGTTCACTGTCTAAAACCAGCAGGCGATTTCCAACTGTTTCCAGCGACTCCGCCGCATCAAAACAGCCCGCCTGGTTTCCATTGCCGCCGAACACATAAAGAAGCGTACCCTCCTGGTCATATTGGAAAATACGGCCGCTTCCTTTATCCAGGATGGTGATAAAGCCTTCATCGTCGACTACAATGTCGTTAAGCATCTGGTCGTCCATGTTATCGGTACTGGCAATATGGTCGCCGTAGACATTATCCGCAAGAACATTGTCCCCCTTGGCGTTAAGCTTACGCACCTGGCCGGACGTCACATCGTTGCCTTGCCGGACGGTATAGATGAAATCCTTCTCGTCTATACAAAAGCTGATAAAGTTAACAGGCACGGTGCGAGCCATGTTGCCCGCCTGCTCTTCGGTCAGAATATTCTTCCAAAAGTAATTCATGAGGACTTCGAAACTCACGGCTATAGGTTCCGCACCGTAAAATCCCATGAAACTGCCGTCGGTTTCAAATTGAAGCGCACCTTCCAAACAGCCGGAAGAAAGCACATACAGCACACCGGCCGAATCCTCCAGTATTTTGGTAGGCTGAAACTCAAAGTTTTCCGGTACAACATTTGCTTCCGGAGCTTCGATTTTTCCGATCTGCCTGCCTTCCGCATCCAGAACGAAAACCGCCATTCCAGCCTTATCCGATACCATAATCCGTCCGTCCGACGTTACAAAGAGACCCGCAGCCTCCTGAAACGTCAGAGCAGCGCCGTCCGGGTCCGTCGGCTGGATAATGCGCAGGAACTGCATGTCGGCATCCAATACAATGATCCGGCTGTTCCCGGAATCCAGCACAAACACCTGGTTATCCTCGGTGACATATAGATCTTTTGGAGCCGCAAGAGCTCCCACACCGAAGTCCACACCGAAGTAAACCTCGTCGACCCGATAAGCGGGGGAAGTGGGAACCGCTTCATCCCAATAATCATAAGTATAGTGAGGAGACGTCGTTGCCTCTGCCAAGGAGACAGTCGGCAACATGATGAGCAGGGCCGCCGCCAGGGCCATAAGCCTGCCCGCCTTTGCGAATATTGTCTTCATCGTAGCCGTTCACGCCCTTTCCGCCTTGTGGGCAGGCTGTTATTTCAGACCAGAAGTACTCATGGTCTGGATTACGTTTTTCTGGGATAAAACAAAGATCAGGATTGGAGGGAGCATCATCAGAAGCGCCGCAGCCGAACTGACGCCCGACCGGACAATACCTCCCGCTGTGATGGAGGCGATAATAGAGGTCAAGGGCTTTAGCGCCTCTTCATAGATCATGACGCCGCTTTCCGCTCTCCACAAACCCTGAAAAGAGAAAATAATCAGTGTTAACCATGCGGGCTTGACATTCGGCATAATGACTTGCGCATAAATTCGAAATTCACTAGCCCCGTCAATCCGCGCCGCCTCAATCATTTCGGTCGGCAACGTAGACATGAAATTCATCATCAGATACAGGCCGAGCGAACCGCCCACCGCAGGTAAGATCAAAGCCCAATAGGTGTTGACCAGATGCAACTGTGCTATCACCACATATTGGGGCAGATAGGTAACAGCCGAAGTAAAAAGCAAGGATATCACGATCAGCTGTTTCATCCAACCATTACCCGGAAAAGGGTGCTTGGCCATCGGATAGGCTGCCATGCTGGCCAGCAACAGGTGCCCTGCCGTACCAACGACACTGATAAACAGGCTGTTGAATATGTATCGAGACAAGGGGACCCAGAAACTGGCTGTCATTAAATCCAGTTCTATAAAATTGTCCAAAGTAGGATCCCGGACAAAAAGCCGCGGCGGAAAAATAAAAATTTCTTCCAATGGCTTAAAGGATGTAATAACCGTATAAAATATAGGAAAAACAAAGAATATCCCGAAGACCAATAAAAACAAAAACACCAGAATATTGCCCGCAATTGAGCGGTTGATATGACGCTTGAATAAGCCTGCCGCCATCTTTCCCGCCCCCCTTAATCTGTACTAAACCGTTTCAAAACGGTGGTAACCACAAAATTTGTCAGCATCATCAATGCAAATAAGAATACGGCAATCGTAGACGCATAGCCCATTTCGAATCGTGTTGTACCAATATCCTTAATATATGTGACCAAGGTATCAGCGCTGTACTGCGTCGTTGGGAAACCAGCTAGGAATTCGATAACCGTACTGACACCGAAAGAGGCCGCAATCTGCATGACGGCGCTGAAGAGCAACTGAGGCGCCATGGAGGGAATCGTGATATAGGCAAGTTCCTGCCAGCGGTTGCGCACCCCGTCGATGGCTCCCGCTTCAAACAGACTATTGTCCATTCCCTGGAAACCCGCAACAAAGGTCAAGAAGCCAGTACCCAGGCTCATCCAAAGCTGGACAATGATCAGCACCCCCATAATGGTGTTCTGGTCGATCAGCCAGCCGGCCGGTTCTTGGAGAATTCCCAGATTCATCAACCAGCCGTTGATGATACCGTAGGAATCGCTCGAAAACAGGAAACCCCAGACGAAGTAGATATTCCCGGACAGAACAGGTAGATAAAAAACCAGGGTTAAAAATGTCCGCATCCGCCGACCGGTTTCATTGATCAGCCATGCAAACAGGAACGACAAGAGATAGCTGAGCGGTCCGGTCAGAAAAGCAAAAATTAACGTATTTTTGAGAACCGTAAAGAAAATGGGGTCATCCAGGAACAATCTTTCGTAATTCTGTAACCAAACAAAACGGGGCATTTGCAGCATATTGAAGCTCGTAAAGCTTAGTCCCACTGCAGCCAAAACCGGAATGACAGTAAAAACGATAAACAAGATCATAAAGGGCGCAATGAGCACATAACTTTCCCGGTATTTCCATATGCGCCTGCCCAGGCTATGTTCGTTAGCCCGACGGCCGGGAGCGCCCGGTCCCTGGCCGGCACGGACTACGCCGGCGGTACCTTCTTTTTTCATCGTGCAGCCTCCTCCCGTTTACTCCAACCCAAGTTCGTTGCGCTTACGGGCGATTTCTCGGTTGATGTTTTCGTTTTCCCGTTCAAACGCTTCCCGCGGGTTCGTATCGTCATACAGCACCGAACGGAAGGCATTGTCCAAGCTCCGAGAGACATAATAGCTTCCCGGGATCTCCTGGATCTCCCGCACATATTGACGCTGAGCCTCGAGCGCTTCAAGTTCCTCGTTGGTCCAAGCCAGCCTCGAGAAAGCTTCGAGGTTTGCCGTGACCTGTCGGCCGCCGGGTCCCATGATGTTCTCCACCGAATTGGAATAATCGTACTGTACATCCGCCGTGGTCCACCAGTCGATGAAATCCCAGCACGCTTCCGGGTTTTCCGCATTGTTAAACATTACAATCGCCGTACCGGCGCCACCGGACGAACGGTCAATCTCGCCATTCTCCTTCTGTACACCCGGGATCGGGACCATCTGCCACTGCCCCCGAATTTCCGGAGCGCCCGCCATCAGGGTATTGTATACGTCGAAGGACGCAATACCAATCGGTATCTCTCCATTGCGGAAACGGGTATAAAAATCAATAACCAAATCAAAACTGTATTCCGTATAGAACTCTGTCCATGTTTTAAAGGCATCCATCGCCTCGGGGGTGTCAAAATTCGTGTGGGTGGAATCCTCGCTGTAGAAAGAACCGCCGTTCTGGAGCAGTAGAACCGGGAACAAGTCTTTGGAACCCATACCGTTGTCCACCGCTGTAGCCGCGGATATAACCGTATAAGGCAGACCAAACGACATATGATTCTGCTGGAGCCGCGGGATGAGCTTGAATACGTCATCCCAAGTCTGCGGCACGCTCAATCCCAACCGGTTGAAAATATCCTCGCGATAAAACATCATGAAGAACGTCTGGGTATTCGGGATCCCGTATACACCATCATTAAAAGTATAGGGGATTTCTGATGAATCCGCAAAACGACTGATGACATCTTCATAAGTATCAAATCCGCTTAAATCCCTAAGAGCGCCACGGGAGGCGAGATTAACCGGCTGCCCGCGCGGGATTCCGATCATCACATCCGGACCCGCGCCGGCCAAGGTGGCCTCGATAAAGCCGGTCTGCACAATGCTCAGATTTACATAAATCCCTGTTTTATTCGTAAAGCCGTCGCTAATCATATCATTTAAAACTTGAGCTTGATCACGTCCGGCATTCAACCAAACATCAATCGAATTTTCTCCAGTTGTCCCATCGCCAATGGTATTGTAATCCTCTGTAAACGAAGCAATAAAGGAACCGATAAAATGTTTCAGGCTTGCCCAGAACGAGGCCTTTGGAGAAGGTAGCTCGGCATCCTTTTCATGAATTAGGATATAGTCCAGTTCCAAAGGCTGCGTCAGGTTGTCGTAAACCCAGGAGGACAGGGTACTGATGGAATCCCGGAAACTGGAAACCCGCTGAGGCATCGACGAGGGAGACGCCAGCATGCTGTCTATCTGATCCGCCGTCCGCCGGATCGTCTCAGACTGGGTCGACTTACTTCCATTGAGTTCATCGAAGCGATCTGCGGCCGCATTGAGCTGATCCCGCAGAGAAGTAAGAGAATCCATCAAACCGGGGATCGAATCGTCCAGATTGTAATCCCGGTATTTATCCGGACTCGTCCCGACAATCATCACCATCTCGATATATAAGTTATTGAGCTGCCGGTTGATCTCCTCGACCGCTTGCAGGACCTCCGCCCATTTTCCCATCGAGATTTCGATGAGGAGCTCGTTGTCCCCTTTTTTCAGATAAACCGGACAGGGATCCCCATTTTCATCCACAATGGTCATGTTGTTCCAGTTGACGCCATAGGGGAACGCCACATTTTCATAAGCCGTGCTGGGAATCTCACCGTTGATGTAAATGCTGCGGAAGGAGGACTGCCCGCTCTGCAGGTTCTGCCGATATTTAAGGGTTATGTAGTAGAGTCCGTCCTCCGGAATATTCTCGATTTTATAGGAAATCCAGTCGCCAGGCGATGACCAGTTGCTCTGCCCGATGACGTTGCGGCGAATCTTAGAGACATGGTACGGTTCGGTTGCGGGACTGGTGCGGTCGTACATGGGATAGACCATTTGATTGGATTTCTGATAGGTGTTCTCCGCCTGGTACTTCAAATATCCGTCGCCTTCGATTTCGGCCTCGGCGTAACCTTTGGCCTCATAGTCCGCCTTGGCCTCTTCGGATGTCTGGACTGACTCCGTACCGGTCAGCTGGACATCCGAAACATAAAAAGTTTCGCCCGTGTTTACGAGCGTCAGCGTGTGTTCGCCCGCCGTCAAATATACCTGCAACGGCGTGTTGGTAAACAGGGAGAAATCCTGGAGGAGAAAAGTCCTCCACTCCGTGACCTCCTCCTGTTTAGGAATCAGATCGTTTTGCCGATTATCCTGCAGGATTTCAGTCGCATCTTTCCACATCCGACTGAGCAAAACCCTTTCGCTTTGAGAATACGGACTTTCTCCATCGACGAGATAGGAAAGCTCTCCGTCTTTGCGATTTCCGGCTTGGTTGACATAGGTCAAGGAAATGCAATAAAGAGCATCGCGCGGAACTTGGATCGTCCACTGTGCGGAACTGTCCTGTTCAAATTTCAGTCCGCTCTTACCCGCATAAGAGGCAGCCGTAACGCCCTCGGATAAAACCGCCTGATCAAGCGGCAGGATAACATCCTCTCCAGTGTAGGCTGCTCCACCGCTTTCTTCAAGATATTGGATATACTCTCCCTGGGTACCTTCATTGGTAAAGGAATGGGAGGAGGAAGCCTCTGCGGAGGTGTCCGTAGACGCTGTTTCCTCAGCGGAAGCAAGCAAATTGCTCCCCGAGATCAGGAGCAAGAATGCTAAGACACCGCTGCACAAACGCTTGGTCATACGATGGGAAGACTTCAAGATTCTTCGCCGCCTTTCCTATTTTCCGGAGTTTGAGCGGAATCGTATCTCCGCTGATACTCTGTGGGCGAGCAGCCCATGATCTTTTTAAAAACCTTACCAAAAGATTGTGCGGACTCATAATTGAGAGCCGAAGCAATCTGCGTAATGGAAGATTTCTTGTATTTGAGCAAATCAAGGCTGGCCTCGATTTTTTTCATGCTGACATAAGCCTGCAGGGTGGTGCCCATCTTCTCCCGGAAAAGGTGAGACAAATAGCTGTGACTGTAGCCCAGATTCTCCGCTATCCCCCGGACCGAATCGATCTCGAAGATGTTGTTGTCGATATACCGAATGATGGAATAAACCGACTGCCCAATCATTTTCTGTCCCTCTCTGGGGACAAAGACATTCGGTCTAACCGACAGCAGCAGGCGATAAATCTGAATCAAGATCTCCTTGATGTAGCATTCCACCATGATGTCGTTGAAAACCGGCTTGCTGTACATCTCGTTGATGAGCATGTAAATCAGGGTACGAACATCACCTGTGTCTCGAATAAGATAAGAGGGAGGATCGGCAAAAATCCGCATAATATCCCGCAGGTCCTGCCGCTCAAACTCCTCGATAAACTCAAACCCAATATAAGCAAAACGCAGGTTTTGGTTCTTCTCCGCCACGATGCGGTGGGTTTTTCCCGCCGGGACAACATGGATATCGCCCTGCTTGGCCGGCAGGGCCGTCCCATCCGTATAAAAGATCCCCTGCCCGGATACCACATAACTGATTTCATGACAGCTTTGCAGATGGGTGGGCATTTCATAACCCGGTTCTGTACTCAATTCCCCAATTTGCCAAACCTTGACGAACTCCATTGGAAGCGGATGATCGAAATATGTCGTTTCAAATTCAAAAAGCCGTCCGTTGTATCCGCTTTTTAACACGCCGCTTCCTCCTGTACTTCCCTCAAACGTCCGCCTTTCCGGACAAAATGCGGGCATACGCCTGAATATCCGGCTTTTGTCCGTACAAGTTGTAATAATCTTCCCCCAAATAGCAGGCAAAACACGTCACACTGTCAATCCCCAGGCTTTCATAATAGGCCACGTCTTTCGCCAAGGTTTCTGTATTCAGAGTAAAGGGCTTCGGCGGCTTTTTCCAACCGGAATTCATGGAGTTATCCAGCCAATAATCCAGCGCCTGTGCGTCTTCCCGACCAAAAAAGGATAGCAACGCAGGAAGAGTGGCGATCTGCTTCTGGTTTTTCTCACTTTCCGGTTCGTTCAATCCCCAATCGAAATCCCGAATCATCGGCGCAAACTCCAGGAAAATTCCTTTCTCCGGTTTTACGATTTGCGGCACGCCGAGCGTATCGTGATAAGCGAGAAAACACTGTTTGGCCTCCGGGTTTACCGAACGCAACCCACGCAGGATCGCGTTATATACCGTCAGAGCAGCGTCAGAAGCCGAGTACTTCTGGCATTCTGGACAGTGGCATTTGGACTCGGCCACATCATCCAGCCAAAAATAATAGCGGTTGGAGCGGGGACGGTAAAATTTGGCCAGACGGGCGGCGTTCTCAGAGATGACTTCAAGGGCCTCCTGATTGGAGAAACAGAAATTGAAATCGCTCGTCCGTTCTCCCTTTTCGTTCATCCGAAACCAGTCGGGATGCGCGGCGAATTCTTTACGCGGAAGCAGCCAGGACAGGGTATGCATTTCCAACTCAACGCTGATTCCGCGGTCCTCCAACTTCTCGATCTCGCGGCGGTTCGCATCGGTCATAAACGCCTCGGCAACTTCAAATGCGGTTCCACCTTCGGGAGCAACCGGATGGATTCCCAGCACGTTTAAATCCGTCTGTTCCAACATTTCAATCCAGTAAGGTCCAAATTCATCCGGCATAATGACAACACCGCGTCTGCTCAACAATTCCAACCACTCCTAACAACAAATAGAGGCACATGAATAGCCATTGTCTACAATCTGTTTATTTTGGACAAACCCGCCGTTCATCACTTTGCAGGAAGCCAAAACGGCAATTCCTTGTGCTTATTGCCAAGATTTCCTCGTATTTTAAAATAGTTAGCGGGCATAATTCCCAACCCTAACTTATTATAATCGAAACGCTCCATAAAAAGCGTTCCGGGATTTGTCGTAATAAGTGTTTAGATTTGTTGTCTTTTGTTTGCTATTTATAAACTATAAAATCTCTGTTTTTTGTTGAAACCGCGAATATGGACACAAAAAACGGCGATTCCGCGCCTATTCCGGCCGAAGCATCCGGCGTTTTGCCCATAATGCAAAAAGCCAAGGCCGGGAAGACGGCGTCCCCCCGGCCTTCAACAAAAATGACAGATCAAACATCGGTTTTCCACAGGCCATGCAGATTGCAATACGCATAAACAGAAACCGGTTCGTCATCGTCTGTCAGACGGAATCGTACAACCGGGCGGCTGTCAAAAGGCAGGTTTTTGCGCTGTCCCCCCTTGGCGGTCAAAAGATACACCCATTGGATGCTGTGTTCCTCCGACATGGGATGGGGCACGCTTCCCACTTCAACCAAAACGGTATCGCCTTCCCTTTTGACGACGGGAAGGTGCTTTTCCTGTGCGCCCTCTGTTGTATTGGCGATCAATTCCTGCATGGGCTGGCCGCAGCACAGCAGTTCCCCTCCTCCGTCGTGGATAACTCCCAACAGGGTCCCGTCCTTTTTGCATACATAAAAACGATGATGGTCTTTCATCCAATCGCCCCTTTCTCCATAGTACCTGGTTATTGTATGTGAAAACCGGCTCTTTATACCGGGATATCCCAAACACCCGAACTCGTCAGATGTCAGGCTCACCCTCGAGGCTCCGCCTTCCCTTTCGGCGCTGCCGTTCACTCGCGGCGACATATTCCACGATCCGGCCGGCTACATCCACACCGGAGCAGGCCGTAATCGCGGCCATAAACGCGTTGGAATTGACTTCACAGACCAGCGGGCCGTCCGCCCCATGCAACAGATCCACCCCTGCAAAATCCAACCCTAAAACCCGGCAGCAGCGGACCGCCAGCGCCGCTTCGTCTGGGGAAGGGGTATAGGCCAACGCGTCCCCTCCGTTACCGATATTGGCCCGGAAATCGTTATAAGACCGGCGCTCCATCGCCGCCACCGGCCGGCCCCCCACCACATAAATCCGCACGTCTCGGCCGGCGCTTTCGGCAATGTACCGCTGCGCGAGAAAAGGCCGGGAACCCATAGTGCGCACCAACCTGCGGAATTCCTCTTTATTGACCGCCAGATACACCTGTCCCCCAAAGGAGCCATAACATTCTTTGACCACCAGCGGATACCCCAACCGCTCTTCTGCCTGTTCCAGAAAGGCCGCCTCCGGTCCGTTCATTCCATCATACGTCATGGGAGCCACTAGGCTTTCGGGCATCGGGAGACCGGCGCGGCAAAGGGCCAGCTGGGCCGCCGCCTTGTCATCGCAAAGCGCAATGGCATCGGCCCGGTTATACAGTCGGAGGCCTCTGGATTCCATCGCCCGCGCCAGACGGATGTCCTTATCCCAAAATAAAACAAAGTCCGCCGCGGAAAGCGCCTGTTCCCCTCTCACCACTTGTATATCCCCGCCCAGCACCGCGGTCAAGCGGGTATTGGGAACCGCTGTTAAATTCCACCCCCGTTCCGAAGCTGCATTCCGCAGCCGCTGGACCGGATCGGGAGGATCGGACGGATTCCAAAAGCCGTTGTATACGATATAGCCCGCCAAGCGTATCCCCCCAGCTTCAGGTATAGCTGTGTTCCACCGTCGCCACGACAAAGAGCTTCGGATCCAAGCGCTGGAGGCGCTGTTCGACCTCCTGCCCGACGGGGTGCTCCGGCCGATAGCCATAGGGTATCACCAAATCAAAAATCAGGTTGGTATGGGTCTCCCCGAAGACTACCCGGAAATCGTGCATCTCCAGCCGTTCGTCCATATCTTTCAATACGGCCTCGACGAGCAGACGGAGCGTTTCCACCCGTTCGTCCTCCGTATCGACTGGATCCATATGGATACAGGCGACGGCGTGGTACTTGTGCATCAACTCTTTTTCAATACAATCGATCCGGTCGTGACTGCGCATCAGATCCTCCCGGCAGGGGACCTCCGCATGGAGGGAAATCACACATCGGCCGGGGCCGTAATTATGGACCATGACATCGTGAACTCCCACGATCCCCTCATGTGACAGGACCAGTTCCTGAATGCCTCGCACCATTTCCGGGTCAGGCGCCTGTCCGAGCAAAGGGGAGACCGCTTCCCGCACAATGGAAAACCCCGACCAGATGACAAACAGCGCCACCGCGGCGCCCACATAGCCATCGATCGCCACGCCGGTCCCCCAGCCCACCAGAGCGGAAAGAAATACCACCCCTGTACAGATACTATCGTTCCGGCTGTCCGCGCAGGCGGCTTTCAAGGTTTCAGAGTGGATAATTCGGCCTATTTTTCGATAGAACAGTGCCATCCAGAGCTTCACGAGGATGGATGCCGCCAGGATCGCGAGGGGCAGAACCGAAAATTCAGTGGGACTCGGATGGAGAATTTTGTCCACCGCCGATCTGGCCAGTTCCAGCCCCGCCGCAATGATCAGCGCCGCCACCGCGAGCGCAGAAAGATACTCCATCCGGCCATGACCGAAAGGATGCTCTTTGTCGGGCGGAGCGGAGGAAAGCTTAAATCCCACCAGCGTGACGATGGAAGAACCCGCGTCGGAAAGGTTGTTGAACGCATCCGCCACAATCGCCAGACTGCCGGAAATCAAACCCGCAGCCGTCTTGGCAAGAAACAATAGCAAATTGGCCACGAGACCCGAGAATCCCGCCAAACGTCCATAAGCATAGCGCACCCGAGCGTTTTCCACGTCTTCCCGGTTCTTGACAAATGTCCGGATGAGTGCATCCGTCAGCATGTCAGCCCCTCCATCCTTGCAATCGCCATGGCCACACCATCTTCGTCGTTTCCGCCGATAACCTCATCCGCCTGCGCCTTGGCCTCCGGAAGGCCGTTCTTTACAACGCAGGCCATATCGGCGGCCCTGAGCATGGGCAGATCGTTCAAATTGTCCCCAAAGGCGACCACACGCGCGGCGCCCAACCGTTGCTTAAGGGCGCTCATCGCGGTATCCTTACCGGCGCCGGCATGAAAAATCTCCATGAACCAGTTGTTTTCCATATATACATCCCGATAGGTCACCGTCTGGATGCCCGGGATACGGGAAATCGCAACGGCCAGCGCTTCCATTTTTTTCCTTGTGTCCTGTAAGGAAAAATAGAAGCCCCCCTTTTCCGGTTCATAGGTCGGTGAGATCTGGATACAGCCGGGGAACCGGGCGTTGCGTTTTTCAATGAAAGCTTTCTCCCCCACTGAGGTGGGACCGGTGGTGACCCCCTGCACTTCATCTCCCTTGACCCGATACAGCATCGGCGCTTTCCCGTATTCCGCACAGATCTCCAGAATCCACCGTATGGTATCCGGCGTGAGGTTGAGGGTGTCCAACACTCTTCCCCCGGCCACGTCATACAGCATCGACCCATTTCCAAGCACGAAGGGCACGTTCCATCTTACTCCTCCGAGATCCAGCATCTTGAGGCCAATCAAGGTCCGGGCCGTCGCGATGGAAAAGAAGCCGCCCGCATCGATCAGACAGTTGAGGATCTCCTTGGTCTTGGGAGTCAGCTGGGCGCCGGGCGCCAGCAGCGTCCCGTCCAGATCGCTGATATACAACGTTTTTGCGGGCATGGCACAACCTCTTCCCTTGATCACATAGAATTGAAATGTCCTCCGCAGACGGAACCGGAACACCCTCTCTTATTTTACAGGAAGAATGTCCGGTGCCCCATCGAGGGAACGAAACAAAAAATCAAAATATGGGGTCCCGTAATGGTGGAATCGACGGCTTTTCACCATTTCCATCAGTTGTCCACGAGATACCCACCGGGCATCGGCTACCTCTTCTTTTTGGAGGCGAAGAGCCGCCAGGGGAACATCTCGGCGAAGCAGCCACAAGTCGCAAAGAGAGTTGCGGCGGCGCATACGCCCGAGCAAGTGGAGTTCGGAAGGCCGGGCCTGGATTCCCAGTTCCTCGAACAATTCGCGGGCGGCGGCGGTCACGCTGTCCTCTCCCGCCACAGCGGAACCCCCGGTCACCGCCCAAGTATCCGGCATCAATTTCAGGTGCGGGGCCCGTTTTTGGATAAGTAAATGGCCCTGGGCATTCTCCACCCAAATGTGAACCACCAAGTGGTATTGCCCCGGACGGAGTCTCTGTCCCCTTACCAGCGTCTGTCCGAGAGGACGGCCCTCGCTGTCCAGCAAATCCCATTTTTCCATTTCCCTGCGACCTCCTTTTTCCGCCGGATGGCTATCTCCAGTCAGAGACAGTGTATTCCATATGGTAACCCTTTTTCTCCGAATTGTCCAGCCCCTCTGCCCGAATTGAGTTCTATCCTTAAAATAATGAAGAGAACCGAATGGCGAATGCCAGCAGGCACGGCCTTGGAACCACTCCCCTCTTGCCGATTTTTATGGTATGGCCAGGCGGAAAAAGGGCATGCTAATCGGGGGCGCGGTTTCGTGTTTAGGCCGGCGGATCCACATCGGCTTGGTCGGCTATGAAAGAGGGACGATCCGCCGAAAAAAGTTGGAAATTCTCTCTTGACATTGCCGAGGATATCGTGTATGATATTCAAGCAGTTCTGGTATGCACCATTAGCTCAGTTGGTAGAGCACCTGACTCTTAATCAGGG
>CDZV01016388.1_pt1 | contig 21386 bp, 17 predicted proteins | sample 554851 | NCBI WGS metagenome assembly CDZV01 (sample SAMEA3182090, study PRJEB8094) | gut metagenome | biome: human; feature: gut; material: Stool; isolation source: human stools | place: Canada | collected 2013-03-12
CGTAAAGCGGAACACCTCGAAGCAGGCGCCGCCCGGCCCTTGGGCGAGGGCGACGACATCCTGCTCCTCCACCCGGGACATGACCACCTTCTGCTTATTGCTCATGGATTGGATGGCGTGGATGCGATCGCGCAGCCGGGCAGCCTTTTCAAACTCGAGGTTTTCCGCCGCTTCCTCCATGCGGGCGGTGAGCAGCTTGAGCGTTTTGGCGCTGCCCACGGTGAGAAACTCGATGGCCGCGTCAAGCCGCTCGTTGTATTCCTCCTCGGTCATGCGGCCGGTGCAGGGGGCGCAGCACTGCTTGATATAATAATTCAGGCAGGGGCGCTCCCGGCATTCGCCATAGGCGAAGGTGCGGTTGCAGGTGGGCAGGAGAAACACCTTGACCGCCTCGTCCACCGACTGCTGTACCGCATAGGAGCTGACGAAGGGGCCGAGATACCGCGCGCCGTCCTCCAGCTTCTGCTTGCACTCGCTGATGCGGGAGAAGGGGGGCGGCGAGATGCGGATATAGTGATACCCCTTGTCATCCTTGAGCAGAATGTTGTATTTGGGGCTGTACTGCTTGATGAGGGAACATTCAAGCACGAGCGCCTCGAATTCGCTGCCCACGACGATATAGTCAAAGTGATCCACATGGGCCACCATCTGGCGCACCTTTTCCGGATGGTTGGTGTCCGAGCCGAAATACTGGCTGATCCGGTTCTTGAGCGCCTTGGCTTTGCCGATATAAATGATGGTATCCTGCGCGTCCTTCATGATATACACACCCGGCTCAAGCGGCAGGGCCATCGCCTTTTTGCGCAGTTCCTGAATTTTAGGGCTTCGTTCCATAGACAGACCTCGCACGGGGAATATATGTTCTATCTTTCATTTTTTAGTGTAATATAGTTCGCGCGGAATGTCAAATGGAATCGGCAGGGGCTCAGGTCACGTTGCGCACCCATTTATCGCTCTTCAGCCGCCAGAGGGACAGCACGCACTTGACGATTTCCTCCGCGCAGACGAGCAGCACGACCTGTTCCACCGGCCATTGCAGCACGAGGGCGCCGAAAAAGGCGAGGGGGACGCCGATAAGCCACATGGTGCCGGCCTCTGTCTTAAGGCCAAAGGCGGCGTCCCCGCCGCCGCGGAACACCCCCACGATCAGCACCACATTGAGCATGCGCACGGGCAGGATCACCCCGAAGATACGCAGCATGAGAATGGCGGCCTGCCGGGCCTCCTCCGACACCTTGAAAAAGGAAAGGATCAGCGGTGCGCAAAGCAGCACCACCACGCCCACAAGCAGGCCGGTAAGCACCGCCAGGCCCGAAAAGCGCCGGGCGTAGGCTCGGGCGTCCTCTTCCCGCTGTTCGCCGATTTTGTTCCCGATCATGACGAGGGACGCGCTGGCCATGCTGAAGCAGAGCACCATGAACAGGTTCTGCACCGAATTGCAGATCTGAGACGCGGCGATGGCCCGCGTGCCGTCCCCGATAAAACCGTATGCCACGGTATACAGGATAAAGCCGAGCGCCCAGCAGCCTTCGTTGAGCACCACGGGGATAATGGCGCCTATCGTTTTGCGGGCAAAGGCAGCGTCAAAACCGGTGAACTCCCGCGGCCGGCTGCGCAGCGGCGAGCGGGGACGGAAGGTCAGTAGGAGGAGCAGCAGCATTTCGACCACACGGGCGATCAGGGTGGCGATGGCGGCCCCCTTTACCCCGAGCACGGGAAAGCCCCCTTTGCCGAAAATGAGCAGATAGTTGCCGCCCGTGTTGACCAGAATGGCCAAAAAGCTGACGATCATCGGCACATAGGCGCTGCCCACGCTGCGCAGGGCGTTGGCGAGCAGATAGGATATCCCGGTGAACACATAGCTCAGGCACACGATGACGAGATAATCCTCACTGAGCTCCACAACCGCCGCTTCCCGGCTGAACAAGCCGGCAATGAAGCGAGGGAGGAGGAGCGCCACCATCGTAAACAGCAGGCCGATCCCCATATTGATGGTCAGGCCAAAGCCCATGACGCGGCGGATGCTGGCGGTGTCCCGCTGCCCCCAATATTGGCTGATAAAAATGCTGCAGCCGGCGGCCGCGCCGTTGGCAACCAGGTTGAAGAGAAAGAAGAACTGGTTGGCGATGCCGACGGCCGCCAGCTCATTGTCGCCCACCCGGCCGATCATGAGGGTGTCCACCATGTTCAGTGAGGAGGTCAGCAGATTCTGAATAAGGATGGGCAGCGCCAGTACAAACAGCATCCGATAAAATTTTTTATCCGAAAAGAGGAACCGCAGCATAGCCTGTGTAACACGCCTTTCACGAAAAAAACCACCTCGGCGAAGGGCTGCCAAAGTGGTAATTGTCCGCCGCCGCATGGAAGGAGAACCGATATGGGCGCTTCCGGTGGGAGACAGGACTTTCTGAAAGGATACCGGATCTTCCGGCTTTTGTCAAGGGCAACAGGTTGCGAAAAACGCAAAAAGATGGTATATTCAGTCTAAGGGAAAGGAGGGATCGATATGCGCAAATTGCTGAATACTTCCATAGTCTATGCGATCGCGGCATTGGTGTGCGGCGTGTTTTACCGGGAGTTCACCCGGTGGAAAGGGTATACACAGACGACGGCTCTCGGCCGGCTGCATGTCCATCTGCTCGTACTGGGTACGCTGTTTTTCCTTGTGCTGGCTTTATGGGACAAGGGCGGGCATCTGACCGCCCGGCCGCGTTTCGGCGCCTGCTTTGTCCTGTATAACGCGGGACTTATCGTGACGGTGGGGGCGATGGCAGCGCGCGGCGTCACACAGGTGCTGGCCGTGGAACTGACGGGTGGAGCGGATGCCGCGCTGTCGGGGATAGCCGGTCTGGGGCATATCGCGCTGGGCGTGGGACTCCTTCTGATGCTCCTGCTGGTCAAACGTACAGCGCTCAAAAATAAGGAATCCAAATAGGAAAGACAAAGTCGCTTCAGACAAAAAGTTCCGGGGCTATGGACCCGGAACTTTTTGCTTTCTGTGCAGTCCCTGGTGTATGGCAGAAAGATTCCCCGGGTTCCGCTTTTACATGGTTTGCTTATCCTCTTCCTTATGCAACGCCGGCCCGCCAATTTGTGCGAAGCCGTCTTAAAAACAATGGCCTCCGTTCTTGACAAGTCTGCTTTTTCGGACTATAATGCAGAATATCTGATTTCGGACGATTTTGGAAATGCAGAGGAAAAAGCCCTTTCAGGAGCGGCCGGCTCTATCCGTCCGAAAGAGGAAAAAAAGAAGAATCGCCGCCGGAGGACCGTGTATCGCAATACACAATAGGGGGTAACGATATCCCTGGTCAGAAAAGGTGTCGGGTGCGCCCGGTTATTGTAAAGATAATCGGGCGCTTTTTTTGGGGGGATACGATTCAGTGGATACAAAAAAACGGACGAAGGCTTTCGAGAAGCCAGGCTTACAGTTAAACCGAAATTTTTTGAAAGGAAGGATCAAACCTATATGAATTCCACCGCGCTGTTCGCAAAAACGCCGCCAGTTAAGCTGTTTTTCCTTGCTTCCATCCCCGGGGCGATCAGCATGCTGGCCTCCGCGCTGTACCAAACGCTTGACGGCGTTTTCGTGGGACGCTTTCTTGGGGAAACCGCCTTTGCCGCGCTCAATCTGGCCATGCCGTTTGTCATTATCAACTTTTCGCTCGCGGATTTAATCGGCGTTGGCTCGGCCGTTCCCATATCCATCTGCTTAGGGAAGAAGCAGGAACAGAAAGCCAATAACATTTTTACCTGTGCCTGTATTATGATCGTGGCAGCCGGTATACTGATCGGCGGTATTTTGTATGCTGCGGCCCCCCTGCTGATACGACTGATGGGGGCAGAAGGGGAATTTGCCAATCTGGCGGTGCAATACATACGCGTGTATGCCCTGTGTTCTCCGGTCACCACCATCATTTTCGCCGTGGATAATTTTCTGCGCATTTGCGGCATGATCCGGGGAAGCATGCTGATGAACGTGATTATGTCGGTTTTGAGCGGCGTATTGGAATTCCTGTTCCTCGGCGTGTTTGGCTTTGGAATTTGGGGGGCTGCTTTGGCCACCTGCTCCGGCATGTGCATTTGTGCCGCTGTGGCTTTTATTCCGTTTTTCCGCGGAAAAACGCTGCTTCGTTTTCAAAAGCCCCATTTTGAAAAAGGGATGGTCCGGCAGATCGTTGCCTGCGGAAGCCCGAATTTTCTGAACAATATCGCGGGCCGTATTACCTCCATTATGATGAATGCGATTCTGGTGCGTTTGGGCGGCGAGACGGCCGTGTCGGTATATGGCATCCTGATGTTTGCCGACGGCTTTATTCAGCCGCTCCTGTATGGCATGTGCGATTCCCTCCAGCCGGCTGTCGGGTATAACTGGGGGGCGCAAAAGTTTTCCAGGGTGCGGGCGATCGAAAGATGCTGCTTTACTGCAAGCGGGATCGTCTCTTTACTGGCGGTATTGGTTATTGCCCTTTTCCCTGAGCCGATCACCCGGCTGTTCGTGGCCGACGCCGGACAGGAAATTCTGAACCTCTCCGTCGGGGCACTGCGGCTTTTCAGCCTGACCTATGTGACGCGGTGGTTTTCTTTCGCGGCACAGAGTTACATGCTGGCGATCGAAAAACCGTTGCTGGCTTCCCTTATCTCGGTGTCCACCGCGCTGCTTTTCCCGGTGATTTTGGTCGGCGCCCTGTGGCCGCTGGGCCTGACGGGGATTTGGCTCAATTTTGCGGGGACGGCCGTTCTGGCGGCCATTCTGTCGGCGGTTATTCTTCTGAAGCTGCGCCGGGATTTGTGCAGGCCGGATGCGGCGGAACAATAAGAAGCCTGTGGTGCCGTATACCTGGAGACGGTATGGCCGGCCATCCGGCAGAAGGCATAAAACAGAAAGGAACCGGCACGGTTTTCACCGCGCCGGTTCTTTTTCATGTTATGGGCAGGCTTTATGCTTTTTGGTAAAATTCCTTCACCGCGCCGAAAAAGGCGTCGATGTTTTCCCAGCTGGAGAGGGGTGGCACATCGCAGCCCGAGGAAATGACAAAATTCGGATAGGAGCAGCAGGCTTCCATCACCCGCAGGGTGGCGGCCCGGATGGAGTCCGGGGTACCGTTGCGGAATTCGCTGGCCGGGTCGACGTTGCCCATAGCCACCACGTCCGCCGGAATGTGGGTCATCATTTCCGCCATATCGATGGCGTTGCCGAAATGGTACGCGGCGGCACCGGTGGCCAGAATGGAGTCAATGGTTTGGATGGTGCTGTTGCCGCAGTTGTGATAGATCACGAGGAAGTTGTCGTCCTGCACGGCGTCCACGATCTGTTTGACATACGGGCCGGAGAATTCCTCCGCGAGAGCGGGGGAGAGAAGTCCGGCGAGCGGTTCGGCGATCACGACGCCGGCGGCCCCCACTTTTTTGTAGGCCTGGCAGTAGTCGATGATGAAGGCCGTTGCCTTTTCCAGCAGAATATGCACCATATCCGGCTCTTCGTAGCAGTAGATCATGGCTTCGGTCACGTCCATCAGCCGTCCCGCCAGGGAGAAGGGGCCGATGACCCCGGCAAACACCGGCCGATCGGTAATGGCCTTTACTGCCTTTTCGATCGCCTCGACATAAATGCCCGTTCGGCCGTCGCCCACGGCGGGCACCTTCAGCGCGCGTGCCTCCTCCTCACTGGATACCACGCTGCCCACCACGGTGGGCACTTCGTCATCGGAAAACCGGATGGTGGAACCAAAGCATTCCGCCTCCACCGACAGATCCATCAGACTGACCGATGCGGCGGCGTCCAGCCGCTGCGCCACCAGCTGCATCCCCTTTGCCTGGGCATCGCTGCTGGAAATCAGTTCGCGTACGCTGATGTCCATAAGCTGAATGGCGGGAAAGGAAATGATGGGCAGCGCCTTTTTCACCGGCGCCAGGCGCAGCTGCTCCAGCCAGGCTTTTCCATATGTTTTCATTGTACAGCACTCCTTCGCTCCTGTTTGGTATCTCCATTGTAGCAGGAGAAGGGACGCCGTGTATTGAAAACCGTTTTTCCATTTGGGAATTTATTTGGTTTTTTGCATATCAGCGGATCCGCTGCAGCACCTTGGTGATTTCCCCGACATACAGGCGATGGAAGTCGCCGTCCTTATAATTGCCCATCAGAGACGGATCGAGAAAATGGGCGGGATCCAAATCCTGCGTATACAGCTTGCGGCATATGAGGGTGAGCTCCGCCTGCTCAAAGTACGGGGCGGGCGCATCAAAAACCGGGGTCAGCCCCGCCTCTTTCACCTTATCGATATCGCGCCCCGATTTGGAGCCGCAGAGCTGCAGCGCGCGGCGCTGGTTCATGCCGAGAAAGGACAGGGAATAATATTTTTCCTGTTCGAGAAATTCAAAGGTGTAGCGGGAGGGGCGCACAAAGGCAAAGCTGACGCTCGCATTCCACAGCACGCCAAGGCCGCCCCAACTCGCGGTCATGGTGTTGAATTTTTCCGGCTTGCCCGCCGTTATCAGCATCCATTCCTTGCCGATGCGGTCAAACACGTTTCCCTGTATTTCGCTTGGATCGATTTCAATGAATTTGGCCATACAGTTCCCTCCTAATCATAATGAGTGCTTACAGTATAGCATATTCCATGTGTCGGATGATGAATTTTATTGGAATTTTTCAGAAAAAAGGGAGCTGCAGCAGCAGATCCTTGCCGCAGCAGCTCCTTTGTGGTTTTATTTCACCGGCCGGCAGTGCCAGACGCGATCGGAGTAATCCTGTATGGAACGGTCAGCAGCGAATACGCCGCTTGCCGCCGTGTTGAGCATCGCCATGCGCGTCCAGTTGCCGTGGTTCTGATAGGCCTGCGCCGTAAAGGCTTGGGCCCGGGCATAATCCTCGAAATCCGCCAGCACCATATACGGATCTTTGCTCGTCAGCGAAGCGGCGATTTCGCTGTAGCTGTGCCCGCCGAAACCGGCATACATCGCGTCAATTGCCCGGTGAATGTGGGGATTGGAATTGTACAGTGCCTGCGGGTTGTAGCCCTGCTTCTTCAGGGCGTCCGCTTCCGCGGCAGACATGCCGAAAATAAAGATGTTGTCTGCACCCACCGCTTCGTAAATTTCCACATTGGCGCCGTCCATCGTGCCGAGGGTGACGGCCCCGTTCATCATCAGCTTCATATTGCCCGTGCCGCTCGCTTCGGTGCCGGCGAGCGAAATCTGCTCGCTGATGTCGGCGGCGGGCATGAGCAGCTCGGCCAGGGTTACGCGGTAGTCTTCAAGATAGACCACCTTCAGCTTATCCCGCACGGCGGGATCCGCGTCGATTTCCTTGGCAAGATTGCAGATGAAACGGATAATTTCCTTGGCCAAGTAGTAGCCGGGAGCGGATTTCGCCCCGAAAAGATAGGTGCGCGGCACAAAATCCATCTGGGGATTCTCTTTAAGCTGCAGATAGGTGTGCAGGATATGCAGGGCGTTGAGGTGCTGCCGTTTGTATTCGTGCAGCCGCTTGACCTGCACGTCGAAGATGGAATCCGGATCGAGAATCACGCCGGAGGTCTTACGCACGTAATCGGCGAGGCGCACCTTGTTTTCCCGCTTGATGGCGGCAAACTCCTGCAGAGAGGCGGCGTCGTCCGCATAGGGACGCAGCTTTTCCAGCTGTGCCGCATCAAGCACGAACCCGTCCCCGATCCGCTCGGTGATGAAGCGGGAAAGCGCGGGATTGGCCTGGCACAGCCAGCGGCGGTGCGCAATGCCGTTGGTCACGTTGGTGAATTTCTCCGGCATCACGGAATACGCATCGGGAAAAACGGAATGCTTGACGATTTCGCTGTGCAGCCGGGACACGCCGTTGACCGAATGGCAGGCGGCAACGCACAGGTTGGCCATTTTGATAAGGCCATAGCTGATGATGGCCATGCGGCCCACCTTTTCCGTGTCGCCGCCGGTGGCTTCCATCATCCGGGCGCTGAAGCGGTTGTTGATTTCACACACGATTTGGTAAATGCGGGGCAGCCGCTGGCGGAACAGATCCTCCGGCCAGCATTCGAGCGCCTCCGCCATGACGGTGTGGTTGGTGTAGGCGACGGTGCGGGTGACGATATCCCATGCCGCATCCCAGGAGTAACCGCATTCGTCCAGCATGATGCGCATAAGCTCCGGAATGGCAAGGGTGGGATGGGTGTCGTTGATATGAATGGCGGCGTTATCCGGCAGGCTGTCGAGCGAGCCAAACTGTTCCAGATGACGGCGCACGATATCCTGTACCGAAGCCGACACAAGGAAATACTGCTGCGACAGACGCAGCGACTTGCCCTCCCGGTGGTTATCGGCCGGATAGAGGACCTGGGTGATGACCTCGGCCATCGCCTTCTGCTCCATGGCGCGCATATACTCGCCCTGATTGAACAGCGACATGTTCATGCCCGGCGCGGTGGAACGCCACAGGCGCAGGGTGGAGACCGCTTTGCCGTCTTTGCCGGGCACCATCATGTCATAGGGCTGGGCAATGACGATATTGGCATTTTCGTGTACCACGTGGTGGAAGCCGTTGTCGTCCCACCATTCGCGGATATTGCCGTCGAAGCGCACCTCCTTGGCCAGCTCCGGCCGGGGAAGCAGCCAGCTTTCGCCGCCCGGCAGCCAGAAATCGGGCAGCTCGGTCTGCCAGCCGTCCACCAGCTTCTGGCGGAAGATGCCGTACTCATACAGCAGGGAATACCCCACCGCCGGGATGGAGGCGGTGGCGAGTCCGTCGAGGAAACAGGCGGCCAGACGGCCGAGGCCGCCGTTGCCGAGCCCGGCGTCGGGTTCCAGCTCGAAAAGGGAATCCAGCTTGACATGAAATCCGTCAAGCACCGTACGCGCCTGCTCGGTCAGATTCAGGTTATACAGGGTGTTTTTCAACGATCGCCCCATCAGAAATTCCATGCACAGATAATACACCTGCTTGGACTGCTGCTCATGCGCCCTGCCGATAAAATCGACGCGGCGCTCGCGCGTCAAATCCCGCAGCACGAGAACCAGCGCGTTATAAAAATTTTCGTTTGTCGCGTTTTCCGGCTGCACCGAAAAATTGTGCAGCAGCTTAGTGGTGAGCAATGCTTTGAGATCAATGCTGTCAGATTTATCGTTTTTCGCCGTTTTTCTGGCACCGATTTTTTCAGCCATCCGATTGTTTCATTCCTTTCAAAAACGAAGATTTTTTCGTTGTCTGCTTCATTATATAGTATATGTGAGAATTTTGCAATAGTTCGATTATAATATCCAAATAAGGGCCATGAATCAGACGAAATACAAGAAAAATATAGCTTTATGCACAAAAATAAGACGAATATTCGCTATAAGGAAACGCCGCGGCTCTTGGTTGAAAAGCGCGGCGTTTTTTCAGCGGGAGGAAGGTATCGGACGCGCCAGGCGAAAGGTCTCGGCAAGAGAGCGCCATTTGTCCACGGCGCAGACGACAAACGTTTCGCGGCAGCGGGGAAGACGCCGGATGGTCAGCGGCCACATGTGGTTTTCGATAATATCCTCTTCCCGGGGATTGAGAGAGAAATGGCGCCGGGCGTTGCGAAGAGCGGTGGTGGGATGGGTAAAGCCGTGCAGGCCGTATTGGCGCCCTGCCTTGTGCCAGTCATACAGGAAAAAATCGTGCAGCAGCGCGCCGCGGATGAGGCTGCGGCCGTCCACGCGCAGGTGCAGCCGCCGGCACAGCCAGTAGCTGTAGTACGCGACGGCAAGGCTGTGCTCAAGGCAGGATACCCGTCCGTGCTGAACAAAGCCGCGCATGGACTGCACCGCTTCGCTGGATAAAATTTCCTTCGCACAGGTATCGAAATAGTCCCGTTCTTCTTGGGTCAGACGCATAGGCCGCCTCCTTTTTGGTTCAAAACTCTATATCTACCTGTATTGTATACGCTGGCAGAATAAAATACAAGGGAAGCGGCCGTATTTTAACCAAAGATTAAGAAGAAACGTCTCTTGTCCTAGCTTGTTATGCATTGTGGGCCGTCGGTCCGGCGGACGTTAATGGAGTTCAACCGCGAACGGCATCGAAAAGACTGCCGGCTTTTCAGAAAATTCTCACCATAAGGCGTTATCGCACATAAAAAGAAACAGTCCGTCCGTCAGGACGAACTGTTTCTTTGGTGGACGTTAACGGACTTGAACCGCTGACCCTTCGCACGTCAAGCGAATGCTCTACCAGCTGAGCTAAACGTCCTTGTTTTTTCTCTCAGGATTTGCGACGGATGCCATTATATACAATATTGCAGGTCTTGTCAAGGGGGAGATCGCAATTTTCTCTTGCGAAATAGGTGCTTTTTTTAACAGGAAGGAGACAGAACGGAGGTTTCTTCGACACTTTCCGGCAAAAACGCCAAACTTTGCAGGAGGAGGAAAATTAACTTGCAAAACAGGCGCGCGTATATTAGAATAATGAGAGGTTTGAAATGAGAAATGCAAGTTTGAGAGGAGTCTGTAGTCGTGGAATCCATATGCACGATGACACGGGAGCAGCTGGAGAAACACGCGGAACAGCTGCAGAAAAGCTATGAGAGCTATAAGGCCCGCCATTTAAAGCTGGACATGTCGCGCGGTAAGCCCGGGCCGGAACAGCTGGATTTGACAATGGATATGCTGGAATGCGTGAATGCCCGGGAAGGCTATAAAACGGCGGCGGGCGTGGACACGCGCAACTATGGCCTGCTTGACGGTATCCCGGAGATGAAGGCGCTGTTCGGCGGCGTGCTGGAAATGGAACCCGATAATGTGATCATCGGCGGCAATTCCAGCCTCAATATGATGTTTGATTACATCGCCTGTGCCTTTGCCAAGGGCGTGTGCGGCGGTAAGCCCTGGGGCACACAGGGCGCGGTGAAATTCCTATGTCCGGCGCCCGGCTATGACCGGCATTTTGCTGTGACCGAGTTTTTCGGGTTTGAGCTGATTCCGGTGGAAATGACCGTGGCCGGCCCCGATATGGACGCGGTGGAACGCCTTGTCGCCGATCCGCTTGTCAAGGGCATCTGGTGCGTGCCCAAATATTCCAACCCGGACGGCATCACCTATTCGGATGAGACGGTGCGCCGGCTGGCGGCCCTGCGCCCGGCGGCAGAAGACTTCCGCATTATGTGGGACAACGCCTACTGCCTGCATCACCTGTTCGGCGAGGGCGACACGCTGCTGAACCTTTACGAAGAAGCCAAAGCCTGCGGCAACGAGGATATCGTCGTGATGTTTGCCTCCACCTCCAAGATTAGCTTCCCCGGTGCGGGAGTGGCGGCCATGGCGGCCAGCCCCCGCAATATTGCCGATGTGAAAAAGCGCATGAGCATGCAGACCATAGGACATGATAAAATCAATATGCTGCGCCATGCGCGGTATTTCAAAGATCTGGACGGGCTCAAGGCACACATGGAGCTCCATGCCGCCATTTTGCGGCCCAAGTTCCAGGTGGTGCTGGATACGCTGGAAAAACAGCTCGGCGGCACGGGGATCGCCCAGTGGCACACGCCCAGGGGCGGCTATTTCGTCAGCGTCAACGTGATGGAAGGCTGCGCCAAGGAGACGGTGCGTCTGCTGGGAGAAGCGGGGGTGGTGATGACCCCTGCCGGCGCCAGCTATCCTTACGGCCGGGATCCGCACGATTCCAATATCCGCATCGCCCCGACCTTCCCGCCGCTGGAGGAGCTGCAGACGGCGATGGATCTGTTCTGTATCTGCGCGCAGATGGCCGCGGTCCGCAAACGGCTGTCCGCTTAATCGCCCGCACACCCCCCGGTCAACGGCCGGGGGTGTGTTGTATACGGCAATTGACAAGGGATGCTTTTGCGGGTAAAATAGAAGAAAACGTCGAAATCAGACGAAAAGGGGCGGCAGATTATGACCGTTGGGTTTATTGGCGCAGGCAATATGGCGGGGGCCATCATCCGCGGGATGGCGGGCAGCGGCTTCCGCGGGGAAAATATATGGGTATACGACACAGACGAGACCAAGCTGACCGCTTTGTATGCGGACTGCGGTGTGACCATCTGCCCGTCCGCCGACTCGACGGCCTCCGGCGTGGATGCGCTCGTGCTTGCGGTCAAGCCGCAGGTGCTGCCGGCGGTTCTGCCCATGCTGGCGGGAACCCTGCACCGCTGCCGGCCGCTGGTCATATCCATTGCGGCGGGCAAGGATTTGGCTTCGCTGGAAGAGATGGCGGGGGAGGGGCTGCCGCTGGTGCGGGTGATGCCCAATATCAACGCCAAGGTCAATGAGTCGATCAGCGCTTTTTGCGGCAATCGTCTGGTGGACGATACACACAAAGGCATGGTGCGTCGGATCTTCGAGGCGGTCGGCGAGGTCATTGAACTGGAAGAACGGCTGTTTTCGGCCTTCTCCGTAATCGCAAGCTGCTCGCCTGCTTATACCTTATTATATGTGGACGCGCTCGCACAGGCGGGCGTCAAATTCGGTATCCCGAAGCCGCTGGCGATAAAAATTGCCAGCCAGGCGGTGCTGGGGACGACGCGTCTGCTGCAGGAAACGGGCGAGCATCCGCGCGCGCTTGCCGATCAGGTATGTTCTCCGGCCGGAACCACCATCGCGGGGGTTTGTTCCCTACAGGCGGATGGCTTTGAAGCGGCCGTCATCGCGGCGGCGCAGGCCAGCCTGGATCGGGATAACCAGCTCTGACCATTGACAGACGCGCTGTTCCGTGGGATAATAAAAGTCTATAGTATGCCAATCCGGCCCGCCGGGGCTTTGTGCAGGGAGAAACGACATGCGAGTGATAACAGGAAGCGCCCGGGGCTGCCGTCTGGAAACGCTGGCCGGACAGGAAACGCGTCCTACGGCCGAGCGAGTGAAGGAAGGCCTGTTCAGTGCCATACAATTTGACATTGAAGGCAGGCGAGCATTGGATCTTTTCGCCGGCTCCGGCCAGCTTGGCGTTGAAGCACTCAGCCGCGGAGCGGCCAGTTGCGTTTTTGTGGACTGCAATCCGGAGGCGGTGGCCGTCATCCGCCGCAATCTGCAGACGGCGCATCTGGCGGCACAGGCGCGGGTGGTGGCGGTTGACGCGCTCTCCTTCTTATCCCGTCCGGGAGAGCGGTTTGATCTGGCTTTTCTCGATCCACCGTATGGGGCGGAGCTGCTGACGGCCGCCCTGGAAGGGCTGGTACCCCATATGCAGCCGGGCGGCGTCATACTCTGTGAGGGTGACGAGGGGCAAATGCCTCCCGAAACGGTGGGGGCGTTCCGGCGTATGCGGGAATACCGCTACGGCCGGGTGCGTGTCTGGCTGTACCGCTGGACGCAGACGGATAATTTGGACGGAAGGGGCGAATCCCCATGAGGATTGCCATTTGCCCGGGCAGCTTTGATCCGGTGACGTACGGACACCTGGATATTATACGGCGGGCGGCCCAGCTGTTCGATCGGGTGATCGTGGTGGTGATGACCAATTCCGCCAAGCAGCCGGCCTTCACCAAGGAGGAACGCATGGATTTTCTCCGCCGGGCCACCGGCGGACTGCCCAACGTGGTGGTGGACAGCTACGGCGGTCTGCTCGCCGAATATGCGCGGCAGCACAAGGCGGATGTCATCGTCAAGGGCCTGCGCGCGATGTCCGATTTTGAATATGAATTCCAGATGGCGCTCACCAACCGCAAGCTTTATCCGGAGGCGGAGACGGTGTTTCTGACCACCACGGCGGAGCATATGTATTTATCCTCCAGCCTGGTCAAGCAGGTGGCCGGTTTTGGCGGCGATATTACCGGATTCGTTCCGGCGTGCATCATGCCGGATATTTTGAAGAAGATTGGAAAGGAAGAGGAAGCATGACGGTGGACGAATTGCTCGAACAGATCGACGATATGATTGACAAGGCCTTCAGCATGCCGCTGACGGGCAAGTGCCTGGTCGAACCGGATCGGCTGCGCGATATCATTGACGACATCCGGGCCAATATGCCTTCCGAAATCCGGCAGGCCCGCGCCATCGTCGCCGATCGGGCCGATATTGTGTCCACCGCCAAAAGGGAAGCGGAGGACATTGTGCGCAAAGCGGAAGAGCGGGCGCGCGCCCTTGTCTCCCATGAGGAGGTCGTGCGGCAGGCGCAGGCCAAGGCGAAGGAAATTCTTGGCCAGGCGCAGCTCAAGGCGCGCGAGATGCGGCGCGGTGCGCAGGATTTCTCCGAGGATGTCCTTAAGCGCACGGAGGAAACCCTGGGCCGCAGTTTGACCGAGGTGCGGCAGGCGCGCCAGATTCTGCGCAATCCGCCCGCCCGCAAAGCGGAGACGGAGGAAGAAACGGACGACTGATCCGAACAATACCCAGGCCAACGGAGAGCCGGTGCAGCATGCACCGGCTCTTTTGGCGTTTGTTCGCGAAAAAGGGGGCATTCGCTTTCGAACGGGGGAAATGCTGCGAAGCAGGAAATATTTACAAGCTTTTTGACACAAAATGCTCACGGAAAAAATCGCTATGCCTCTTGCAATTTACGTAAAAATCCCGTATAATAGGTCTCAAGTGGTGAAAAGTAGCGTCAAGTGGTGCGGAGTGGTGGATTTCAACACTTTCCACTGAGTTTTCCACCGTTTCCCCCCCTGCACCCCGCCTCTTTCGCCCGTAATCCCCCCCACCGGGTTTCCGCCATCCCCTGCGGAAACCCGGAACCTTGATTTTTCTGACGAGGTATCGCACATGCTCTATGGCCGTTACCAACACAATATCGACGCGAAGGGGCGCATCTTTGTGCCGGCTAAGCTGAGAGAAAAGCTGGGCGAAACATTTATCGCCGCGGCGGTCATGGACCATTGTGTGAGCCTCTATTCCATGGAGGAGTGGGACAAGCTCATTGAGGGCTTGTCCAACACGCCGATGACCCAGGCACGCAAGCTGCTGCGGTATATTTCCACCAACGCGGCGGACGTGCAGGTGGATGCGCAGGGACGTATTCTGCTCCCTAAGCATCTGCTGGCCTATGCCTCTCTTGAAAAGGAAGCGCTGGTTGTCGGCGCGGGCAAACGCGCCGAGATCTGGAACCCGGTTCTCTATGAAGAGGATGTGGGCGAGATGACCTCCGAAGCGGTGGAGGCGGAATTCATGAAGCTCGGCTTCTGACGCCGGGTACAGCGACGCAGGTGAAAGGCGGGATACAGATGGACGGCGAAGCCGCACGGCAGTATCATCAGCCGGTCCTGCTGCGGCAGACGCTGGAAGCGCTGGACATCCGCCCGCAGGGCGTGTATCTGGACGGCACGGCGGGCGGAGGCGGACATGCCTTTGCCATCGCTTCGCGGCTGACCACCGGCCGGCTCATCGCTCTCGACCAGGATCCTGACGCGGTGGCGGAAGCCTCTGCCCGCCTGGCGGGCCTCCCGGCGACGGTGGTGCAGACCAATTTCACACACATGGGCGAGGTGCTCGCCGATCTGGGCATTGACGGTGTGGACGGCATTTTGCTGGACATCGGGGTCTCCTCTCATCAGCTGGATGAAGCATCGCGAGGCTTTTCCTATCATATGGAAGCGCCGCTCGACATGCGCATGAGCCAGAGCGGTCCCACCGCCGCCGATTTGGTGGCGGCGCTGCCCGAGCAGCAGCTGGCCGATATCCTGTTCCGATACGGCGAGGAAAAGTATGCGCGGCCCATCGCCCGCGCCATTGTCCGCCGGCGGGAGGAAGAGCCGATTCTCACCACCACGCAGCTGGCGGATATCATCCGCGACGCCGTGCCCGCCGCATATCGGCGGGACGGCCACCCGGCGCGTAAAAGCTTTCAGGCGCTGCGCATCGCCGTCAACGGCGAGCTCGACTGCTTGTCCGCGGCGCTGGACACCGCGTTTGACTGCCTGCATGAAGGCGGGCGGCTGGCGGTGATCACCTTTCATTCATTGGAAGACCGCATGGTCAAGCAGCGGTTCGCCGACTGGCGTAAGGGCTGTATCTGTCCGCCCGATTTCCCGGTGTGCGTCTGCGGGCGGACGCCGGCGGCGGAGCTGGTCCTGCGTCACCCGGCGACGGCGGACGAGGAAGAACTGGCCCGGAACCCCCGGAGCCGCAGTGCCAAGCTCCGCTGTGTATGCAAACGGCACGAGCGGGACGGTTAACAGACAGGAATACAAAAGGAGGATGGCAGCATGGCGGCGCACAATCACTCGGAAGCGTATGATTTGGCCCTGTTTGAACCCAAAGAGGCTAAAATCGTCGAACTCAAACCCAACAAGAAGATGCAGAAGGCTGAGCGCCGCCGCACACGTGCCCAGAAGGTGCTCAACACCATGGCGGTACTGGCCGTGTCGGGTGTCATCGTCGGTGTGGTCAGCATGATGGTTACCAGCCGGGTGCAGCTGACCGAAATGAACCGCGAGCTGAACCAGTATCAGCAGCAGCTCAGCGAGCTGAAAAGCGAGGAGACCCGCCTGGAAGCGGAGCTGGCGCGGCAGCTGAGCGCACAGAGCGTGGATGAGTATGCCGCCGAGCAGGGCATGACCGCACTGGAGAGCAATCAAATCCATTTTGTGACCAGCGAGGACGAGGAGACCGTGACGCTGCCCGAGGAACCGGCCCACTGGTGGGACAGCATACTGGATGCGGTGACAAAAATTTTCTCCTGAGGGCCGGCTGGCGGCATACCGCCGGGCCGTACGCAATAAGAATGTGTTGAGGGGCGCCGCTCTCGGTGGGGGCGGCGGCTCTGTTTTATGAGGGCAGAAGGAACGGGAACGAGCGGTGTTCGTTCCCGTTCGGCCAAACTGCGAGAGGGTGCAGCGCGGGAATGAAAGCGCATTCATTCCCGCGGCCGTGGTAACTCTCCCGGCCGGAAGTGCAACATACGGGACGTTTTTTGTATGGATTCCCGATACCGTATCGGGGCACGTTGGCTGGGAAAGGGGTTATCCGAATGGCCAGAAAAAACAGGCCGGTGGTTTCGATGCAATCACCCGGCCGGCAAATGTGGCGGCGATCGGTGTGGGTCCTGGTGATCCTCATCGGGTTTTGCTTTTCCGCCGTGGTGGGCAAGCTGGCGATTCTGCAGCTTGTGCAGACGGAGGAATGGCAGGAACGCGCCGTTACGCAGCAGCTCAGCGACAGTGTGGTCACCGCCAAGCGCGGCACCATTTACGATGCCACGGGGCAGGTGCTCGCCACTTCGGCTGAGGTGTGGAAACTTATCATGGCGCCCAAGCATATTGCGAATCTGAACACGAATCGCGATATGCGGGCCTTTATCGCCGATGAATTGTCCGCGATGCTGGGCGTCAACCGGGAAAAGCTGTACGATCAGACGGGCAAAACGTACTCCCAATATGAAGTGGTCAAGTCCAAAATGGAAGCCGCGACCAGGCAGCAGGTGGCGCAGTGGATTCTGGACAACGACCTCATCGGCGTGTTCAGCATCATTCCGGATTACAAGCGCTATTATCCCCTGCAGAATACGCTGTCCAACGTGCTGGGCTTTACCGGTACGGACAACACGGGCCTCGAAGGCCTGGAAGCGGCGTATGACACCACGCTGGCCGGCCAGGCGGGCCGCATCGTGACCGCCAAAAACGGCTGGGGTGACGATTTGCCCACCGATTTGGAATATGCCCAGATCGTGGACGCGCAGGAGGGGAACAGCCTGGTGCTGACCATCGACGCGAATATCCAGACCTTTGCAGAAAAGTATCTGGAAATCGCGGTGAAGGAGACGGGCTGTACCAACCGGGGTGCGGTGATTATCCAGGATGTGAACACGGGCGGGATTCTCGCCATGGCGACCAAGGGCGACTACAATCCCAACGAGCCCTTCACAGTGACCGATCCGACGCTGGCCGCGCAAATTGCGCAGCTCGCGGGGGATGAGAAATCCAGCGCCCTGGCGGCCGCCAGACAGGCGCAGTGGAAAAACAAGCCGCTGGTCGAATGCTATGAACCGGGGTCGGTGTTCAAGGCGTTCACCTCCTGCATGGCCATCGAAACCGGCGTGGCCGATGAACATACCACGGTGCACTGCAACGGCGGCCTGAAGGTCAAGGGCTGGCCCAAGGTGATCAAGTGCCATAAGGCGGGCGGACACGGCACCCTGGATTTCCCCGGGGCGGTGTCCGCGTCCTGCAACCCCTTTTTCATGACGATGGGGCTGCGCATCGGCGGTCATAACTTCTTTAAATACTTCACCGATTTTGGCTTCACCCAGAAAACCGGTATCGACATGCTCGGGGAACAGTCCAATGCCGGGCTGTACCACAGCGAAAAGGTGCTGGCCAACCCCGATTCGGAGGCTTCCCTTGCCACGTCGGCCTTCGGACAGACCTTTAAGGTGACCCCGATGCAGATCATCACCGCCATGTCGGCCGTGGCCAACGGCGGCAAGCTGATGCAGCCCTACGTGGTGCAGAAGATTCTCGCCCCGGACGGCTCGGTGATAAAAGAAGTCGAGCCGGTAGTCAAGAGGCAGGTCATCTCCGCCGATACCTCCCGCCGCGTTTCCGCCATGATGGCGGCCAGTGTGGACGGCGGCGGCGCCAAGAACGCCTATGTGCCCGGTTACCGTGTGGCGGGCAAGACGGGGACGTCGGAAAAGATCGACCAGAAAGAAGAAGGCAAGCTGGGCGACGTGGTCGCGTCCTTTTCCGGCTTTGCGCCGGCCGATGATCCGCAGGTGTCTATCCTCGTGCTGCTCGACGAACCGCAGGTGGGGGTGGGCATGCGCTACGGCGGGACCATTTCCGCCCCGGTGGCGCAGAAGGTGTTTGCCAGTGTGCTGCCGTATCTGGACATTGCGCCGCAGTACAATGAAAAGGAGCTCAAGGAGCTGAACCGCACCACCCCGGCCCTGACGGGCGATACGCTGTCGGTGGCACAGAATAAATTGACCAACAGCAACCTGCGCGTCAAGGTGGTGGGAGAAGGGGATACCGTGCTGCGGCAGATGCCGGAGGAAGGTGCCTCGATCCCCAAAGACGGGCTGGTGGTCGTGTACACCGAGGAGGGCGCCCAGCAAACCCAGGCCAAGGTACCCGACTTCAAAGGGATGACCTTGGCCCAGGCAAACCAGGCGGCCATCGATGCGGGCATCAATATCCAATTCTCCGGCATCGATCTGGAGAGCGGGGAGGCCAAAGCGGGGGAGCAGAGCATTGCCGCCGGCACCGAGGTGCCGATTGGTACCATCGTGTCCCTCACCTTTATCTATACCGACACCATCGAATGACACAGGCGGGCGCAAGGCGTGCCGCGGAATGAGAAAGGAAAGGAATGCCGCATGGCGAAAAACAATGCATCTGCCGGGAAACCGGTCAAAACCACAAAAGCGCCCACCCGCCAGATGTGGCGGCGTTCGGTCATCTGCCTGGTTGTGCTGCTGGGGTTCTGTTTTTCCGGTCTGGCGGGCAAGCTGGCCGTTCTGCAGATTGCCCAGGCGGACGAATGGCAGAAGCGGGCCGTTTCCCAGCAACTGAGCGACAGCGTGGAAACGCCGCAGCGCGGCTCCATTCTCGACGCGAATATGCAGCCGCTCGCCACCTCCGCCAAGGTGTGGAAGCTTGTCCTCTCGCCGCTCGATTTGATGAATCTGGAGATTAAAAAGGATGAGACCACCTACTATACGGTGGAGGAGCTGCGTCATCTGGTATCCGACGGGCTGGCTTCCATGCTGGATCTGGACAGCGAAGACCTGTATCAGACCACGCTGAAAACCAATTCCCAGTATGAAGTGGTCAAAACCAAGATAGAATATGAAAAGAAGGAGGAGCTGCTCGCCTGGATCGAGGAAAACAGTCTGGGCGGTGCGCTGACCCTTATCACCGACTATAAACGGTATTATCCGCTCGGAAACACCCTTTCCAACGTGCTGGGCTTTGTCGGCACCGACAACACCGGCCTGGAGGGGCTCGAGGCCATGTATGACTCGGTGCTCACCGGCAAGGCGGGACGCACCATCACGGCGCGCAACGGTCTGGGTGAGGAAATGCCCACCACCATGGAATATACCAAGGTAGTGGATGCGCAGGACGGGTATGATATTGTTCTGACCATCGATCAATATATCCAGACCTATGCGGAAAAATATCTGGAGGAAGCGGTGGAAAAGGCAGGGGCCACCAACCGCGGCGCCGTCATCATACAGGATGTGAACACGGGTGCTATCCTGGCCATGGCGACCAAGGGTGACTACGACCCCAACGAGCCTTTTGTCATCAGCGATCCCACCACCGCCACCCAGATTGCCGAACTGGCGGGAGACGAACAGTCGGCCGCCCTGACTGCCGCCCGGCAGAAGCAATGGCAGAACAAGCCCATCGTGGATTGTTACGAGCCGGGTTCGGTTTTTAAGGTTTTTACCTCCTGCATGGCCTTCGAGGAGGGGGTATGCGACGAGAGCACGACCTTCACCTGTGAGGGAAGTATCCGGGTTAAAGGCTGGGACTACCCCATTTCCTGCCACGTGCGGGGCCGGCACGGAACGCTCGATTTTCCCCATGCTGTTTACAACAGCTGCAACCCTTTCTTCGTGCAGGTGGGCCTGAAGCTCGGCGGACATAATTTCTTCAAGTATTTCACCGGCTTTGGCTTCACGCAGAAAACGGGCATCGATATGATCGGCGAACAGTCCAACGCCGGCCTGTATTACGGCGAGGATATGCTCTCCAATGAAAATTCCCAGTCCTATCTCGCCACTGCCGCGTTCGGCCAGACCTTTAAGGTGACCCCCATCCAGATGATTACCGCCATGTCGGCCGTGGCCAACGGCGGCAAGCTGATGCAGCCTTACGTGGTGCAGAAGATTCTGGACAGCGACGGCAACGTGGTGGAGACGGTGGAGCCCACCGTCAAGCGGCAGGTGATTTCGGAAGAGACGGCCAAGCGGGTCAGCGCCATGCTGGATACGGCGGTCAACACCGGTTCCAAAAACGCCTACGTCGCCGGCTACCGTGTGGCGGGCAAAACGGGCACCTCCGAAAAGCGGGACCAGGTGGTGGAAGAGGGCCAGCTGCGCAACGTCATCGGTTCCTTTGCCGGTTTCGCCCCGGTGGACGACCCGCAGATCGCCATCCTGCTGCTCATCGACGAGCCGCAGGGAGCGGAAATGAGCCGTTTCGGCAGTTCGGTCGCCGCGCCCTATGCCCAGAAGATATTGGCCGATGTTCTGCCGTATCTCGGCATTGAACCCAAATATACCGAACAGGAAATCGCCGCCATGAACCGCACCACCCCTAAAGTGGAAGGCAGCGAGGTGGTCGCCGCCCAGGCGAAGCTCACCAACGCGGGCTTTTCCAGCCAGGTGCTCGGCAGCGGCACCACCGTTATCAAGCAGGTGCCGGAGGCGGGCAAACCCATTCCCAAGGAGGGCAAGGTGACCCTCTATACCGACGACAGCGTGCTGTCCAAAACGGTGCAGGTGCCGGATTTCTCGGGCAAGAGCCTCGTAC